>Ga0123355_10021456_pt1 | contig 10336 bp, 8 predicted proteins | sample TergutEmb28metaG_3_FD_89872 | JGI IMG/M metagenome (GOLD analysis project Ga0123355, IMG submission 89872) | Embiratermes neotenicus P1 segment gut microbial communities from Petit-Saut dam, French Guiana - Emb289 P1 | ecosystem: Host-associated > Arthropoda: Insects > Digestive system > Gut ... | reverse complement strand
TGTGGCCCTCGGCCCGCTGGCACCACGCTACGCACCACTGCTCGTAGTCGGTGATCTGCTCGCGGAGCTGCTCGAACTCCCAGGGCGAGACGTAGTTCGACAGAATCCGCCAGGTGAAGCGGCGGTACATCGACTCCAGCCGGTCGTCCATGAGGCTCCTTCAGCTTCCTTGATTGCCTGTTGTTACGGCCTGCCTGCCGGACAGCCGCTGTTCTGCCTGGTGCTCGCCGACACGCAGGGTCATGAGGGCGCTCGTGCCATTGCCGTGCGTCATCGTGAGCGCGTCGCGAGCGAGTTTCTCGACCGGGTAGCCCGCCATGATTCCGCGGCCGCCGAACAGGAACAATGCCTTCTGGGTGACCTCGATTGCCACGTCGGCCAGAAAGACCCGGACCCCCCACGACAGCTCTGGGTGAAAAGCCGGCGCATGCGAGTACTCCCACGCGGCTCGCAGGACGTAGCTGCGGGCAGCGTCGAGCAGGATCCGCATCCGGCCGAGGTCGTGCGCGACGAGCTGATGCCGGTGAATGGGAACGCCGCCCTGCACCCGGTCGAGCGACCAGTCCAGCGCGGCCTCGTAGGCGGCCCTGGCGATGCCCAGGCAGAGCGCACCGTTCGTGATGTTGGCGGCGATGAGACCGCGTTCCGCGGCCGCATACCCCTCGCCGACAGCCGTCATCAGGTGATCGGCCCCCACCCGGCAGCCGGTGAACCACACATCGGACTGCGGCGAGCCGCGCTGGCCGAGCTTGGCATACAGCGGGCCCGTTCGCACTCCCGGTGTGCCGGCTGGCACCGCGAACATGGTCGCGCCGCGACGGATTCCGACGGCCGGGTCGGTCCGAGCCAGGACGAAGTACAGCGAGGCGATGGGGCCATTGGTGATCATGGCCTTCTGCCCGTCTAGCAACCAGCCGCCGCCATCGGGCTGCGCGCGCAGCATCGCGCCGTGACCAGGCGCGTCATAGGGCAGCGCGTTGTCCGAGCCGGCCTCTGGCTCGGTGCTGGCGCTGGCCGGCACGAAGCGCTCGTCGTCGGCGATCCCCCGAACCACAAGATCGCGGATCGCGGTCGGCATCCGCGGCACCAGCCGCGCGAAGCGCCAGTAGTGCCGGAAGAAGTAGCCGACGGATACGTCACCCGCGGCGAGTTCCTCGGCAACCAGGCACTGGGTCACCATGTCCGCGCCGATCCCGCCGAGCTCGGGCGGAAGCGGCAGCGCCTTGAGGCCGAGCGCCGTACCCTCCCGCATCAGGTCGAAGGGAAAGTCCTCGGCCCGGCTGAGCTGCTCCAGGCGCGGAGCGGCTGGCCGCACGACCCGCTCGGCGTAGTCCCTGGTACGGTCCACCAGGTCTCGCTGAGCACTGGTCAGCTCGAAGTCCATCGTCTCGTGACGCTTTCGTCCGGGGCCGCGCGGCGGCCGATGGGTCAGCCTGCGATCGCGGCGGCGTCAGCGCTCACCGGCCCCGGACCCGGCCGGGACTTCGCCCTCCTCGATCGTGCCGCCCAGGTACAGCGCCCGCATCTGCGGGTTGGCCAGAATCTCCGCGCCAGTGCCTTCCAGCCTGACCCGGCCGGTCTCCATGACCACGCCGTGATCTGCCAGTCCCAGCCCGACTCGGACGTTCTGCTCCACGAGCAGGATCGTCCGGCCGGTGTCGCGCATCTGCCGGATGCTGTCATACATGTAAGCGGCGGCCCTGGGCTCTAGCCCCATCGAAGGCTCGTCCAGCACGACGAGCTTGGGATCGAGCATCAGCGCGCGAGCGAACTCGACCATCCGCTGCTGCCCGCCGGACAGCTGGCCGGCCCGGTCACCGGCCCGCTCGGCCACGATCGGGAACTGCTCGGCCACCGAGGCCATCCGCTCGCGTACCACCTTGGCGTCGCGCAGCAGGAACCCGCCAAGCTCGACGTTCTGGCGCACAGTCAGATCGGGAAACAAGTTCCTCGACTGCATCACCTGGACGATGCCCGACTCCAGGATCCTTCGCGGCGTTGCGCCGCCGATCTCCTTACCGCCGAAGGTGACGTGGCCGACCCGGGGCCGCAGCAGCCCGCTGACGACCTTGAGCAGCGTCGACTTACCGGCGCCGTTCGGTCCGACGACACAGGTGACAGAGCCGGGCTCCACGGTCAGGTTCACCCCGCGCAGCACGTCGCCGCTGCCGTAGCCGGCGAACAGGCCGGAGATGGTCAGCATGTCAGCCCGCCTCTCTCATGTCGCTGCCGAGGTAGGCCTCGAGGACGTCGGGGTTGGCCCGTACCTCACCGGGTGAGCCCGTTGTCAGGCAACTCCCCTGATGCATGACCAGCACCCGGTCACACAGCCCCATGACGAACTCCATGTCGTGCTCGACGATCACGAACGTGATACCCGTCTTGTTCAGCTCCCGGATGCGGTCAGCCAGCCCGCGAAGAAGCGTCGGGTTGACGCCCCCGGCCGGCTCGTCGAGCAGGATGACCGAGGGCCTGGCCACCATGATGGAGGCGAACTCCAGCAGCTTCTGCTGGCCGTATGACAGCCCGCCCGCTGGCTCCTCCGCCAGCCGGGTGAGGCCGACGAAGTCCAGCACCTCGGTAACGCGCGCGCGCTCGCTCGCACCTTTCCAGGACCGCAGCTGCCCAGCGAACCCGCGTCGCTGCGAGGCCACATGCAGGTTCTCCATGACCGTCAGCCGGGGGAAGATGCGGGTGATCTGGAAGGTGCGCCCGAGGCCGAGCCCGAACACCCGGTCCGGCGTGGCGTTGGTGATGTCCTTCCCGCGCAGGGTAACGCGCCCGCCGTCCGGCCTCTCGTACCCGCTGATCACGTTGAACAACGTCGTCTTACCGGAGCCGTTCGGGCCGATCAGGCCGTTGATCGCGCCTTCCTCGAAGGTCATCGTGCACCCGGTCAGCGCGTGAATACCGCCGTACGACTTACTGATGTCGGACACCTCCAGGATGCTCACGGAGTCACCTCGTCTCCGCGAGCGGCCGACACCGCTGCTGTCTCCGGCTGAACTGTCGTGGGTGGCGGCTGACCTGGGGCGGCCTGCCGCTGAAGCCGTGCCACAAGGACGCGCCGCCAGAGCCCGGTCACGGCTGGCGCGATCCCGCCCGGCAGCAGCCGGAGGATGAGTATGAAGAGGACACCGTAAGCGATGAGGTACAGGTTCGCGTTGCCGAACTGCAGGTAGAAGTACTGCTGCAGCGGGATGAGCAGCAGCGCTCCGATGACCGGCCCGGACAGGGTCCCGATGCCGCCGACGAAGACGAGCACCGCTATCGCGAGGTCGAAGGTCGGATCGAAGCCGAACTGCGGATAGACCGTGCCCTGGAACGGCGCGTACAGCCCGCCCGCGATCCCGACGAAGAACGCCGACATCGCGTAGGCGATGAGCTTCGTCGAGGTGACGTGGATGCCCAGGCCGCGCGCGCGATCTTCGTCATCGCGGATCGCCAGGAGGCCGAGGCCGTACTTGGACCTGCGCACCCACCAGGCCACCGCGCAGGCCGCGATCGCGGCGGCCAGTCCGACGTAGTAGAAGGGCTCGTTGAAGAAGTTCCCCTGCCAGGTCGGGGACGGCAGTGCCTCGCCACCGGATCCGCCCGTCCACGAGGTGAGGTTGAACGCCAGCAGCTGGAGGATGAACATGATCGCCACGGTGAGGATGATGAACGTGTGCTTGCGCACTCGCAGCAGCAGGAAACCGATGGGTACCGCCGCCACCGCCGAGACCAGGCCCGCCGCGGGGAGGAGCTCGAACATGCTCCAGTCCGGGGGAATCTTGGCGTGCAGGATGATCAGGGCCACGGTGTACTGGCCGATGCCGTAGTACGCAGCATGCCCGATGGAGATGTAGCCGGAATACCCGGAGAAGATGTTCCAGCCGCACGCAGCGACCAGGTAGATCATCGTCCATACCGCGATGGTCGTCACGGCCGGGTTGGGGAAGAGCAGCGGGAATACCGCCAGGAACGCGAGCACCAGGCCAGTGCCAGTCCACCGCACCGACCGCGGCGGCTCGTACGGGATGTGCTCGGGGGCGGCGGCACCCGCTGCGGTGACGTTGAGCGCGGTCACTGTGCACGCACCGCCTTCCGGCCGAGCAGTCCTTGCGGCCGTAGGAGCAGGATAAGGACCAAGATGACGTAGAAGGTGGTCTGGCCCCAGGTCGGCGACCAGACCACGGCCACCACGTCCTGAATGACCAGCATGAGGACGGCGGCGATCAGCGCGCCGCTCAGGCTGCCGAAGCCGCCGAAGATGACGATCGCCAGCAGCCGTGAGATCAAGTCGTAGGAACTGGCCGCGTCGAAGGAGTTGGTGAGACCGAACACCATTCCCCCCGCCGCGGCCAGTGCCACTCCGATACCGAGGGTGAAGGCCGATACCCAGTCGGTGTTGATGCCGACCAGGCGCGCCGCCACCGGATTCTGCATGGACGCCCGCAGGCTGCGGCCGAACCTGGTCCGGTAGAGCAGGTAGTAGACGCCGCCCAGCAGCACCACACTCATCAGGAACGCGTAGAGGTAGATGTCCGGGAAGACGAGCGAGCCGAGACTGACCGAGTTGTTGACATAGGAAGTGTGGATCTGGACCAGGTTGCTGGTGAAGATCAGGTCGAGGATTCCCTCAATGATCGTGCCCACGGCGAACATGGTCAGGAGCGACATGATCACGCGTTCTTGCTTGATAGGCCGGATCATCGACCAGTACACCGCGACGCCGATGAGGAACATCCCCGGCAGGGTTATCAGCAAGCTCAGGAACGGATCGAGGTTCAGGTGCGTGAAGAGCGCGTAGCTCAGGTACGCACCCAGGACAACCAAGATCCCCTGGGCAAAGTTGACGATGTCCATCACGCCGAACACGAGCGTCAGGCCGCCAGCCATCAGCGCGTAAAACCCTCCGACCAGGATCCCATCAATGATGGCCTGGAGAACCAACATCCGGACACTCCCTAGCTTCTAACTTCCGGCCTGCCCCGGCTCGCTCACCTTCTCTCTGCGAGCCGGTTAGCCGTTGGCACCCCAGGCCGGCTTCGCCGTCATGATCGGCACGGTCTTGCCCACGCCGAGCGGCAGAACGTCCTGGAGTACGCCCTTCTGCCACTGGAAGACGAAGGGAGTCGCCGCTCCGTTCTCGCCGTCAGACAGGAACTTGACCGGTCCCTGGGCGCTGTTGAACGTGACGCCCGAGTGCAGGTAGGTCTGCAGCTTGGCGTTATCCGTGCTGCCGACGTGGTCGACTGCCTGCGTGAGCACCTGTCCGGCGGAGAAGGCCTCCGCGACGTCGGCACTGATGTTGTTGGGGTTGTTGTTGATGCCCGACGAGCTGCCGAACAGCTTGAGGTACTCCGCCACCATGGCCGAGTTCTGGTAGAAGGTCTCGCCGGGGTACCACGTGTTCGGCACCATGATCCCGCCGGCGTTGGCGGAGCCGATCGCCTTGGTGAACGCCGCGCCCTGGTCCGGGCCGGAAGCCTCGATCAGGATCTTGGGGCTGTAGTGGTCCTGGATGAAGTCCTGGATGAAGGCGTACCCGTCTGGCGGCATCGAGCCGAGAACCACGACCGGCGCCTTCGAAGCGGCGATCGCGGAGGCGATGGCTGTGAAGTCGGTGGTCTCGACCGGGTACAGCTTGTAGACCGCGCTGGTAAAGCCGTGCGAGGTGAGGTAGGCGCGCGCGCCGTCGAGCATTGGCTGGAGGAACGGGTCGGTCATCGAGGCGTACGCGACGTCCTCGGGCTTCTGGGTAGACGCCAGCCACTTGGCGAACGTGATCAGCTGGTACTTGGCCGAGGCGCTCACGTCGAAGACGTTCTTCAGGCCCTGCTGGAAGACCGACGGGCCGCCGCCGATGCCCTCGATCATCACCTTGCCGTACCGGTTGGCGATGACCGCGGACGGCTTGGTCAGCAGCGTCGAATAGGGGCCCATCACGTAGTCGACATGATCGACGGTGATGAGCTTCTGGTAGTTGGTCACGACCTGAGTCGGGCTCGACCCGTCGGACAGGAAGTCAATCTTGATCTGGCGGCCGAGGATGCCGCCGTGCGCGTTCTGGAAGGCGGCCCACGTCTCGTATCCCTGCTTCGTCGCGAGGCCATCCCCGGAGAAGTCGCCGGACAGGGAGACCGAGACGCCAATAGTGATCGGTCCGGAGGAACCCGAGGATCCCGAAGACCCGCATCCTGCTGCGGCGAGTGCAAGCATCGCCGCTCCCGCGGTCCACAGGCCGATACGACGGCCGCTGCGTCCCGTGCCACGCTGTCTATGGATTGTCATGGCAAACAATCAACCTCCTGTTTTCGGGCGCCGGCCAGGTCGGCCGGCCACCGCTTCGGCTCGCCGGACCGCACGAGTCATATGCCGCACACGAGCCGTTTTCCTCTCGCTGGCGGACGCTGGCGCGCTCAGCCCGCCAGGGCCGCCAGCAAGTTCCCCGCGCCAGCCGGCGACTGTTGCCCCGCCGGCTTCGCGAATACCACCATGGCCGTATGAAAAGGATGTAACACAAACGATTGCAGTCATGCTACGGTCCCGATATCCGGGGTGTCAACGCTTCACCGGAGCACCCCGACCAGCAGGATCGTGCGGCTGACGCGGGACCGTTCCGGCACTGTCGCACCCCAAATCCGGCAATGGCGGATGCAGCACAATACGTGGCGAGCCGGGCCGGCTGCACAAAGAATGTGCAAAGTTTTGCGGCCCGGCGCGGGCCGCCCGAGCCGGACCCAAAGGACGGGAAGCGATATGACGACGAGCACCGGGTCAGGCTGGGCGGGCACGGCCGGAGCCGGAGCCGCCGGCGACATGATCGTGCAGCGGGATCTGCCGGTCCGCGTCGATGACGGCACTGTCCTCCGCGCGGACCTCTTTCGCCCGGCACGTCCCGGCCCGTTCCCGGTGATCATGTCTCTCGGGCCCTACGGCAAGAGCCTGCCGTTCCAGTCCGCCTGGTTCGCGAGCCGGTGGGAACGACTGCTGGCCGACCATCCGGACGTAGCGGCGGGATCGAGCTGCGCCCACATGAACTGGGAGACGGTAGACCCGGAACGGTGGATCCCGCACGGATACGCCGTGGTTCGAGTCGACTCACGCGGCGCCGGCCGCTCACCCGGCCAGCTGGACCTGCTGTCCCGGCGCGAGATACGGGACTTCTACTGTGCCGTCGAGTGGGCGGGTACCCAGGACTGGAGCAACGGGCGGGTCGGCCTGTGCGGGATCTCGTACTACGCCGAGAACCAGTGGCTAGTGGCTGCTCTCCGGCCGCCGCATCTGGCCGCGATCGTGCCCTGGGAGGGCGCCAGCGACCACTACCGGGACATGTCTCACCACGGCGGGATCCTGAGCAACGGCTTCTTCGAGCGCTGGTACCCGCGCCAGGTCCTGCCGATCCAGCATGGTCTCGGCACCGCGGGCGTGCGGAGCCCATGGGTGGATGACGGCCTGGCCACTGGTCCGGAGACGCTCACGGAACCGGAGCTGCGCGCGCTGCGCACCGACTACCTGAGCGACCTGCGCGCGCACGCCTTCGATGACAGCTGGCACGCCGAGCGTAGCGCTGACCTCAGCCGCATCGAGGTGCCGCTGCTGTCCGCCGCAAACTGGGGCGGCCTCGGGCTGCACAGCCGCGGCAACTTCGAGGGATTCAGCCGGGCCGGATCCGCCGCCAAGTGGCTGGAAGTCCACACTGGCCGGCATGAGGAGCTCTTCTACACCGCCCATGGCGTGGAGCTGCAGCGGCGCTTCTTCGACTGCTACCTCAAGGACGCGGACAATGGCTGGCGTGACGAGCCGCCGGTGATGATCGCAGTCCGCCACGCTGACGGCACGATCCGCCGCCGGAGCGAGCGGGCGTGGCCGCTGCCGGGAACCAAGTGGACACGCTGGTACCTCGACGCGGACACCTCGGCGCTCGCGCCGGGCGCACCATCGGAGGCGGCCGCCAGCGCCGCGTTCGACGGTCAGGGTGACGGCGTCACTTTCCTGTCTGCCCCGCTGCCCGCCCCGCTCGAGCTCACCGGGCCGCTGGTGGCCGACCTGCAGGTCAGCGCCGATGGCGATGACGCCGACGTGTTCGTGACCTTGCAGGCGTTCGGGCCGGACGGCCGCGAGGTGACCTTCCGGGGCGCCAACGACCCGCGCGCACCGCTGTCCCAGGGCTGGCTGCGGCTCTCCCATCGCGCGACCGACCCGGCCAGGTCACTGCTCTGGCGACCGTGGCACCCCCATCAGTCGGCTGAGCCGGCCATCCCCGGCCACGTCTACCTGGCAGCCGTGGAGATGTGGCCCACCTGCGTCGTGCTCCCGGCGGGCTGCCGCCTGGCCCTGTCGGTCGCCGGCCGGGACTTCGCCCGGCCGGAGGGCGCCGACGGCTTCTATGGATCGGGGCCGTTTGCCCACACCGACCCCGCTGACCGCCCGCCAGCCCGGACGACTGTACTCAGCCGGGTGCACACCGGGGGCCAGCCGCCTTCCTCACTCCTGCTGCCGGTCATCCGCTGACGGGCCGCCGGCGGCGGACGGACCGGAATCAGCCCCAGCCATGCGGTTCGGTGTCGAGCAGGCCGAGGTCGGCGAGGCCGCGGCGCAGCCGGTCGGCTGCCCGCTCATCGAGGTCAAGGAGGGGCAGCCGGACACCGCCAGCTGGTCGGCCGAACATCGCCATCGCCGCCTTGACCGATGCCGGATATCCCGTCTCGCGCAGCAGGTGCCAGAGTGCCGACACCCGGTACTGCAGCGGCCGGGCTCGCTCGTAGTCACCATCGCGGCAGGCTTCATACAGGCTGCGTACCAGTCCCGGAGCGATGAGAGCTGACGGCGAGAAGCAGCCGGCGCCGCCGACCGGCATGGAGGTGAGCAGGTACTCGACGCCGGTCATCATGGCAAAGCCCGGTCGCAGCGCGCTGGTCCGCGCGCAGGCCTCGGTGAACGACTGCATGTCATAGCTCGCGTCCTTCACCCCCGCGAAGTTGGGGTGCAGGCCGATCAGATCTGCGAGCAGATCGGCATCGAGCCCGACGCCGAGCCGGCTGGGAAAGTTGTAAGCGAGCACGTCGACCGAGACGGCCCGGGCGACTGCGCTGTAGTGGGCTAGCAGCGCGGCGCGCGGCGGTCGCCAGTGGTAAGGCGTGACGACGATGACCGCTGCCACGCCGGCCTTCTCGGCGTGCTGCGCCAGCTCGATCACCTGGTCGGTACCGGGCAGGCTGACGTGCGCGAGGACGGGAACCCGTCCGTCCGCGGCAGCGACCGCGGTCTCCGCGAGCTGGTTGCGTTCCGCCGTGGTCAGGTTCAGTGATTCGCCCGTGTGCATCGGAAGCGCCAGCGCGTTCGCGCCGTGCCCGATCAGGAAGTCGCAGGCTTGCTCGAGCGTGGCCAGGTCCACGGCGCCGGCCTCCGTGAACGGCGTGACCGGGGTACCGATGACACCGCCGATCGCGGCCCCGCTTGCTGCTGCTGGCATATGTCCTCCTCGGGTCGCTGCCGCGCGTCCGCTGGCCGGCGGTCAGCCGGGCGGGTCAGCGGGTTCCTGGCGCGTCATGGTGATGATGGGGCGGATGGCCTCGCGGCTGGACAGCGCCGCGAACGCGGCCGCGGCATCGCGCAGGGCGTACTGGTGCGCGGTGAGAGGTCCGGTCACGACGGCGCCCGAAGCCAGCAGCTCGATCATGGCGGGATAGGCGTTGGGGCTGGAGCGAACCCCCAGCAGGTTCAGCTCGTCAAGCACCAGCGGGTCCGCTGGGAGCTCGGCGCTCCGCCCGCCGGACAGGCCGAGGACCGCTATCGTGCCCCCGCGCCGCGCGGCACGCATAGCCTGCCCGAGCACGTCAGGGTTGCCCGAGCAGTCGAAGATATAGTCTGCGCCGCGCCCGCCGGCTGCCGCGCGGATACCGGCCACCGGGTCTGCCGCGCTGTAGTCGACCACGTCGGTACTGCCGAGCTCCCGCGCGGTGACGAGTCTTTTGCCTCGGCCCACCGTGATCACCCGGGTCGCGCCGGCCGCCCGCGCTACCTGGATCATCAGAAGCCCGAGCAAGCCGGGGCCGAAGACGGCTACCGAGGATCCGGCTTCCAGCCGGGCCCGCCTGGCGGCGTGCACCGTGAGGGCGCCCTGGTTGACGAGCGCGGCAGCCACGTCGCTGACTTCCGCCGACACGCGATGCAGGGCAACGGCCGGGCGGACCGCGTACTCCGCGAGCGCGCCGGGCGCGGTGTGCCCGTACAGCTTGAAGCCCGGCTCGCGAACCCGCTCGCACAGGTTGTAGCGGCCGGCCCGGCACATCGGGCACGCTCCGCAGCCGGTGTGGTTCTCGGCTACCACGCGGTCACCGACGGCCAG
>Ga0123355_10021455_pt1 | contig 10336 bp, 7 predicted proteins | sample TergutEmb28metaG_3_FD_89872 | JGI IMG/M metagenome (GOLD analysis project Ga0123355, IMG submission 89872) | Embiratermes neotenicus P1 segment gut microbial communities from Petit-Saut dam, French Guiana - Emb289 P1 | ecosystem: Host-associated > Arthropoda: Insects > Digestive system > Gut ... | reverse complement strand
TTTTTTAAAATAAAAAAATTTTTTTTTTTTTTTCTTTTTTTTTTCTTTTTTTTTTTTTTTTTTTTTTTTTTTTTTTTTTTTTAAAAAAAATTTTTCCTTTTTTTAAAAAAAATTATTTTCCCCCCCCCCCCCCCTTTTTGTATGGGGTAGGGGGTGGATGTTTGTTTTACCGACATGACTGCTGCCTGCCAGCAGCCTTCTAATGAAAGGGTCACTAGTCCCACAATTCCAATACGTCATGTCTGTATACCCATTGTAATACTCTCATAACATCTCATCACATTCTCTTGGGGCTGATTTCCAAAATGTTTACACCCCAGAATTGTGTGTACATTTCCAACCTTTGCTACGTATCCAAATCATCATGACCTTAACTGGATTGCTACACACTGAACACACATAAATTTCCGTATTTGTCAGAATGATCTCTGCTCCCGTTATTCTTTATCTTTGTGTGCTGCAAGACACTTTTGTGCTCTACTGCAGACAAAGGTGCTGTGAAATTAATTTAATAATTCAGTACTTACTGAATATGTGGATTATTGGAAGCCAATATGTATTCTGAAGGTGAGAGAAAGAAGAGTGAAAGACTAACTCTGTTGGCATGCAGGAATGAAAAATTTGGAAGATGTAGAGGTGGAAAAAGGGAGTTGCAGATTCATTTACACCGCAACATGAACTGGATTCAGATTACGGAGTAACAGACATTACACCCATTAAGGTGGATGAAGAAGACAACTCATAATAGGTTTCTCTTGTTTCTAGGTCATCAGAGGATTCCACTGCTGGAAACATATGTTCACCTTCCTTCACAAGTTCGTGTGCAGGTACCTTAGTTGGTCCGCTAGGTGGTCAAATATTCACGGTTAGCCCTGGCTCAGATTATGAGTTTGTGTGTGTTTTACCACCCCTGATGTTGAAAAACCAATGTTCTGATAACAGCATTTATGATATTAAGTTAAATAATCAATCAGACACACAGTCAGGTGTTGGTGAGGTCAGCCAGTTGAATTGTAAGCCAGAAATTGAGATTGACTCTCATTCTTTTGCTAAATGGGATATGAAACTTAGCACTGATATGGTGCCTGCATTTGTATCAGAACCAATTCTTGAGGACCAGAAGGTAAAAATGGCAATTCCTGGCATTGAGAATGAACAACTTACCCCAATGAAGGAATCTGGAAATAAGAAGAACTACACATGTGAGAAATGTGGAAAGGCTTTTAAGTTCAATTATAAACTAAAGAGACACTTGAGTGCACACAGTTCGGACCGACCTTTTGAATGTCGTATATGTAATAAGAAATTCAAAAGTAAACATGATGCTTGTGCACATGAACGAAAACATAATAAAGACAAGAAAGAAATTTGTGATATATGTGGCTATGCGACAGCTTTTAAGAGTACGTTAGAGATCCATAAGATGCGACACCTAGGTCAGTTTCGACTTAAATGTGATGCTTGTGGCAAAGGTTTTTTCTCGAAGCTTGACTTGGAAGGCCATATGAATGCACATATGGGTGAGAAACCTTTTCAGTGTGATGTGTGTGGAAAGCTGTTTATTAACAAGAAACATTACACATACCACATGAAGAGCTCACATCCAGACCCGGATGAGAATCACAGCTATCTTTGTAAACACTGTGGAAAATCATTTCATGTCTTGCCAACGTTTAGGGCACATAAAAGGTTACACATGAAAAAGGAAAGGAGCGTGTTTGTATGTGATATATGTGGGAAGGCTGTAACAACTCACACATCATTAGTGTCACATCGGAGGATACATACTGGGGAGAAGCCATTTGCATGCAAAACTTGCGGTAAGAAGTTCAACTCCCAAAGTTACCTCAAGGTGCACGATCGCACTCACTCTGGTCAACGCCCACACTCATGTGACTTGTGTGGTAAAAGTTTCACACAGCAGTCATCTTTGGTTGTTCATAAACGTTACCACAGTGGTAAGAAACCTTACCATTGTCTAGTTTGCAGCAAGGCTTTTGTTACAAGAACACTCCTAAAAATGCACCAGAGGATACACAATACTGATACTCAATGAAGTGGTGTTTTACTAGATGTGGTTCATTTTTATTGCCAGTAAGCTTGTAGTTAAAATAGCATCGGTAAAACTTCACATTTATCACCATTTTCAAGTTTAACATCTTGTGGAAATTGCATTATTTTGAATTCAAACATCATTTCCCATCCTTTCCTTCACTTATTAGTGTTGTTTGCATAGCTATTGTGTACTGAGGAGAATGATCATTGTGCATGCCCAAGTATGAGGCTTATTCAGAAAGTAAGTACTGTTTCACTGTAAAAAAAAAGAGTAAGGTTTCGTATAAAATGTTATTGTTATCAGATTTTACATTCTTCAAACTATTTTTCCACATATTCGCCGCTATCATTGAGGCACTTATCGTAGCGGGGCGCAAGTTTTTGTATATCCTACTCATAGAATGCGGCCACCTGCGATGTTAGCCACTACTGACAGTGTCATAGAGTAGAGTCCTTGAAATCTGAGGAAAGTGCAGGGACAGATCAGAAATTGTGAAACGTTTGTCATCATGCACTCTTTCATTGACCTTACGCACCAAATCATCATTTACCAAAGATAGACACCCAGTTTGCGCCTCATCATGCATGTTCTCTTGTCCTTCATTGAACATCCAAACCCATTTCCTAACCATGCCATCACTCATCACATTGTTGCCATACACTTGACAGATCTGGTGATGAATGTCACTTGGTAGCACATTCCTAGCATTCAAATAACAAATTACAGGCCGTATTTCACAGTTGGCGGCCCCTTCAAATGTCTTAAACATGTTTAATGCACAGGAACAAACATAAACATAACACAAATTTCACGAAATGACATCTGTGGCTTCTCAATTGTTAGAGGAAGTCACTGCACGTGCGCAAAGTGACAGTCTCGAGGATGAGCGAGAGATATGCGCAGATGGTACTTACTCTCCAAATAATGTACGTAAGACCAACACAAAATGCCACAAACAGTCAATCGAGTGAGATGGCTAGGTTGTACATAGAGTATTAATAATGTAGTTATCCAAGAAACTTTGTTTAGTTCAAACCTTCTGACATGTGGTTTATGAACATGTCACTGATTTGTTTATTAAGGTGGTTGTACTTTCTTCAGGTCCCAAAACATACAGAGTGTAAATTTCAGTTTTGTTCGTATAGTGAAGGATAGTAAACTCCACATATTTAAAAGACCAGTGTTTTTGTGAGAAATACCCTTAAAATTCATTATATATATTTAGACAAGAAGGAAATCTACTACAATTTTAAGACATGCTGCATAATTGTTGTTTTATTTTCCACAATATGTTGAGTCTTTCATAATTTTTTATCTTTTTTGTTCAAATAATATGTTTTTAATAAAAATGCCAACCCATTTGGTTAATTTGGTTAATAGTCGTGGCACTTTGTTATATGCAAGCAGTATCCTTAGCGTGTATGTTTCACATGAGCCTTACTTAATGTTCTTAGTGAGTGTTTGTCAGTTGTTTGCATTTAGCAAATGTAACGTATTCATTTCACCGACCTGCAGTGAGAAGATATACCACATTTGTCTTGATTAGAAACATATGCCACCAAAGAGTTGAACTAGTGTGAGTGGACTTGTAGGTATGTTAAACATGCTAGCTATCACTCTAATGTCACAGAACCGTGTCTGAGGCTGACCCTTGAGAGAGCTAGCTAGAATCTGTTCCATGGACACATATTGGTTTCGTGTATATGTTCACGTGGTCATTAGTTTTCAGCTCATATTGTGACAGGCATGTTGAATCCAGTGCCAAGAGCTGTTGAAGCTATTCGGTGATGGTTTGGATGTTGTTTGTTTAAGCAGATTTCCGGGTTTTGTAGTCATTGTACTCAGAATACCTGAAGGCATCCGATTTAGCAAAGTTGCCCTTGAGCATACCAATTAAATCAGCCGTTAGTACACCCATATTTATGTTACGTTCTGTGAGAGACATGCTGTTCAAGATTTTGATCAGGAATTGCTTTGGCTGGAGTAATGTTACTTGGTAGTATTTGTTCATCTCCACTTGTAAAACCAAGTAAGTCTCTGTTGAAGCAACAGTAAAAAGAACCATATTAATAGTACACACGAATGTTTTTGAATGGGCAGTCTGTAAGGTGCTGCTGACAAGCTGTCAACCTGTTGTCAGTAGTTGTAATTTATTAACCATGTGACAGTGACATTCCGAGTAAGAAGCATTACTTCACTAACCTCTTGGAGTTTGGCACTCATTAATTAACAAATGTGTTAAAGGTCTGTATTCTTGGTTTTGCTTGATACCTGTTTTTAGATCATTTTATTTTTATTCTTGCAGCAAAGGAAGTGGAACAGCAAGATCTCTGTCAAAGTTGTCTCGCATTTTTCAAAATGTTTGTTTTTAACAGTTTGTGAACTGAGTGTTGAATTTCTTGTTGAGACTCAATTTGCTGCCATTTTGGCATGTACTAAATCTGGAATCAGTGGCACTAGTGGCTATATGTTACAGTTCAGCTTTTTCTTAGTCTTGTTTTCTGTCTTATATGTTCCATTACTTGAGCACCTTTGACATTCTCATTGTGATATGGTGAAGATAATGATTATGTCCTGGGCTGTTCATAAGTACAGATTCATATCATATAATGTTTTATGAGTAACATTGATAATGTAAGACATAAGCTGAATAACATAAGCTCGTGAGATATCTAATTGGAATTGTCAAAGATGGTGCACTCTTTTAAGGTTTATGGTTTCTCAATTCATGAGTTTTTTTTTTCGGCAGGCTTGTTGTTTGACTTTGAGAGTTTATGGCACCAATAATTGGGTGTTTTTTAAGATAAAAAAATTTTGAGTGTGGCATTGTGGTATGACCTACACAAAGTTGACAGTTGTGTGTAATGAATGTCATTAGAGAAAGAAACACAGGCACAATGTTCTGTTAAGGTTGTGCACATTGGTTCTCTGTATAAGAATGTTACATCCATTTGGAAGACAATTTTTTAATGTGTTATTGTAAATTTGTACAGTTAATGGATTAAAAATTTATTTGTGAGTGTGAAACACTGGAGATGGCTGTTTTTTATTTTGTGGCTGTAATTGCTGTTAATGGTAAGCCATTTTTGTAAACAACATAGCTTGAACCTCAACAGGTTTTGTAGTACAAAGAAAAAATGTGCAGTGTGCTAAATATTACAAGATGAATTCTGTTGTTCCATGTTTGCAGCTGCCGAAATGTTTCTGCCAGGCTGCCAGTTTTATGGTCTTGAAACTTGTTCACAGACATAATGTTCATGCAGTGCATCATATAACAGATTCATGACACTCAACCATCAAAATGCACAGACCTGGTCCTTAGGTTTTTGTAAACGTAACTTTCCTAAATATTGCAGTCCTCAAGGTTCTATCATCAGGGAATCAGACAAATGTAATACAGCGTAAAACAAAATTAGTTACTTTTGTATACAGCTAACATGGTGTAAAAGAGTCAAATGGTTAAAATGTAGGCATTTGTAGAGTTGTATAAATGTGGTGGAGCTTGTTATACAGTATCTTGGAAGCAACCTACGTGCTTAACAAAAGTTAGCACTGTTCTGTGCTGACTTTCATATATTATGAGAAAATGCCAGTTTATGAAACTGGGAATGCCAGCCTTCAACCACATTTTTTGTTGAATGTGACCTGTTTACCACCTGTTGGGGTGTGTGTAAATATCAGTATAGAAATTGTGTCACTGATAATACCTTTCATTTCCCTGTTACTGGATGATTTCTTCGAGGGATTGCTTTTTGTATGTGGCAAGCTCTCCATTATGAGAGCATATATCTTTGGAAGGCATCGAAGATTTCATCTGTGTAGTGTGTGTAGAATGGCGGTAAAGTCTTTTGTTTGCAGATATTGTCATGTACAGCAACATTAGCAAGATCCAAACTTTCTGGAATGTTTTGCTGTGTCAGCAGTATATTAGCCTCATTTTGAAGGAGCACAGCACCCCTGAAGTGTGGGAAACTGCTGCTTATCAGTACATTGTAATATCCCAAAAGACTTGAATCTTTATCACCATCAGTTGGAGAACTTTCAAATTTTGCAGTTTCATTGTCATTCATTAGCTTCAGGGTGACATACTAAAAAACCATATTCTCATTCATTTGTTTATAAATGTTACAATTTTTAAGATTGGCACATGAAATTCTGTATGGTTATTTAAAATTAATTTTTACATCTGTGGCTTTTTTTTTGTGCATAATTCTGTGCTTTTAGGAACCTTGTGATACATAGCTTCATATGGTCTAACATATACCCACTTGGTATTTACTGTATTTTGAGAACCGGTAAAAGATATTTATAAAGCTATTAAAATTTTATTGCAACCAGTATTACTGATTTATCTCTATTCTACCCTTTTTTGTCATCCCAACTGGTTAAGTAACAAGGCACATACATTGTCATGTAAGGGGGAGGAGGTACGGAAAATAGGAGCAGTAGATACAAACCACTTTATGAGAGGTGGGTGCTTTAACAATGAAACACACACACCACAGAAAAAGTGGACGGTAGTGATGCTTGTTAGTACCTTGCCTTGATGATGTTAAAACTGTCAAAATTTATAATCAGCATTTACAGATCTGTTGCAGTGTTGCCCTCAGTATTTCTTTCCTTGTGTGTCTTGGTCAGTCTGCAGCACCAGCTGTTTTTTTCTTGTCAGTCCTATCAAATTTTACCCCAAGTCCTACCTTGTCTTCACTCTGAGACCATTCTTCTTCTCCTCCTCCTCTTACTCCTCCTCCTTCTCTTTTCTTCTCATCGTCTTCTTCTTTTCTTCATCTTCTTCTTTCTTTACTGGACTAGAAACTGAAGGGGTGTCTTTTTTATGTGTGTACATTATTTGTAGTAGTCCATTTATAAAAAATTATCTTTTGGAGTAAGGCTATGAAAAATGTTCCTGATGCATATGAGGTTTCATTATTGCATCATTTGGTTTTGCCTGAATATTGAGATGAAATGTAACTGGTATCTGAAATACTTAATTAAGATACTTGCTTAAGATGCTGCACTTGTCTTTCCAACCTGCTGTAGGTAGTTGGTTTCAGATTCGTGGTGACTGTCAGGTTTTTCCATGATGAGGTATAAGCAGAGGTATTACTGCTATCCTATTTTGACTGCAGTAGACTTCTTTTCTTTCTAGGTTTTCTGAAGATACCAGAATCAGAGGCCCCATTGTTAGAGATACAGGACATGCAGATGCTCCAAGTATTAGTGTGAGTGAAGGCACAGGTAGATCAGAAATATCTGCATCACAAGTGGGCAGACAGAATCGAATTTATACCTTTGTACCACTTGCACACATTTCTTCACAGACAGTTGTTGATGTTGCCAGTGATCACCTCACAAATGTCTACTTTGCCGTGCCACCACCAGCAGGCATAAGTAGCAGCTCAGGCTCCAGCATAATAATGAATATTATTGACAGGATTAAAGTATTCAAATGCGAAATTTGTGGCAAGGGATATTCAGCTAAGTGGCAGCTGAATAAGCACAGTATATGTCATAAGGATGAGCGTTCATTTACGTGCAATGTTTGTGGTAAAGGATATACAACCAAATGGCATCTGAATAAACACTACATTTGTCATGAGGTTGAGCGGCCATTTAACTGCAATGTTTGTAACAAAACATTCAAACGAAACTACTTGTTAACTGCTCACAAGAAAGTGCACAAAGGAACTAAAGATCATGTATGTGATGTTTGTGGGTATTCTACTATTACAGTATTTGCATTGAAGCTCCATCAGAAGAGGCATCGTGGTGAATATAACTTCAGATGTGAAGTGTGTGGTAAAAGTTTCATTTCCAAATATGAGTTGGAGAATCATAAGGTAGTGCACTCAGGAAATAAACCATTTAAATGTGATGTTTGTGGAAGGGCCTACTCTCGTAAGGGGGACCTGAATGCCCACATTAAAAATCATCATACACCTCTTCAACAAGACATATCGAATTTTCACTGTAGAACTTGCGGACGTAATTTCAGATTGAGAAAGCTGTTCCGGGCGCACATGAAGTCCCACACTGGATTTCTGTGTGATATATGTGGCAAGGCCCTTTCTGGTCAGACCTCACTTCAGTCACACCATCTCCGCCACACTGGTGAGAAACCAGTAGTCTGTGACTTATGCGGAAAGTCGTTTGTTACCAGTAGTGCTCTTCGCATCCATTTGCGGACGCACACAGGTGAACGCCCCCACACATGTGACCAGTGTGGTAAGAAATTTACACAGCGGTCTTCCCTTATTGTCCACAAACGTTATCATACAGGAAGTAGGCCATATCGCTGTAACATATGCCACAAAGCCTTTGTAACAAAGACATTGATGAAAACTCACCAAAAGGGTCATGGTGTATCATAGGGGCATATGTTCTTAAATTAGTCTTTAATTGAATTGTTCAGTGACATTTGAAGTTCCTGTGTTGATGTGTTCCAAGCACTTTCTGGGCTGTGACACTTTGTAGTTTTTTCATAGTTAGGTTCCTGCAAAGCATTGATACCTCATCATGCTGCCGGAGTCTGTTGGTTATACCAATTCTGTTGCCTTGATTATTAGTATTTAGACATCTGTGGCATTGAGCGTTTTTATTTTTAGTAGTGACAAATACTATTTTTAGAAGAAATAAAAATGTATGCTTGTACTGACATGTAAAACTGGTGGAATAAGACAACATGAAAATGGGTCTCATTTCATGAAAGAGACTTTGGAATGCCGCCACCAGAACCTTTTGCCACTAAACTTCATTGCATTCAAAGGCACAGGGATATGAATTCCAAGGTTCTCATGGCAGTGGCTATGAAAATGCTATCTGCTTTGTAATGTAATTACTTACTCGTTAACGTTGAGTGGAGGAAACTTTGTTAAGTGGTGTTCATGATTTATAGTGGACATGGGTTACCCAAAGCCAGAGTCCTGTAAGTAATACTTTTCTTGAAAATTGTGATATCTCTCACAGTGGTTAGTGTCAGGTTCTTCTATTCTCAAAATTAGGAAGCATGGAGTTAAGACATTCTCTTGTTTCTCAGAATATTATGAGCTGGAAAGGTATTTGATGATCATGAACTGTACATATTCACTGTACCACGTGCAGAAACATTTTAATTGATATGACAAGTTTCTTGGAGTACTGTTAAACTGAAACTCATTTTAATGTACAGTTACATTTCCTTATAGTCCATAGTAATTGTACTGATTTGTTGTATTTGTGTATTGTTTCTTTAATGCATGTCAGATGTTGGAGATTATACCAATGTTTAACCTGATGTGAAAGAAATCACAATTTCATGCATGAAGGTATATCATGCAGTAAGGATTGACAGTAACATGTGGTATGAATTTTTTTCCTCCAATTTTTAATAGGGACAATTTATTTATTCCATTGATACCACATGTGTCACAAACTGTAATTTAGTTTGTGAATTTTTTTTAACATCTTTCCATACTTTTAAATCCAGGCTTTCATATTATCTCAGATTTCATAGAAGTGTTATTGTATGTGTCACTGTGTCCTGCAATGTTTGCTAATTGCTTGTGAAATCATTTACTGTAATTACATCTGTGTAGTGAGTTACACATTGTAGTTGGCTGAGAGATGCAGGATGGAATGGAGTATGTGGAACTGTTGCGGCAGTTTAATCCTGCATAATGTATGTCATTCTGTCTTGAAAGTGTGTGTGGGGTAACAGGCTTTTCTAAAACTTTCCTTCCAACTGTGAGACCAAGTTGGCCCTTGTTTTTTTTTGTAGCTTGTGCATCTTCCATGCTGATTGTCGTAGAAATCATCTAGTTTGCGAGGTTTGGTGTTTTGATCCAAGAATTATATTTCTGCAATTGAGAACATTTGGAGTATGTATAACTTGAGAGTCACACAGCTGTGATTCTACTTGTCCCTTTAAACAGGTAGTTGTGGGCTGGTAAAAATTATGCAGTCACCTGGGTATTACATTAAATTTCATTTAAGTGTGCTTGTGTTTGCTCTCTCAGCAAACTACACCAAAACCTTGGCAACCACACCCTCCTGCATGTTCCCGTTATGTCACTAAAATTTTTGAAGGTACATATGTACATACATGCATACGTACGTACATGCATGCAAGCATGCGTACATATACATACATACATAATACATATATATACATATATGTGTACATACGTAGGTGGGTCCATAAGTTTCCAGCCTGACATACAAAGACCGCGCCAAATGCAAAATGCTCTGAGGGATATATAGAGCCATCTATTGTGAGGTTACTGTATCAGTTTCAGGTGGCTA
>Ga0123355_10021452_pt1 | contig 10336 bp, 4 predicted proteins | sample TergutEmb28metaG_3_FD_89872 | JGI IMG/M metagenome (GOLD analysis project Ga0123355, IMG submission 89872) | Embiratermes neotenicus P1 segment gut microbial communities from Petit-Saut dam, French Guiana - Emb289 P1 | ecosystem: Host-associated > Arthropoda: Insects > Digestive system > Gut ... | reverse complement strand
TTTATTCTGCCCCTCCTTTTTCTTCCCTTTTTTTTCCCCAGAACTTCTAACACTATAGAATTCTCTTTCTTCCCCCCCCCCCCCCCCCAGGTCACTGTGATGGTTGTTGTGTATCTAGACATATAGGGGGAAATTATTTTCAAGGAAAACAGTTTTATTCTTATTTCGTGTGTGTCAGTTCTTATAGCTTGTGTTTCAGAACTTCGTTGTTTAATGTAATATTATTTACAAGTGATCTATTGATTTCTGTTTTCAGGTTACAGCATATGAATAACAACAGTGTACTAGAAAATGCGTGGAAGACTGTCATCACAGTGGGGTGTGTTTCCATGGCAGCAATGGTGACAATCAGTAGGTGTGTAGAATGCATACCGTTCATCAACCATTGTAATTTTAGTCTTCACCTGTTACAACTACCACAAACTGTCAATAGATTTGTGTTTCACTGTGTGAGCTAATTCCTGCATAGAAGCATCTCATATTTGTAGGTCTCATTGTAGTCCATTTGGGCCTTACAAGATTAATATTGTGACCAACCTTATACCATGAATGTTGCCACCAGCAGTGTTGTTATCTTACCCACCTCCTGGCTTTCTTCACATTTCATATAGGAATGTCATTGCCTCTAAAACCATGATGCATTACAATCAGCAGGGATTTATTGTACTGAAGGTGATCAGTTTTATGATGACATGTAGCATAGTGATAAATTGTGTTATGGTAAGAAATGACTGTAGTTTTAAAAATTATATTGCTGGTCAGTGAATAAATATTTGAGACTCAGTAAGCACAGAATACCTCATCATAGATTCAGTTATTCGAAATATGAAGCAGGTGTGGCTGAAACAGCATTGAGGATGCTTATGGGTGAGGTATTGCAGGAGTTAACAAACAGTCCCCACATGCATTACACAGGAGTGCCATTGATGCATAAGTTGTCATATCTGATCTGCAAAAAATTTGTTGGGCTGCTGCCTCAACCACTTTGCCACACCCTGCAACACATCATTGCATGATGTGAATGTACAGCTTTCGATTGCATTTGTTCGTGCTTCAAAGGTGTGATAATCACATGGCAGTAAGTCCCAGATGTGTGCTAGATGTCTGAGCATCTTCTGTCACATGGCAGTGAGTTGGTCCTGAACTCTGTTGAGCACATGGGAACAGGCATTGTCAAGCCGCAGGATGATACTTTCCATCATATTACTGTGACATTTGCTGTGTAGCAGCTTTTGAAACATTTGAAAGTCACGATCTGCATCAATTTTATTGTTCTGTGGTCTTTAAGTCCAGAAGCAGGGGTCTCTTAATATCCATGTGTTTCTGTCCGGACAGGCTGACCACCTGGTACACCAGCTGTCAGCTGTGCTATGGTGTTATGCATGCTGACTATTTACAGATTTCCACATGTGTCTGATAGTGCATTCAGCAAGTCCAATGCACGGCTGTGCCATCTATATTGCCACAGCAGCACTATGCAATAGGTTTCAGGTGTACATGCTTCATACATCAATTTTTTTTTTCTTCCCCTCCCCCTATACTTGTTTGAGAAGTAGGTGTAATCACAGATGACGAATTGAAAATGGTGGAGCTGGAAGCAGTTTTATTCTGTCTGAACATTGCAGAATCAGGTTTCCATGCTGTCATGATGTTAAAAGACTTCATATCTCAATATTGTACCAATAAATTAGATTCACATTGATAACCATTTTATAAAACTGCCATACATTATTATTATATTTAAAACTGCTGTATAAATTGCATAGCAGTGTGTGCATTTTTTCTCAGTTACGGATTTTTAAAGTTTATGTAATTTTAAATTATACTAATAGAGATGCTCTGTACTCTTCATGACATGTCTTGTGTTACAGAGTGTACCTACAGTATCATACTTGGAAGCAGGTTCTTAGTGGAGCACTTGTGGGCTTCCTGTTTGGTTCACTCTGGTTTGCTCTCACCTACCTGATCTTTACACCTGTGTTTCCACTTATTGTCTCATGGTAAGTGAGAAAATTGCTAATTTATGTAGTAAGAGAATGTATATAGAATTCGGATTGTATGAATAAGTGGTTAATGCTTCAATTCTAGAACTAAACGTACTAAGTGAGTGCTGAGTTTCTGTCATTGGTGAATATCAAGATTATAGTAGTCATGGGTTTGATACTGTACAGCTTGGTAGAATATCGAGATCACAGTAGTCTGGGGTGTGATGCTGATAGCAATCTCTTAAAAAAATTTCACAAACCATTTCTTTGCTTCTCAGCTTTATGTACATGTTGTCAATGTAAGAGCTTCATAATTGGTTCATATTTGTCCTTTGTGGAAATATCGGGGGCACTATGAATCCATCCCTGCTACAGTAAGATTTTAGTCTAAGTTTCTGTACTGTAGCCATTATTAGACTGTGGACCACATATTTTAGCGCTTTTCACTGGCTGCCAGCTCCTCATGTGTGTCATAGGTTTTAGTGTAGTAGAACTTCCAGTACAATAATCTGCATACCTGTTTGTTGCGGCAAGTATAGGACCAATTACATGCTGGTCAGAAAACAATAGAAGTGCCTCTTTACCTCACAATATTTTTCTGAGGCCCACACTAGCCAGTCAGTGGAATTTTTTGCCTGCTGTGTAATGTTTGTATAGTGCTTCATACTTCCTATAAGATTGTCTTGCGCTACAACATTATCATTTGTGACTTCTTCCACCACCTCATTAGTTTAATTCCAGTTTCCTTCCTGCATAATCTATGTCACTATCTCTGCTTTTGCTCAAATTTTTAGATCCACTATCATCAACACTTTCTAGTAACATTCTGCTGCTAATATCTGCATATGTAACACACAAGACTGAAGGACCAGCCATAGTCCTGAATGAAAAGTCACTTGGTCATTCAAGTTTTTTTAGAATGAATACTGATCCGGTTTCCATGGAAACTTACAGATATGAGGGAAAATGCAATAAGGGTAGAAACCAGTGTCACTCAACAGAGTGCGCTGAACTGCAGTTTGTCTGACATCACACTGAACGTACCATGTACATTAAACCACTAGCAGCATAAGCTATTCACGAACATACGTGTCCGTCGACTTGGTGTAAAGGATTAAAACATAGGATCCCCAAAGGGTCAGATCTAGGGCCTATACTGATCATAGTATACATAAATAACCTTCCACTGAGAATAAATTGCTTATTGGAACCCATAATATTTGCTGGTGGCTCTATTGTCATAATTTGTAATAAAATTCCGATGCTTTCTGTGCAGTTTCCAAAATAGTTCTCTCTTGCATTATTGAATGGTTTGCCACTAATAATTTGGTCCTAAATCTAGATATACAGAAATGATAAAATATGAAACGAATAATGTGCCACACTGTGCTTTAAGTACTGGTTATTAGAAAAGTATCTAGAAGACACAGTTTCATACAAAATTCCTTAGTTTAAAAACTGATAATCGCCTAAACTGGAAGAATCATATTAATTAAAAGATCTGTTAAGTTAAGTGGAGCATATCTTACAGTTAGGTCAGTGTTGCATGTCTGTAACATTAACACTCTCAAATCAATTTATTGCACCTGTTTTCGGTCTGTAATAAAGTATAGCACAGTTTTTGCAGTAACTCGTGCAGCAGTGGAAGGATACTTGAAAAAAGAAAATTGTAAGAATTATGGCTGATGAGAAACCCAGTACTTCATGTAGAAGTCTCTTTAAGAAATTAGAGATCGCACCTGTTCCATGGCAATGTATATTTTTGTTAATGAACTTCACTGTAAATAACTAAGAACATTTTCAAACAAATTCATCTGTACACTTTGTCACTTTAAGGAACAGGCAACATCTTCATAGACTGTCGGTCTCCATCCATCTTATTGCCGAGTGCCACACCCATTATTGTGGGCTAGGTTATGGGCTGTAAATGAAAAATAATAATAAGTGGTATACCTACCAACCTAAATTATTGTGTGATTTTTGTAATGTATACACAGTTTACAAATGTGGCCTCAGACCGCATAATACAACCTGGCAAACCACGGGTTGGAGACCCATGTCATTGACTAACTGCCAGCCTTTTATGTTGTCAGAAAAGTGCATTTTGTGTTGGCATCAAAATTTTCAACAGTTGACCATTTAGTGTCACAATTCTTAGGAAAGAAACAGCACAATATAAAGTAACATTAAGGAACTAAATGGAAATTATGTATAAGCACATTTTCATTTAGTTAATTGTACTAACACAATGGGGATGACTCTCATAAAAAAAATAACATGAAGGAGGAATTTACATATGCACTCCTCTCATTCTATTGATGAATGTTTGTTTGTGCTTAAATCATGGGCGCCTGAATTAAGTGCCCAGTATACCTGCTAGAGACTGGCATATAAATGATGCACCTCTTAACTGTGTATGTAATGGGCCAACAACTGTATTTCTTGTTCAGCATCCTCAGTATAGCACTGCGCATGATGACTGTAGTCATCCTTCGGCACCCAAGGGCTATGGATGATCCATAATACTGTACATGATATCTTTATAATGTCTGTATTGTGACAACGCATTATATTTTTCGTATTTTGCATAATTTGTATGTTGATGACTTATTCCAGATACTACGGTTATTTTGTCAACTTTTTGGATCCATGGAATATGTGTGTGTGTTTGGGGAGGTGGGGGGGCCTGCCATTGTTTTATGTTTCACCGAGGTGTTTCTGACTGGCGCCACTATGGTGATGGGTCTCTGTTCTTGAGGCCTACATAGCTATGTCACTTTGTACACTGTGTTCGGAAAGTCGTTGTGCACGGTAGAGCCCAGAGTCCAGTTGAACTGTGATGGCAAAAAGTGTTTGCAAATGAAATTAAACGGGTGCAGGCCTGTATAGACGCTCGTGGACATCACTTCCAAAACCTTTTATAAGTGCACAGTGACTTTCTGAACGTCCCATCCCATGCGTCACTGTGTGCCATCACATTTCAGCTGGACTCTACTGTAGCCTAAGTGCACAGCGACTTTCCGAACACACTGTATAATATGATGTTCAAAAGCAACTTGGAATTTTTTTCTCTACTTGTATTTGTTTTGGGTACAGTCGGTGGTTGCGCTGCACCTAACTACCTGACAGAGCATGTTAATAAACTAGCATACATTCATTCATTCCATTGGCATGTGCAGAATGCAATGATTCCTTGCCATTCTCAGGAGCTTCTTCCATTGCTGTCTGTTATGCACTTTTTCATGCCACCCTTCTCCACCAACTATTCGTCCATCCTCTCTCACCTCATCTTGCCATCTATTTCTTGGTCTACCTCTCAGTCTTGTTGTTCCTAAATTCATATATAATACTCTTTTGGGAATTCTATTTTCTTCCATTCTCTGTACACACCCAAACCAGCATAATCTATTTAACCTTATTTTCTCTATTATAGTAGGTTTTTTAACTCTTGCATAAGTTTCTTTATGGATTAATATCCTCCATTTTTTTTTTTCATTGTCATATATTTGGACTAATATTCTTCTATACACTTCCTTTAAAAAATGTTCAATTGCTTTCCATCTCTCTTTGTTAGTGTCCAAGTTTCTGATGCATATGTTAACGTTTTGTATATTATTGTGTTCTTTAGTCTTAATTTTGGTTTCTTTGATATGTTTTTATTTTTAAAAAATTTTTGTAACCTAAAATATGTTTTGTTAGCATTGTTTTTTCTTTCTTGCAAATCTATTTGGTTATTGTTATAAACTAGCATTTTTATTTGTAAATGTTGTTTTTCAGGAGAATATCAGAGTTCTTGCTTCTGCGAGACACGACATTGATTCCCAATGTTCTATGGTTTGAATACACAAACAGCAGGCAGGAGGCCCGGGCACGAAGTCGCAAGTTGGTCTCCATGAAGTCGCAATGACAGCTGCTTGGCTTCCCCGGTTACGTTGTCGGTGGTGGAGGCCTTCTGCATAATCTTATTCACTTTTATTGGGCTCGAAAGAGGTAGTTATTCAGCCTCAGGCCATGACTCAGTACTGCCTCATTTCTTTTGAGGCTGTGATTTAGCACTGCTTCAATCAATTTAATTGAACAAGGAGCAGTGACTCATTACTGCCTCAGTCAGATCTTGCAGAGCCTCATTTGGTTCTGCTGCATAGCAGATATTTGGCATTGCCTCATTCCATTCCACTGCACAGCAAGAGGCATTGTCTGGTTCCAAAAGACATAAAGGAGAGTGAATTCCAGGCTCTTGGACTAAAGCAGCAATGTTTGGCAGCTGTTAAGGAGTAGCCTTTGTTTGGTCTCTTGCCGTGACGGATAAAATGTAAGATGCAGTGATTAACTTGTACTCTGCAATACAGTGGATTTGAGTTATATTTGTGTTGTGTGTTGTGACAGATGAGCTGAGTTCAGTTTTTGAGCATACAGAAGGACAAAACCTTACCCTCAAAAGGACAAAGAATTTGAAGAACTGTAATCCTAGTGCGACACAGCTGAATGCAATACTCACATTGGCAGCCCCTGTTACTGGAGCATATAGTGTAGAGTCCCCATATATTTATTCTTACCTTGTCTTGATTGTTATTTTTGGCAGTATCTGTTTAATGGTGTGTTTGACACTTTGAAAAACTGTGAAGGTACTGTAATGGAAGTGCCAGTAGCTTTGTGTCCAATTATTTTTCAGTCATATCACTAAGTTCTGTCTTGTGGTTTTTAGACGTGTTGTCACCGTTGCCAACAGCCTATTATGATCACTGTACTCGTACGTCTCTCGGCATCATACACAAGGACCACTGAACTAATGTTCCTGAAATTCGGTATTGGAGATTTCTGTGGGATGCATGAAGATGTGTATGTATTTTTTTGTGCATCCCAAGGGTATGTGGGCCTACCCATCACTTCATTCCAAAAACACAAGGAAGTCTTGATTGTGTTTAGAATATATTGAAAGGGGTCTTGTGTGATTATTTTAGTATAGCACTCTACGAAAATTTGACTTTCAAATGTTACCCTTCACTGTTAGTTCACACACTTTAGGGCATTTCTGTATTCTATAAATAGCATAACAGTTGAATGTGATTCATTGTATGTGTGTTGCTAGGACAGAGAAAAAATAAGTAAGCTATAGTGTGTGCTGTTTAAAAAATGAAGAGACATGTTAAAATACTTGCACTTTTCAGTGTTTTGAGATAATCAAAAGTTAGCATATACAATTTGACAATAAATACAGCAGAAAGGTAAGACTTTGCATGCTGTGTGCCTGAGTAAAGAATTTACTTTCTTACTGAAACAGTGATTTCTTACTAAATGCTGTCTCAGAGGGCAGAACCAGTCTGTATCATACTTAAAACTGCTGGTCCATTATGTTATTATATATGACCCAGCAGTGATATAATAAGGGCTGATTTCTCTCTGAATTGAGGATATGTTAGTACAAATTCCATGATTTCATGACATGTACAGCATTGTTAGGTCTTATGTCACTCTACAGTTCACGTGTGAGTCAACACCGTACATCATGGTGAACTATAAACTTTTCATTACACGTTGTTTCAATACACAAACAGAGTTCAGCGTCTCATCCTTTCCAGTCATCTGTTTTGTTGTCATGTCAGAAACAGGCAGTTGGCAATACTATTAATAGCATATGTCAACCATCATATGTTGCTTCCAGCTCCCATGCCAACCTTCTTTGTTATCGATTTTGTTGGTGTTAGGTCTAGGCCTATCTGCAGTAGTGGGTGTGAATTTTGTTTCTTCCACATGTTTTTAGAAGTACTGAGTGAACTATGAATTAATTAGTTTCTAATCACTGTGTTGATATTCCTGACTCACTTTATTACCATATCAGGATTGGAGTTAGAGAGAAATTTGGAATCTGACTTGTATTTAGGCAGTACAGGGTTCAAATCTTGGCTGAAGGACTGACCATCCAGACTTTGGTTTTTCATGCTTTCTCTAAGGCCTAAAAGAAAATGCTATGATAACCCTCTTGCTTTGGAATTAAAGTCCTGTTGCAATATGCAAAACTCCTGATAAATTTACAGGATTAATTTTTTTTTCACACCTGCTTTTACAAAAAACAACAACAAAAAAAGGAGAAAACTGAAGAAGGGCTATACAAGAATAGCCATAATTGGCTGAGTTGTTAGGGAATTGAACCCAGCTTCCTGCGATGCAGCATATACATTGTTTGGTACAGAAGGCTTAGTTAGGCCACGACCACTTCCATCCAGACTTTTCCAATTATTCCAGTAACATTCATTCATTCAATACTGTAGTCTATAATCCAACTTGCTCATAGTCTCATCACATGAATTGCAAATAAGTACTTGGGTGATGGTCATTCGGTTTTTATAGCATGTAGTGTAATGGGTTTTTTCTGTCCATAAGGAGCATGCTGTCTCCGTCTTTAAGGTGACTGAATTTTGTTTTAACGTGTTGTCTGTTGTGACATTGTTTTTCGGTGTTCTGAAGTCATTATTTAGTACCGCAATTCCTCTGTTAAGATTTATTTTATTGTAGTGTTCAGATCCAAAGCTTCTTTTAGAACTGTTGAGTGGGATTTCACTGTATGTGCATCTGGGAATTTGGGGTTTGAATACCACTTATTTGTGTGTGGTGTTTTCATTGTTTGTCATCATCAGATTTCCAACACAGCTTGCTCCACATTAGCACAGGCCAGCAGTAATAGAAAGACACAGACTAATTTTTAATTATGTATTTATTTCAGTTTATACATGTATATGATTAGTAATTTATTTACAGTCGTTACTGTATGTTACAAAATTGCTTGTTGGAAACCAGAATAAGATTTTGAAAATGTGACGTGTTGTTTCGTTATTTTTAATAATTTATATCTGTTGTTATGTATTGGTTTTGCATAGGCAGGGGTTAAGGTGAACCTCTCTTCTTCCACTACTTATTCTGCAGTGGTGTACTTAATTGGGCATTTGTGAGGAATTATGGGAATCGTATTGTTGCTGTTTTGGGGAACTTTGCATTAGATAATTATGATTACATTAGTGGAAATGGGTGGTTTCGCAGAATTATACTACAACTAACTGTATGAAATTCCAGTCTGCTGTCATAGCTCAGAATGGTAGCCATTGCAAAAACCATCACTTGTCTGCTGTAGCTAAGAAGGTGCCTTACTGTTTTTACAATTTAAGATTGCAGTGCGTTATTTTGTCTCAGCAAACCATTCCACCATGAGGAAACATTCACACAATGATTGAGTGTATGGTTATATGTAAAGAGTGTTATTTGAAGAAATAAAGTTTGAGATAAAAAGAGTAATTTGTAAGGATCATATAAAATTTAAAGCTTTTGCAGCAAGCGGATGCAATGATGTGTGTGTGTGTGGGTGGGTTTGTTTGTTTGTTTGTTTGTTTGTCCCCCCCCCGTCATCAGGGGTGATGTCATGGAGATACGAGACATACCCTGAAACACTGGATTGTAATTCCTTTGTCACATGGATGAGCCCACAAGAAGCCTTCATTGCTTCATAAGAATCCTTTCTAAAGTTGTGTCAATATATACATTTTCTTTTATCCTAAGTGTTAGTACACTTCAGTGTATTGCCTATCCGTGTTAACTTTAAACACAAGCATTTGAACAAAATTAAAACTTTGTGGTGGGTGAAAAACTGGGTTCCTGTGTTGTGTACGGAATATCTGTGCTTGTTTACATGTACAGAATGCACAATGACTTTCAGTAGGGGTGCCACTCTAAACATTAATAACAGATATTCAAGATGACATCTTCTGATTCAAATTGTACAACCATACAGAGTAGGTCAAGCTATTTGTGGTTTTATTTCTTGCATTTTTATCATTATTTGTAGTAAGGATAAAAGATGTAATTGGCCTGCCATGAAGATACAAAGGAAGTGGAGGTATGTCATCATACATGGATGACCTCAGGGCTGGATAGGGGCTTTGTCCCTTACTACTTTCCCTGTAGGAGTAATTCCCATGATACCTGTTTTATAGAACACTAGGTGGAGTGTGTCTGCAATTCAGGGAAGAGAGATATCTCAGCCCTGCGAGGAATTTAAGCTTAGTGTTGGGGTTTGTAGCCAGTCACTGTACTAGCTCAGCTGTCTGTACGCTGGGGCATGTGTTTGGAGTTATTTGGAAGTCATAAAATGATGTTAGGTTTTATATATATGTAGACAACAGGTACTTAAAAATTACTGATTAATCATTAGACACTGAAAGATGACTTTAGTTGATGCACAGTGTGATGCTGAGAAGACTGGTCACAGTGAGAAGTAATGGGCAGGTCTTTGGCTGAGTGGACTGGGCACGTAATTCTGACACCACAGGGTGTAGGACATGGAAGTGAATGAGTGTTGCTCA
>Ga0123355_10021451_pt1 | contig 10337 bp, 6 predicted proteins | sample TergutEmb28metaG_3_FD_89872 | JGI IMG/M metagenome (GOLD analysis project Ga0123355, IMG submission 89872) | Embiratermes neotenicus P1 segment gut microbial communities from Petit-Saut dam, French Guiana - Emb289 P1 | ecosystem: Host-associated > Arthropoda: Insects > Digestive system > Gut ... | reverse complement strand
TACAGTACAGTACAGTACAGTACAGTACAGTACAGTACAGTACAGTACAGTACAGTACAGTACAGTACAGTACAGTACAGTACAGTACAGTACAGTTCAGTACAGTACAGTACAGTACAGTACACAGCACCCACATTACATGCTCGATAACTATGGCTGCAAACCTTCAGAATGCAAAACACTAATTGCTTTTCCCAGCAGCAATTTTTACGCAGACTTGTCTTAATGTCATGTTTACACACTTTACCTGTATTTTAAAATAAAAAATAAAACAATCAGAATTATTATGAAACGAAACTGACCTGTCGTATAGAAATTAGCGAGTATTTAAACCCTTAAAAATATCACCTGTTCAGTCACAGCACATGAAGAGGCTAAGGCTCAACAGTGATTGTAGCGCCAGAAGAAGAACAACAAGAAGAAGATAACAACAATGTATACTTTCTTTTCTTTATGCAAAAGTAAACCACAAGTGAATATCGATGATACTATACAAATATTTAACCTTCACCAACCTCTATCAAATTTATAATTATATCAAAAGGAATCTACTCTGTTGAATAAAGGCATTTAATAATATCCCATCTTAAATTAAAAGTCTTATTGACAGTATTAAACAATTTAAATCCACAATGACAATTATCCACATACTCTTCATTCTACTCTGTAGGAGAATATAGTAATGGAAACAGAGTGTGTTGAAGTCATATATTTTTTATCAATCTTAAGCTAATATTGCACAATATCTATAAAATGTTGTGTTTAATAACATATAATAATTGTTTATTGCATGTTCTCCATACAAAGGTTTTGGATTCATAGAATATAGATAAGTTCAAATTCAAATGCATACCCGTGAGGTACCTTTCACCGCCCCATCTGCCAGAAATACAACTTTGGGTACATTCGTAATTTTTATTGCTGTGTGTAAAAACAGTTATATTTTCTACAAACAACTGACTGTTTCCAAGTAGAAGTCCCGCCACGTTTACTTTACACTCAGCCGTAACTCCTTTTGCTATTTATATTCCCTAAGAACATAGCCGAATCAAAATGGTGCAACATTGCCCATTTTACTCTCATTTATACCTAATTTTATGGTTGAGAAGAATTATTGAATAGGAAGACTACTATTAGCTCCTCAAGAGGCCTCAGGTCCAACGAATTAGTTAGATCTAGTGGAAAAGGGAAATTCTACATAAACAATTAGCTACACAGATGATTAACAGGAAACATATTCTGTACAATAGGCCTAACAGGCGAAACACAGGTACCATATCTATGGCTGAAACTTTACGACAAAGCGGACACACTGTACAAATAAAGATTCGAATGAACATGGTTTGTATACTAACCTATTCCTAGAAATACACAAGCGATCTGTTGATGGTAATGTTTATAATCAAGCGTATGAGACACGAACAGGTCGGCCGGTTACTCAAACATAGAGTCTATGAAACTCAATGAAAGATGAGTGGCTTGACAATATTGGCGTTTCCACAAAAGCAAGCAAACGCCGCTTAGAGCCGTGTGTTTACCTTTTTTTCAAACTCTACACCATCACCACCATCACCACCACCACCACGACCATCACCACCACCACCATCGCAGCGAGCTGTTGATCCTAGTAAGTCACAAAAGAAAGCAGACAATTGTACATTCATTTAACAAAGAGTTTTTCTCCTTCGTTTATATAAAGCACACGCCTTCTTTCTCCCCAGAAGTATAAAAAGTCCTAGGGTATAGGCAAACAAGAAATACAGTCACCTGAGTATTAAAATTGTCAATGACTTGCAGACGTATAAACTTCAATACACACTTAAGGCCGAACGTTATTGCCAGGTACCTTCAGGATGCGATACCGGAAGAAAACGAGTAAAGCATAGACAACCATAAAAAAGGAAGGGGTCGTGATCGTAAAAGAAAGAACTACACGACGATACAAAAAAGAGCTCTCAAGTAGCTAGAACAAGTGGGGGATCTATCACTGAACGAAAGGCGAAACTGCCAAACTGGAAAGCAACCTACAGGTTAAATGTGAGTAAATTAGAGTAGGAAACAACAAAGCATGAACTACTGAAGGGCTAATTAAGTGAGCTACTAAAATAAGAAGATGCAGGAGACAATCCAGAATATATAGGAGAAATGTAAAAAAGCATTGTTATGAACATCATAGCTGCCCGTCTGTTGTTTGGAACAGTAGCCTACTACTATTAGCATCACTGCCGTTACTGCTACGACTAGTAATGTTACCAATAATACTTAATAACAATGGTAATGTTAACAGAACATTGGATTTCGTGAACACTGTGATACATGAAGATACGTGTGAAATTTTTGAGAGAGGCAAATGGCTAATGCAAGAAGTATTACCAAGTATTTAAATATTTATACCCTTGGATCAGAATTATTCTTGAGAATTTGACATGCGCGTAGCCGTTCGAGAATTTTCTTGCTTTTTCAATCACAAAAGTGTATAATTGTTTTGAAAAAGTTCAAGTAATTCAACCGTCTTCATGTTCCCACCGTGCATCAATGATACTTAAACATTCCGTCCTGATCCTGCTCGCTGTCAAGCTGTCAGCAAACCTGTATGGCATATACCATTGCTGTGTGTACTGTGAAAAACTCCTGATGATGGACAGAGGAACTGTCCGAAACGTGTAGAGTTTTGTTCCAAAAATAAATTTGAGAAATTACTGCATCTAGTTGGTTTTATTATAAGAATATATTACGATGCACGGTCACCTGAAAGTCAAAATTTATCCAACTGTGTTTACTCTCTTTGAACGAGACCGTGTTCGGTGTGAAGTCTACAAAAGCTCAGTGTGAGTCAGAGATTTAAAAACTAGAAGCCTATGAACCTCTTCTGTGTTGATACAAACCTCATAGTTCGGGTGTAAAGACAAATCTGCCTTCAACGAAGACAGATGTGAGCTACTGAAGACTAGGTGGTAACAGAAATTAAATGTTGTGACGGTTGTTTAAGGAAGAAGATAATGACTGCAGACAGCAGAAAACGAAAGTGTTAAATAGGCGGCAAATTTTACGAGAAATTCAGGTCTGGTGTTAAAGCGGGTGGTACTCATATTTACCACCATGCTTTGAAGGACTATTTGATTTCCTCCGTTATCCTATTACTTCCCTTCGCATTTGTACAAATGCTCAAGTTAACATCCTCAGCCATTTTCCTAATTTGCAGATTGGATCCGCCTCCCACTTAGACGAATTTAAGATTATAATTTGATAGGCCTGTTTTAATCTCTGGGTTTCTAGATGCCGTATGTAAAGAAACACACAAAGATATGAAAAGCAATAAGCAATAAGCAACGAGAATTTCATTTCATGTGTATGATTGTAATTTATCAACGGCGTGTCCAAAAATTTCTGTATTTTAGAAAAACTTCTTAAATGTATTTAAGGGTTATAGAAAAATTACAATCTGCTCTCTGTGAGAAGTTAAAATGTATGAAATATAATTTATTGTGAGATTTTGGTCCCTCACAACGAATACGGATTTAGCCTTGCGATACGACGCTGTTTTTGGTTGCGTGCCAAGCAGCCTGTTTGGACTGCTTGACACCTGAACAGAAAGGTACCACGTTCTTTATGATAGCAGAAACGACTCACCAAGCAACACAACGTAATATGCCTGAATACATGAATTCTCTACAGAATTCAAATTCTAACAACCGTATCTAGAACATAATTACACACTTCTTTTATTTGTGGCGCAACAGCCCAACTAGAACCTAGGTCGCTTCATTTTTGAATTCTAGATCACGCACACACACACACACACACACGTCCGGTGGGGCTCCCCCTGGACGAGTGATTAACTCACCGCAGAGGCCGCTACGTACACAACACGCAGCAAACGTAACAGACGAGCATCCATGCACTCAGCGGGATTCTAACCCACGATCCTAGCAATCGAGCGGTTGCGTATCTACGGTTTAGATCGCACTACCACTGGGACCGGCTAATTACGTACTGCAGTTTGATGTTTGTTTTGTTTTTGTTGCTGTTCTTGTTGTCATTACAAACACAATGAAATTCCTACTAATTAATTAATTAATTAATTAATGGTAAATTACAGCTATTATCAATACAATCAAGTCACTATCACTGTTGCGTTAAATAATGTATTTAATATTGCCTAAATACTGATAATCAGATGTCTTATTTATTGCAGACGGAACACACTATTAATGAAATTGTGTAGCCCAGTTTCTTGCACTGGAAAACAACATTACTTTCGTCCTCAAGCAATATCAGCACCGTTAAAAACGGTCATAACAGAATACAGGTCCAGATCCATCCCAGAGGAATGACTGAAAAAAGGTCCTAACGCATAACCTGCACCGTGATGCAGGTACATGTGACATCGTCTCGAATATGTTTCACTTTTTCTTGATATTTCATATAGCTTTTGTTTAATATATTCGCTTCGTGATTACGCTTCTTTGTATTTTGAAAATCCGTAGATATAAGTATTATATTTATATTTACCAAATCTGTAAAGAATAAGCAGGTTCTTAAGCATCTAGCGTTGTGCAATACGCAACACACAACGTGCCACGCCCTGTCTTCCTGCAACATCGGCTTGTGAGGTCTAACCGCTTTGTACACTGGAGCTGTCCGAATTTTCGGTCTGCATCGCCGTAACCAATTTTAGAGTGAATCCTCAATCCCCGATGTGACTGTATCCACAATCCGAAGCTAGACTCTGCCAATCAGCCCAGGACGCAGAGAATAAACGCAATGAAACTAATTTCTTCATCGGGTAACACTACGCTAGCCGAAGCGAGTGTTTATGTTGCCAGGAACAGCCCTAATGACATAACGCAGCGTGCATATGGCGAACTGAAACTTCTGTTCTTCAGGCAGAGACCTCACCACTGTCATAGGCTACAAAAACACGAGCCCTTTTTAGGATATCGGTCCGCTTGCTAATTAAACGACAGTTATACGAGAGAATACACCAAATCAGCGCCTGTGCAAATCTCCAGCCGTTCATCTACAGTTGTTGGAGGATTTTTAAAAACAGGAGAAGGAAAAATTAAGTGTAAATTGTCTTTGTCCACACCATCATGGCATACAGGGGGAGTAAAGTACAGCTCTAGTTTTACACATTCCCAACCTTGGCCCTAGATGGAGGTGAGTAGTCAACATCAAGCCCCGGCCGCTTTATCCCTGGGAAAAAAAACACCGGTACCCATTGAACAGGGCGCGAGGTGGGCTGCAGAACCAGTCTGAACCAATCAGAGAAGAGAAAAATCTACTGCCTCTGCCACAATTCGAACTTCGTAACACACAGACTGTAGCCTGGTCACTACACACAGACTGTATGTAGCCTGGTCACTACACACAGACTGTATGCAGCCTGGTCATTACACACAGACTGTAGCCTGGTCACTAAACCCGCTACCCGTATTGACTGGGTGCTGAGGTACTTAGCGGGCGGTAATGTGGCCAGAGCGTAATATTCACCACTGATCTCCATACAGTGCTGAGGTTAATTTTGAGGATAACTATAATTATAAGGTCACTACACGCCTTCATAACGTTAAAAGACGGCAACATAACTTTATCTGTAGGATGAGGAACGAATAGAACAAACAGGATAATCTAACAGCCAGCAAAGGTAGCGAGCAAAATAAATAGCCCCACTTATTTGAAAGGAAAAATAATCGGCCTAAGGTATAAAGTAACGTCATGGTAGTGTGCAAGTTGTCCTACAATAGTTCAGTTACACAGCTGTCCGTACTGCTGAAGGAAAGAAAGGTGCATTACTGTGTTTGAAACAGCTCACCACTGGATAACAGCCGGGGCAAGCCAAGTTCAGTCCAGGCTCAAACTTTCCTTAGTTAAGACCAGTTCTTTCACACGTCTTGTACTTGCAAGTGATAAAAAATTAAATTTGTCGTTGTGAGTCATTAAACACTATGCCATGAAGGCATATGGAGGAGTGCATGAATATCCCAGGCTCGACATCACATGGGGTTATGCCGGCCGCTGTAGCATCAGGGAAAGTGCTAGGGATCGGCTCTCATCAGGAGATCTTGCGAGTTGCAGAAAAGTTATCAACGCTTTTGAGGGTAGAAAAATCTGTTACAGCCGGTCTGAGTGGCCGGTCGTGCGGTCTAAGGCGTGGGTCTGCGGCCGCTCGCTTGCTGAGATTATGGGTTCGAATCCCACCGGAGGCATGGATGTTTGATGTGAGTGTTGTGTGTTGTCAGGTAGAGGTCTCTGCGACGAGCTGATCCCCCGTCCAGAGAAGTCCTACCGACTGTGGTGCGTCGTTGTGTGTGATCTAGAAACCGCGTGAATGAGGAAGCCCTGGCCCACTGGGGGTTGTTGCGCCAAAAAATATCTGTTACAACTGCCGGAAATCCAAACGCGGTTTCTCAGTCGTCCAGAATATAGCCTCTTCATTACATCGAGTTTTTATCGGATGAAACACTAAAAAGAAAGGAAACTGAATAAAGGAAACCTCAAAATAATATTTAGTGTCAATCAATATCACACGCTAAGCAGTATACGTGCAGCGCAATATTTAGGCGCGTTCGTGTAACCACTGTGTCCTGGAAGTATCAGATATTTTGAGTGTGTTTGTAGCCTTGTTATTCTGCATGCATAGGACATGCGCCATATTGTACTGGGATTTGTGATCTGTCCGTCTCTACCGCATTTTTCCACATCATTTCAAAACAGCACGACTTTCGTAAAAACGTTCCTATAATTAAAGTATGTATTTTCATTCTCTCTATAATTTTTGTCTAAAACATTTCAGATTTTAAGAAGAACTCAACGAAATATTGTCAAAAATTTACATTATGTATTCATGTAAAGTACTTGTTGTTCTTGTCGGAATTTAATGAAACAGACTTTCTTGAAAGATTTTCGGAAAATCCTCATATATCAAACTTCATGAAAATCCATCCATTGGAAGCTGATTTGTTCCGTGTGGACAGACGGCCAAATGGACAAACATGACAAAGCTAACAGTTGCTTTCAGCAATTTTGCGTACGCGCCTTAAACCTCTTTTAGAATTGTGACGCCATTTCGTACCGTCACCAATTGACAACTGGTGTATTAAACGAGCAGAAAATAATCGACCTCATTCCCTGCAGGTAACAACAACCCAAGCGTGACTATTGCTTCCTCCTCCATCTAATGAGGAAGGCAGAAACGACCCAGGGTGTATACACATATTACCTTGTGACTGGTCACACAGTCAACTAACCTCAGCCACGTGCAGAGGAGCAGACAAAATAAATAGGCTAAATGTAGCCTAACCTTTACGTTCCCCCTACATTCGTTCATGGTAAAGTTCACTGACGGACAGACAGACATGCAATATTTCACTTCATTTTAGTATAATCCTGCCACTCATCTACACGAATTCTCCGAAAGCAAAGTTAAAACTGGAATTCAGCGACACTAGACAAGGCTCGCAACCAGTTCACAGAGGGGGCACAGAACTTTCGCGTGATTTCACGCTTCCGCCGCGAAGTAGATGAGAAGTGGACTGGACTGGACTGGACTGGACTGGACGGGACTGGACTGGACTGGACGGGATTCTTCTGGGTTATCATGCAGCGAGTAGTGGCAATTTTTTGGGTTCTTGACCCTTAAGGAACTGACAGGTTGTCCCGAAACGTCGGTGAGAAATTACCACTACTCGATACGTAATAACAGAGGACAGCGCAGTTCTCGCACAAAACGTTTGCTTGGGGCAGAGCGTTGGTTTTCGTGTAAGGTAAAGTGATACGATGTAGTGTAGAAGCACTGTTAGGATACAATTGTACAATTGTAACGCATTTCCAAAGACTCAAGAGGAAATGATAAAATGTTCTCCTTCAGATATTTAAGGTACTAATTAACTTCCGGATCAACTTGGTCGTTTGTGTAAATAAAATCAAAACAAGGTTTGTAAAGATACTATTAAGTAGCTGTCATCAATATCTATATAAACGGTAGGAAAATTCCACACTAAAATAAATCTCGTATACTATTACTTCTAAATGGAATGAAATGTTCAAATATTTACAACCATTCAGACATTACAAGCCTATAATAACATCACAGAATACAGAACAGACCTGTCTTTGTTCGCTTACATTATCTACGGCAAAGAAAACGAAAAAAATATATAAACTTTCTACACGTTTCTGTTGTATCCATTACAGCAGAGCCTCGTCAGGCTTCGAATCCTGTGATCAAGTGTTAACCACCAAATTATCACGTCACTAAGACGAACAACAAAAGCCATTGAAGCGCCCATATCGCTTCACGCGTTCATATACTTTCCGTGTAGGAAAACAACAAAGAACGCCGTGTTGTAAGAGTGATTAGCGGGATATATTGCTGTTCTGTGTGAGTAGAAAATGAGTTAGGAGAAAACTAATAAAGCATTTAAATTTTTATTTCGTAATATTTGTGTATCTTAGTATTTTTGTCTCTTTCAGTACGGCGGTATTCCTCCGTCGTCTTTTGTGTGTTTCTTGTGATCCTTGAAGTCATCCGTACCTTATATGAGAGGGTTTATGAAAACAATGAAATCACTAGTTCTTGTGGAACTGCTGGCAACGTTGTGTAGGATTGAGCTAAATACATAAACCCCTTCCACAACGCAGTCACGAACAAACAATTTGTACTCGGAAAAGAATGTACATATTCATGACGGGATGTAACGAGTTCTCACCCAACTGTCATAAGGATTGACTTTATTTTCAATAGATTGTTTAAAACATTGTACAAAAATCACGGTCCTTTTAGATATGTAAAAAAACATTTCTCTTTAAAAAATTATTTAACATAGACAACCCAGATTTACAAACTGCCTGTCGCAGTGGCCAAACAGTCAAATACACCGACTCTCTGGGTCTATGTTATTTGGATGTCTAAGTAACAAGACTCGCAGGCTTTCATTTCGGTGGGCAGTATTAGACTTTTCTGTCTCAGTGTTATTCGGTAAAAAATAAGTACTGTGAGACAGGTGACAGCCCCATTAAATATGTAACCTGATCCCATCGGCCACGCGATCTAAGGCGTGGGTCTGTAGCTGCTTGCTTGCTGGGAGTGTGGGTTCGAATCCTGCCGAAGAGTGGATGTTTGTCTCTTATGATTGTTGTGTGTTGTCAGGTGGAGTTTTCTGCTTCGGACTGATCACTCATCCAGAGGAGTCCTACCGAGTGTTTTGTGTCCAGCAAGTGTGATCACGAAGCCTCGTAAGTGGAGGCAATGACTGGAATCGGGCCGAAGCACCACAGGGGAAAAATAATTAATACGTAAATTTCCCATTTTTCAAAATAATTTTGCAGACCTGAACTTTTAATAGGATTACGTTACAAGGAGAATAAACTTCCGAAATTCTTAAAAATCCATGCCGCATGGCAGTATGGCGCATGCTTACAGACACTGAACATTTACTTCATAAAGACGAATTGGTTTTGTTGGCCTCTATCGAGAAAATGGACGGTGAAATATTGCAAGTGTTCCTACTGAAATAAATGGCGTCAAGAAGAAATGCAAACTACGTAAGAAATGTAGAAAGAGCCAACTTGCACTCAGAAACGGAATAAGAGGAATTCTTACAGTGCAAATGCATCTACGACGACAACAACAAAATAGAAACTTAGTTTAATTTTTGAAGACTTTCACCGCACCGGCTGGATTAAGAGCAAAACACTAGAACCGTCGGTAATGCAACCAACGAAATACACACGTTAAAATTCACAACTGCACTTTATTTACTTGCTCCTACTTTTTCGCCCTACAGGTTACATTTAGATACACTACACTTATAGGGGCACCCAAATTTTTACACTCGTCTAAAATACATTAAGGCCTGTCCTTATATTAACTTAAATCATATTTATATTTGACTTAGAGGTCTAAAAAATTACTTGAATTATTTGCTACATGATTATATACGCAACTGGTTTGTTAAAATAAAGTATTATACAACACATTTTATGGTTTTGCCCACTACTTATAAATGAAAAGCCCTTTCTCTCTCCCCGCTTCATCCCCAACGCCCATTTCTCTCTCTCTATGTATATATGTGTGTGTGTGTGTATGTGTGTGTATGTGTGTATGTGTGTGTGTATGTGTGTGTATGTGTGTATGTGTATGTGTGTGTATGTGTGTATGTGTGTGTATGTGTGTGTATGTGTGTGTGTGTATGAGTGTGTGTGTGTGTGTGTTTGTGTGTATGTGTGTGTATGTGTGTGTATGTGTGTGTATGTGTGTATGTGTATGTGTGTGTATGTGTGTATGTGTGTGTGTGTGTGTGTGTGTGTGTGTGTGTGTGTTTGTGTGTATGTGT
>Ga0123355_10021450_pt1 | contig 10337 bp, 4 predicted proteins | sample TergutEmb28metaG_3_FD_89872 | JGI IMG/M metagenome (GOLD analysis project Ga0123355, IMG submission 89872) | Embiratermes neotenicus P1 segment gut microbial communities from Petit-Saut dam, French Guiana - Emb289 P1 | ecosystem: Host-associated > Arthropoda: Insects > Digestive system > Gut ... | reverse complement strand
GGGGTAGTATTTCTAAGTTTTTGAACAGTTCCCTACATGAATCTCTCGGTCTTGAACTTGTAATGATTCTAATCACCTTTTTTTGTATTTTAAAAATCTTATCGCTATATGGTTGATTTCCCCCAAAAATTATCCCGTAACTTATAATTGAACGTATGTATGCAAAGTTAGAACTTGTAGGAAGGTACCATATATAACAGTATTAAATATGCACAAATATTATACATAGTCAGTTTTTGGAAGTATTTGGAGAATCTCTGGCTGGCGTTTCATTTAACACTGCTGTCAGGAGCTCAGATTATAGTGCTGAATAGTAGGTGAAGAGTGAATTGGAAAGGACATTGAAGGAAATGCACTGCACCCAATTAGAGATGCTATCCCAGCATTTGTTTGAAGGAACTGAGGAGAAACTTCAGCCAGGATAGACTGCCTCCAGTTTGAAAGCAGGACCTGCTGACTATGAAACACTCCTTTCACGGCCTTTTCATTTCATTTTTGTCTGCATCAACATGCTGTCCAATGCTGTATATTGTAAGACAGTAGAAGCATCATTAAGTGAACCATCAGCCAAATTATTGAGGAGGAAAATAGCACACACCTTCTGTATTCAGTGACAAGTGGTAAGCTGCAAATTGTCTAAACAATAAGTTGACTGGCCTAACTTCTCCAGTTTGGCCTTCTCTGACAAGTATTTTGTAAGTTTTGTTTCTTTGTTTATTTGTTTGTGTCAGAATGAATGGAGTGTTTGCCTCCTGCAAGAATACTCAGATCCTGATCAAGTATCCCTGGAAACTGATTTGCTGGACTTGGAAGAGGATGACTCAAACTGCAGGCATGGTGATAATCACGATGACCCAATTCATCAGCAGAATGAGGTGAATGCTACATTTCAGCATTATGCTGCTGTTCAAGCATAGTGTTATGTAACAGTAGCCTGACCAGCATCCATAAAAGCTGCTATAGAGAGTTCATTTTTGTTATGTCCATACAAATGCCTGTTTCACATGTAGCTGAAATCAGGCTTTAATTGTTAGCATATTTCCCATTTCTGCATCTGTTATTTTATCCACTGTACTTCATACATTTTTAATTTAAGAAGTTCAAATAAAAAAACACTTGTAATAGTGAATGCAACTCCCCATAGTGAAAGCTGTAGAATAATCCACTGATTTTCACATAGCTTAGTTCCTGTCTTTTTAAATTTGTTCATTCTCACTTGATATTTTGGTTCCTGAATGCATTCATTACAGAAATTTACTCCTCTGTACGGTACTACGTATGTACATATCCACTTTTCATTCTTTATAGTCTCAGTGCACTCTCTGTAATCACTAACCAACACATCTTCATCCACCTGTCCTATTCCTTGCTGTCAGTAGCTGGTTGATGGCTGTCCTACTCAAATGGGTATTTTCTCCTGCCATAGGAAAGTCAAACTGTTCATACTCATTGTCAGAAATATAATATTTTTATGTCTAAGAGAGACGTGGGACATGTGGTGTCCCAAACCAAATTTTGTAGGACACCAGGACAGAGCACTTTAAAATCCATAGAACCAGGACTCCTGGGAAAGCCTTGTTTCTGTTCCTGAGTAGCTGACTAATGTGTGCATGGTCAGATAAATGAGTTGTGGGGTACTGTAAGGTTGTTTATAGAGTAACAACTACAGTACCAATATATATATAGAAATTTATTAAAGTCTGGTAGTAAGTTGTACAGTAGTTAGTTGTTGTGGCAGGAATGATGTGTTTAATAGTGCATCTGAGAATCTGTCAGAGGGCCATTGTGAAGTGGATTGGCTAGATGTAGGTACACTTGCTGGCTGAACTGGTTAGTGGCAAGTTCTGCAACCATACGGGATAAGGCCGGCAAAGATGGTGCCGGGGTTGTGTGATGTAGAACTGGACAGCTGGTTACTGTGTAGTGAAGAGGCTCATGTTGCTTCATCTGGTCGGCCATGAGCGAAGATGTACTGCTTAGATGTGTGGCTAAGACTGGCTGGAGGGCCACTATGAATTGTAGCAGCATGCTCAGCTGGGCTGCAGAGTGACCGGTCCCTGCTGGCAGCACGGTCGGCAGTCAGACGTTGTTTCTTCCTTCTTGATGTGTCGCAGACTGATTACTCCCTTACGATGTGTAGCCTAACAATGTGTACTCCTTCTGTAGTGAGCTGCTAATGCTGAATACAGCTTGAACGCTGTCCCTTTTATACTGTGCTCCGGCTGTTCTGCCTGGTCTACTATTGGTCAGTTGGTAGAGTTTTGGGCATGGCTCGATGAATGGTTATGTGTGGCTTGGGGCCCTGTAAAGGGACGTTTTGCTAGAGCAGGCCGTTGTTTGTTTCAGTGTAGGGAGCAGTTTAATGAGCAGCGAGAGAAAGGAGAGGTGCTGTGATAAAAAGCAATGCCTGGTTTGGTACACGGAGCAGATACTGGAGGGAGGGGGGAGGAGGGACCTGGAGGAGCTACTGGATATGTGGTGTGTTCCCTCAGAGTATAACACAACATGGTTTGTGTTTCTTCTTAGAATGCACAAGAGAAATCCAGACAGTCACTGCAAAATTGGACCAAAAACAATTTTCCTTCACCCTAATAAACCACATGTCGAGAATGCATAGATGTATCTATACCACCTCTTTGTCTGTATGCCTTCATAGCATGCACAGGGACAGCTTTACCTTTTTTCATCTTTACATTCTTAACCACAAGCGGTTCCTTTTCCTGCTCTTCATTTTTGTTTGTTTTGAATATTCATAACCAGGAATGATGAGAAAATTATTGCAGTGAATATCTTCCTCTATTATTTCTAATTTATGAAGATTTGTTTGTGATTTTTGTGATTTATAATTTCATTTTTATGTGGGCCAGGTAGCTCAGTCAGTATAGCGACTGACTATGGGCTGGGTGGTCCAGAATCGAATCCCAGTGGGGATGAGATTTTCTGCCCATCCAGACCAGCCCTGGGGCCCACCCAGCCTCCTGTAAAATGGGTACTGGGTCTTTTCCGGGGGTAAAGTGTGGCTGGGGTGTGCTGCTGACCACTTACCCCTTCTAGTGCCGCAGTCATGGAAGAGTAGAGCTATACCTCTACCCACCCTCTGGGCCACACCGGGCCTGTAACGGGATCACTTTACCTTTTTTAATAATTTCATTTTATATCCTTCCTTCACTCAACATTTCAGACTCTCTGCTCTCTGTTAAAAACATGTGATAACATAACACTGTTCATAGTTCACTCAAACAGTTAATTTTGCAAACTCTTGTGTTGATATTTCCAAGTGCATACTACAAAGTGAAGAGTTGCTGAACTAGGCATGATGCACATTCATCTGAAGAAATTTCTGCTTGAAGTGACAGATAATTGGCATGCTGATGCAGACAACACACAGTGGACTGACAGTCCACACAGTTTACCTTCTGTAATGTTTGTCCACAGATTGACAGGGGTCTTAGTAGTTACAACAGAATGAGTCATCTGATCAGTGTCCACTCTTCTTCATGAAATCATGAAACTCTTACTGAACAGCCAAATATTTTTGTATTGCAGATTTACTGTTCTTATCAGTGACTGTGCAGAGAGTGCGCCATCGGCAGGACAAATTGATATGTTACACGGCAACAGTAGTTTTTTTTACAAAAACAATGAAATGAGGCAGATTGCACCATATTCATATGTACATTTCCAAAATCATGTGACAGGAGAAATGATCCTGACAAGGCAGATGAAAATTACAACTGATTATAGAGAAAGAGTGATGCTTTGTGAGCTTAGTGATGTGTGCTGAATATTGCAGCCAAACTGAACATTCAGCATTTGATGAAGTTATTCCACTCTTCAAAGGCAGAGTCATCACTGAACAGTATATTCCTAAGAAACACAGGTAGCTCAGTATACAAATCTGTTAGCTGTATGATTCTAAGAATATATGTGTAATGTGATCATGTATGTAAGTGTAGTCAAGAAACTGATGACAACTTCAGTGGCAGATAGTCATGCACCTGTGTCAGTGCTTACACAAAGACGGAAAACATGGGACACAACTTGGACATGGACAGATTTTTCACTTCATGATTTGGACAAAATGGCTGTGGTAATGTCGGACTAAATCAAACAGGACTGCAGAAGAATTTTAGGAAGACAATAAAACTGAGGTGGAATAATATAAAGATTATGCTCATGGGCAATGGAAAGACACGGTAAACATGCTGATGACTGTGCACTGTCCATGCAGCAGAGGGTAATTTCTGTGATGAGCATGGAACTGTGCTGAAACCAGCCACAGTACAAGAATATAATGGACACATGGCCTTGTGGACAAATGTGACAGCATGAAAAACAGTCAGTCCATTATCAGACAGACCTCTAAAAGAACAAAGAAGCTATCTGTCCACCTTCTGAACCTTACAGTTTTAAACAGGTGTGCATTCTCACATCTGTATATTTAAAATTGCCACACTGACTGTTCAGACATGCTTTGGTCATGGACCTAATACAAGTGGGAGGAAGGGATTTCCAAACTCAGACCACATGTTGGGAAGACAAACCACACCCATCAGCCAAGCAAAAGAAACTCACAGCGCAGTTTAACACAAATTGGCCCTTGGAAGGAAATTGCATTTGGTGTCATTGGTGTTCCGTGACAACAAAGAAGTGAGAACAAAATTCAAGTGGCCAGAATGCAGTGTGGTGTTGTGTGCTGGCCCTTGCTTCAAGCAATACTACACCAAGCTGCTTTTCTGAACAGAGACAAACTGGAAAAGTTGAACACAGACACTTCAGCAGTGTTTGCTTTGTCATTAGAAATATTATATTTTTTCCTGTAGCACTGTCTTGATAATATAATAAGGCCAATGAGGTGTTTATTTTATAAAATGGTTCAAGAAACAAGCAGAGATATTTTGGAAGTTTTCTATAGCTGTCTGTCCCATTTATCCAAATGAGAATAAACAAAACAAGAAGGATGGCTTGTGGGTGTCTATAAACAAATAGTGACTGTTTTGAAATTCATCAAAGGTGTTAGAAACCAAGTTACCCTAGAAGTGGACAATTCAGTTAGAAGTAAACTCAGATAATTTTTTGAATCTATAGAAGCATTTTAGGCAATGTGGTGAATGGGAGGTATGTTCTCATGAGCACTAATTTTAAAGCACCATGATGTGCTGGGACAACTTCCAGGTAAAGGATTGCATATGATAGGACACTGTTTTCCCCTTAAGATGTGAAGGTTGGTTCACAAGGCAATAAACTGCTATATGAGATTAAACATAGGACTGCAGCCATTGTTAGAAACATAGAGGAATGTGCTGCCTCCATCTTCCCACCTCTTACCCTGATGATGGAGGCAGCAGTTCTTTTGTAATTTTGGTACCTATATGCCAAATGAATGTCATCATATCAAATAGGATATCAGTCTCAATTACACTGCTTGAAATTCTATGTAGGTTAGTCAGAAGGAAATCACCTTTGTTGCTGTTGTTGTTGTTGTTGTTGTTGTTGTTGTTGTTGTGACATTGCTGAAGGCATAGTTATTGAACAATGTAGTCTTCATCTCTGTCAACAATATTCTTCAACCTTTCAATAATAGTTAGGCATTCTGTCCTGGTAAAAGTTGCTCTGCTTCCTCAGCAGCCACTGGCATGAGGCATTTTGCAGTGCCGCATCATCCATAATGATGTTCTCATAGGATTTCTTTCAAAGAACGAAACAGGTGACACAGTCTGATGGTGCAAAGCTCAGGACTGTTTGGTGGGTGAGGCCATGCTATCCAAATTGTTTGATGTCCTCATGAGTGCTGAGACTTGCGTGTATGTGTGTACGCATTTGTGCCTGGATTTGTCACAGAGGAGCAAGACTTTGACATTTTCTTATGGGGTGAACTTGACAAAGGTGAGCACTCTGACTTCAGTGCGTGGTTACAGTTCTCCATTCTCATCTGAACTGCAGCCATGATTTTCCTGCTGGTGGCACAACCTTAAATTTCCTGTTCTGTGCAGTCATGTGGCACCATTCCTTTAATTGCTGCTTGGATTCAGGTTCAAAATAGAGGTTTCAGATTTCATCCTCTATAACAATTTGCACCTGGAAGCCCTTCCCTCTTGTATGTTTTCATGCAACAAGACAGGCAGTGTGTGTATAATGGGACATTGTGGCACATGTGCATAATATTTGTACCTCCTCGGCCATCCTAACAGCCTGGTACCTTTTCACTGGAAGAATGCTATTATGGCAGTTTAATATCAAACATACGTAATGTAAAGTGACCAGTATTTTTGCCTGATTTTAACCAAGTTCAGAATTTCTGAACAGATTTTCTTGGAAGTCCCCAATGTAAAATATGACCTAAATCTGTCCTATGGGAACTGATACATGTGGAAAGAGGGAGGGACGGACATGATGAAATTAACGGGGGCTTTATACAGCTCTATGAATGTGCCTAAAAACTGGTGGCAATTGTCATCCTTTCCTCTGTATGTGCATCTTCCAGCATTCATGGCACCCATCCTGTACAGACTGGAACAGTAAATCTCTGCAACAGTTGTCATTACACAGTTGTCATGGACGGACAAGGTAGAACATAATCTGTCTGTTGTTGTATGTTGGTCGTTACATGTCAGTGTATCAACCTGGCAGATGTTGCAGGCATTACTGCAGTGCAAGTGTGACCACTCTGTGGTTTGTCATGTAGTTCTCCTCCTCTTCCCCATTACTGAACAGTACTCACATCCACAGCAGCTTCACCATACACTTCAAGCAAATTTTAATCAGTTTGTCACCTTTAGACACCAAGAACTTGGTCTGTGCTCACTGTTTTGAACTCACATCAATTTCTGCCATTTTAGAATTGACTGTGATGTTGCCATCTTTTGTGACTACTCACAAATGGTTATGAATGTTCAAGGACTTCACTGGTCTGGTATTTATTGCCATAGCAGCAACATGTAAGGACATGAAAACATGGGAGTTGTTGTTTCTTTACTGCCCCTTGTACGAAAGTGGGACTATAGACAGTAGACAGGCCAGAATCTGACGTGTCAACAAGTCAGTTGATCATAATTTCATTTCTCCCAGCTGATAATCTAGTGGAATATTGTTGATACTTACTTTCGTGTAAAAAGTTAAGACCGCTTTAATCATAAGTCATTCAGTCCTTCATTGCTGTAATTGTTAATACTTGTATATAACCATCACTTATATAACCATCACTTACTCCATGGATAATCTCATTCAGATTACCCTTATTGAACAGGAGTGACAGCAGACTCTGAAAGAATGTATTCAGTGAAGGTGTCATTGTTTACTCTTTCTTCTGATAATACTGTCCAGTTTTAAAAGTTAATACATTTGTACATATTGTTCCTTTCTTCAGGAATCACAAGTTACTGTAGTAGATGTTTTCACACAGTATTTTTTAGTTTTGTTCTGAATTTTCTTTCAAGGTTGATCAAGACAGTGTAGGAGCTGTGAGTCAAAACACCACACCACCACCAACTTGAAGATATCTCAACAGTCCCACCAACCCTGTCAAGATGTTTGTTCCACAAGCCACATCCTGTACATTGAGGTATTCTGCCCCAATTTCCTCATCATATAGAACAATTGCCAAAAAACTAATTCCACAGTAATGAGTGCTGCACTTTCATCACATGATGCAAGTTCCTTCCTGTTCACAAATGCACTGCCGTAAGAAATGGAACACAGACTTTAGATGCCTGGACTGTGTGTCAGGTGTCTGCTGTGTCCGAAAATGCTGATAGCCAGGCACACTGTGTATGGAACAATAAACTTGAGTGGAATGTATCATCTGTGAACTGCATGTACCACACTTTCTCAGCAATAACACTTATAAAGGAAAGACATAACCAATGTAGGTACGAAATGCATTTCAGCTGTTGTGAACCTGAAACTGTACAGAATTCATAAATCGAAGGAGGTACAGCAATGACAATAAAAAATCGAAACTCAAAGAAACATGTCTTCCTGTGGTGGAAGTGTGCCCTACAATAAAAGCACAATGATCTTGTAAAGTAAGTGAAGAGAAGTTGATGTTGATAAGCATTTCCTCAAGTTACTGTCAGGTAGAATTAAAATATAGTCTTTACCAACATATTTTGTTTACACCTCTACGGATTTGAAATATGTTGTGTTAAAAACGTCTGACATTTACTATAAAACAAATACAGCCATTGACTCTTTTTTTTCCCCTGGAGCATAGAACTGGTCTTTAATTCAACACATGAGTATCCTAGGCTGATCCAGCACTGTTATATCCATGCTTAAGAATAGCTTGTTCCCCCACACGCTTTAACTTTAAATGAAATTTGTAGAATTCTTGTTACTTGTCTTAGCTGGCAAGGTATGACTCTTGTTCTGTCATTATGTCCATTTTTGGGATGCTGTCCCCTGTTCCCAAATTTATTGCAATGGGAAGAGCATCTTCATGTGAGCAGATCATGTGACTTTAATGGTCCAGTGTACATAAAATGTGTATTATCATCGTCATCATGATCATGATCACCATCATCATCATATTCTTGTGAAAATGTTTGTCACCAATGATTATGGTGTCCCTCAAGGTATATCAAATGGTTTGTATGACTTTCCTAGACCTTGATGCTGCAAGGACTTTGTGGGGTTCATGTGGCTGCAGTATATATGAGACCAGCATTATCATTAATGATATAGTGTAATATTGAAATTCATATTGTATATAATAATGGTATAATGTTGACATGACTGAATTTAATTCTTGTGACATTTTGCATTCATATCAAACTTCGTGAGGGATGTGACAGCTGGCACGTAGTGAAAATTTCAGTACAGTATATGTTGCCTGAAACTGAGTATGAAGTTATTCAGATCACATAAAATTGTGTTATTATTGTATTCCACGACCATTCAGTATGTGACTGAACAAACTGCACAGTCAGTAATAAATAATCATTTGTCACTTATGTTCCACCATCACAGTACAGTTATGTATGTCAAAGTTTGCAAGTCCTGCGAAGACTACACAGGACAGCACATGCCTCTGATATTCTTCAGTCATCGGACATAAATTTTGCCCAAGATACTGAAGGAAATATATTCTTCCTGTTGAATCTCCAATCACAAACCCATACATGATAGGTGTCTTCAAAAGAAATTTACTCATCATGCACATTAAACTGAGAAAATAAGCACATATGCCACAGATATAACAGAACAAAGGTTTGTTGCTGAAGGTGGAATTTGTACTTATTTTCTCATTGTAATTTAATGAGTAAATTTCTTCAAAAGACAATTGTCGTGTACAGATTTATGATTGGAGATTGAACAACAGGAATAGTGTATATATCCTTCAGTATCTCTGGCAAAATTTGCATCTGATGATAGAACAGTATCAGAGCCACGTGCTGTCCTGTGTAGTAGCGTCTGATGATTGAACAGTATCAGTGCCACATGCTGTCCTGTGCAGTAGCATCTGATGATTGAACAGTATCAGAGCCACGTGCTGTCTAGCGTCTGATGATAGAACAGTATCAGAGCCACGTGCTGTCCTGTGTAGTAGCATCTGATGATTGAACAGTATCAGAGCCACGTGCTGTCCTGTGTAGTAGCGTCTGATGATAGAACAGTATCAGAGCCACGTGCTGTCCTGTGTAGAAGCATCTGATGATTGAATAGTATCAGAGCCACGTGCTGTCCTGTGTAGTAGCATCTGATGATTGAACAGTATCAGAGCCATGTGCTTTCCTGTATAGTAGCGTCTGATGATTGAACAGTATCAGAGCCACATGCTGTCTAGCGTCTGATGATAGAACAGTATCAGAGCCACGTGCTGTCCTGTGTAGTAGCATCTGATGATTGAACAGTATCAGAGCCACATGCTGTCCTGTGTAGTAGCATCTGATGATTGAACAGTATCAGAGCCACATGCTGTCTAGCGTCTGATGATAGAACAGTATCAGAGCCATGTGCTGTCCTGTGTAGTAGTATCTGATGATTGAACAGTATCAGAGCCACATGCTGTCTAGCGTCTGATGATAGAACAGTATCAGAGCCACGTGCTGTCCTGTGTAGTAGTATCTGATGATTGAACAGTATCAGAGCCACATGCTGTCTAGCGTCTGATGATAGAACAGTATCAGAGCCACATGCTGTCCTGTGTAGTAGCATCTGATGATTGAACAGTATCAGAGCCACGTGCTGTCCTGTATAGTAGCGTCTGATGATAGACAGTATCAGAGCCACGTGCTGTCCTGTGTAGTAGCGTCTGATGATTGAACAGTATCAGAGCCACGTGCTGTCCTGTGTAGTAGCATCTGATGATTGAACAGTATCAGAGCCACGTGCTGTCC
>Ga0123355_10021449_pt1 | contig 10337 bp, 4 predicted proteins | sample TergutEmb28metaG_3_FD_89872 | JGI IMG/M metagenome (GOLD analysis project Ga0123355, IMG submission 89872) | Embiratermes neotenicus P1 segment gut microbial communities from Petit-Saut dam, French Guiana - Emb289 P1 | ecosystem: Host-associated > Arthropoda: Insects > Digestive system > Gut ... | reverse complement strand
TGTGTATTACGCATAAAATAATCCGTCTTAGTCAGGTTATTTACGCAAACGGTTCCCGAAAATTATTCCGTTTCCGCGTTAGGTAGTTTTCCGGTTTAAAGTATTATTTTACATAGGAAATAAATCCGTTCCGAAATTTATTTTCCGTTTGTCCAGGTTTCCGGTATATAGGGGGACCGGTTTAGGCAGATTTCACTGTATATATATATATATATATATATATGTGTGTGTATATATATATATATATATGTTTAATTTCTTCACGTATTTTTTTCGTGTAGTTCTTTTATCATTGGTGGAAATACCGCGTAGTCGTACAAATTACTTTTTTTTACTGTAGATACGCTATACCCACCATATATTTTTCTGCGTACCTCGAGAACGCATATATGTATGTAGCGAGAGACAGGATACCCCCCCATTAGAAGTGAAAATTGTGTAGCGCTATTCCATGCTGAAAACTGAACCAAATAAATTATATTCTGGGACTAAAGGGCTTAGTTATCGAGTTACGGCGTTTTTGTTTCCCTGGATTGGGGGTGGGGGGGGGGGGGGTGTATTTGCACATGTCTTAGGCGGCAATAAAAGTCCTTCCTACAGATAAATCTGATATGTTGCTGTGGGCAATTTGAAAGGGTTGCAACACCACATCTGTTTATTCGCGTCTTGTTTCCCCCTTCTGAGTTTCTTGTCCAAAGCATTGTGACGAACTTGAATTAACATTCCAATAAGGTATGAAACATTTGTTATTTACGAAGTTTGCCTCGTTTTAATCCCCTATTTTGTTAAGTTTCTGAACCACGTTTTTTAAAATTAAATCCAATAAATGTGTTATGATGCATATCTTTTTAATGTTATCTTAAACCGCAGTGATCCCTTCCTCTTATCAATATTTTAGTTAATCGACTAACCGATATTTTATTATTGCCGGTCCCAGTGGCCGCGCGGTCTAAGGCGTAGGTCTGCGGCCGCTCGGCTGCTGAGATTGTGTGTTCGAATCCCACCGGGGGCATGGATGTCTGTTTGTTGTAAGTGTTGCGTGTTGTCAGGTAGAGGTCTCTGCGAAGAGCTGATCACTTGTCCAGAGGACTGTGGTGCGCTGTTGTGTGCGATCTAGTAACCTCGTGAATGAGGAGGCCCTGGCCCACAGGGAGGCTGTCGCGTCAAAAAAAAATTATTAATTTAAATTCTTTGTTTCCTATACAGAGTCGGTGAGAAACACATAACACTTCGTTATTTTGTGACTTCTGTATACAAGCGCTAACAAATATCTCCTCGTTAAATGGACTTGTTGCTGAAAGGTAGAAGAGTTAGTTTATCACGGAGATTTGAAGTATTCAACACCGCGCTGCGTGTTGACGCTTTTTTTTCCCCCCGAGAACAAGTCTGTTCTTACAAGGCTACCTAATTTTTGACGACATTTTCTTGTTCGTAACGCGGCTCAGATTAATTTCATGAAGTCGTGGGTAACCAAATCTCAGACACACAGCTTCTGTAATAGAAAAGAGACCACCCGACGCTCCACGTGCTGCAGATACTCCTGAAAATATGTAACGAGTTCTTTTGTCAGTTGATCAGTCCGAGAAGATCAATTTTGTCACGTGCTGTTACAATAAATTTGTCAGAGGTTACTCTAAGACTTGTGATTCATTCACGAAGTTTTCTTCCCTACAAGCTGGTTGTCGTACAGGAAGTCAATGGAAGTGAAAAAATGAATCGAGTAACTTTTGTACGCGTTTGTAGAATTAAAGCTACAAATCGTAGACCCAGAAAATGAATTGTTCGTGTGTGGTGAAGCTCATTTTCATTTGAATGATAATGTGAACATGCAAAATGTCGGTCTTGGGCTAAAGAAGTCGTCACGAAACCGAAGTGCCTCTTCTTTGACCGAAAGTAAGGGAATGGCGTGCCGTTTCCAGTTTCTTTTTTTAAATTATTGGTCCTTGTTTATTCGAAAGCGGAAGTTGGTCATTTCTTGCTTCGGGGATGTGAAGTGGCCACGTCGTTCACCTGACCACTCGGCACTTAACTACTTTTCGTGAGGTTACCTGAAACACCGTGTGAATTGAACTAAACCACGAACTGCTTAGCTGAGGGTTTAAGGCGCGTGTGCGTGACGAAATTGCCGTGGTAGATTAAGTGCTAACCTATGTCATGAAAATTTTCATTAAACTTTTCTACAATGCCTAGCTTCCGAAGGACATCGCCTTATAACGTTCTGTAATGCACAGCCAAACCTACAGAGCATACAAAACACACACACACACACACACACAAACACACATACTTACATATATATATAATGACGGACTTTGTGTGATTTAATTGCTCAGTTTTAGTACGGAATAGCTTCGTTGAGATGGAAAGAAGACCATGAGATTTATTGGATTAGTTTGTGAGAGAGGTGACTGACGAATGAAGAAACCTGTGGAGAACGAAGAGTGAAGTTACGAACACTCATGTATATGATAATCTGCTGCTAGTCATTCAGAGTGCATGCGGATTGGAAGTCCGCAATTTTACAGCTACACTATCCTCGCAATTTTACAGCTACATTATCCTCGTAATTTTACAGTTACACTATCCTCGCAATTTTACAGATACACTATCTTCGCAACTTTACAGCTACACTATCCTCGCAACTTTACAGCACTATCCTCGCAACTTTACAACTACACTATCCTCACAACTTTACAGCTACACTATCCTCGCAACTTTACAGCTACACCACCCTCGCAATTTTACAGCTACACTATCCTCGCAATTTTACAGCTACACTATCCTCGCAATTTACAGCTACACTATCCTCGCAACTTTACAGCTACACTATCCTCGCAATTTTACAGCTACAGTATCCTCGCAACTTTACAGCTACACTATCCTCGCAATTTTACAGCTACACTATCCTCGCAATTTACAGCTACACTATCCTCGCAACTTTACAGCTACACTACCCTCGCAATTTTACAGCTACAGTATCCTCGCAACTTTACAGCTACACTATCCTCGCTATTTTACAGCTACACTATCCTCGCAATTTTACAGCTACACTATCCTCGCAATTTACAGCTACACTATCCTCGCAACTTTACAGCTACATTATCCTCGCAATTTTACAGCTACACTATCCTCGCAATTTTACAGCTACACTATCCTCGCAATTTTACAGCTACACTATCCTCGCAACTTTACAGCTACACTATCCTCGCAATTTTACAGCTACACTATCCTCGCAACTTTACAGCTACACTATCCTCGCAACTTTACAGCTGCACTATCCTCGGGTTTCCTCGCAAGTTTCGTAAATGAAACTCAGGTTTGTCGGAATTTGGGTTTGAGTAAATCGAGTAAATGGTAAATGGATGGAGCAACACAGTAAGGAACAAACCTTAAAGAGATAAAAGAGTTATAATTGCCACGCGTATCGACCGCACACGGACAGCCAAACGCATTCAACATTTAACATTCAGCTTAACCCACAACGCAGACAATCAATACAGTTATTGACTGATTTCAGGCTTCCGCTGCGAAGTAGACGAGAAATATGTTCTTCTGGGCTCTTAAACAGCGTGTAGTGGTAATTCTTTACCGACTTTTCAGGACAACCGATCGATCCCGTCCTCAAGCGTCAAGAAACCCTTGAAGATGGAACCGATATGTTGTTCCGAAATGTCTCTAAGGAATTACCACTACACACACTGCATAAGAGGCCAAAAGAGCGCAGTTCTCAGTTATTGACTGAGTGCGAATGGTGGTTGGGTATACGGATGTGAGAGGGTATTGTCCCATAATCTTACATATCAATACTTCTCGCCTATTTATGACTTACTCAACAGCTCGGAGTACGTAATGTCCAGTAGCACAGGAAGTATGAACAATGAGGTGGACAGGAAGTTTGAAGAGCTGTCGTAAACTGACTTGATGTGCCGTCTGTGCCGGTGTTTGCATGGAAGAGCTGAATAAACCACGAAAGGCCTTAGTTTATTGTTCGTCTCAGGATCGATATTTGAAGTCGGGACCTGCTGAATGCGTATTGGAAATTTTGATAATCTGTTATCCGCACTGTTCGGATCTACTCCTTGATTCACGCTTGGTTAAAACATTGTTGACTTGTATCAAAAGTGACGGGTGTACCCTGATGTGCAGCTTTCACAGCACTTGGTCTTTCGTGTTTATTTATTGCTGACAATAAACCGTAGTTATGAAGCGACTGCACTACGGATATTCTCCTGCGTAGAATCGTAATATATTCGAAATATATTCTATGTCGTAAACGATGTCAAATATTATTATGCCTTACTGAGATCTACATTACACCTTTAGGTGAAAACTGAAGCGAATTATGCATGGAAAATCCTTTGGAAGGGAGAGCTACAGCGCTATCACGGAATTTGGCTGGAGGGACTCAGTAAAACCACGAATCACCTCAGTCAAGATGGTCTGTGTCTCCTGCTGAATGCTCGCTGGAAGTGTTACCCTTTATATCATTTGCTCGGTAATGTATTGTTTCTTGTCTGAGAAAGTTAGGGACAAATGCTGTAGTGTTTGTTAGGTAGCGCGAAATAGGCTATAAATATTTGGACGATTTTCTTCTGAAAACTGAAGAGATTGTCTAGATATCCGCCTAGAGCAATTCGGGAAAACTGTGTGCCACAGCTCAAATTAAAAACCAACAAACCAGACCAAGTCGACGATTAATACCTACCCATTCAAAAGACACCTGACTTTAGATGAATGCGAGATTTAAAATGTATTTGAAAGTAGTCGGTTCGTGTTTATCTTTTTTTTTTTTTTTACAGCCATGCGTCTTCAAAGACAAAGTTGTGCTATTTATTGTGGCACAGGTTATGTAATTCACCAGTCATCAGGATAATACAGCAATTTCTCGACAATAAGAATTTTGTATCATTTCTTGAAGAAATACGCGATTGAAAGAAAAAGATTCGCAGAACAGTAAAGATTTGTGGAAAATTGTGGAGGTATAAGGATTGCTGTTACTATAAACAGTACTCAGAACCTAAGATATTTAATCATTCAATAAATATTAGAAGTACAATAAAAACGGAAGAGAAATAGCGCTGTAAACGGTGTTATGAAAATTCAATTCAGCGACACATTATCTCTGTTCAAAGTAACACAACCTACTCTTAATCAGAAGGTTACCACGTAATTTCAGAGGCTCATATACTCTTAAAACAGTAGTATAGGCATTTCAGGCAAAGGCCGCGTTTATGGATGCGGTTTTGCCGTAGATCTAACCGAGTAATACTTATTTTGGATACGCAAATACCGCACTCATGTGAAACCAAACATGGACACTGATGCCTGCAACGGCGCCAATGTGTATGATGGATCAGATTATGAACCACCCTCCCCCCCTCGTGACGTTTCAGTAGAATGACGAGAATATCCTGACAGAAAGGGAGGCACCTACGACGTGCAGACAATAAGAAGACACATCAGATAATAAGATACATTTTATCTCATTGACCTCATGTACCGTAACCTAAGCCTTAGCAGGCCTTACGTCCGCCAACGCAACATAGATTAAAAGATGAACAATGCACAAAGATAAAATGGGCTCATTCATGATGATTAGAATGCAAAGGGGAATTGATCTGAAAGGATATTAGAACTTTGCCTTCTACCGTAGGCTACGAGAAATTTACCGACATTTTTAAACATTCGCAAGAAAACTGCACATTTTACGACAGCGTAGGTATGTGTGCTTCAGTTTGCAAGACAGATTGTTTCTGATTATGTGATTTGTATTTCTGTATTCATAATTTATTTTCGGACATAAGACATTAGAATGTTACTTCACGGTACGGGGTGTGCTACTTGAAAAACCAGTAGTCCCTCAGTCAAGAAATGCGCTTTTTTAAAAGATATCACGAGTTCTTTACCGCGTTTCCAGGAACCTAACCTGGGACCCTATCTTACCTCAGCTGAATAGACTTTTCACCCTCATAATTTACTTTATGAGATTCATTTTGTTACTACCCTCTAACCTGTGCCAGCATATCCCATTCGCTGTCTTTCTTTCAGGTGTATACCGGCAACCTCATCTTATGCACGGTGACCATAATGTTGGAGTAAGATTGTAATTTACGACGATTCTCCCTGTGCAACTTACTATATAATTCTGCTGATTTCTGTCCGTTAATTCTTACTACAATTTCAGCCATGCAGTTCTTAGACTACCTAAATTAATGCACGTTCTTCTTTTGGAGTAAAGGACCGAGTTTTACACAGTAAAAAATACAGCTAACTAACTCACTAAAGCCAGGAAGCAGAGTCCTTCTTGAATGCTAACAGTTTCTCAGTTAGTCAAGAAAATCCCCTCATTTTATGGAATCCGAAGTTTCATTACCTCTTACACAAGCGTTCGCTACCTTTCCCTATTCTGAGGCGGATCAATCCAGTCCATGCCCCCATCCCACTTCCTGAAAATTCATTTTAATATTATCCTCCCATCTACTACTGGGTCTTCCAAGTGGTATCTTTCCCTCAGTTTTCCCCACCAAAACCCTGTATGCACGTCTCCTCTCCGCATACATGCTACTTGTCCCGCCCATCTCATTCTTCTTAATTTGATCACCCGACTAATATTTGGTGAGGAATACAGATCATTCAGCTTCTCGTTATGTCTTCTCCACTCCCCCATTACCTCGTTGCTCTCAGGCACAAATATCCTCAAAATAAAGCTACTCTGATATGTATTTAGCCTGTGCATTGTACGGGTGAGAAATACGGCTTATCAGTTAAACAGCATTATATTGATAGAAGGTGTTGGAGGAAAGGTGCTAAGGAAACATCAGCATCTAGAAATTGGGAAGCAACAGGAGGATGGAGATATTTAGACAAAAAATCTTCACGATTTGATTATACAAATATTTAGAGTGATTAAGTAAAAAATTAACATGATAAATGTGCAAAGTATGTATCACTCATTAGCGAAATGAGAAGACTCAAATTTATTTATAACATTGATAATGTTTAAACAAAGAGCTTTAGGGACGATTTCTTGTGAGGCTTAAGAAGAGATGGGACTTGATTCTGAGATTGGCGTTAGAGAAATGATGTGTGAACATGTTCGATTGCATTCTGGCTGACGACAGGGTCAGTGTCTGGATTTTTTCAACACAGTGATGGTAGATGAGTCTGTGTAGAAGCAGGGTCTTTCTGTGCTGTAGCCTTCATATAGGTGTTAGAACCTACACCTTACACCTAAAGGAATTACACATAGTATATCACGTGCATGTCGGATTGTAGGAGGGAAGAATGCTTCTGTGACGACCTTGCTTGTTCGCGTGGGATGGGTAGCCAGCTGCGTGTGCTGATATTGTACACAAATCACGCAACACAATGGGAGGGCCATGCTTCCAGGACTATTAATATACCTATTTTAAACTTTCCAATCACAATTGACAGATATATGTTACAACTTTATAGAGCATAACTTTGTTTTGTAGGATTAGAAGCGGCACAATTCAATATAAATGAATTGTAGACAAACATCTAGTTCTTGCATTTTGAGCAAATGTTTAAGTGACTTCATTTCAGAGAGCTGGATTGAATTGTAAGGTGCTTTCTAATTTTCGTGTTTAATGGGATAAAAATAGACCTGTTTTGCTTTGTGTCTCTGATTTGCTTCTCACATTGCGATTACTTTAGACTTATTCATTGTCTTAGTCACAGGTCTGTATATTGTACACCACGCTTCACTTATTCTGGTGAAGATGTTTGGGTCTAAGAGAAAGACAGGAGCAGGAAGCTACAGAAAATTGTATAATAAGAAGTTTCACGTATTGTACTCTTCACCTAATATTATTTGGGCCTTCATATAAACGAGAATGAAAGGGGCGGGGAATGTACCACAGGAATACGTGTTTATGGTGGGAAAACTTGAAGTAAAGAGACCACTTGGCAGACCTAGGCGTAGATGGCAGGATAATATTAAAGCAAATCGCGAAGTAGTATGCTAGGGTGGCATGAACTGAATTGATATGACTCAGGTTGACAAATTGCGGACTGTTGTGGACACGGTAATAAAAATTTTGGTTTCCTTAAAAAGCAGATAATTTCTTGACGGAACGAAGAATTAGACACTTCAAGGAAGGTTCTGCTCCAAGGAGTTAGTTAATTAGTTGAGATGTGTTAAGAGAGTGGCTTTTTGAATCAAAACACTACCGTTTCTAAAAACATGGCCGTCTTGAATATTAGGTTTTGAAAATAAACTTGTACCGTGCTTTGTTTCTACCAGTTAAACATTTTTATTCGCTTTGCGGTTCAGACGACGTGTTGCTGCCGTGTTTTACCAAAACGATGCTTGCTAGATGCCGGAGAGAAGTAGAGAGTTCTTATGGTGCGAAGCAGCAAAGTTCGGTAAAATTTAAGCATGGTTGCCTAGTAACTGGCAAAGCGAAGTCTGTCACAGCCATAGTTCCGCAGCTTCTGTTCGTATAAAATATTTATATCACGTAATTTCGCTGTGGAATGAGATACACTGTTGAACTTTTCACCGAATTCGCTTTGAAAATTCATTGAATTTCCTATACAGTACTCAACTTGAACAAATTATGCCTTTCCTTAAATATGAAATTGGACAAGAATGTCAAGTTTCTGTGCGCAAGGTCTGTTGGTCTCTAACTGTTTGTGTATGGGACTGCTCAGGTAATGTTAACGCTTTGTAATGTCACGAGCGCAGTGTGCCACTATACAGTGACTAAAATTGTTCAATTAAACTTTCTTACAACGGATCGCTTATTTGTATCAACACAAATGCTATCTTGACTTGGAAATATTTTATCCTAACGCTGTCTATTCCGTGCATTTTTGTATAGTAATTATATTTTTAATATACCAACAAAATGAAAATATACAATAATATACACATTATTATCAACAACCTCCTACATATTTCGGGACTTATGGCCACATCTTCAAGGAGAACTTTATCCTATGCTCAAATTATTGTTAAATTTTTTATTACAGATTTTAAGTTACATTATACATGACCCATGTTCTTCCTAAAGATGGCGCAATAAACGCCGAAACACGTAGGCGAGTGTTGATAATCATTCATGTATTTTATTGTATATGTGTATACTGTTGGTATGTTAAATATATAATTACTTAGAGATGTTTTGTTCTTAGAAATATATTTGGTTAGAATTGAAGCTAAATTTGGACTATTATTTGGCCATTGTTGTGGTCTTCAACAGCCGAATGTATTTTTGTTGGTTTACAGACATTGTATTGAGGTACTCCATCTTGTGTCTCTTCATATATCGGGTACATTAAATACGTTAAATTTTGATAGCCACAGAATCAACAACTTACATGCATTTCAATTTTGAACAATTTATGTAATTATTAATACAGTTTCCCGGGAACAATAAGAACAGCTTAGTTCTAACTGAAACAACTATTACTGGAATTTCAGCATAGTGATACACATTGTTTTAAGTCCTGTAACATTAAATGTATTTATTCCACGCGGATATCTTGTAGGAAAAGGCACGACCAAATATACAGAAGGTGAATCCACACCATAAGAGAAGAAAAACGTACTATATGAGCACAGATTTTGATGTTTTGCTGACCGTGCATCTCATTAGATTTATCTTAGTAATTAATCAACTTCATGAACAAACTTTTGTTTTTCAGTAAGTTTATTTCATGCTTCTACATGTTTCGAGCACATGTGCTCATCATCAGGAGGTCAAAATTGTATTATATAGCATCAGAAATAAGGGTCCCATTTGGCAACTCCACCACCGACCCTATGACGTAACAGTCACGTGATATAAACAAACATGGCGCCTTAACCTAACTTTAACCTCTGATATGTAAACAAAAGACGTCACATGTAAATAAATATGGCGGACGACCTTGCCCCATGCGGTCACGTGATGTAAACAAATATTGCGGATGACCTATTTATGCCAGACAGTGTGGCGCCTTAACCTAACTTTAACTTCTGATACGTAAACAAATGACGTCACATGTAAACAAATATGGCGGATGACCTTGCCTCTGGCGGTCACGTTAGGTTAGCTTAGGTTAGGTTATGAACGGAAATTTTGAAGACGGGCCCGTCTCCAAAACTTCCGATCATAACCTAACCTAACCTAAGCTAAGCTAAGCTAAGCTAAGCTAACTTAAACTAAGTCCACGAAATTTCTGTTCATAACTTAACCTAAGCTAACCTTACGTGGTCTGTTAGAAAAGTATCCGACCTTTGGCCGGGAAAAAGAAACTGGCTTACTTGGAGCGTTGGACACCTAATCACCCTCAAAGTAGTTCCCTTGGGACTCCACACACTTCTCCCA
>Ga0123355_10021448_pt1 | contig 10337 bp, 8 predicted proteins | sample TergutEmb28metaG_3_FD_89872 | JGI IMG/M metagenome (GOLD analysis project Ga0123355, IMG submission 89872) | Embiratermes neotenicus P1 segment gut microbial communities from Petit-Saut dam, French Guiana - Emb289 P1 | ecosystem: Host-associated > Arthropoda: Insects > Digestive system > Gut ... | reverse complement strand
GTAAAGACCACGTGTTACTGCATATGAAGTGTATTTGCTGGTAATGTTGGATGTGGCAGGTTGCGGTGCTGTGGTGCTACACTGAGGGTGTGATCACTGTGAAGGTTTCTGTTCGACTGCAGTGTTCGTCGGTTTGAAACAGCTGAGGAATGGCACGGAATGGTCGAACACCGCTGACCATGAACTGAGCCCCTGAACGAATGGACATGCATGATCTTAGCCATGCTTTTTGTTGGGACTTATAACCACGAAAGGGTGACAGAAAACTGTGACAAACACCTGCAAGCACAACTAATCTCGAGGCCCACATTCAAACCCGAGACGTCTAAAATAAAAGCTTCGAAAATCAATACTTTGGTAGCTTTTGTCTGGAATATTTTTTGAGTGAATAAGCCCTATAAAACGGTGCCAAATGGGGCTGTAGCTATCATAGTACTATCGTCTGCCTCCATGGAGCAGAACCCTTCTTGAGAAGCCAACAATTCTTTAGATAGTCAAGAAAGCCCCTATATTTTACGGAACCCGGAGGTTCATCACCACATTCACAAGAGCCTCACCAGTCCACGTTTCATCATATTTCTTTAAGGCTCATTTTAATATTATTATGACCGCCATCCCACTGCGCTTTTACTGTCATAAAATACACTTCATGGTCAGTCTATATTACCATCCCATTTACGCCCATGTCTTCCAAGTGCCCTCATTCCCTCAGGTTCCCCCACCAAAACCCTGTGTGCATCTCTCCTCTCCCCCACACGTGTCACTTGCCACTATCAATATAATCCTTCTTGATTTCATCACCAGCATATTTGATGAGGTGTAGCGATCATTAAGCTCGTTGTTATACAGTCTTCTCCACTGCCCCTCTAACTCTCAGACCCAACTATCTTCCACAGCACCGTACTCCGGAACACCCTCAGTCTATGACCCCCCTTCAGTGTTAGAGGCGACGAAGATACAAGCCCGTACATCCGTATCAACAAGGTCTACAGCCCACACAGTTGAGAAAAGGGGCGACAGACTGATAAATGCAAGGACTACGTATCACAATTCACAAAATCCCATCAACCCGAAAATGTGTTACTGTCACGTGTGTACAGATACGCACGTGACTAACATAAAACAGCGTCGACTACGTCACACTGTCCACGCCCATGGTACTGGCCGCATTCTCACCATGTTCAAGGTCCCATTTAACGCCGCAATATTGATTTTTCCGACCATGAAACTTCTTCCACTACACATATCAAACTAAGACGAAGCGCAGAGACGTACTCAAATCTGATTTGCACTGCAGGGTTTAGGAAAACATTAATGTACTCGCAAAACAGTGTACCTATGTGTCCACGTTCGGTGTGGAACTTCCACTTTCGTAACAGCCAACTATGTTTCTCGTTTCTCTTTCTAACCCGAACAGCGCTAAATTGGGTATGTTTATATGCACTGTGCACACCAACCGCGACTCGGCCAGATCCCAACAGCATTTCGATGATGATGATGACGACGACGACAACAACAACAACAACAACACGTCTTTATAACGTCACCGTTCGAGACTTTGTTACACTTGCGATACCGTCTGCACAAAATGCTTTTAAGCCCTTTAAGGACGAAACTGTATGTCTGACATGAAGACCCAGTTCGTACCTCACAGTAAACACTCTTCCTCGGTTACACATAAACCAGTCAGTTAATGCTGCATACAAAAAATAATCGCTGTTTGTACTGAGATCCGTACAAAGCACATAAATACATTGTGGGCAGAACACATAATTTCTAAGTGTACATAAAGTAATTCTCAGGCTTCAGAAGGTTAAGCACTCGAATGAACTGAGTTCTATCACATGGTGCTGTCAATTTCGCCAAATAAGCACGGGCTGCAGATGTGGGCGCAGGCCTATCTACACCACAAACAGCAGAGTCTATCTTGACAGTTCTCGGGTAACCACAAATTTCCCGCATCTTCTGCAACCCGAAGGTTCACTGCTGTCTGAAGGAGACATTCCACTGTTACCGACATACTTTACAAAGTATACGCATCAAAAACAACAATTTCACTGTAAAACAATTCTACTCTACGTACTTTCACGTTCATTTTACGTACATACCACATGTTTCGGTAATGGTGATAACCGTCAGGTGAAGCCTTAACAACAACATGTAAAGTAACGATGACCGAAACAGAATTGATCTACAATAAAACCGTTGTATCTGACTACATTTACTTTGTAAACAGTATCGTGTTCAGAACAGCCCGCCACTTGTCCCCATCCTATGCAAGATTAATCCAGTACAAGCCTGATGTTTATTGGACCGTGCACCATTGTGATAACTGAAGAGTAAAAAACCAACTAGATGCCACCATCATTTTACTGTATTTCTTATACGTTCAACATGTTTCGGGCACTACTACGCCCATCATCAGGAGCTCGCGACTATGATTTCCATTACCACGTTGGTCGTTTCGTTCTTGGTTTGCTGTAGGTTGGAGGTTTGGTGCGGGTAGGCTGGAGTAGTGTCCGGGTTGTACACTATAGCCTATATGTTGGAGATTAGGTGCGGTTAGGCTGGGGTAGTGTCCAGCCTGCAGGTTATAGCCTACATCCCGGACGCTACTCCACGCTAACCGCACCTGACCTCCAAACCTACAGCAAACCAAGAACGAAACGACAAACGTGGTAATCAAAATCACAGTCGCCAGCTACTGATGATAGGCATAGTAGTGCCCGAAACATGTTGAGCCTATAAGAAGTAAAATAAGTGGCATCTAGTTGGTTTTTTTTCACTCTTCAGTTACTCTCCAGTTACAAGCTCTCCTACAAGATACATTACATTTTAACATCTGCACTGTACACCTAGGTCTGCACAGTGGCCTCTCCCCTTTGCGTTTCGCAAGAATTTGATTTACATTTATTTTTTAATCAATGTTGACTAATCTAAACACTGCATTAAAATGGCATGACATACGGGGTCATAACGAACATGAATATTCACTTAGCAATCACGACGCCGTGCAGTCTGGTGCTCAGTATATGCATGGGGGATTGCCAATACAATACACAATCGAACAGAATTTGCAATATATCTTCATGTCCGTGAGCAAGGACCCTCGAACGGTTAGAACGTTCCTTATCTAAATACATCACGTGCTTCTGTAAGGATAACAAAATGGGACCCCCCCCACTCTCGAGTTGTGAAAAACACGCAATGAACAATCTGTCCTTACACTCTGACACATTACGCAGACAAACCAAATGATTCCGTCTAATATTTAGACACAGACCCACACATATACGTACATTTGGTGTGGGCTACCACGTGACATCATTTATTAAAATGTAGTAATGATAGCTTACCCTGCATTTTCCGTAGCAGCAGTGGACATGAGGTCGTCATCATAATGCGAACGCCAACTGCAACTAGGTGACCTTCATTTAGAGTTGGGTGTAAAAAAAAAAAGTTTTAACCATCCAACAACATCGCTTTCTTCCACACAAAAAAAAAACTGTTGTATCCCTTCCACACACTAATTCGTTTTCAAAACACTTATCACAATACAATCAACTTCACTGCAAATACACTTGTGATGGGTACACTGGCAGGAATGCCTTCCACACACTCCATCAACACTATACACTCCTCGCACATTCGCACAAGGACGCCTGGCGTCGCGTCAAATCCGACGACCCAATTTCTAAAATCACTGACCTCAATCTCGCCCACGCTACTGGGCAAGGCACCTGTCCAATGAACACAAACAGATACTACTCTACGACACACACCCTAATTTGGTACATGAATCCTGTAGATCCTCAAGAAATTCTCCCCTTTCCTGAACCACCAAAGCTGTAATCCCTCACTATTGCACAACTTTCCTTTCCTTGCCGGCGGATCGGTTACGCATAATGTAAAGTCCTCTTGTTCAGTACGTGTAGCACAACAGCCCACACAAGCATATAACCTAGCTGAGACACATTCAAAATCCGACAGGAACCACCGAACTGCTTCTTTAAAGGAGAGAAGCACTCCGACGAGAAGGGGACACTGTCTTCACACAAAAATCCGAGCAGCCTCAACGAAGCTTGACGCAGAAGAGCCTCGCAAAATAAACAAGTTAAGAGCCATATTGCAACATGGCGGCAGACATCACCATTTCTTCGTCAACGTGACACACTGACGACACAATCGACGTAGCTAACTGTGATGACGTAGCAGTCCCAACTACAACAGTTACAACCGCGGAGACATTTATTAGTTCAGTGCCGACGTTCCAGCCTTCGAAACGTGTACCATTCAGTCAGAACGATATCAAACACTTAAAATTGATGACTGGGAACAACACGGCGCAGTCTGATGAAGCAGTCAGACATTTCTAACGTACAAACAGAAGTAATATCGGTCGCCATGACCACCCCTAGTGTGCCACAACAGGCGCAACACCACACCACCATTTTTGTTCCCGGCCTAACTCTCACTGACTGCCTGACTGCGTCGAGGCAAAGATCGGAGGTAAGCTACTCGATACGTCACGAGGGGGCAGCACTAACCAGACGACTTCTCACAAACAGCCCGACAAGGCGGCTGCAACTGTACAGTCCCAGCAGGAACTGTGTCGTGTGAAATGTTTTACTGCACTCCACAGCTCGCGACGACCGCACAACGATTTCATGTGTTAGCTCGGGTGTCCCATTACAGACTTCTTAATCTCGAAACCACACAAAAACTACATGGATCACAGCCATTATTCAGAAGGTACCAGCAGCAGAGATAACCAATAAATTCTCAATTATGTTATGCAACACGTACGTTTAGATTTGCGCTCTTCTGGCTTATTGCGCAGCGAGTAGTGGTAATTCCTTAAAGACGTTTCCAGACAAGATTGAACCAACGGGTTGTCCCGAAACATCGGTAAGGAATTACCACTATTCGTTGCCCAATACCACAGAACAGCGCAGTTCTCGGGATGAATTCCCTTCTTGTAACTGAGCTTAATCCCACCAACAATCTGGGATAGGTGAAAATTTCGAAGCAGTCAGAAGCTTAGAAGTGTGATTAATATCATGATGAAGATGAAGATCGCTCAGAGAACATGGAGCAATGCCTGTAACCACTGATCGCCTCCTGTCTCAGTCATGTCGCTCACAAGATGCAAAACTGTCACAACCCCCAAAACAGCCCATTTGACGTGAATTCTACGACTGAGCTCCAAAAAATAACAATTATATCCGACACTAACGGCATCTAGAGGGGTGTGTTTCAACTAACAAGTGTGCCACTGTTGCATTCAGTGGGCGACGTATATAAGCTTAACTTCATAATAAGAATCTCGCATACAAGACGGCGTAAAAATGAGGATACCTGGACCTGAATTTCCAAACCCGGCCAATTATTACAGCTGGCCACGCTGGTCAAATTTCTGGGATTTCCAATGACCACTCTCCCACAACGAACCCTCCACATAAAAAAAAAATCTACAGAAAGAGGTAACTACACCGTCACTACGTCGCTACCTGGAACCTGCCCTAGGACCGGAACAGAACCGTCTAAGGTGCTAATGTTGGTGCTACGGTCACAACTCTGGCTGAAATCCACACAGTTTCTGCACTGTCATCAGTACAATCAGAGAATACCAAAACGACCCAGGGAAACAGAATATACAGTTGGTGAGACGAGTGGCTCTGGTGGCGGAGAATATCAATGTGACGCCGTGAAATCTGGCATAAGTGCCGAGGTTTCAAATGAAATGTCTTAAACAAACATCACGGTACACAGAGAAAGGACGTTCTTCTGAAAACGGCGGTATGGTACATAGGTACCACACGTCACAGTGAGATCTGCGCTCTTCTGGGATGTTAAAGCGGCGTTGATATATTGCTTTCACCCACGTTTGGGGACAATCCATCAGTCTTGTCGTTCCTTCACTGCTTGATCCTTGAAGATTGGACCGATATGTTGTTCCGAAACGCCAGCACTGAATTGCCAGTTTACGGTGCGTAAAATACCGGATCAGAGCTGATGTCATTACGCAGCGTCGGACGCTGAAAGCACCCGCATCACACCGCGGCGACAAACAGCTGTTAAACTCGATAGGTTAGCTATAGCTGCCTTCAGCTAAAAGCCGTTTGTAGCTTACTGGACATTGCATCGTGCTACCTTACAGACACACGCAGGTCTACTGACCTGTTAAAGGCCGAAAAAACGATAACGATCCACCCATCTACTCGCCACTAAATACACGTAGAGATTAAAAGCAAAGACCCTATCCACAACATGTGGCTACACAGGAAGGGCAGCAGTATACCACCACTCATTCTCAACGTCGACAATTCATTGAGGCCAGTAGCCAACTTCGATCCCCGGCGAATGTACCCCCGTATCCACTGGACACGAAAATGCATTCGCGGCAAAGACATACTTAACACATCCTCCATACTAAACGCTGGTATGGAGGCTTCAAGAGATGAGACCCGGATGTAGACATGAGGATACTACTAAAATGAACTATCGGGATTGGAACTGTCACAGCAGGTAGAAAAACACAACACAAGGTCCATTGGCGAACATAAGGAAACAATGTAGCTAATTCTACAAACAGGCAATTTCTTGGCTGGGAAAGTGAACATCAGCTTTCCAAGGATCTACAGCATTTCAGTTAGGTTGTGACACCGCATAGTTATCCCGACAATGGGGGCAGCAGACCTCTCCGAAAGGCAGATGCCTACCCAACAAACTGCAGTGCGTCACGCCTCAGGAACACGTTCAAGCCACGTTCCGTGCAACAGACTTATTATACAGTATTTAACTTAACTGTACAAACAATAATAAATAATGTCACCTATGTCCCCCGTACACGTTGCGACCACTAAAAGGTCATCATCATCAGGGTGGTATTTACGAAGATACACACGTATCAAAGACGTGCGTGTACAGGTAAACACAATATTGTCAACTAACAGTGGCTGGATTAATTCTGCACATATTATTATAACAGATAACCGCAAAAGTCTTGTATAATTTTTGCTCTGCGTTCTTATAGCCGTAAATCGTTTTTGCCTGTTCGGGATTTCTAAATTTTAAGTAATTTGACACAGATGTCTGTCGGCAGTAAAAAGGTAAATCAGTCCCATTACAGACCCGGGGTACCCAGAGGGTTCCAGGAAGTTCAGGTTCCCAGATTACGTGACAATGACCCACGATGGTGGTTAGATTGTCAGCCTTACGCACCGGCCGCTTTTACACCCCCAGGAAAAACTCCTGGTACTCGTTTCTGTTAGAGGCTGAGTCGACCCCAGGGCCATAGTGCGATCGGAAGGATTATGTCAATGAAAACTTCCAATGACACCATCCGAAATCCAACCAGCGACCTTCCGATTTGTAGCACAGCACCTTAACCACTGTGCTACTACGGTCGCCGTCTATCGGTAGTGGTAGATAAAATTCAGAATTGTAAACCGTCTGTTAACTGACTTATATTTTAAACATTTTAAGCGATTTTTGTTAACTGTACCGTGTTTAACTCCACACGCACACATTTGACACAGTCTGTTGCACTTGTCAGCTCAGTCGGTACAGCGACTCTCTACGGGCTGGACGGTCCGGGGATCGAATCCCGGTAGGGGCGAAATTTTCCGTACCCGTCCAGACCGGCCCTGGGGCACACCCACCTTCCTACACATTGGGTACCAGGTCTTTCACGGGGGGAAAAGCGGCCGGGTCCTGGCGTTGACCACCCAACCCAACTAGCGGCGAGGTTAAAGAAAGAGTAGAGCTATACCTCTACTCCACTTCTGGGCCTTCGTGGCCTGTTATAGGGTGAACTTTACCTTAGCTTGTACAAATTTGCAAATAGCTCACCTGATGACAACCTTGCAGGGCTTGAAACATGTGTAGAAGGGCATACGTGACACACAATTATTTATTATGGATTGCGCAGTTCTTTGGGTTAAGTCTTGCGTTACATCAATATTCGACCCCCCCCCCCGGTTGACCCCATCGTGTATTGGTATTATACCGCGTGTTCACTTACATGTTGTTTATCTATGCATGGCATTCGAAAAACCCACGATTCGAATATGCAAGCTCTATACGCGGTAACAATTACTCGCACTTTTCAAAGACAGCAGTATGTTACATGGCAAGATCTACGCACACGGCTAATTTAATATCTGTTCCACGCACATTCCATCTATTACACAAAACCCAACGCGCTTTCCGCCACGTACCTCTTTTACCGATACACCCGTTCAACGACACACGCTATCATATCGAAGGCTTTGCTTCACCAACCGTGTTTCCTTCACAGCCTTCACTCTAATGCCTTGAATTACACAGTCATTAGCGTTCCTACACGACACGAGAAACCCTGTCATTAAGACTCAAACTGTCAACTACTTACGTCGATAATGATCTTACACATTACAGGGCCCTGATGCAAATTTTCGAAATGTGGTGTTTAGAAATAATATATCGATAAGCATGCTATAGAGAGACTCACTTTACTTCGGTACCGAGGAGAGTTTCAGGAGTCGCGATAACGACTCCCTACAGGCCGGACAGTCCGGGGATCAAATCCCGTTGCGGACGAGATCTTCCGCAACCGTCCAGACCGGCCCTGGGGTTCAACCAGCCTCCTATACAAATGAAACCGGGTTTTCAAGGGGAAAAGCGGCCGAGGCGTGGCGCTTACCACCCACTCCCATCTACCGCCGAGGTTGAAGGAAGAATACGGATATACATGTGCTCTCCCTCTGAGTCTTCGTGGCCTGTTCTTGGGTAAAATTTACCTTTACCCTTACCTTTACCAAGGAGAGTTTCTGGGCAGCAAATTCGTAGCACGATCCTAACAAAGCACCCGCTGTGTATTCATTTATAGTACATCAAACCGAGATACAGGGTGATTCTGTCGCTAGAAGCCCCAAACGGTATACGCCAAGAGATTAAAGCCGCCAACGTCGACACTTTGGAAACAGCATTCCAGAATTTGGAGAAAAGCGTTCAAGTGTGTTTGGAAGTGAAAGGAGACCAGTTTCAGCACCGATTATGAGCAGGTCCTGTTTTACATCGTTGCCGGCATGTGTATACTGTATAAATTTTCAAGTAATTATCTCAATAACATAATTTTTATAGACAATAGTTTGGGACCTCTTGCAAAAGCGAACAACTCAAAGACGCTATACGCTAACAGATTACAGCCGTCAACGTCGACACTTTGGGAAAAGTATTCCAGAATTTCGAGAAACACATTCAAGTATGTTTGGATGCGAAAGGAGACCAGTTTCAGCATCGATTATAAGCAGGTCCTGTTTTGCATCGTTCCCGGTACGTGTATATAAATTTTCAAGTCATTATCTTAAGCAGGTCCTGTTTTGCATCGTTCCCGGTACGTGTATATAAATTTTCAAGTCATTATCTTAAGCAGGTCCTGTTTTGCATCGTTCCCGGTACGTGTATATAAATTTTCAAATCATTATCTCAATAACATAATTTTTTATAGACAATAGTTTGGGGCCTCTAGCGACAGAATCACCCTGTACTAAAAGCGAGAAACGAAACAGCTCCACGACCTTTAACCGTGTCTTAAAATGAGGTGGGAATGTTGAACGCATCAGAAGAAAAGTAGGAACAAATTTTTATTTGGAGCACCCAGGAATACGAACGGATTGCGGTACCGACCGTAGATGCGACGGTAATGATTAGGCACGATACGCATACTCACTGTCCAGGTCAGGATGGGCCCGACAATGACGACAGACCTTGAAGCCCCACAAAAGCAGAGAATTTCATGAGCGGTTGAACTTGCAGTAAGAGTGCAACGAAAAATTTTATACACGCAGTTCTGCTAAAGCGCGACCTTTGCGTTCCTGTGACACCTCGCGTTGTGGAAACTGCGTAACAAAAAATACGGCCTAATCAGGATTAAAAAAACCCTTCGTCCAAACTCGTCTTCACTCTCACCGTGTAACAGCCAATGTGCGCATGCCAAAGGTACCGTTACACGAACATCATATGTCTATTCCACGAATCGCTTTATAGCCAATTCGCGTTAACTAAACACGCGTAACAGCAGAACTGACTGTAATGTTATTTTGAATATCCAGCTTATTGCACAATATTTTATTATTAAAATACACTAAAAGATATATTACTGTTAAAATCTCCAACATGTTTCGGTCAACATAGACCATCCTCAGGGAGTATGTATAAGTACATTATGAAGTTACCGAAATAATTTGTTTTCCTTTTGTTGTACACTACAGTATGGTGGCAGCATGCCTATAGGTTATGTCGTGCTCAGGGATGCGTCGCATCCCTGAGCACGACATAACCCATAGGCATGC
>Ga0123355_10021447_pt1 | contig 10337 bp, 4 predicted proteins | sample TergutEmb28metaG_3_FD_89872 | JGI IMG/M metagenome (GOLD analysis project Ga0123355, IMG submission 89872) | Embiratermes neotenicus P1 segment gut microbial communities from Petit-Saut dam, French Guiana - Emb289 P1 | ecosystem: Host-associated > Arthropoda: Insects > Digestive system > Gut ... | reverse complement strand
GTGTTTGAGAACATGGTGTTGAGGAGAATATTTGGACCTAGGAGGGACGAGGTAACGGGGGAATGGAGGAGATTGCATAACGAGGAGCTAAATGATTTGTACTCCTCACCCAATATTGTGCGATTGATAAAATCGAGAAGAATGAGATGGGCTGGGCATGTGGCGCGTATTGGTGAGGAGAGGGAGGTGTATAGCCTCTTGCTGGGGAAACTGGAGGGAAGAAGACCACTGGGGAGACCTAGGCGTTGATGGGTGGATAATATTAAGATGGATATCCAGGAGGTGGGACTTGGGTATATGAACTGGATTGGGATGGCCCAGGATAGAGACAGGTGGCGGACGCTTGTGAGTGCGGTAATGAACCTTCGAGTTCCGTGAAATGCGGGGAATTTCTTGACTAGCTGCAAACCAGTTAACTTCTCAAGAAGGGCTTTGTACCATGGAGTAAGTAAGTAAGTAATATTAGCCGTGTTTTTATGGATTGTCGACCGCCATGAACTCATGTATTGTCAAATCCGGTGTGAAAGCTTATAAAATATATATTAAGTGTAACGTATTTTAGTAAAGTAGTAAGTATTATGTGCGACCATAAAATTTGTGCTGCAGTGGCATATACAGCCACTTAAAGGCTTTTAAAGACTACATCTTGCCTTGAAATAAATATTTTATGTGCTACTTGCACTGTACTGCGCTTTCTAAAGACGTACCACACAGAAGATGGTTGTGATGATAGTTTTGCACACTTTCTAGAAAGTAATCGTGGAAAAAAACTCCTATTTTGTACTATTTAATAATCAAAAGATAAAGGAGGGATTTTAACAGCCACACAAAAAAAAAATTTCCAAAATAATCTCTGTGTTTCATAACTGTAATGGTAGTAAGTGCAAACGTGATGCAATAGGATTTTCAAAATATATTAGGCCGTAAGTACTTCATAATTATTTTTTAATTGTATGTAAGCTTTTGAGTTGAATTCGGTAACTGCTTATTTCGAAGCTGGAACGGGACATCGACTACCCAGACTAAGTGTTTTCGCTGGTATTGCCAGGCAAATGATCGGATAATCATTCAAATTAAGCTACGACGTCTTTCTCCCACATCGTTTGCAGTTGGTTTTTCACTATTGTATAATCATTCAGTAGTCTGTAGTCTGGAGTACCTGACAGCGTCGTTAAATAAATATAAACAAATATAATATGCATACTGTTGCCTCTGTTGAGATTCTGATGGCTTATTTTATTAGCCCTGTAAAGAATATAAGGAGTGAAAATACTTTCCTAGCCAATGCCCCCCGATTTAAGAAATAGCACTGCTTTTTGGAATTTTCCCAGATTACCCCCATTTGTAATTCTGGTAAGAACAAAATGTAGATGAAAATGAGTGTGCAGCAGTGGTAGAATGATAGTTACATGAGAAACCCGAATTACTTGGAGAAGAGAGTGTCCTAGTGAATCTGAGTTACTTTTGAAGATTCCGTTCCGATCTCGCAGGAATCATTCCCTCTCCCTTAGAAAGACCGATCGGTTAATTTCTTTTAGGGAAAGAACCTTTTTTATCGTTGTGGACATCGTACGAACCAAATGAATTGAGTCAGTGCCCAAAATGCAGGATTTCGTAATGTTTAATTCGGAGATTTTGATAGGGTTAATTAATAGGAGAGAAAGAGAGCGCGTGCTGCAGGTAAATGGCGACAAGCGGGAGTTTATTTGACTAATTTAATTGTGTAAGTGACTAGGACTTTTATGGTAAAGAGGTCACTATTTTGGGGATTTACTCCGACTACTGCAACAAATTATTTGAGATGTGTCTCAGCCACTTCAAGAAGATTTGTTTTCAACGTTTCAATAGACCAAATTGTAATCCCTCCATCACACCGGCGTACGTCTCGCATTTCTTGAAAATACTTTACAAGGAACATCCTCGCTGGCATATCAATCAATAAGATTCAGAAAAATTTCCAGTCACAGCCAACTCACTTTTATAAATATGTTTTTATACGGTGACTAGTTTCGGGCCCGAGATTGGAGCATCATCGGGCCGTAATGATACAAGAAAGTGAATATATACTGAAGCTAGAAACCACAAAGCAGGTGGTGTCCTCTTTTACAGCAACGTATACTAAAAAGTATATGCCAAAAAACGTAGGGCCAAAACAGTATAGAAAATAAAAAATTCCCACAGACGTGTTAAAGTAAATGTTTGTGTAAAACAGTTTTACAGTAGTTATTAATATCATTTCCAAGAAATTATATTAATAACTGAGGTTTTCGATGTCAGATGGGATAAAAGATCCTGCAAAGATTGGTCGCAAGCGCTTCTGAAATTTAATGGACTGATGACTTAAAATGTTATGAAAATGGAAAGTGTAGTGGGAATTATTTTCAGTACATAATACTAAGATATGCTTGCAAATAAATAAAAGTCTGTTATTGTATAAACTTTGACTCATCTACATGTTTCAACTGCTTCAAGTACTGTTATAATTAATACCATTTTATAAAGCTGTTTTAAATTATATTTAATAAATAAGAGACAACAGCGGTGTAATTGATCATTCGTTACAACTGAGATAGGAAGGTTAATAACATTTCCGCATAGATAAGTACAGAACACTTCTCTGCATTCAGAAGTGTCAGATAAATTTCAATGTTACTATTCAGAAATATTTAAATTTGATTTAATGGCTAATTGAATTGATTTAAACAGTATGTTTTCTGTCTGACATTATTGAGGCATTCAATTCGAATCTCGGCCGTAATACCGGATATCCTGACTCAGTCTTTGTGATTTTTCCGATTTCCTCCAGATAAACATTACGACAGTACCTCAGTTAAGCCACGGCCAATTTTTTTCCGAATCTTTTCAATTCAAACTTCACCAGACTTCCTACATTTTACGCTAAAAAGTTTTTGATTCTGACATCGTCCTGAAGTAAATCATAAAGAAATATATAATTATAGACATCACAGTAAATATTTTACATCTCGTTCGTAGGAATTCAGAAGCCTGATATTAAATAAAGTTGCTATTTGCTGTTCAAAGTTTAATAGCAAGATTTCAGAAAGCTGTCCAGTTTTCCTAGAAAGACACTAAATTACGTGCAGTTAGAAGTTGGCTTGGCACGTGTTGGAAATGTCCTCGCGTGAAATCGTACATAAATCTGCCCAAGTAAACAAGCAGATCCGATCAGAACCTGCTGTGCTAGAGTTGCTTGCCTTGTCATAAAAAACATGAAATATTTTCCTTTGTAGTTTAAACTTTTATAAATTATATGAAATAGTTGTAAAATGTTCTAATTGATCACGATGCATGCGCTTTTTAACCCTTTAAAGCACAATATTAACTGTGTGCACAACTGCTTGTACACTAAAATCTTTCAGTCTGGCAGGGGCAGTGTGTTTGTGGATATAATTTTATTGTAAAACAGATATTGATTTATACATCCTTGACTTATATGTCTTTGTAAGAAGACGTGGTGTTTTTGTCACAGGGGTTTTTCACTGACTGACGCCACGCAAGCATGGCGTGTGTACTAAACTGAATAGGTACACTCTCTTTCACAAGCACCTTTGTAGATTAGTATTTTGAAATGCCTAGTTGTTTCCAGAATCGAGAGATTAATTCCAAAAATATATAAGCAACAAGGTTCTTTATTATCTTCACTGTTTCACCCCTTCTTCTTTCAAGGTTTCCTTAAATTCGATCATTTGATGAAGTGAAAATATAGTAAGCCTTTCTTCGACGTGCTACAAAAGCCAGTCTATTCATATCCAAACTAACACCCTCGTTCTCCAAGCAGGCTTATTAAATTTATTAACGTATGAGATTTTTGTATACATATTTTTTTGTATTTACGTTTATTGTTTTGCAGTTCTATTCTGCTCTGCCTGGGACTTAATGTCAAGTTATCCTAAAATTGGTCTCTACATTCCGCTGTTGTTCCGACAGACCCTAGGTGCGGTACTTTAAATAGGTCGTGGCCAAAGTTGTATGCAAATTAACATGTTTCTTCCTAATACACTGTTAACACTCAAAAAAATGTCGTTTGTAATTTAACCTGATTGCAATAAAATGTATGCATTTGTGTTTGGGTCACACATAAAACAAAGAAATAAACAATAGCCTCGCCCATTCAGTAGTCAGCAGCAACACATATAAACGAGAACTAGGTAATCGTATGATTCAGTGTAGTACACACCGCACGCATTCCTAGAAACGGGTTCATTAAATTATGCGCCAAAGTTAACGAAATATTGTAGCTTCTTTTTGTTTATTTGGAGTTCGTCATGTAACCGGGACTTGAACTATGTAAGTAACCGGTTCGTAGCTTGACAAGAGTGAGTGAGAGTGAGGCAGCAGAAAGAGAAAAGAGTTTAGCAGCACAGCAGTGTGCAACAAGCACTCCTTGGTCAAGGCAGCAAACGCGGGCGCTCGCGCTCGGTCGGTCTCGCGAAGCGGTAGGAGTCGCTCCAAGCATAGTTAGCTTAACTGCTTAGTCTCGCCACCCCCGTCTTCAAAATACTGCTTCATCACGCTGATGTCTTCACGCCGGATTTGTTTTCGAGTGATACTTCAATGAAAGGTCTGTGTGTGATGTCTCGGGTATTCTCCAAATTAAGAAAGAGTTCAGCTTTTTTTCCCCCGACAGTTACGTTTTTAGTGCCGGTGTAAACAAGTGAAGGCTATTAAAGCACTTGCAATTAAGTAGTTCGAATCTGTTTCGGACAATAACAAGTGTTCTATCATTAAAGTTGAAACGTTAATCTTGACATCGAGATTGTTCTGTGTTCTTTTAACCGCGTCAAATAACCTCTATTATTTATGTGACAAAGTGAACCCGTATTTAATAATAATATAAGAAGAGTGTCCTATTGCAAATAAAGACAGATCAAACAATTGTCTTGCGTCATGCCATAAGAGATCGTGTCGGAACAGTAGCAGTTGTGTTCCTTATGTGGTAAGTTGGCTTCTCTTGTTGGCGAAAGAGACATGACTATTGTGAATAAGGAGAAGAGGAACAGAGAGAGTACAACCTGTTGCATCTCTGCGTTTGGTGATGTTCCCTCTTGCATTCTCTTTCAAATTTATGGCAGACCAAAGTTTTCGTCTAGCCGGGCGAAAATTTCGGCTTCTAAAAGTGTCTGCCCTCGCGGTAAATTATCAATGTTACTGCAGTGTTACTTCGTAGTGGCAAGAAGTGATGTTGTGCTTCAGGTGTTCATGTTTTGTTTCAGTATCATTTTATTATGATTAATGTGGAAGTTTGTGTAGTTTTGTGGCCGTCTGGCTTATGTTATGATGTGATTCTCAACACCAACAATGTTTAGTTTCGATGATTCTTTCTTGTGTTCAGAAAGACAGATTTATAGTGTAAAAGAGTGAAAACGTTATCCCCGACATGTTTGTTTCCGAGATGGAGGTGCGCCGTTCTGTCGCGTTGGTCATTAGTAAAATGGAGACCTCTTACACAACAAATATCCTTGCCCAGTATTGCAGTCTAATTCAGATCTTCAGAACTGCACGTCAAAATGTTTTGGGTTCTCCACGTGTTCCATTAGTGTCTTTAGCGCCAGGTCATGTTTAATATCTCCATTCAGTTAATGAAATTGACTTGGTGTGATTGTAATAACTTTTCTACACACGTTTATTAAGTGCGTGCTTTTGCGTGTTTCGATTAACTTGTAGACGTCACGGTACAGTTGTTGATTATTTAATCAGTACCATTTTGTATACAGTAATATCTGATAGTGTTTTACGTATAATGGAAGGTGATCAAGAATTGTGTATAGGGTCTGTGTATGTTTTTGGAGAAGTTGCTTTGCCAAATATGCTATTGCCGGGGGCAAATCATTATACATAGATAGTGACTTTTTTTCTAACACTGCTGTCTGTTTCACGTAACGTTTTCTGCAAATCATTGACCATCGGCGGCTCGTTTGACGGCTTGAAGAAAAGTGCACGGCCTGCTTCTGCTTGGTGTAACTTGTCGATATGCCCGAAGCTATACTCAAGACCTTCTCCGCTGTGGAGGTAAGTGTTATTAGGAACAATGCAAACAGTGTCGCATATCACGATGCATGTCTTTTAATCATTTCAGGACGAAGCACAGACTGCTTTATCTGAAGACCCAATTCGTACCGCGCTGTAAACACTTTTCATCTCGGTTATGAAAATCAATCAGTTTATGGTGTAAGTGGCACAAGTCGCTGTTTGTTCTCAGATACTTACAAAACACATAAATACAGTGTGGGCAGAGCGTACGGATGAATGTTAAAGTTGTTCGAACATCACGTAACCAGTAGGCTTTAAAAGGTTAAGATGTACATTTGTTTTCATTGTAACCGAGTGTCTCATGACTGAGGTTGCTGCTTAGACCTGGGAGGCAAGGAAAGGAAACGCTATGTTTATCAGGACAGAGACAAAAGCTCCTATTTCTTTACACGCACAATTGTAGTCGGGGGATCAGCTGTTTATGTGGCATGAGCTTCAGTGGTTACCGTATCTGTGATGATGTTTGCTTAGTCAGAAAACAAAATGGAGACAGCAAGGCACTGAAGAAGTAATAGGAAGAATATAAAATGTCACATCTCTAAAATGTATCTGTATTTATCGGTAATGCAGATGTGGATATAGAGTTCTAATCGCCGTGTCCTATAAACGCATTTTGAATAAGCGCCATATACTTAGAACTTAATAATTTTCCTGACTCAAACCATATGCCTTTTTGTCACGAGAGAGTGAGAGGTAGCATCAAAATGTTCCTGGAATCAGTTGATTTCTGAGAAACATAAAACAGCACAATCATAAGCCGTATTTTCATCAAAATAGTCCTCTTGTACAACTAAACACTTCTGACATATACTCGTCTAATGCGCAAACATGTGCGTATTCGCGCACATGCTTGCGCATTTGTTTATTCGTGTGCGTCTCTGTGTGTGCCAGTTTGCTGTTTCGTACCGCAGACCTGGTGAAGAACACTAAATAAACAGGACAGACATAGATTTTAAGCGACGTGCAAACAGCGCTGTATAGATTTTGGACGAGATTGGAATCCCTATTCTAATTCTTATCTTTGACTTACAATGTGTAAGTGAACACTAATTTTCGTAATTCAAGAGCCTTTTGCGGTTTTAAAGTTTGAGAGCCTGTAAACAAGACGTACTGATAAAGTAAAGAACCATATTCCGGGAGGAGAGAAGTAATTCTTGTTATGGGTTCTTGAGATTGTTGAGTTACAATATATATATATATATATATATATATATATATATATATTTTGTGGGGCTGTGGTCCAATGAGGACCATGGCCACCTCATTCTTGAGGTTTCTAGATCACACACGACGACGCATCACAGTCGGTAGGACTCCTCTGGACGCGTGATCAGTTTGTCGCAGAGACCTCTACTGACAACACATGACACTCACGACAGACATCCATGCCCCCAGTGGGATTCGAACCCACCATCTCAGCAGGCGAGAGGCCGTAGACTTACACCTTAGACCGCGCAGCCACTGCGACAGGCGAGTTATAAAACGTACTGGTCGGAAAAGCGAACGGTGGTCGCTTGGAAGAACCGTTAGTAAGAGGGAGAATAATATCGATATTGACGTTAAATGAATAGCTTAGGAAGTTGTGGACGGAGTCATTGTCCTTGGATGGGGACAAGGGTCGGTGGTGGAGGACATGGTGACGAAATTTTACGTTTATGAAGTGGGAAATTCCTTGGTTAGCTGGGAAACTATTAGATTTCAAGAAGGATTGTGCTCCATTGTTTGGTTTGTCTGAGTTAGTTAATGTTGCATCTTCTATCAGCCATGCGGTTTGTGGTTAACGGAAGAGTTGTTTGACGAGTTGTTGCAGTGGTTTAATTGTCGTAACGCAGTCATGTATGTGGTAATGACCTATTCTGTTGCCAGGTAATACACACGTTTGTGCATCGTTATTATTCACGCGACCCTCTTTTGTGTCTTCACTGTGTATTTACATATGTAAACCAATGTCATTCTTAACACACAAACCCCCCCCCCCCCCGCCCCAGTAGCAGGACGTGCTATTTTCGCAGTGCGCGGGTGTTTCACAGTATTTAAGCTCTGTGGCGAGTTCCTTGCGCTGGAATGTATGGTGGGCCGTGTGCTTTGAACAAACAATATTTTAAACTTTCATTATAAATATATACACGTTTGAAAATTAGAGCGTGTTTTTGTGTACGTTAACTAATTTACACACTAGAGACTTTTATGTAGTTACTGTAAATTTAGTCACAGTATTTATACATTTTCATGGGCCGGGTAGCTCAGTCGGTATAGCGACTGAATACGGGCTGGACGTTCCGGGATCGAATCCCAGTGGGGACGAGATTTTCCGCCTGTACAGAACGGCCCTGGGGTCCACCCAGCCTACTGTAAAATGAGTACCGGGTCTTTCCCGGGGGTAAAGTGTGACCAGGGCGAGCTGCTGACCACTCACCCTCTTCTAGTGCTGCGGTCATGGAAGAATAGAGCTATTCCTCTACCCACCCTCTGGACCACACTGGGCCTGTAACGGGATCACTTTACCTTTACTTTTTATTTAAACATTTTCGTTCTGTTAGGATCTCATGCTCACTTTGTATGTTTTGCTTTCTTGTTTGAAGATTCACTTTTTGGCGGCTTATTTCAGCATTCGTATTTTTTTTCTCCCCACTACGTAATCTTTTCTTTCCATTCTCATTATCCGCACTTCCCTGCCCCAAGATTCTACTCTGCACTGCCTGTCAACAGTGTTAAGTCTGGTCGTTTAATGCTATTTTAATGCCATTTAAAAACGGCCAGTTTACAATGCTTTATTGTTGTACGAACCGACGTGCCCGTGATATACTGTATTGAGAACACAGATACAGACCGTCGTACCAAAGAATATCCTCTGTAACACCTACGTTTTAAGTATAACCTTGGAGCATATGACTTCAGCAGTACGGTTTTGTTTCCTCCAAGTGGTCACGGGGTAGCTCAGAAACCGAGTTCGGCACCTTTGAACATGAATATTCATCCACATTCGCACGTTGTGCATTACGATGATTTTGATTCTCTGTGGAAGCAGTAATGCTGATTCATTTTGGAAACCCCGTATAAACGAGGCAATGGTGGCTGGGGCGCGAAACTAAACGTAATGCAGTATTCGGTAAAAATCGGTCAGTAAAATTTACTCAGGTCTTGCCCAAATACTGCTTTCCTTTTCTGCTCGGAAGAATTGGTATTCAGTGTAACAACCCGAATATTTTAAGATTTTGTCTGTTCGGCTACTAAATGGTCATGCAGTTGCCTTATTGTTGTTAAAGGTTAGTGTCATGGAAATACTTCAACTTTGCAGGGCTTTACTTCCGGACAGAGAGAGAGAGAGAGAGGTCTAATAGGAGTTACTTCCGGTTTACGTTTCGTACCGAGGGAACAGCAAGCACGGCCGCGCCGGTCTTGGTACGAAAACGTAGAGGAACGTTAGTTTACTATTTTGAGCGAAAAATTACTGTAGTTATGTTTAATCGCATTTCAAATATTTGACACATTTAAAGTGATTTATTTCCGATGGAGACTTTTGCAAATAAATACCATTTACAGTCTTCTTAATTAAGGGATAGTACAAAAATGTAAACTATCTTTTGCAAAAATTATTCTTCTTAAGTATCTTATACCTTAACCCTTACCCCGCTAACGTGGAGAATATGGTGAGCTCCTAATAATGCCAGCAGATGGCAGATGGGATTTAACTCGGCGTTTAAAGAGATAATGTGCGTTTGTTTTTTCTAAAAAATATTTTATTATACTGTACAAGCTAATCGGAACTTTTTTACTTAATTCAGTCTGGGCGAAAGAACAGTTTTGAAAAGCGAACGTTTCCCTTCGTGATTTTCTTAGTCTTAATAGAAATTATTTGTACGAAACAGCGAAAGAGGTACTGAATGTTGAATAATGTTTGTGGTCATGCAGATATGGGCGACATTTTAGAAAAAAAAAACCAGATTTAAAAAAAATACATAAATACGTCTGAAACGAGCTAGAAGTTAAGAACGCACGAGGAGTACAATCCATGCGCCTAACGAGAATCGATCCTCGACAAAGAGTCCTCTCCCCGAGGCTTGAGTGGCTACCGGGCACGTCGGCAGGTGGCGGATAGCCGGGAACCTGTCCTTTGGCAGGTTGTCTCTGATTTAGGAGACCGTGGACCAACTCCCCAACCTCAAGGTGTTATGTGTGGCTTGCCTTAATCCGTGCCGAAGGGGTGAATGGCACATGGGTGATGTGTCTTTAACGGAGCCTCTGGGAAACCAGGCGACATCCCGGAGTATGAAGCCTCGCACTGG
>Ga0123355_10021446_pt1 | contig 10338 bp, 5 predicted proteins | sample TergutEmb28metaG_3_FD_89872 | JGI IMG/M metagenome (GOLD analysis project Ga0123355, IMG submission 89872) | Embiratermes neotenicus P1 segment gut microbial communities from Petit-Saut dam, French Guiana - Emb289 P1 | ecosystem: Host-associated > Arthropoda: Insects > Digestive system > Gut ... | reverse complement strand
CAAACTTCTCTGGCCATTATCTCCGTAACCGTTCAAATTTGGATATAGGTGTTTTGGGTTATATCGGTATAGTTTGACCTAAGGAACACTCTCCCGAAGTCTGGCACATTCCTCCTGGGACACCCTGTATATGTGTGTGTGTGTGTGTGTGTGTTTCGGGTCTGTCTGCCCAGCTGTGCATAGCGCAACATTATCATTCAGAGTGTCAAGAGGTCTGATTCTTTAATCCTTCAGACCCAATTTCAAGTACAGTCACATACGTACGTGATGTACTCACGGAAGCTGCCAGTATGACACAGGTAAAACAATCCCTGTACAAGCGTTTCCAGGAGGTTGCGGCATCCAGATTTCAAGACCATCGGCCGCCTTTACCACCCAGGAAATATTCCTGGTCCCCATTTCTGTTACAGCTTGAGGCGACCCCAGAGCTATAGTGCGGCCGGAAGGATTATGTCAATAGAAAATTCCAATGACAGTAACGGGAATTTAACACACGACCGTTGTAGTGCAGTGCCCCAACCAACTGCGCTTCCGCTGAATGAAACTAATAATATGGAAGCCCCTTAACTTCTGAAGCATCACCCACCTCACCGGATCCGCAGTTTCATTACAGCACTCAGCAGTCAGCAACTTTTCTTTGTCTGACCCATATTTCTGCATTCCACGACTTCCGAACCAGTTTATTCAAGATCGTGTTAACATTTCTCTCACATCTATGCATAGGTCTTCATGCAGAATGAAGGTAATACAAAAATAAGAAATACCTACGGATATCGACTAAACACGTGTTAATTTCAAGAACATTTTCAAAGGAAAATTTTTAAGAACAGTTGGTCCTGTTGTTAATAGAAATTCTTAGCACACAAATAACATACACAGAAGCGGAAAAATAACTTTTAAGCAACAAAATACTATGTGCAGTCTGCGCTAACGGTTAGGCCTGCACGAGCTTGCGAAAACGCTGTAGCCGATCATTTTTAGTATAGTCGTTTATTAGGATTGCTGGCGTCAGTTACGGATGGTTCATGGCCATGCGTTGTGGGTTAATCTGGCAACGTATATTCAGAACCGTTGGTGATAGGTAGGAGGGGAGAGATTTATACGCCGCAACGGTTAGGAGCTGATAGCGGAAGCTAGCAGTCCAGTAAGGAAGTCAGTCGCGTCCGAGAGGTCTGAGTGAGGAAGTACAGGTGACTGTGTTGTTTTAAGAAAATATGATTTAGTTGTTTGACTTGATACCGCACTTTTTTTTCGTTTTATCAACAATAAATTGAGTAAATAAAACAAGTAAAAAGAAATACCTAAAACTATGTGATTCGGTGAACCACACCCGTTTCCCGAAAGAGGATCACCTACCAGACTGAGCACGTCGGGACTAAAAAGTTATACAGGATGATCGTGTAGAACTCCGAGCTGCAAAACAGCCCCCTGATGTCTAAATACGTCACGAAAACTACAGCAAAACGAACGTCGTGGCCGACTGATCAGCATCACTGCTTCATATGTGGAGTGTCCAAGGTTCAAGTCTCTGCCCGTACACGGCTATGCTATCGTTGTTCTGTTCAGTCCCTTCTGGTACAGTCCGCGATATTTCCTAAAATTAGGCCACGACCACTTCATTTCACATCCCTTCGAATGTACCATTTTTTGTTTCTTCCCAGTCTGACTTTCTCTACCTACTAATTGTGAGGTGCAGAAGGTTACTGATGCAACTGAAAAAAAAAAACACGCGCACGCGCACTCCCACACACACACACACACACACACACGCGCGCGCGCGCACACACACACACACACACACACGCACGGTAAGACTCCTGTGGACGAGGGATCGGCCCGTCGCAGAGACCTCAACATAGCCCTCACAAGAGACAGATAAGCCTGCTCCCGGCGGCATTCGAACCCACATTCCCAGTAAGCAAGCGGCCGCAAACCAACGCCTTAGATCGCGTGGCCACTGGGACCGGCCGAATCCATAATTTGCAGGACTGTAATCTGAGTTACAACAGCGTAGCTAAGTAAACTAAGAATAAATATATATGTATTACACTACTACTACTACTACTACTACTACTACTACTACTACTACTACTACTACTACTACTACTACTAATACTAATAATAATAACAAATTGGCGCCCTGGGGTCTCCACGTAATGCGTACACCAGTGCTTCTATATTCCGCGTGTTGTATTCCTTCTCATTGCATGTGCCGCGTCTCCAGCATGCTACAGCGCTTAATTCAGAATGGAGTGTATCGTGTTCCCATAACCGCATTTCGCCCTTTGATTCCTGGTACGAAGTTGGTGACACATGCGATATCTCACTGCCGACTGGCGTCCCACATGCTCGCCGAATATGTGTACAGCTGTGTTCCACAGTGAACTATGAGATCTGTCGAAATATCTGGAATACAAACGTATAAGTCCATCCGATAATGATTGCCCTTCCGTCTTCTTCTTCTCCCTCCTTATCATCATTTTTTTCCTCATTCTAGCCCTCTTTTACTTTTATATTTTTTTCCTTTCCGCTTCTTTTTACTCTTACTTCTCTCTTTTTCATACACTTCTTCTCTGTTCCTTCCGCCTTATATTTTCTTCTTCCCCATCCTCATCTTTTTCTTCTTCATTCTTCCTTTTCTTCTATTTCTTGACATGGCTTACCCCAGCCCTCTATACAACTTTACTGCTCTCTTCGTAATGTTCTATGTTTATCTCTAAATCTCTCCGTCTATTTAGATGCAACTTTCACAGTTTTCAATTTTCATTTAGATTATTAAATCAGTTTCATCTACATTCGACTTTTAGATTAATTAATTTATTTAATTGGTACTTAATTCCCTCTGTATATTTTCACTTTAAGTTTTATCCAATTTGCTCCATCGTTTAATACATCTACAGTTTTCGTTTCAACCGCCTGAAGTTTGCTGAAGCTGTCATTCCGTCTTTAGAAACTTCACTGCCATACAGAATTGTGGGAACGGTTCTTATTTTATATGAAATATTAACCTTTGTAAGGCTATTACAAGTTACGAAATATACATGCATGCTTACATAACGTGCCGAACATAGCTATCTCGTGCAATACTGCTTAGTGTGCCGACGGATGAGATAGGTAGCGTCAAACGGTAGGGTGTTCAGCGACAGACAAATTAGAAGGGATATGTATCAACGAAGTAGTGGCATATTTGCAAAGATTGTCCTTAAAGTGGTAAGTAACCACGAAGTATCTCAGTCAGGAAGCCGATTTCCAAGAAGAGACAGTAAACGGGCATCTCCCGATGTAAGACAGTAGCGTGTCTGCTTAAGCCAAGTGGCTCGGTGACTCATCATGAAGTCTGATATCCATGTCAAGAGAAAAATGTGTAAACAGAGCCTGGGTAGCAGACCAAATTGACTGTACTACCGACTTCTCTCCCGCTCAACTTCATTCCACCAAAGCTCCATATTCATTACGAAATTTCAGCCTTCGCTGTGGTGTAGATGATGTCTCCAATCTTCTAGGGCGTTACACAGCGTGCGTTGGTACCCGTTTACCTAGGCTGTGAGACAGCCTATTGGTGCCATCTTTAAAGACCCACCAGTGTAAGAAGAATGGATAATTTACCGTTGAAGATTGGTCCGACGAGCTGTCTCGAAACGTCGATAAACAACAACACGAACTGCATAACATCCCAGAAGAACGAAGACCTCAACATCCATTCATCTGTCATCCGGGAATGGCAAATAAGCTTACCAAAAGTCACAGTTCCACACATACATAGCCACACACAGCCACAAAAAATATGACCACATTACTCAGAACGTGAAGCTAAGGTGCGGAAGGCAGCCTTACACTACATAGTGCACGGAACACAGCGCACCTTACAGAAAACCTAACAATAATGTAAGAACTTCAGATTGCCATTACAGAAAGAAAGCATACCCCGGTCACTTCATGATTACTTGTACCTTTTTAAGTGCAGCATGGGCTAGTTACAGTCTGTACAGATGTACAGTGACTTAATGGACACCCTGCATCCCCCACTGCGAGTTCAAGACAATTACTTATTTATAAACCACCCTAAACGTAGTCTCTTGAAAACATCAGAATTTAAATTTTGGATATGTATACACTTAAGGGTAAAGAATAACAACAGTCCGGTCCATAGGAGTGTCCGAAAACATTTATTTTTCTGGTGAACTATTCTCCATTTCGCTTTCGTGATTTTTTTCGTTCCGACAGCGTTACCCAGCTCCTTGCTACACAGAAGGAACAGCGACTCGAGCGTCGTTAGAAGTCACATTAATACAACTGGCGAGTCATAGGAATCTCTCTTTTAAACTCGATTTTCTTGTCATTATCTCATGACTGGCAGGCTTATTTCTAGAACAGACAGTAAATTAGGAAGAAACGAGTTGGCGTGTCGGGCAAAGATGAGACCTACGTCACTGTATCACGTGATACTGATCCACCTTGGTATGGCGACCAACTGTTTACTCGGCTACCCCTTTTGCACAAGTTAATAGACCACTGTTTACGTCTTTTCAGGCGACTTGCAATGCAAACTAAGTTTGTGTAAGTGCTCTGCTGCAACTTCGCACAGCACAGAAGGTAATGGGAAGACAACAGGCTGACGTTCTGAAATAATTACCGGCAGCGAGAAACGTTACACGAAGAACAGGAGTGACGATCAGTAACGCACATGTACGCAGATATCGTGGCCAACTTTAATTTGGTGTGTTGGAATTCGAACGCTTACAGTGCGAAATGAAACACTGCATTTAGAAAGGGGCTGTGGAATTGGTGGTCCGAGGTTCGACTCCCAACAGAGGGAAGAGAATATTCTCTTTTCGAAAGCGTCCAGACCGGCTATGGCAGCCACCTAGCTTCCTATGCCGTGGGGGTAAACCTGACCACCTCCATCGAGTGCCGGAGTTAATAATGGGGGTAGTTAAATTGTTCTTCATTTCGTACATGGTTTCATTGCGCGGAGAGGGACAAATGTGCTTTATTGCATTTAGTAGAAACATATTCTCAGGCGGATTAAAGCCGAACACATTCTCAGTAAATACCACAGCCAGTGTGTGTTTATAATAATAAATCCCAGTCTCGTTTGACCAAGAAACCTCGAAGTTTGATGTAATTATTAAAGTAGCCGTCGTCTTGTTACGTCATCCGAATATCACCGTGAAGATGAAAGATAAATTTATACCAGAATGAAGAAGACAGCAACCTGAATCGGAACAGAAGTCGGAACCTCAACTCAACGTCGTTAGTTCGCTCATGCTTCCATAACTAGACCTAACATACTTCTGCGTCCGCTGGGGAGCTCTTGACGACTCCAGCAGGAATTCTCATTTGCCGAAGCGGCACCCCGTCCGACCTCCAGACACCCGCATGTCCTCTCCCGACTTCAGCACATCACCACGTTCTTGAAACCCCTATTGATTTCCATGGCTTGAATGCAGACTCTCTCGCAGAGTTCACCGTCTGACTGTGTCTAGTGTCATGCTGATGACGACGATGACAACGATAATGACAATTTAAAAAAAAAAAACCGTACGAAATTAGAAAACACGCAAAGAATATCTGAGGAGAATATGAGGAATGAGTTCCACATATTCCTAATCACGGCTTTAGAGAAAGATGAGTGGTCAGCTTAACGCTGCGCGTGGCTTTACCCCGGTTGTCATCGAGCAGGAATCTAGGTGGGAGACAAAGACATGTTAAATTAACGGGTACACAGGAGAGTGGCTATACAGCTCCACCTTTGTTAACCTCGGCACTTGGTGAAGGTGTGCGGCGAGATTGACGACCGGCCACTTTGCGCTCTCGGTATCCACTGAACCGGAAGTTGGGTGGGCCCCAGACGCTTTACAAGGAAGTAGAATTTGGCTGTCCGACCCACAGCCTGATCATTATATCTAATGCGGTATTCAGGCTCCTGATAGAACATGGTCACGAGAAAAATATGTGCACTTGTGAGGAACCGAACACCGGTTGTTCAGATCGTAGCCTAGTCCCTACAGTGACTGAGCTACCGTTATAATGACTGCGTTTTATTTCAAAGTGTTTTCTGCACTAAGATACGTCGAACAATGCAGATGAGTGATAAACATAATTATTTATGTTTGTGCTGACTTCACATCAGTATATAGCCACCATAAATACACCAATGCATATAAAAATAGAAAAACCAAACAAAAAGGTAAAATAACAAAAATAATGCTATTAATAATAATAATAGTACTCTAAGATTTCAGGCTTTCGCCGCGGTGTACATGATGTCTCCCCTCTTATGGGATGTTACGCAGCACGGATTGGTAGTTTGCTGCCTGCGTTTCAGGACAACCTACTGGTTCGGTCTTCAAGGGTCAAGCCCAAGAAGAATGCCGGGAAGACTTAGGTACATAAGTGTACCCAAGAATATGTGATCGATAGTTTTCCGAAACGTCTGTAAATAATTACCAATCTACGCTGCGTAACAGTCCAGAAACTCAATAGTAGTAGTAGTAGTAGTAGTAGTAGCAGCAGCGTTATCCATGACCTGGAACAGACCATAATTATAATTAAATACAAAATGGGGCGAAATGTGTTCCGTGCGTTGCCACATCAGGTGGATATGTGGAAAGTGTAACTGCTATACAGACAACATCCAAGTACGCCGTGTGCATGCAGCAGAAATTAATTTGCTGTGAAGATCATTGCCTACGAATGCAGCTCTTAAGCTTCTAGAACACAGTGTGGTTCCCTTGGTAGCCACAAGCGTTTCGTTTCCCTCGCGAAACGTCTGTAACAAGGGTTGTCACACAGGAGACAGCCGTCTCTAATTGTCTTCGCCATGAAGGACCACAATTTTCATCTACTTTGTTATTCGGTCAGTTAATTATGTAGGCAGGTACGAAGAGAGACGAAAAGTGTGGCCATTTTAGCGGATGGTCTTGTCACAGCGTAGTATGACGCAGTATTGCACTACACACACACACACACACACACTGAATGAACCCGACTTGTGTGTGCACAGCTCACTACGTGCTGAACAGCTAAGTGGGTGTGTGTGGGCTGGCTTGAACTGTTCGGTTATTAATACGCCACAACGTTGATTGGCACTGCCCATTCTACTGTGAATAAACAGACTCGTTATCACACTGTACGAAGCTCTCAGCACGCTTTCTGTCCATGACAATACACAAAGTAACAAAGCTGGGCCTCGTTTTTTGAAATTTCAGTTTCCAGTTAAGTTCATGATATTTATTTGTTATTCCCACAGTCACATGATTCGTTGAAGCGAAACTGAAACCATAAACAGATCGACCTGTGACCTGGCAATGTAATTCACGTTCTGACAAGTACTCAAGTGACAAACAGATGTGAGGAGATAAATGCGTCAAACAACGCTTCATTTAATGGCTGGACGTCTGAATAATTACACTATTATCCAGATGTTCAATGCAATATGCAGCATATTCACAGCTGTTTGTAATTAAGAAAGGCTAAGAGCAACCGATGTGGGCCCGGTAGCTCAGTCGGTACAGCGACTGACTAAGGGCTGGACGGTCCGAGATCGAATCCCGGTGGGGACGAGATTTCCCACGTGTCCAGACCGGCCCCGGGGCCCACCCAGCCTCCTGTAAAATGTGTACCGTGTCTTTCCCGGGGGTAAAGTGCGGCTGGGGCGTGCTGCTGACCACCCACCCCCTTCTAGTGCCGCGGTCATGGAAGAATAGAACTATACCTCTACCCACCCTCTGGGCCACACTGGGCTTGTAACGGGATCACTTTACCTTTAAGAGTAACGGGTACAGCTAAAGTAGAATGATGCACCGGGTAGAATTACGATCCGCGAGGTGAAAATACGTGGGGATGGAGGTATGGCTCCAGGCACTCGTAACCTCGGCTCGAGATGGGGGTGGTGAGCTTCAAGCCTTGGCCGCTTTAAGACCATAGAAATAACCGGTACCGACTGGGTGGATTTCAGAGCCGGTGAAGATTTGCAGAGAAAAATATCTACCCTCTTTGGAACCACTAATACCCGATCACTGTCTACGTAGCCTTGACAGTTTAATGACTAGCATTGAATGTGTCAGTAAGTAACACCAAACATTACATCATGATTGCTATGAATTCTTATAATAAAACCAACTAGATGCACTAATTTCTCAAATTTATTTTTGGAATAAAACTCTACATGTTTCGGACAGTTCCTCTGTCCATCATCAGGACTTTTTCACTGCACACAGGGCAATGGTATATGTCATACAGGTTTGCTGACAGCAAACCTGTATGACATATACCACTGCCCTGTGCGCAGTTAAAATGTCCTGATAATGGACAGAGGAACTGTCCGAAACTTGTAGAGTTTTATTCCAAAAATAAATTTGAGAAATTAGTTCATCTAGTTGGTTTTATTATAAAAATTTATCACGATGCACGGTCACCTGAACGTCAATTTATCACGATGCACGGTCACCTGAACGTCAATTTATCACGATACACGGTCACCTGAACGTCAATTTATCACGATGCACGGTCACCTGAACGTCAATTTATCACGATGCACGGTCACCTGAACGTCAAATTGCTATGAATGTTTGGTTTCAAGTGTTGGATTTATCGTCATGTTTCTTCTCCTAAAACTTGAAAAAGAAAATCTAATGTTTTTCTATTTTTTTTTTGAAGAAATACACACTATACCATACCATAACATACCATACCATACCATACCTCTACATACAACCGTCCTCCTGAAGATGAACACTCGATTTTCTCAAAACATAGAAGACGCCATAAAAATTAAAATATTAGTTTAGAAAAGGTGTATTTTGTTGTTTTATGTTTTATAATTAATCCTGCATTATTTGTAAAGGAATGGTGCTTATGGAGTCATCTTCAATCTCTGCTACGTACTAACGACAGCACGCAACCAGGCAATCCTAACCTTGCTGTCGCCGATGCGTGAAGTGCTAAAATCTGTGAGTGATCTTTGTAGTTTGTACTCTACATTTAGCTGCGTAGCATCCCTTACATGCTTACAGCATTACTGACAGGTGTACACAGTTACACAGGAACGGAGAAACTGCCTAGATGACTGTAACACCCAATTTAATGACCCTTCATGTTGAAGGATTGTCCGTTCACCTCGTTTGTAATCCGTCAATAACAGTTATGGTACAATTCAGCGTTACCTCGTTTCTGCACCTGGAACACCGTCATTAAGTAATTCAAGAATCACTAATTGATTTCATGCCCGCTGTATCCTACTCTCGATAAGATATCATAAGATCACAGTACCATAAGGAGAAGCAGTACAGATTACGGCTTATTTTCCAGCCCAACCTGTTTCGGACTTATATGGTCGTAATGAGCATCATTTTGCACAGTATTATGCACCTATGAAAAGCTTAATAGCTCTGTAGTGATATGTAGTAGGCTAAAACGCCACGAAGATGGCCAAATGAAGGCCATAACATACCGGCTTGTAAGTAAATACTGAAATGTTTATGTTACGCTTATCAACCCATCCAGTCTATCCTTCCTTTATGCGAAGGTGTTGCAGTAGCCTCCGATATACCAAGATTAAATTTAGGGAATGGTGCTATTTTGGCGGTTCCTTGTTTGGTTTAGGGAAATACGGTTTCACTTGCTATTTCGTACGGGTGTCAAACTTGGTGTCTTTTACGGACGTGATATTGGCTGAGAGTGTTTGCGAGCAGTGTGTTGGGGAGGATGGTTGATATAACGAACAGGCAGTATTAGGAGGTCAGAGAGAAATGCATAACGAGGAGCTTTGCGATCGGGAGGGGGGAGGGTGTTGGTGGAATATTTGGGAAACTTTTAATTTTTAGTTTTAGGTGCTTTCGCAAAATTGCGTAAAGCGACTATAAGCTTCGACATGTCTGTCTGTCCATCCGAATGGGGAAACTCGGCTCCCACAGGAAGGATTTTTATGAAATATATTTGAGTATTTTTCGAAAACCTGTCGAGAAAATTAAAGTTTCATTAAAATCAGACAAGGTTAAGGGTAACAGGAAGGTAGGGGTAACAGGAAGGTAGGGGTAACAGGAAGGTAGGGGTAACAGGAAGGTAGGGGTAACAGGAAGGTAGGGGTAACAGGAAGACAGACGTACACTTTTTATCATATATCGCTCAATTCGTCTTATAATGAGAAATGTTTGAGACAAATATTGCAGAGAAATTTTATGTTTATTGGACCGTGCATCATTGTGATAGTTTAAGAATAAAAGACCAACTTGATGTCACTTGCTATTTTATTTCACTTCTTATGTGCTCAATAAGTTTCGGACATTAATATAGCCATCATCAGGAAATTGCGACTATTCTGTTGAATTACCACAT
>Ga0123355_10021445_pt1 | contig 10338 bp, 10 predicted proteins | sample TergutEmb28metaG_3_FD_89872 | JGI IMG/M metagenome (GOLD analysis project Ga0123355, IMG submission 89872) | Embiratermes neotenicus P1 segment gut microbial communities from Petit-Saut dam, French Guiana - Emb289 P1 | ecosystem: Host-associated > Arthropoda: Insects > Digestive system > Gut ... | reverse complement strand
GTGCTGTATATTCATTATCAATTTCAGATATAACGGAATTGATAGTTTGCCCAGTTGTTGAAGCTTCTCCGGCAAAGAAAATGCCATATGCAGAACCAACTATTGCGGCAACCATGCTGATGATCAAGATTATAATAACAGCAACCCAGCCACCGGCTGCAATTGCCGCAACTAATGCTTTAGTAGCGGCAATTATAGCTTTTACGGTAGCAATAGTGGCTTTTATAGTAAGCTTAGTAGCTTTGATTGCAGTTTGAGCTGTAACTCTGGCAACCTTTTCTGTTGCTCTTGCAGTCTTTACCGCTACTTTCGCTGACTTTTGAGCAGCATGAGCTGTATGCTTTGTGGTTTTTATAGTCTGTCTGCCTGTACGAGTTGCAGTCTTGACAGATTTTCTTGTAGTCTTAACTGTTTTTGCTGCTCTATCTATACCTCTAATAGACTTGTTATTCGTCACACTTTTTGCAGTTGGTATACGGTTTTTTGTGTATATGGAGCTAGAAACAGTTTTATCATATCTCATATTTGTTAAAGAGTGGGAACTGTTACGTCCATGCGACGCAATCGAATGATCCGCTATAGTATTCGGACTGTTCGCCCCTGATTGCAAGCGTTTACTCTTGTTTGCTACTGCGTGATATACTTTCTCAGTAGCATTTTCTGTGCTCTCAGCTGTATAGGATTGCACCTTGTGAGCTGCGTCTTGCACCTTCCCAACTGCATATTCAACCGGAGAGGAGTGGTTAGATTGTTTTGACTCCTCAACAGCGTCTTTTGTTCGGACATATGTGTTTTTGGTTTTGTCGGACAAGCTCTTAGATTTGTCAAGAACCTTAATACCCTCAACAATAGTTTTGGTTTTAATGGACTTCATTTAGTAGCCACTCCTCTCCTGTTATGGTTGTCCCTATGCGACGTTCTCACCCGGCTTTGTGGTCATTAGCTTGTAAAGCTGTGTATTAGTATCAAACTTATTCTCAAATGGCACGATAGAGGTTCCGATGCGCATAAGCCCGCACCCTGCTTCTGCATTGTCAACATAAGATAATTGCTCATCAGAGATGTTTAGAAGTTTTGCAAGTTCAATGCGGTCTGATGCGGCTTGATTGTTCATTACAATAAACTCCGAATTACTAAGCATGGTTCGAGCGGTTATAGAATCAAGAAGATACTCAACATTTTGAGTAATGCCAGTCGGATAAGCGTTACGTTTGCGAAATTGTCGCCATGCTGATGAGAAAAAGTTGCTTGAATACTCATTAGAAAAGACGACGTGCATCTCATCAATATAGATGTGTGTACGCTTACCGAGTTTCCAATTTGTAGATACACGGTTAATCATAGCGTCGATGATAACGAGCAACCCCATTGTTTTAAGCTGGTTGCCGAGATTGAGAATGTCATAAACGACCATTCGATTTTTGGTGTCAACATTAGTAGGATGTGCAAATACATTGAGCGAGCCTTTTGTAAAGAGTTCAAGGGATTTGGCAAGCTCTAATGCTTCAACATCTTTGTGAGCATATAGCTCATCTTGCAGTACAGAAAGAGTAGGCAAAGCACCACCTTTTTCATGCTGCTCATATACATTGCGTAAACAATTATCAACTATACCTTTCTCAATAACTGTAAGATGGCGTGACTGATCAAGTTGTTCAAATAGTGATAGTACAAACTCTGACTTGTCGATTATCGGGTCTTTACTGTCACCATAGCCCTCAACCATATCAAGTGCATTTATATGATGGGGACTTCCTGCGGAAACCACTATTTTCTGACCGCCCAATGCCTCAACCAAAGCTCCGTACTCTCCCTCCGGATCGCAGACCAAGATGTCATCATCAGTAGAGAGGGCGACTTGATATATTTCACCTTTACCACCCATTGACTTTCCGCTGCCGGGAACACCAAGTCTAAAAGCATTCGGATTGAGTAAGTTCTGTTTGTTACAGATAATCATGTTACGACTGATAGCATTGCTCCCATAGTACAGCCCACCTTTGTCTGAAACTTCTTGCACTCGAAATGGCATTAACACAGCGGTACTTTCTGTGGTAAGTGTTCGCAGAGCATCTATTTTTCGTACTCCGTATGGTAATACAGTATTAAGTCCGTCCATCTGCTGATGTTTGAGTATTGCAAACTGGCAAAGCCCCTGTCTGCCAACTGAAAACAGCGTTTCTGTATCGCTATCAAGTTGCTCTTTTGTATCAGCAGTAAGCACAATAGTTAATATGGCAAACATCATGCGTTGGTCACGAGTAGTCAGGTCATCAAGAAACTCTTTACTTTCTTTACGCTGTAACTCCATATCATATGGAACGACTGCCGAGAAATTATTATTACTATTTTGCTTGCGTTGCCAGTTTGTTATATTTGTTTCAACACCAAGCACACGTTTTTCAACTTCACGTACAGCTTCATCCGTCGGAATTGGGATTATATCTATTGAAAGAATCATGTTGCGATTAAAACCGCACAGTTTAGATATAAGACTGTCTTTGATGAAATTGGCATAGTCACGCATAAACACTACACGTCCGTATTTATCACCCATAATGAAATGATCTTTTTCAAACTCGAAAGTATCGGGACAAATGTAGTCCTTAAAACTATGACCTTTTCGCACAGAGTCATGTAGATTGAAAGAGTACCCACTTTCTTCATTTGGTCGCATGAAGTCATGTAACAATCGCAACTTATCGTTTGCATCAAGCACAATAGCACGAGAGCCTAAACGGTTTAGATGCGATGACATATCCGTACTGACACGAGAGAAAAAGTTTCGTGCATCCTCTATATTTTTCTTAGAAACACTCACAGTTATATACTTCAACTGCACAAATCCATTCGAGCCTGTAACTTCGTCCAAGAACATTTGATTTTGCTCTTTTATATATACATCAAGCTCATCACCTCGTAGTGGAATTAAGATGTCTTTAATGAATTGCTCCTTGTCAACTCGCTTGACAATTATGCTGATTTTATATGTCGCACCACTATCAAACGAGTTTAACAGTTCTGAGTATCTAAGGAACATAGATTCCTTATCTTCTTTAGAAGCTACCGAGTAATTTATATCCTCAAAGCGGTATGTTTTGGCATATTTCGATGATCCGACAAGAAAAATGCCATCTTCCCATATAGCTTTTATGGGGATGACATCTTGTGCACCACGAGGAACAGAAAATCGTTCCTTGTCCTGTCGGAATAAATTCCTTAATGTTTTCACTACATTACACCTCCATCAATTGTATTTTTTACTGCTTCGTAATAAAGATTCGTCGCACGAAACATTAGCTTTTTTGGTACAAGAAACTCTGAACGTAACCAAGCCCATAAGATTTGTTCAGCTGTCATTCCGTTGTATTTAATGAACCCCATAGCAGCGAATGGAGCTGCAACAAGTATGCAAATCCATGAAACCGTTTCTGTGCCAACATATGGACGTAACACAAAGTACGCACCTACTGATATTAGTATTGCCATTACAGAACAAAAAAACTGTCTTAAAGACAGTCCAAAGAACATTGATTCAGTATAATTCCGAATCTCTCTATTTATTTTTACTTCCATAGCATACTCACCTAACAGCATCTCGAACGGGAGCTTTTGGTTGATGCTCTCTAACAGTTCTACCGTCGGATGGCTTTATAAAGTCAATGCGATTAGCCGCATATATGGCATTACTGTTTAGTTGACGTTGCCACGCTTCTTGCGATGGTGCCCATTTGAATCCGTTAGATTTCAATTGTGCTCGCTGTCCCTCAGATGGTTTTTCATCAAAAAACAATTGTAAGCGGTTCAGCTCCTTATTTGCGTCTGCACGACCGCCCGAAAACTCCCAACCTGAAAAACCAACTTCTTTGTTTCGTGTCATTTCTGCAATACGCTTTTCAAGTCTTTTGATTTCAGCATAATTGTTTTTAAGTGTATAATCAGGAAAGGGAACACGTTGCCACGATTGTTTTGCATTATTAATTACATCGTCAAGATTTTTAGCCTGTTCCTCATTAATACCATAGGCACCAACACAAGTACCTGTTTTACGCCAATGTGCATTAACACCTTTCATCATATCTTGTAGTGCTTGACATTGTTCTTTCTTTTCTGTCAATTTTTCAATTGCTTTTGGGTCATTTGCTGATATAGCATTATTTTTATACATAATTATTTCCTTTCTTATAATCCAAACATTTCTTTTATCACCCGGTCAGCCATCTTGACAGCACCGACGAGTATTAACATATTAAATATTAGCTCACCTACATAACTCCAAACTTGTGTGACCGCTGCTGCACTCGGGTCTACAGCAGGTGGCGATGACGCAAACACCGTGAATATTACACAGGCAAGCACGATGACTGCACCCTCCAAGCAAACAGCACAGTAACTTTTCAAAAAAGACTTACCTATGTTCTGTGTCGGTTCACCCGCAAATGTAGAGAGCGGTACCGGAGCGAGTGCTGTATAAAGGTAGATTCTAAAAAATCTCCCGTACACACTCATAATCATAATGAATGACAGGACTGTTATAAACAGACCGCCGATGAGCGTCACAGCCCATAAAGGTATGCTCTCGAAAAAACCTGTATTGTTGATAGCAGTCACTATCTCGTCCGGTAGCACAGCAGCCGAACTATTATTACCGATCCCCGATGATGCCATTATGGTTGAGATCAGCCCTTGTACAATGCTCAAAAGTGCCATCATCAGTTCAAGCCCGTAGGTCACTACTGCTTTGGCAATTGCAAAGCGAATGAAAACTTTAATCGCGACTTCAGGACGCTTGAGTTCTGCAAAAGAACCCATCGTTTTTATAACACCAACTAGAAAGAACAACACTAATAGTGCGAGTGCAATTGCTCTCACAGCTCCATGTATATTTACCATGATGTTCCATACTTCGCCACCTTTGAATGTTTCAGGTGATTGCGTTAACAGACTCCATAACTCTCCAAGCTTGTCGTTCCAAACCCGGAGAGCGTAATTCAAGTTATCTATGATCCACATTTAATTCCTCCATTCGATAATATTTGCCGGACAAGCCTGCATTGCAAGCTTGCCCGACTTGCATTTATCGGCATTGCTCAAGTGGTTGCTTATCATGTATCACACCATACAAATCATCAATATAATACCGTCCGACAATGTGATTGAACTGTGCTGTGCATTTCACACCTTTATAGTCAGCAACATATTCATTTTCGCCGATCTTTTCTATGATGGTGGCTTCATCAAGTATATGTACACTGTTTTTCTTTAACGAGTGAATGAAGCAATCGCATTTAACAATGTAGTTTCCCATAATTCACCGCCTAACCAGTTATAAGAGTTAATATCTCTTTTGTGAATGTGATGATAATGCCACCCGCAAGTGTCAAAAATCCGTTTGCACGTTGAGATGGGTCATGTGATTTTAGCGACATCCCGACTTGGACGATACCAAAACCAAGCATAATTAAACCTATTGCTCGAATAAGTCCAAAGATGAACTCACTTAGATTGTTAACTACTCCTACAGGGTCATTGGCTGCAAATGCCGGAATATAGCACACCATCAACATAGTAATAATCAATACAAGCGTTACATATATACGCAGCCCTTTTCTTACGCTGCCTTTTGTTTCAATTGTTTCTCTTTTATTGTTTCTTCGCATTGTGATTTTCCTCCTCATTTTGAGATAATATTTCTTCTAAATCTTCTTCCGAAAGTAGTTCATACTCACCATCAATATCTGATAGCTCTGCAAGAATCGTTGGGTCAATGCTTCCATCAAAAACAATGGTTGCACTAGAGGCGATAGTGTGACCGTGACGGAATGGTTCAGCTTCTCCATCTGCGGTATCCTTTATATCGGGGTGTTTGAGCAAATCAACTTTGTAATCCATAATTGGCAATTCGCCACGAATGAATAATAGAGCGTATTGATTATCTAACATCCTAACTTCATCAGGTGTGAGCAATTCTCGCCCCGCAATCTGAAAGTTAGTGCTGTAACTACCACTACGCCCTTTTGTTTTTCCGTATGTGTTGGTGTCAATCGTTGCCTTGCCGATAAGTTCGGACACGTATTTGTGTGTAGACTGCTCGTTTCCCCCTAGATACAAAAATTCGTCACAATTCCCTACAAGTGATTCCCACTGTTTTTCAAACAACGCTTTTAATTGTGCTAAGTTTTGTAAGATAATACTCACAGAAACATTGCGAGAGCGCATGACTGACAATATCTTGTCAAAGTCATCAGGGAGTGAAACATTGGCAAATTCGTCCATTATGAAATGAACGTGCATTGGCAATGAGCCACCGTAATTATGGTCAGCATTATAGAAAAGCTGTTGAAACAATTGCGTGTATAAAATACTTATCAAGAAGTTGAAACTGCTATCATTATCAGGGATTATGACAAAGAGTGCAGTTTTTTTCTCCCCAAGCGTTGCTAGGTTAAGCTCATCCGTAATTGTGAGTGAAGCGAGTTGTTCCAGGTTAAACTTATCAAGTCTAGCAGCAAGCGTTATCTGTATTGATTTAAGTGTTTTCCCACTACCCGTGCGATATGAGCGATAATATTTAACCGCTATATGCTCAGGGTCGCGCATTTCAAGTCTGTCAAACAGTTCATCAAGCACAGATACATAGTTTTCATCTTCTTCTCGAACTTCGGCTGCTCTCAACATTTCCATGACCATTGAGAAGTTTTGTTCCTCCGGTGGGGCTTCATACTTTAAGTAGAAAATAAGTGAAAGCAAAAGTATAGAAGCAGCAGCATCCCAAAACGGGTCATTGTTCTGCGCACCTTTGGGTGTGGTTGATTTGAAAAGATTGGTAACAAGGCGTTGCACATCATTATCTTCTTGCAGATACACAAACGGATTATAGCAATGTGACTTCCACATATTGATGAGATCAAGCACTTTGACATCAAAGCCTTTACTTGCAAGCAAATGACCTGTATCTCTTGTGATTTCACCTTTTGGATCAAGTATGACCATAGAAGTGTTTGCTTGCATGGCGTTGACTTTTGCGTAGTATCTAGTTTTACCTGAACCTGAGCCACCCACCGTTAATACATTTAAGTTGCGTTTATGCTTTTTTCCGTCAAGTCCAATGCGCACATTCTGAGTAAGCAATTTATTTTGCGTAAACTGTTTGTCTGCATATTTGCGGTTGATTGCTTTAGAATCGCCCCATTTCGCACTACCGTGCTCCTCTTTTGGACGTGTGTTGCGGAGTGTTGAGATGTACACGCCGATACCGACAATATATGCGACAATAAAAATGAGGACAGTTTTTACGCTGTCCTCACACCATATAATATTGAGTGGATTGTTTATCGCCATTGGCATATATTGCAGTATCTCCACTAAACCTCCTGACACGGATGGAGCAACGATTAGCGCAATCCATACCGCCGGAATCAGACCTAGTGCATAAAATACATAGTTATGCTTTCGGCTACCGTGTTTCATTTCGTGTCCGTGCCTTTCTCTGCTTCGATCTCATAATTTTAAGCATGACATCACTAACATCTTTATCGCACTTATTATCATTTATAAGATCGGTACGCACCGTATTCAAGCTTTTTATAACAAGATCTTCTTCATAGCAAGTAAGACGTATCTTTTTTTGCTTTGTGCTCATATTGCTACCTCGCTTTATTATCGCGCGATGCTTTTTGTTGTTCAAGTTGTTTATTCATTCGTGCAGAAATGTCGGCAAAAGTATCTCGGATAACCTTAAACTCTGCTTTCATTTCTTGTGCATCAAGATTTTCAAAAACAGCTCCGACATCACTAAAATCGAACTTTCCGATATCAACTCCATGTTTCTTACAGAGCAGATACGATACGCTGTATGCTGAGAAATCTGAATCTATTTGTGTGTCGGTGAATTTACCAACTTCAGCAGCAGCGAGTTCATGTGCAACAGAGCTAAATGTATCTGCAAACTCCATACCTTTGCGAACCTGTATCGCTCCGGTGTCCGGATTGGTTTGTGCTACTGCATCACCTGCAAGCTCATCAACACCAATAATCGGTACTGGAGCTTTATGTACAAGTGCTGATAATTTTTGACGATCAGTATATGTCGGTGGCTTTGGCTCCAGTTTCATCTTTTGTCTACTGACTTGCGATATATCAAAGACTTTCTTTACATTGAAGCTAGTTCCTACAGCACCATTGTCTTTATGGTATTCATGTGGTTCTAATATCGAAATACCCTTTTCTCCGGGTTTAACAGAAGCACCTTTATTTTTCCAGTAATCAAACTCTCCCAACCTAGTTGCATCAGGCTTCTGAGTTTGAATGAGCAATACATTGACTGCACTATATCTGTCTAATCGGCTTTGTATATCCAAATACTGGCGGAACATATCCGGGTTGTTTGATACTTTTGAAACAGCATCATCTGAAAGTGCAAACAAATCTTCACGTTCAGTTTGTTTCTTTGTGGCATACTCATCTTTTGAATATTGTGAGTTGTCACCTTGTTCGTATACTTGATTGTTTAGAATGTCATCAAAGTTATTCATGTTATCTACTACCTTTCATTTTTGGAGATTTTTTTCTACCGCTGTTTTGTGGCTGTTGATGGGTTGTTGCAGGATTATTTTTAGGCTTCTCTGAAGCTGTACGAGTATTGCGTTTTACTTTTTCTTTGTCCCTCGCTTTTTGTGACGTCTGTATTTCACGCATTTCCTTTTTTACTGAGGGTTTAGGGTTGGTTAAAGTAGCTCTTTCTGAGTTCTTGTTGGGTTCTGATGTATGCTCTGATTGAGTGGGGGACGAGTTGCTGTCTGTGACTAAAGGGCGGTTATCTTTAACCTCCGCTTCCGGCTTGTCCGGCTCCTGTTTAGTTTGGCTTACTTGCTGTGTATTTGCCTTTTCAGGTTCGGGATTATTTGGCTCAACTTTGCCTTCACTTGTTCCAAGCAAATCGTCGAGAAGTTTTTCGGTGTCTGCAACGTCCATTGCTTCCGGTTCTGAACCTTTTGTTGTATCTTTTGATGTTTCCGTAACTGTACCTTTTGAAGCTTCAGATTTCTCTGATCTACTATTCACAATTTCGCTTTCGATTTTTGCTCTATCGACTGTAGCAAAATCATATCGTTCAGTAAGACGAGTAAATTTTGGCGCATCATCAGCTTTTATCATTACATCGCATAATCCGTCAGGTGTGTTCTTTGTGTTGCGAAGCATACTGTATACGATGCCATACTCTTTTGCACCATCTGCAAACTTTCTTACATCACGCTCCTTAATAGAGTGGATTTCTAATGGCTTGCCTGATTTGAGCATGGATGTAAGTCGTGCTTCACCTTTAAGTTTTAGTTGTTCTTTATCACCTTTCTTGAGTGCCGCAATTATAATGAGTGCAATACCTTTTGCAGCCGCTCCTGTAATTCGTATTGCACTCTCTGTTCCGTCTATAAGTATTTTTACAATTTGTTCAGCGGCGTCCCCTGAATAGTTCATATTTTTTGACTTCCTTTCCTTTAGTTTTCATGTCATTTCGTGCTTGTTTAATATTGTTTTCCATCTTCTTTGACCGTACCTCTATTTCATCACACATACTAATATCTCTGCGAAGTATGCTCATATTTTTTGACAACTCACTTATTTCATCTTTGATTGCTTGTTTTTCTTCGTCACCAGTATTAGCACTTCTAAGTTTGTTGCGTAGTAGCTTACGCTGATTATTGAGCGAATCAAGCTGAGTTTGAAGTTCCTGTTTATGAGAATCGAGCTGTACATCTGTATCAATACCATGTTTCACAAGCAGCCGAATTTCTTGAGAAATGCGTCGAGCATATCTAATATCCTCGCGATAAGCATAATGTATTTGTTTTGCAGTCGGCTCACGAGTCTTATTATTAAAATGCCCTAAACGGTGCAGATAATAAAAATACAGGGCTCGTAGCCCTGCGTTGCGATGAGGTTTTTGAAACCTGCCTTTATACCGATATTGATTTTGTGGATTCAGGTAACTTGGGATTTCAGGTCTGGTCTGTGAGAGTATCCTGTTACGTATACCCTCAATTGAATAATCACTACCAAAGTTACGTTGGAGTCTGACAGATCGTTCTCTTCCAAAAGCACGAACGGATATATCTTTACCACCCTTTATCTCATAACCCAACTTCTGAAGCCTTTCAAAAAATTGTCGCTCCGTCATGGATCGGCGAATACAGATGTCGATGTCATTTTTCACGGTACTGCGATATGTAGGCTGACCATTTCGCTCGGCGTTCCATTCTGAATAATGTTTGCTTTTACCTCGCTTTGGATTTTCTATTACAGACAATCCATATTCTCGGCATAAAGCGTCGGAGGCTT
>Ga0123355_10021444_pt1 | contig 10338 bp, 6 predicted proteins | sample TergutEmb28metaG_3_FD_89872 | JGI IMG/M metagenome (GOLD analysis project Ga0123355, IMG submission 89872) | Embiratermes neotenicus P1 segment gut microbial communities from Petit-Saut dam, French Guiana - Emb289 P1 | ecosystem: Host-associated > Arthropoda: Insects > Digestive system > Gut ... | reverse complement strand
TATTATCCACCCATCTACGCCTAGGTCTCCCCAGTGGTCTCCTTCCCTCCGGTTTCCACACCAAGACCCTATACACCCCCCTCTCCTCACCCATACGCGCCACATGCCCAGCCCATCTCATTCATCTCGATTTTATCACCCGCACAATATTGGGTGAGGAGTACAGATCGAGACCTCAGTCTTACAGTTAGAAATTGGAAGTTTTTTTAGGATCCTAGGCCGATTTTTCATGGAAACTGATATATTAAATTAATATATTGGCAACTTCATAGCTCGGTTAGGTTGCAAATATTACGAAAACTTTTCAGGATTCTAAGGCCGTGTGCAGTATACTTACCAACATGTGCTGTTTAAACGAGGTGTAGAGTAAGACGCTGCGGTTTCCATAATATCGTACAAAACATTAGTTCTGGACTGAAGTCAGCTGAACTTGTTAGTTAGAGCAGCTTACTCAATTCTGCTGAGTTTTTAAAACGGTTTCTTACTTGTGTGTGTTCTGGAGGTACTGACAGCTGTCTTTGTCAGGTGAAGTAGAGGGTGATGGTTCTTAAAATGAAATCGGTTATCATAGGCACGAACCAGATTTCCAAACTGTGATTTTGATGTTTCTCCGGAAATGACCATTACAATTTAACCCTTATCCTGCTAACGTGGAGAATATGGTGAGCTCCTAATAATGCCAGCAGATGGGATTTAACTCGGCGTTTAAAGGGTTAAACCATCGGGATACGTTAACATCCGTCCTTGTGTCGGCTACTTCTATGGCTATGGAGAGTGACTGGGTATGTAAGAAATTGGTCTCATTGTTGCACAGTAGTTCTGTGGTAGGTTTGAGCCTTTTATTTCGAAATAATATACCTTATTTTAATTATGATCATCTGCTGTCACTCACACGAAATCTGATCCTGGTTCATATCGTCACAAAATTTTCCCATGTAACTTATTTAATAGTGTTTTTTCATCACCTCCTTTGTCTCTCTTTATTCTTGCTTTCTGTACTTTCTCCTTCTAACGTGTTGACCCACAAATGTATAAATGTAAAGTTATCTATATACACGCCGTTAAGGCATGTAGGAGGATTGGAGATATAGCTCAACTCATTCGTAACCTCGACACTAAATTTGAGTGGTCAGCCTCACGCCCCAGCCGCTGTATTCCCGGGGAAACAGCCCGTGATACACACTGATTGGAAGGCTGGCTGGGTTTCAGGACCACTGTGGACGTTTGGGAGGAGAGTAAAACCACTTGCACCTGCAGTGATTCGAACCCTGTATAGGTACTAGTCGCTACACTGACTTCGCTATCCGGGCTCTGCTGTAGCTCCTAAGTGTATCTTATAACAGTATTCTATCATTAGCTTACCTACGCTAAGCTATTTATTGTCACGATCCCCCCCCCCAAGAAGCTGTAATTGTTATTTATTTCCATGTACTAAAAATAAAGTGTCTAAAATACTGGCATTCACTTTCTTGTTTCTAATTGACTGAAGATTCATTTTTATGAGGCTTCCAATACTCCCGATTGTCGGAACAGCTTTGCTTTATTACAGAGATGAGAGGCTTCGCCCTCTTGTCCTTCTGTTAAGTGCAGCTTGAAGATTACGATGAGTAGTGAGCAGTAATTTATTGACACTGTCAGGATGAATCTGAATTACTTGGAGGAAAACGTCTCTCATTGCCATTTTGAAGCACAGATTTCAAGTAACAAATATTTGAACATTGGGTCCCTACCTCCCAGTAAACACAATCTGTATTACAAAACCCAATCAGTATTTTATGTGAGAACCATACTGTGCGCATGAGAGCAAAGTGCAGGCAAAGTTTAGAACTTTGAATGTTAAGTAAGTGGCACATATGGTAGCCAGTATGCTGTGAAATTGTTAAGGAGCGAGTTATGTTGAACATTGTGCCAGTATTTTGTCCCCCCCCCTTTCGCGCGAAGGCAAAGCACAAAGAATGGTACTTTATCCCCTTCATGCTCCAAAGAAGGACGCTTCGGCTGGATTTCACAGCTGTCTGAATGCTTAAGCCCAAACGCGGAGCTTAATTCATAGCTTCGTAAGAAAAAATGCAATGAATAAGCCAAACGGAAACCATTAATTACAGCCGTTGTTTACCAACAATTTAAAAAGTGAGGTATGTACCAACCACGAACATAAGTTCTTGGTGGATGCTGTGTACATTAATGAGAATATTCTTATCAAGTTGAAAGACTGTATAAAGTGCATTTCGTATTGGCAGGAAAGACAGATCACGATGGCCAGTCCTGGGTTCCTTAGCAAATTCCGTCCTTCTCCGCGTGCATATCGCCATTTGCCTGACCTTAATGGAGAATTAATTTGAGCCTTATTGGTACAGCAGCATTTACTTCAAGTGTTGTGCCTGATATATGCGAAAAGTCAGCTGTAGTTTGTGATAGATACGGTACGTTCACATAACCTGGACTGGGTTGTTAGCCCAGGTTGTTTCTAATTCACCTTTCATTCATGTTTCTAAGTACCGTTTTGTTTTGTTACACCTTCTACCGTTTGTTAGGCGTGTGTGTGGAAACTGCTTTCTAAGGCAATACGTGCTGCGTACCTGTATGGTTCCGGGGGGGAGCGGAGGTGCGCGCGTTACGTTGTAACTTAATTTTTTATTCAAGTGGCCGATTTTAATGCGCAGTTTATTTTATTGGAGTTTATTTGGATACCATATTTTTAATGATTACCTACAGCGTTTCTTATACTACATTTAACGTCAGTTGTAGGATCGTATTCACCTTCGTAACTCTTTTAGTTCTGAAGTTTATCTAAATAATAAACAAAACCTCGGTGCCCACCTCTAAAGAGAACATGTCCATTATAAGAATCAGTCGGCTGGTGGTGGTTAGGGGAACCATCGCTGCGTATGTTAAACAAATACGCTGTCTGGCAGGATACAGTTTCTGGAATATTGAAGCAGATGGTACATGCACAGATCGGGACCCAGCTTTTCTTATGTATAAGGCATGCGAACCAGGCTTATCGGACTCACAATTACTGTACCTTTCCCCAGCTCCTGTGGTTACCGAGTCCTGGGCTGTACTTCTGACTGGACTGTAGGAGGTTAAACCTTCTAGAATCCTTATAGTGTTTTATGAGCTTTAAAAAGTGATGGCCTTAGAAAAGCACTTAACAGAACGGCTTTCCTTCTTTTTCTGTTCTGAAAGTTGCATCCTTTACCCTGATGGGCTTTTCGTGGTTTCTTTACTTACCCGGCCAGACAGGATAACAACTGCAGATTTTACCTGCTTCGTCTCACATGCTTTATCACTAGTTAGCTGTTTGTAATATTGAGCTATTCTAGGTAAACTTCCCATAGCTGCTCTGAGCCGTAGATTCGTAGTTTTCGAGTGAACCATGAAACGACATGAAATTTACACCGAGTATAGAAATACTGCTCCCATCAGCAACAAAATTCGCAAACGATTAAGATTGGACTATAAAATTTGGTGTAGCATCGCTATTCTGAATAATACATCGAACCTGATTAATTGCATGAAGTGAAATGAGCGACGTATTGACACTATACATCTTGCAAAGTAATGCCTGTCTAGACTACAGAATGTCACCTTTGACGTGTCTTACAACATGACCGCTGTCACGGGATGTGCCGGCGGCTGCAGTTTTCCTTTGTAACAAATCTGCCGTGCTTGGATACACGTTAAAGTGGATACTCTGCTTTATGTCACTGTCGTCGCCGCCCCAGATTCACGGTGGTTCTGACATCACGTTAGTGATTCAGAAATTGTGAATTTATTAATACTCTAATATAAACACCACAGACGACGAGCTGGTCATCGCCAGGTGGTAGGCATGTCTGGCGTGGTGCGGTGATTGCTGGCTATGATTGGGACTATTGGACGGCTGGTAGGGGCTACAGACTGTTCTGCTGGTACAAGCATACTGACAGCATTAAGCATTTCGATCAGCGCGCAGTGGGCCTGTGTACTGTGTGAATGTTTTTTAGGATGGATAGCAAGCAGCATTTCGTCTTTCGAAACGAATCTTGCGCATGGGCATCTATCGCGTTCCTGGCAGAGATCCCCTGGTCTGTGGACAGTGCGTAATTACACATGCTACACCATGGATGCCGGTTCATGCGGTATCTCTTCTGACCGCTAGACCGAATCGGGAGGCCACGGTTTGAATGTCGGTCGGGACACCGCTTATCCTTAATGACGTTTCAGTGGTTTTCCTTACTCCATTCCGACAAATTCCGTGATAGTGCAGTACCATGCCACGACCTGTTACTTCCATATTCTTTCCAGTTCACTTTTCACCATTAACAAGTCATTCGACACTGTAGAACTAGAGTTACTAACAGCATCGCTAAATTCACTGCTCGTTGCAGTGTAACAGGCTATGTACTGTATAGTACAGGCCTGCTGAACATTTTTTGTGGTGCGGGTAACTTCGACGAAATTTTGACTGCAAGTGGGCAGCATGAAATTGAGTACACTGAATGAAGTGTCAGTAATTGTACTGTAGCTATGTGTATCATTTTACCTGTGTATTTTTCTGCACGAATGTGCAGTGAAAATTATACTGATAACAGTAAGGGTAATCGTAAAAAATGTAATTTACAACCTAGGCTAGGGTGTCGTTATATTTAACACATTTTCACACAGTAAATAAGTGATGTAATGTAAAGTATGCCCCCATAAACAAAAGTAAGTGTTCAGTACTGCTTTGGCGCACTCTCTCGGGTTTTGCCATGGGAAAGGCTAGAAGACGGTCACTCTTGCAAATGTTTCCGTGGACAACGTTAACACTGTCACGTGCTACGGGTTGAGCAGGCCTGTTGTAACATTGTGTTCCTTCCGTAAAATGAATTATGCCTGCCTGCCTTGAATTGAAGAACAAGGGCTTATGGAACTTGCTAAGTTGAAGTGTAAGAGGTTTAAGCTTCGTGGCTGTCAAACTTAACCATCGTTGAAGTGCCTGAGCTGCTGTCATGGTAAAAGCGGAGGAAGATGAGGTGTAATGTGCTGTACTAGGCCAGGCCTGATAGTGGCCGTGTGTATACCGTGTTTTTTTTAATGTAAAAATTTTTGTATACAATAAAATTTGTTAATGTCCACAAGTTGGGAGAACTGCAACTTCCGACAAGCTGCAAACCCGCCGTGTAGTCACAGAGGGGCACCAGTTCTGCACGACATGACGTTTCAAACCTATGACTTACATGTGGTCGCCGCGATCCCACACAGAGATTCGACACCAAGACAGACTGAGCGATCGCCACTCGTAAAGTGACTGAGCCTCATGTTACTCAGCTTTTGCAAAGGGGATTTCCCTCTTGGAGTACATCGAAGTCTTACGGCTGGCTCGCCGATGCAAGCTGTTTTTGGATGTTGAGTTAGATGGCGTCTTTAGCACACGTCACGACCGTGGGTCTCCCCTCCGCTGTTCGACCATTATCAAAGCTGCAACCCTATTGTATTACCACCGGGAAGTTGAAGGGCTTGTTTGTTCATGTTTCGGGACTTCTTTTTTGCCTATGGATCGTAATTAATATCCACAATTCATTCTTATTCTTCTTCTCATTCCTTTCTATGCTCTATATTCCTTCTCATCGGCACGCCTCTTTGAGTGGGTCCCTAATCAGTCTGTCTCTAGCCTGTATTTCATCTCCATGCACGCAACACAAATAAGCGGGGTGCAATAATGCATTTTAAATTATATCCAGGTGTTCTTATTAATCAAACACGCTTCTATACTAACCCCCGTTATTTATGTGAAAGACATGGGTGATGCTTGGTTCCACGATAGTTTGAATATAAATGTCAGTTAACACACATTTTCAAACAATGTGAACTAAGGGACTCATTTTGACTAAACATTAAACCCAAATGCTTTGTCGTGTGGATGGTCCAGGGTAGCGCAGTCAGCATTGTGAGTGGCTACGGCTTGGACATTTGGGGTTAGATTACTTGCAGGAACGGACATTTTTGTGAGGCGCTCGAGCACACACAGCTTCTTATTCATTGGGTGCCAGCAACTCTACGTGTTCTGTGACCTGAGCGTGAAACTTACCATTCGGTTTCAGAGTCGGTCAGGTCACCCTACTCTCAAGCCCAGGCTACTAACACCGACAGTGGCGGTGCAGCTGTGAGACTCCGCATTCCGTATGCAAGATGTCCCGGTTGGGTCACAGCCCGCAGGTACCCTTTCCTGAACTTCCCAGGGAAATGAAGTCTCTGCACCTACCTTAATTCCAAGACAACACGAGAGCTGCGGGTACGTCGCACGCATTTGAGGAGGCAAAAATGCATACAGGATTTTAGTTGAAAACCCTGAAGTAGAGGGACAGCTTTGGAGATGGCAGGATGATATAATAATATTTATTAACTGCAGTTGGGTTGTCACCCGGTGGCAGTGGATCTCAAATAAACATGATAGGAATTTGTGGACTGGATTTATCTTGTTCTGGATAGGGACAAGTGCAGGGCCTTTGCATGCACTTTCTTCATTTTTTTTTTTTATCTATTGTGACTGTAGAAATAGGATGCCACTTAGCACAACATGTAGAAATGGAAGTATGTTCGTGTCTTATTCATGGCAATGAATTAATGTAACCTCTTATTTTAACGGATCTGGATCTAACACAGGACGACCGTAGGCTATCCAGTAACTGCACAGTCAGTTTACTTTTGGCACGTGTTCTGCAAATAGCAACAGTTTTTCTGCGGTAACATTATCACGGCAGTGAATGCGAAGATTCTCTCTGCCTGCTGCTATGTGACTCCCTGTACTCCGACAGAAATAAGCCAATATTTTCAAGATACCAACACACTTCATCTGTAGCTAGAACTAGCCTCGATTTGGGTTCAGGAATTTACTTCGAAAAGTTGAAACCTTACTACCAGAGTACACGGCGACACATTCCAGAATTCTGATCTTGAGCAGCGTTATTGTATATGCGTCGCACACAATATTTTGTGTATTTCATTGTGCTGAAGAGCTATACAACATCGCAACGTTTCAGAGAATTTTCTGCCTGCTTCTTCAATTTGGAAATATTACACCCAAAAGACTCCGCGACGAATATTGGCCGCCAGAAAAACCTGAAACATTATGTTTTGCTTTATTTTGCAGATCCTTGGCGCTGCTCGTCTTCATTCTAGCTACGTATTTCAGCACAGTCCTGGCCAGACGCGTGAGTACCCAGCAGTAATTTGTAGCAATAAGTTCAGTCGCTGCTGGAACAGCCCTTTAGTTTCTTATATTTATTATAATGATAAAACTTATCTGACTATATAAATATAATTTAGCCTGTTGTTTTGAGTGTGTGTGTATGTGTGTGCGTGCGCGCGCGCGCGCTCGCTTCAACTTGGTCTCCCACACTGAGGGAGGAACACAGGCTGAGGGTGTCAGAGAATAGGGTGCTGAGGAAGATATTTGGGCCTAAGAAGGGCGAGGTAATAGGCAAGTGGAGAAGACTGCATAAGGGGGAGCATGATGATCTGTACTCACCTAATATTATTAGGGTCATCGAATCAAAAGTGAGATGGGAAGAGGAGAGATGCCTACAGAGTTTTGGTACGGAAGCCTGAGGAAAAGAGACCACGTGTAAGACCAAGCCGTAGATAGGTCAATATTACAATAGATCTTCAGAAAGTGGCATGGGGGCATTGATGGGATAGACCTGTTTCAGAATAAGTAAAGGTGACGGGCTGTTGTGAATGCGGTAATAAACGTCCGGTTTTCATAAAATGCGGATAATTTCTAAATTAGCTGAGGACTTGTTAGCTTCTCAAGAAGTATACTGTTCATGGAGTTAGCTGATTAGTTATAATTTGCACCTTATTGCTCCATTTTTAGATCTTGATTTGTCATGCAATAAGCACATTCTGAATTGCAATTTTATTTGTATTTGTGTTTGATATTGCGCTGTAGTGCTGATGAGCCTGTAGTAAAGGTTAAAGTGTCACAGTGATAGGAGAATGCACATTATGGGGAGAGTTCCTCCATAGTGGATGATACTTGTCTAATATTTAAAAACCTAAACCTTATGGCCTACACGGACTGCGAATCTACGGTCGGTCTGCGCTGGGCTTTGTCTTTTGTTCCTTGTGCGTCTCTCTAAGAATTATCCTGATCTAGGAGTACGAAGAGATTGTTGGAAAGCAGTGGGTTAATTTGAAACCGGAAACTGTGAGATATGCGAGTTAATTGTCACTGAGCAGACTTACTCCATATTACGGTTACGTTAGAAAATCAGCACTTGTTGAAGCTATGTAGCATAATGGCGGTGTCAACGCTCGAATGTGTTGGAGAATTGGTTTAGTAAAGCAACGTGGAAGAAGAATTGAAGCAGAGGAGAAGAAATGTTTGACGTCAGTTGCAGGATGTACATTTATCTGACCACAGAACTAATGAAGAAATAAGAGAAGAATGAAATATTTAAATTTTAAATAAAATTATTTTGGATTACAGATGTAAGTGGGCACAACGTGTATTCAGAATAAATGATACGTACATTCCGAAGTTTTCGTAGAATACGTTCCCACTGTTAGAAGAAACGTAGGTCGACCATGTAGAATATTAAGACGGGAAGAAGCCAGAAAGCGGCTTATACCCTTCTCATTATGTGAAAATATTTGATAGTATTTCTTTATGAAGGCATATCTTGAAAAAATATGTTGTAAGTGCGAGATGCAGGGTGTAGTTACACTGCTTTAGCGCCAGGTAGCATTCCTATAATATTCCTGCTTCACCCCCTATCAGCTTTCGGAAGCCATCTGACCGCGCTAAATCTCAGGGCCGAGTAGAAAGTCTACCTAGCTACATGGGACTGTGCCTATACCTTTATTTCAGTCTGGAATTTTTTGACGGACCACAAACGCAGCCATTTTATCGGACTGGAGATAGAAGAAGGAAATATAGGGATGCTTTTGTTTCAGTCTTTGGCAATCTCTGACGGTAGAGAAGCAAACCCACGTAGCTCTTTTGTCGGGCTGAGGAAAGAAGAAGGAAATATACAGGTGCTTTTAGTTTTAGTCTTTAGCATTCTTTGAGCAATGGACCCATTGGAATGAGATCTTATGGCATTACAATACCTCAGCCAGCAATTACCTGTGTGTTATGATGGTAATTACTGTCCTGCGTCTTTCTTGGTTGCAGCGTGTCAGCCTGGACAGTCAGGGAAGAGTAAGCAGTATTTGACCAGCGTAATTAGCCGTGTTGTGGAGCTCCTAAATTTTTATGGGATGTTGTATTCTAAATCTTGTCTCGACTTTGCCGTTTTGAACACCCATGTCCATAAGCTGCTTTAGCATTTAAGACCAGACAAGTACATGGTCACATGGTTTCTATCCCCCGTGGGGCAGCAACCCCCTGTGGGCCAGGACCTCCTCATTATCGAGGTTTCGAGATCACACTGAGACACCACAATTGGTAGGACTCCTCTGCACGAGTGATCAGCCTGACGCAGAGACCTGTATCTGACAACACAGAACTCACAAGAGACAGATGTCCATGCCGCTGGCGGGATTCGAACCAGCAACCCCATTAAACGAGTTGTAGCAGCCTTAGACCGCGTGGCCACTGGAGTCGGCCAGGAATAAAATACATTCACCAATACTTATGATTTCACTGTAGTAGGAGGAGCCGGGATATCTCATTCGGTGTAAAGACTTGGTTGCAGGCTGGGAGACCGCGTGATGGTGGTTCGAAGAGACTTCCTTACCTCCAAAACCTACAAACTGGCACTGAGACCCACTCGCCTTCTATTCAAGGTGCAATGGGGGGTTTTTCCTCGGCGGTAAAGTGACTGGGGTGTCTGTCTGACCCTCGTCTACATGTAGTGTCGATGTTGAGACTGAGTGGAGCAATACCTATGTTCCCCTATATGCCTTATTGGTGTGCACAGGGACAAACTTACCTTTATCTGTATATACTACTAGAGGTTTTCAGTGTCTAAGAATAAGATGCTGGTTCTGGTGTTTGACTGTAAAGAGAGGCGAACTACCACCGCAATCAAAAAAGCTATAACATTACATTTTTGTATAGCTCGATTGAGTCGGGTCTGCTGAAGAGGGCGCCACACGTAAAAGACGTTGATGAACTCGTAGGGAAAAAAAAACTACAATAACCTGCCCTGAAGAGGAAGGCAGATAATTTATCCGAAAATTTGGTACTTGTTTACCCAGCTACATGACGTCACAGCCCAGTAAGCAGCAGTCTTCGTAGTGCCTGCTGTAAGAACCTAACCTTACGTTCCTCTTAGGAAGAGGCAATTCTGTACACTTCGTGAATTGGAGGGCCTTTTTTTTTAAAAAAAAAAAAAAAAAAAGAAAAAAAAAAGCAAAAATTTG
>Ga0123355_10021443_pt1 | contig 10338 bp, 8 predicted proteins | sample TergutEmb28metaG_3_FD_89872 | JGI IMG/M metagenome (GOLD analysis project Ga0123355, IMG submission 89872) | Embiratermes neotenicus P1 segment gut microbial communities from Petit-Saut dam, French Guiana - Emb289 P1 | ecosystem: Host-associated > Arthropoda: Insects > Digestive system > Gut ... | reverse complement strand
TATGATTACTTTTTTCATATGTTATCCTCCTCGTAAAAAATTCTTTAGTTTTCGGCGATTATTATGCGCCTAATTTACGATATTTACAAGATTATTCATATGAAGCTCACTTATTTACACAATACGCGCAATTCATTGACAGTAATCTTGGGCCAGTGCTATAACAAAAGCTAGGAAATAAAGCACGAAGCACGGAGGGGTCATTGATGATACAAGAACTTCGTTTTACAAAAATGCATGGCTGCGGAAACGACTACATCTACTTCGACTGCCTAAACCAAACATTTGAATCCCCAGGAGCTTTTACCCGGCAGCTGTGCAACCGCCGCACAGGTATTGGAGGCGACGGCATTGTATTGATTTTGCCATCCTCAGTTGCCGATGGACGGATGCGTATGTTTAACAGCCTGGACGGCAGCGAAAGCGGTATGTGTGGTAATGCTCTGCCATGCGTTGCAAAATACCTCTACGACAATGGTATCGTACCCAAGAAGCATATGTGCATAGAAACTGAAAGCGGAATTAAAAACTTATGCCTTACAATAGATAATGGCAAAACTACCGCTGTGCGAGTGGATATGGGGCCAGCCGAGCTTAGACCCGAATATATACCTGTAAATCTAATGGGAGAGGCAATTATAGCCAGACCTGTAACAGTGGGAAGTGCAAAGTACAAAATAACCTGTGTATCCATGGGCAATCCTCATGCTGTTGTATTCACGATAGGGATGGGAGAGCTTGGCGCCGTAGAACTTGGGGCTATTGACCTGGAAAACATAGGCCCATTGTTTGAACATGACCCATTGTTTCCAGAGCGTGTCAACGCAGAATTTGTACACGTGATCGAGCGCAATCATTTAAAAACTCGTGTATGGGAAAGAGGCAGCGGCGAAACTTGGGGTACTGGTACTGGAGCTTGTGCAGCGGCTGTGGCGGCTGTACTTAATGGATATGGGGACAAAAATACAGATATACGAGTAGAAATGCCTGGTGGCGAGCTGATAATAAATTATACGGACGAGACCGTTTATATGACCGGAAAGTGCGTAGAAGTGTTTACAGGGGTTGTGAAAATTTTTTAAATCCTAGAAGGAAGACATAATGAAATTACTGTTGGTACTGGCACTGTTCTTTGTACTATCTGCCTGTGGGAGGAGTTCGCATATCGAACAATCCTATCCTTTGCCAACCTCGGAATTTGTTACTACTCCACCCCCACCTGAGCCTACAACTGCCCCAATCTCTACCCCTCAACCAACGCCCTGCCCCACCCACAGGCCACAAATCCGCCTTATCCCATACGAGCCAGAATACATACCTCTAATCCAACGCTGGTCAGGGGGAGAGCCTTTCCTGACCGAGCATTTTTTATGCGATTTTGATTATCTTATGCATACCTTACGCCTTAACTTCCCTTTATTTGGCCCGGCGTATAGGCGGTTTGGTATTGATATTAACGCCCTGGCAGAAAGAACCCGGCAAGCTATCACCGAAAATAGCATAACCTGTCCCCATGCTTTCTCTAACATTTTAGCCACGCATTTTTTTAGAAGAATCGGAGGCTTTGGGCATCTGTATCAGCACTGGGAAGCCCGCCTACACTTGGTGCTTGCCAATATCTACAGATATAGCATGGACCCTTACGGCAACTTTATCCATGCCTACAGCCAGCGCATCTATGAAGTGATGCGTGCTGATGCTGCCATTAGGTTTTATGGGTATATAAATGTAGACCTTGGAGAATACGAAGCGGGAATGGTTGACCCGCATATTATCACTACAAGTATTATGGTACCCGGAGAAGTTGCCTATGTAAATGTGCGAGGGTTTAGCCTTTATAATCTTGACCATGACCGGGATATTATATTTGCTTTTTACGAAGAAATAGCAGGATTTGATCATCTGATAATTGACCTAAGGCAAAACCTTGGTGGGTTTGCGGAATATTTTTATGAGTTGTTTGTATTTCCAAACCTCACAACCCGCCTAGAAGGGAGTTTTTACGAGTTTTTCTCAGCAGGGCATAACAATCGTATTTATGCCGATGCTTTGATTGGGGATTACCTGGCGGCAGACCCGGGCAGCCTTACATTTCATTATAATGCGGCAGAGTTTATAGCGGAAAACAGTATGCCATATTTCAACGAAGATGACCTGACCGTTTTACATAATGCCATTGCGTGGAACATACAAATAGACCCTCACGTAACAGAGAGGGCCTTTGAAGGAAGGATATGGGTGTTAATCGGCCCCAATACCCAGTCTGGGGCCGAGGTTGCTTCTATTTTCATAAGGGAAACTGGTTTTGCTTCCTTAGTGGGGGAACCTACTGCCGGGATTATGGGGGCTATTTCGGCCTATAAGCTGCTCCCCAACTCGGGGATTTTGGTGCGGTATGATTTGGGCTATATGACGGACTCCTACGGGCGGTCTTTTGAGGAGTTTGGGGTGCAGCCTCATTATTTTAACCTGCCTGGGATGAATGCTTTGGAGACGGTTTTGGAGCTTATTCGATAACCCACTCGTTTACACCCACAAAAGTGTTATCTGTTGCAGGCCCTGCACCCTGCACCACCCTTGTCCCTGTTAGCACCGCCGAGTGCCTAAACCCTAAGCTTATGATAGGCAACCGCTCACTAAAACCTTGCTGCAATTGTGAAACTGCATGTAAAAATGAGCTTTCGGTCAGGGCAACGTTTAAATTGGCTAGTAATCCCTCCATAACAGGGTCATACCCAAACAGCTCCCCACCCTGGAACATAAACCCGAAATCAGGTACAAAATCCAGCTGCATCCCACCTAGGTATAAATCAAAATCCCCGTCCACCAGCCGTGCATAATATTCTTCAAAGGGCAGCACAATCACTTCAAACTGCACCTGGTGCAAATCACTCCGTAGGGCCAAAACCATTTGCAGATCAAATGCAAGGCGCCGGGCAATGTGTACCCTTTCGATATGTTCTTCATTAACCAAAATAATAATTGGCTCCTCTGTATCCAAAGCACGAAGTGCTGATAAGGCTCGGGCTATATCATAAATTGGCCCGGTTACTGTATCGTCGTGCATCCAACTATTGGGATGGATAGGCGAAACTGCTCTCACCGCCTGGTGAGAATACACTGCGCTCATAGCCTCGTCGGCGTTAAATCCATAAGCAATCCCACGGCGGATATTAATGTCTTGAAAAATCTCCCGATTAAAATTAAAGCCGATAAACTCAAAATACATAGCAGGAAATTCCACGTGGTGCACCGGCTTTACACTGTGATGCTTCACCCACTCAGAAAAAGGAAGCCGTATGGCATCTACAATGCCCTGGTCGAAGGCATAGAGGCGGCTTACCGCATCGGGTATAAACAGCACTTCTATTTCCTCAATGGCGGCGCGGCGGCGAAATGTGTATGGGCTTCTGGCTAAAGTCATAGACAGCATTGGGGCAATTGACTCAAAAAGATATGGCCCGTTACCCAAAGGCTCCATATTCCGCGCACTGGCTGGGTTATTGTGCCCACGATAATAATGCTCGGGAATAATGGGGAAGTTGAGGGCATACCCTGCCGTCACAGAAGCTGCTAAGAAATTGACAACCACAGTACGAGAGTCTACACGTTGGATGGAATCAATGTTTTCTACATTGCGTTTGTAAATAACCGTATCAGGTGCCAGCCGCAGAACTTCTACAGAAAAAATCAAATCATCAGATGTTACAGGCATCCCATCACTCCAAATGGCATCATGGCGGATGGTTAGGGTCGCGCTGGAATAGTCTGATGCCATTTCCATATAGGCCAAATGCCCTACAGGCCGCAGAGTATCATCAAAAATAACCAGCGGCTCAAAAAGCAGCCGCAAGATTTTGGCAACGGTTACATCCTCATTTAAAAGAGGATTAAGGGTTAGTGGGTGGCGCATAGCCAAACGAAGAATCCCATCATCAGAAACTAACCCTACTGGGGTTTGTGTGCGCTGATGAACAGGTTGCTGATATGGTTCTTCGATTTCGTCTAGTTCGGGGGGATATGTGTATGGAGTGCTTGGCAAGAAGCTGGAACATGCCGCAAGAAATATCAGCAAGGCGATAACACATAATAACGAGACGACTCCAATCGTTTTTACCATACCTCTCACACACCTCCTCGTCTTGTAAACCTTAAAATAAGCCCGTATATCCGCTGATTAAATGTCACTCGGCGTAGATAATTTGCTGTTTCGTTAAAGGGTATAACATCCAAGTTTCTACCGTCTGAAGAAAAATCTGGGTCAGCCAGCCAGCGGTTTACATTACCCAATCCTGCATTATAAGCCGCCAGGGCTAAGTTTAAATCCTCGTTATAGTACCGATACAACCAATTTAAGTAGAAGCTGCCCAGGGCTATGTTAACTTCCGGCTGCCACACCGTTTCTGGGTCAAAATCTTCCTTGCCCATCAATTCGGCTACCCATTCGGCAGTGGTTGGCATCAGTTGCATAAGCCCCTGTGCACCCCTATGGGACTCTGCTTCTGGTCGAAAACTACTTTCTGCCATAATCACAGCCAAAATCCAGGTTGGGTCAAGCTCCCCTGCATTGGCTTCTATAATGTCCATATAGCGTACTGGGAAACGCATATTTATAGCCAACACCAAAGCGGATACGCATAGTATGAGTAGTGTGAATATCGTGATGAGCCACTTTTTCATTAATCCCTCCGGTTTTGATGATTTGGGCAAACCTTTTTTAGTGCTTTGGCTACTTTTTCTTGCAGCACCACTAATTCATCACCGCAATTTTCTATAATTATATCAGCAAAGGGCCTTAGCGCCTCATCGCCTTTTCGGTTTGCCAGCCGATTTTCTGCGGCTTTCTTTGATATATTATCCCTTGCCATGATTCTTTCAAGCCGGGTGGCATGGTCGGCTGTTATTAGCCAACAACTATTGCACATCTTGTGCATCCCTGCCTCTATCAAGAGCGGCGCATCTATTATTGCAAATTTGTAATTACAGGTCTTCTCCGCCTCTGCTATCAATTCGATGGTTTTGGCAATAACATTTGGGTGGATTATTTCCTCTAAGCGAGATAATTTCTCCCTATCTACAAATACCAGCTTCCCCAAATCCGGGCGTGATATTTCACCATCGTAGTTGATTATATCCTCACCAAAAGCTGCAATTACTTCATCATATGCGGGCTGGCCCTTTTTCATTAGAGCATGAACCAGGAGGTCGGCCTCTACTGCAAAGCCACCCATTTCCGCAAGCAGCCTGGTAACAGCGGTTTTCCCGCTTCCTGATATTCCTGTAACTCCTATGATTTTCATTTGGTATCATACCAGCTTTCCCCTACATTAACATCCGCTACTAGGGGCACTTTTAAGGTTGCGGCACCTTCCATTTCTTCTTTGAGAATGTGTGTTACCTGCTCTACTTCTGCCAGAGGAACTTCTAAAAGCAGTTCGTCATGGACTTGCAGTATGAGTTTTGCAGCTAAACCTTCTGTGGAAAGGCGCTTTGCCACGTTTATCATTGCAATCTTGATAATATCCGCTGCCGTACCCTGAATGGGCATGTTCATTGCCACCCTTTCCCCAAAGGCCCGCTGGCTGAAATTTGGAGATTTTAGCTCCGGCATGGCTCGGCGCCGATTATATAGGGTGGAGACATAACCTTCTTTTTTGGCTAGAGCTATGGTTTCATCCATGTATGCTTTAACCTTTGGATATTTTTCGAAATAGCCTTTTATATACCCATCCGCCTCTTTTTGGGGGATGCCGATATCCTGACCTAAGCCGTAAGCGCTTATACCATAGATAATACCGAAGTTTACTGCTTTGGCATTGTTCCGCTGCTGCGGTGTAATATCCTCTGGAGGAATGTCCAACACTTGGGAGGCTGTTAGCCTGTGGATATCCTGGCCTTCTCGGAAAGCGTTAATCAGAATTTCGTCCCCAGACATATGAGCCAGCACCCGCAGCTCGATTTGGCTATAATCTGCGTCTACAAAAAAACAGCCTTCCCGAGGAATAAAAGCCTTACGCAGCTCCCGCCCAAGGGGCATCCGTACAGGGATGTTTTGCAAATTGGGCTCGGCACTGGAAATACGTCCTGTTGCCGTCAGGGCCTGATGGAAGGTGGAATGTATCCGCGAAGTTACAGGATTTATCAGCGGCAGTAATCCCTCTACATAGGTTGATTTAAGCTTTGTATGGGCACGATACTCTTGCACCAGTGGGATTATCGGGTGGGCGTATGCCAATTTTTCTAGTTCATCAGCAGCAGTAGAGTAACCTTGGGTAGTTTTTTTGCCGCCTTTGAGGCCAAGTTTATCAAAAAGCACTACCCCTAATTGAGCAGGGGATTGAATGTTAAATGGCTCTCCGGCGCTGTCATAAATTGCCCCTGTGAGAGTGATAATGCGTGAATCAAGAATATTGCCATACTCCTTTAATATTTTCGGGTTGACCTTTATTCCCACAGCTTCTATATCTGCAAGAACCGAAGCTAAAGGCAATTCGATATCGGTGTACAAATTTATAAGATTTGCATTGGTCATGGCATCAAGCATAGGCTGATAACAGCGGCACACGATATCTGCCACCCCAGCAGCGTAGCTTGCCGCTGTTTCTATTGGCAAATCGGATACGGTTTTACGGGCGCTGCCGCGCTTGCCTTTGTTATCTAACAGGTCTTCAAGTGTTGGAACCACTTCGTCCAGATATTTCAAAGCCAAATCGGCAGCTTGCCTTTTTGACCCAAGAGTGTTGATTACATATCCAGCTAACTGGGCATCAAAGGTCATATTTATAGGCACTATGCCAAAGGGGAGCAGATGACCAATTTCTCCTTTTACATCCAAAGCCCATTTTGGGGTGGAAGACTCCAGCCAAGAGCGGGCGGCGTCCATAAGCTCTAATGCAGACAAGTCATTGCCAACGCATAGGTATTGAGAGTTGGGAGGCAGACCAGGCCCAGGCCATAAGGCTACACCCATGCCAACAAGTCTATTTGTCATTAATGCATCGGTAGAGCCTGTGTGAGCATTTTCTATTGACGGTAACGCCTCATCAAAAGTGGCCTGATTGGTATTTACGCTGGAGCTGCTACCCTTTTGCCTATCATCCCATAGGGTAAAAAACGCCGCCTCTGTTGATATACAGGCAAAAAACATTGCGGCTTCGTCTTTGGTGCGGATGATAGGATAGGCAGATGGCAATGGTGTTTGCAACGTAGTTTCATGTTGTAAGGCCCCTAAATCTAACTGCAACTGCTCAGATGCTTGCTGCGGCAGTTCCGAAGTTTGTTGCACTTGCCCCGCTGCTTGTAGGGGCAAACTGTGTTCGCTTGGGTCAGCCTCAACCACCCCAAAAGGCGATGCCTTACTTTGTGCAGCTTCTATTATATCTTTAGAAAAATACCGATACAGCGACTTCATCTCCAAGCGCCGTACTTCGTTATAAACCGCCTCATTCCAAATATTATCCCCAGTCGCCAGCACAAGCTCCACAGGAGCATCAATTTTAATCGTAACCAGTTCCCTACTAACACGAGCCTGCTCTTGAAACTGAGCCAGATTTTCTGCAGCCCTTTTCGGTTTTATTTCATGGGCATGGGCAATGGCATTTTCCAATGAGCCATATGCTGCGATTATTTTAGTAGCGGTAACTTCCCCAATACTAGGCACCCCAGGCACATTATCTGACGAATCCCCCATCAAAGCCTTTACATCAATAAAAGCTGATGGAGAAACGCCATACTTAGCCAGCACATCAGCTGCATAATAATTCTCTACCTCAGTTTTGCCTGCTTTGGTTTTGGGTAAACGAATACGCACAACATCTGAAGCCAATTGCAGTAAATCTCTATCCCCAGATATGATTACCGGGCAAATACCCCGAGCCTCTGCCATGGCAGCCAATGTACCAATAACATCATCAGCTTCATAGCCAGGACAAGCAGCCAACGATATACCCATTTTTTCTAGCAAGCCTTTCAAAGTAGGAATCTGAGAGCGCAATTCCTCGGGCATTGATTTTCTGGTGGCCTTATACTCGGAATATTGTTTATGGCGAAATGTAGGCTCTGGCAAGTCAAAGGCAACGGTAACAAAGTCAGGCTGTTCCTCATCCAAGAAGCGTTTAAAAATACTTATAAAACCATATACCGCGTTGGTATACTCCCCTGCCGAATTTGAAAACAGTGGCAGTGCATAGTACCCACGATTTAGGATGCTAAAGCCATCGAATAAAAGTATTTTTTGTGGCATACAAACCTCCATTTTTATGGAAAAACGAATTGTGAAAGATGTTTTGGATGAGTAATAATACCATAAAATCTGGCATATAGGCTGAGATTTCCAATAGGCACAAAAAAGAGTAAAATAGCAGGTATACAAAACTGATTACGAAGAACCGTATAGTACAAGTTTCGTTTTTCGCGTAAAAATAGTTGTGACAAAAACGTATGATGGCATACGTTTTTGTGAGCCGTTCCCAATGTGAAAATAGTATGAGGTGATGTAATGCTAACTTTTGAAGAATCCCAAGCCGCCCTTGATGAGTTTATCGATGCCCTTCCACCAGAGATATTCAAGGAACTAAACTGCGGTGTCGCCCTTATTCCAGACACTATATACGATGCCAATGGCCTGCTAATCCTAGGCCATTATCATGTAGAGCCTCGGGGCTTAGGCAGATATGTAACAATACACTACGGCTCGATTTGCGCTGCACATGGGTATTTGGAGCCACAGGGGTTTCGCGAAAAGATAAAATATGTACTGCACCACGAGCTTACTCATCATTTGGAGAATTTGGCGGGGGATCGGTCTTTGGAGGTTGAAGATGCCATAAACATCCGTAAAATGCTGCGATGGCGGAGTACATCTTAAAAAATAAACCCCGTGTGTAAAGGGCTCCAAGTCCTTACATACGGGGTTTTTGCATTCTAAATTTCCACTCGGTTTTCAATGTGATTTTCTGAGATTCGTATTAATTCACTTTCTCCAACAAAACCTCCAGCGCCCTTTGCAGCTGCACATCTTCTTCCAATTCCAGCTGCCCAATTCTTCGGCTAAGGTCCTCGTCCATTTCCACTTCAAAATCCGGCGCAACCCCAACCCCATGTATCGAGGTCCCGTTAGGGGTAAAGTACTTAGCTACAGTAACTTTTATGGCACTTCCATCAGAAAGCCTCAACAAATGCTGCACAATCCCTTTTCCAAAAGTCTGCTCTCCAACCAGCACACCAACTCCTGTATCTTGAATCGCACCGCTTAAAAGCTCTGACGCGCTGGCGCTGCGCCCATTAATCAACACCACCAACGGCAGGCTTAAATATTCAGCTGTTGAAAGAAAATCCTGCCGCCGCCCACTTGCATCAATGGTATAAGAAACAACACCTTCAGGCACAAAATAATTGGCTATATGAGTCACCACATGCAGGTTGCCGCCAGGGTTATTGCGCAGGTCCAAAATTAAGCCTTCAATGCCCTTATCCAACAACTCTGCCAAAGCAGATGAAAATTGCTCCCGGGTGGCTTCGTCAAATCCCTCGATACGTATGTATCCGATTTGATCAGGCATCATCTCATGAAATACCGAAGGCACAGTTATTCTTGCTCGCTTAATGGTTACAGTAAATCTCTCGTCTTCATATGGCCTAAAAACCGTAATGTCTACTGGGGTACCTTCTGGCCCTCTTATTCTGTTCATGGTTTCTGCTGTTGGGCGGCCCACTACTACCTCGCCGTCCACTTCCACGATTTTGTCTCCTGGAAGCAGCCCCGCCGCCGCCGCAGGGGAACCACTAAAGGCTTGCGCTACAATCAAAGTCATGGTTTCTGCATCTTCCAGCACCAGCACACCAATACCAAAATATGCCCCCGCAACCCTTTCCTCAAATGCTTCCAAGGCCAACCTATCAAAATATTGGGTATATGGGTCACCTACCCCATCCAAAAAACCTCTGTACATATTTTCAAGCATCACGTCTTTATCAAAGGGGAACATTGATACCTCGTTAAGCAGGTCATATATCTCCATGATTTTGCGGTTAGGGTCCATCTGCCCGCCCCAGCGTGCATGTCTGTCGTATGCAGCAAATCCAAACATAACAACCAGCATGAGGATTACACCTGTAGCCAACCCTATCGCAAATGTCGTTTTACTATCCATTTTCCTTTTATTCATAATCGCCTCCGCTAATTTGCATCTTCATCATATATATGTACATAAATTACGAAATATAGCAATAGTCGAATTTATAAAAAACCCACTCTATTTAGTCGCAAAGAGAAATTAGCATGTTTTTTATAAAGTTCGAGCATGGTCGAATTTATAAAAAACCCACTCTATTTAGTCG
>Ga0123355_10021441_pt1 | contig 10338 bp, 6 predicted proteins | sample TergutEmb28metaG_3_FD_89872 | JGI IMG/M metagenome (GOLD analysis project Ga0123355, IMG submission 89872) | Embiratermes neotenicus P1 segment gut microbial communities from Petit-Saut dam, French Guiana - Emb289 P1 | ecosystem: Host-associated > Arthropoda: Insects > Digestive system > Gut ... | reverse complement strand
TTGTTTTATGGGTTTGGTGGTGTTCTGGTGTGGAGCCCGCCCGTAAAGGGTCGTGGTTTTGACCCCTTCCCCCCCCCCCCCCGTGCTGCTGACAGGTCGTTAAATGAGCTCAAAATTAATAAACAGGGCCGTGTTCATTGTGTCCTGAGGTGCGGTCTCTTGAGCACGTCACTCAAAATTTGGATCCCATTCAAGGCTACAGATGTGTACATCAGCCGAGCACCTTTAATACTCTCAAGGAGGACTCTGTGCCACTTTGCGGAGTTTCTCGTCTGTCGACAGCTCCACTCCGTCTGATCCGATCACCTCTTTCGAACACCAAAGCTCTAGTTCACCTACTTAGTTCGTCGTAAGTTTGACCTTTCTTCTTTTAGTTCTTAACCTTCGTGTAGTGGCTGCATAAGGCAACGCCTAACATTGACAGGAGAGGAGTTCGGCGTGTATTTTGCTGTTGTCATAATAGGATTTTGCACATGAGCAAAATCGATTGAACCGAGTATACTTGACATAGTAATGTTGGGGAGCAGCTGGCTTACAGTCGCCTGATTATGTGGAGTAGGCGTGACTGTTAAACGTAACGAAAAGTGCGAGACGTCTATATGTACTGCCAGTCACTTTACAACTTGCCATGTATGGTGCTGAAAGCATACAGCTGCTGTGTTTGCATTTGACAGCGTAAGATTTAAAGCAGCAGTGAAACGTCGCGACGGAAATTGTAGCCATTTGCAGAGGGAAAGAAAGGGTTAGGGAAAAATCGCGTAGCGAGATCGATGCTTCTTCTTAGTTTTCATTTTGGAATGGCAGCTGACTTACCAAGCCGCCATTTTGTATGCATGTCTATCTCAGTATGTGAACACTGTAACGACTTTTCAGCGGGGAGAACCAGGGGTAAATATCGGGAAGATCCATGCTCAGAAATGGAGAATGTTATTAAAGATATGTTACAGAATCAGGATGTGTGGGTGTTAACTGGATTCAGCTGGCTTAGGAAAGCGTCCTTTAACGGGCTGTCGTACGAAAATGGTAATAGGCAGGTGGCGAAGTGTCTGTCCAGGTGAACGATTGTCAGCTTCCTAAGGAGGGCGCTGCTTCGTGTGGTTGTACCTGGAGGATCGTGGTGACCACAGTTGTGTATCAGGGTCACTTCACCGTCGATTGCCCCACAAATTCGATCCAAGGGCTGCACCCTTGGGAGTACGGCTCTGCCTGGGTTGTGGGGACGGGCGTCCTGAGCGTTTTGTGTCGTCACTCAGTCGCACTCCCTCCGCTGGGGTAGCCTCTTATTCCCTTACTGAGCATCGCGTATGAATTTCAACGACTTCACACCACACGCCCATGAAAGACGAACCACATCCATTTAATGTTATTCGTTCAATGCCTTCTGATTAGAAGCATTTATGTGTACTCATAGATGCACACTGTTTATATAAAATTACAATTATATATGGTAAGGTATCACAGTTTCAGTCATTTCAAACAAAACCCGCTTTAATGTGTAAAATACAAGAACAGAATAAAGTATCAGTGCTGAAACGTGTTCTGTGTAGCTTGATGGTATGTCAGATTTTTTCACATGACAGTGTTTAATATCGTAATTATTATAAAATTGAAGGTGGGCCGGGATAGCTCAGTCGGTATAGTGACTCGCTACGGGCTGGACGGTCTGGGGATCGAGACCCCGTGAAGGTGAGATTTTCCGCATCCGTCCAGACCGGCCCTGGGGCCCGCCCAGCCTCCTATACAATGGGTACCGGGTCTTTCCCGGGGGTAAAGCAGCCGGGGCGTGGCGTTGACCACCTACCCCCTTCTAGCGCCGAGGTTAAGGAAAGAGTAGAGTTGTACCTCTACTCCCCCTTTGGGCCTTCGTGGCTCTTTATATGGTGAACTGTACCTTTAACTTTAAAAAATTAGAGAACTCCTTACATTTGGTCGAAAACGTACCTGCACAGGTACAGTTCCGATCTCTTGGCGGAACAGTTCTGATCAATCGCATCTGCCACACCTGAATTGCTTCTTGATTTACGCACCAATGCATATTTCATGGTGCCAGACATTACGTTTCTGGTAACACACCGAGTCACATTTTTTTTTATAGATTTGGCAGTGTAATAGATGAAGGAGCAAAAAATACAGTCGTCGTCCGTTGTTGGCGATTTTTTGTTGTAACAGCAAGTCTCTCTTCTGCTCTTGTACCTCAGAGTTTACTTTCACCACTTTTTGGTCATTTTGTCATTGTTGAAAAAAAAATTGTCTCCAGTTTCTTCCACATTTTGATCTGAGGCAAGGTGGAAAAGCAAAACCATAAATATGTAAATCTGCAGTATGTTTTGTAAAAACATTTTTATTAAAAATAAAGATGTAGGACTAAAGGCTTGTGAAGCATCGTATTCATGCCCATTTGTGTCTAAATGTGGCGCAGTATCCCCAGTATTGAAATAATAATAAAATACTGCAAATGCAAGTTTTATTTATTGTTGTCAATACTTGTCGTGTCCTTCACCTTGCCTGAAGGTGATAGAAACTTCACAGCGCTGTGTTTGGCTTGGACGAATCCGGTCGACTGATTTTCTGTTCCTTCCTGTGCAACTGCTAGGCTGTGTTAAACTGTGCATTTTGTAACGCGACTCCAGTTACTAGTGTCGAGACGAGTTTAGTAAAACATTTTTCATCCGATCGAATTTGTACTGTACCTACTGTACCGGCCGAAATTGTACCTACTGTACCGGCCGAAATTGTACGTACTGTACCGATCGAAATTTTACCTACTGTACCGACCGAAATTGTGCCTACTGTACCGACCGAAATTGTACCTACTCTACCGACCGAAATTGTACCTACTGCACCGACCAAAATTGTACCTACTGTACCGACCGAAATTGTACCTACTGTACCGACCGAAATTGTGCCTACTGTACCGACCGAAATTGTGCCTACTCTACCGACCGAAATTGTACCTACTGCACCGACTGAAATTGTACCTACTGTACCGACCGAAATTGTGCCTACTGTACCGACCGAAATTTTACCTACTTTACCGGCCGAAATTGTACCTACTGTACCGACCAAAATTTTACCTACTGTACCGGCCGAAATTTTACCTACTTTACCGACCGAAATTTTACCTGCTGTACCGACCGAAATTTTACCTACTTTATGGACCGAAAATTTACCTACTTTACCGACCGAAATTGTACCTACTGTACCGACCGAAATTGTACCCAAGGTAGACCAGAAGTAACAACCGAATAATACCAAACTGCGTCGAGAGGTGGACAGTCGTAACTCTCACACAGGCCAACCATGAGGTTGATGTCTGAAAACGCGGACACAAAAAGCTTCACTCTAACCTAACACCAATAGCCTGAGTGACTGTGTGTCAACTAGACAGTCTTGTAACAGGGCAGTACTAACCTACCGTAAAAAAAATTGTAGCTGTGTGGGTGAAATTAACACAGATATTTCAGCAAGATGTCCGCACTGCGCCACCAGAGTCACATTAACTGCCACGGACATCAAGAAACGAGAAAAATTCGTTAATCCTTAGACTGATCGAAATATATCGAAATATTTTACAATTTGTAATTTTTAATTTTATATAAATTGTGTACATTTGTTGGCATACTTTTCGGACATCCGTTTGTTCTTCCTTGGCAGAAATCAGCATTGGTACATTCATGTTAGTAGTCAGAACGCGACTAACATACCGATTTCAGGGTCACCTCGAGCGGTGTTTCGAAACGTCGGCTGATAAGTTGCACTGGTGCTGACAACCGTTCGCCGTCAGGCTTGCTTATGCGGCTGGCGGAGGTAAAATATTGTGGCTGTTTTTGAATCTGCCGTATGTTACCATAGCAACGCTGTTCCTTTCCACACACCCAGTCCTAATTCATGAACGAAACAATACGGTAGAATTAGCATGGCTAGTTATCGTTTTGTAACGTAGGTACGTTGTTTCTGGAGTCGGAGTGTTTGTGATAAGACAGTTTCGGCGCGCTCTCTCTCTCTCTCGCTCTCTGTCCTCCAGATTTTAGACGTTAATTGAGTTTGTTCTTGACATCTGCAATATGAAGTGAGAGCAGTACTCAAGTCGAAGACGTATCGTTAGAATGAAGCTAATTCCAGTATCGTAAAACAATCGTCTGTGATATTCCTGTGCTTGGCATTAATAGTGGCTTTAATTGTCGAGTCAGCTGCTGTGGCCATTCGTGTCTTTGTGTCTTACCACAACACAAGAGTTTCTTACGTGCACCGAACTCAGAAACGAGAGTAGGTTGAATGTATTCTTCTCTCTCGGTTCTGAAAAAATCATCCTGGGTGGGGGATAAAACTGAGCAGAACTCTATTTAAAAGGGCTGAAAGAGTTCTTATGTTTTAAACACGTGAGATGAAATTAAAGATGAAAATAATTTCAGTAAGAAAAACCACTCCAGTATTAATAGAACTCCAATTAGATGCAACAATATGCAGGCTGATTTATTTTACTGCAAAATTACTCTACATGTTTCGGGTGTCCACCGCACCCATCATCAGGAGTACTAAAAACTGTAACCGCAGCCTCCGGTACAGGTCATAATATCGGTACAGCTACTTCCCTCCCTCCCGATCAGGCCACGTTTGAGGGAAGTAGCTGTCCCGATATTGTGATCCGTACCGGAGGCTGCGGTTATAGTTTTTAGTACTGCTGATGATGGGTGCGGTTGACACCCGAAACATGTAGAATGACTTTGCAGTAAAATAAATCAGACTGCATGTTGTTGCATCTGGTTGGATTTTTATTAATATTGAATTGTGATGCACGGAACCATGAGCTTAAAGAAAAACACTCGTGTCATTTAGCGTAGTGGGGTCATTGTGGGTTATAAGGAAGATCGTAGAAGTGAAACGCCAGCATCCTGCAGTAGAACATTTCTTTGTTTGCCAATTAATGTGGTTCAGATGCTGAACTGACAGTAAGCAAAGCTGGATCAGAGATTAACGCTTCTTACTTGTATTTGGGAGGTACCCGGCTCGAATTTCGGCCGGGTACGCCTGATATTTCTCTTGGTTCGTCTCAATCCATTCGTAACACTTTCGGTATACTTCTCTTCTCCTTAGTACGGCTCTACAACTCTTAGCGCAGAGTTTTGGCCTTCTCAGCCACTTCCTTCCATCTTCTCCCATCCTGGACAAGGGTATTCCGATTTGGCGCTTTTAATCTCTGTATATCTTTTTTAACATCATCCTCCCAGATTTTCGGTATACTGTTTATCATTAGGCCACGACTGCTACCTTCGACATTTTCCCAACTTATTTTTCACTTCTGTTACTTTGTACATTCTGATCTTGTAACAGGGTGGACACTAACATAAATAAATAAATACTGTTACATTGTACATTCTGATATAGAAACAGGGTGGACATTAACATGAATAAATACATACTGTTACTTTGTACATTCTGATATAGTAACAGGGTAGACACTAACATAAATAAATAAATACTGTTACATTGTACATTCTGATATAGAAACAGGGTGGACATTAACATGAATTAATACACTTACTTTGTACATTCTGATATAGTAACAGGGTGGACATTAACATGAATAAATACATACTGTTACTTTGTACATTCTGATATAGTAACAGGATGGACAATAACATAAATAAATAAATACTGTTACATTGTACATTCTGATATAGTAACAGGGTGGACATTAACATGAATAAATAAATACTGTTACATTGTACATTCTGATATAGTAACAGGGTGGACACTAACATAAATAAATAAATACTGTTACATTGTACATTCTGATATAGTAACAGGGTAGACACTAACATACATAAATACATACTGTTACTTTGTACATTCTGATATAGTAACAGGGTGAACGCTAACATAAATAAATACTGTTACATTGTACATTCTGATATAGTAACAAGGTGGACATTAACATGAATAAATACGTACTGTTACTTTGTACATTCTGATATAGTAACAGGGTGGACGCTAACATAAATAAATAAATACTGTTACGTTGTACATTCTGATATAGTAACAGGGTGGACACTAACATAATTAAATATAAATACTTGAGTAAATGGCTAGGTAGATATAAATAAATGTATTAACGTCCGGACTTCTAGCTGATTTCGACCTAGAATATTACGTCGACTTGAAATTTTCTTATCTTTGGCATTAGTTGCATAAATTTATTATAAACAGTGTCATGAGGAAGGTTCCTGTTCACCTTAGAGGTAGACGTGTCTGCGCCGTGCAAATATGTACGTGTTGTGCGTGTATCGGTGTAGGCGGTTATTGTGTGTCGGGCAGTATGGCACTGAAGTCCAGTATATGTTGTTATTGCGGTTTGGTGGTTTTCCTTACATTGTCATACGGATTACACGACTAAATCTTAAACACCACGCTTAGACACCTTTCTTATTTTTGACATGTGCCTCTAATCCATCAGCCACGTTACCATTGAATGCTGTTTTGTCACAAAACTGATTTTATACTGCACTGGGAACATCGAATACGACTGTCGGAATGTACATTTATATTAACAGTCAAAATGGGGAATGCTGCGATGAAAAAAATGTATAAACATACATATATATATGTATACAGTCGGACGGTCCGGGATTGAATCCCAGTGACGGCCAAATTTTCTGCACCCGCCCAGACCGGCCCTGGGGCCCATCCAACTTGCCGTACAATGCGTACCGTGTCATTCCAAGGGGTAAAGCAGCCGAAGCGTGGCGTTAACCACCCGCCCCATATGGCGTCGAAGTTAAAGAAAGAGTAGAGCTATACCTCTACTCCCCCCTATCTTAATGCGCTGTCCTAGGGTGAACTTTAATTTACATTTGGAAAAACGTATTAACCTGCTGCTGTCAAATAGGCCTGTACATTTCATAACGATAGTCGACATATGGAACACTACTGCAAAATGTTTGCCTACAGTTTGTACCAACAATGGAAATGTCTAATATTACTGCCAACATATCTAAACTTTATACAGACATTCGCAAAATATATGCCAATATCTCTAGGACTGCATCGCGTAGCGTCATATAAATTGACGCATTTAATATTCCCGAGTTTTTCGGGAGCCCCAGTTTGACAGAAATCTTATCAGAAGAGCCGATTGTAACAGCTGCAGTGGGTGTAAAACGAATATGCATTCCTTCGGTGACATCCTGAAAGTCTGCGACATATTTGGTTGTGTGAAACTTTGGATCTCAGGTCTAAATGCTGGACTCTGAAGTGTCTAATTCATCATCAGTTTTGAACTCTTGGTACCCCCTTTTACGGGAAGCGCCTTAGAAGCGTGTGAATGACACAATATGGCACTGGCTTATTCTCTTACATGAAGTGCAGTGTACGTATCTGGTACTGCGACCGTTATGTGCCACCACACTGTGGCTTACTGCATGGAGTTGTCCTTACGAAACTGACAGTGGCGTAGACGATAAACAAATTCCCCGCCTGTAATGGAATATAACCATATGTGCTAGGCTCACCCACTGAACTGGGTGGGTTTAATACAAGTATTAACAGGGTTATAAATCCGAAACGGTTGAGCATTTTGGTCATGCTGTAATGTAAGCCTTCTTTGAGAAAGTTGAGGGACAGCTCAGTCAACATACAGATGGACATAAAAACAGGAGGGAGAGATGTTCTGGGATTGGCCGGAAGAAACAATTAGGGACACATCCGGCGTGTATATGATGAGTGGGGTGAACAGAAACTGAGTCAGTACGTAGAGGACTACTGCCAGAATTAATGGCGCGGAGGGGAAGGAAGAAGAAACTTCAAATTAGGGGCTGTCACTTCTGTTTACTGTGAAGACGGCAGGATTATGACAGTTACTAAAAGACAACTTCAACATGAATATGTGGATTCTAGTTGATTTTTGTCGGTAGGTCAGTCAGTGGCAAACAGCTATAGCAGCTGTATTGATGCGGGCTACGAACGGGACTACCGAGGGAGCAGGGTTCGTTTGCTGACAGGGACAAGGATTTTTCCTGTTATCCAAAGCTTCCAGACCGCCACTCCGAAGCCCGCTGACGTGCCTGTTCAGTGGGTATCGGAGCCAATTTCCTGGGGATAAAGCGGCGGGTGTACCACTCACCTCTGTCTAGTGCCGAGATTAAGATTGCGTACGGAGAAACATTCCCCTCGCCCCTCATTCATTCACGGTGAGGTGCTTAAAACAGGAGTAGCTTATTTTTCTTTAGTTTTGAAAGACTTTTTTTTATACGAAACGACAGGGCAAACCGAGCAAGTTGGCTGGAGCTATAGCCTTCTGACTTTTGTTCCGGAGATGGCCGGTTCGACACTTTGCCGGAACTCCAACCATCGTGACTGAGGTTTCTGTGGTTTTCTCAGTGCCTCCTAGCCGATTCTTAGGTCGTTGCTGTCGTCGTATTCATTCCATTTTCCTTATCATGCTCATCGTTGTCATCATCGACTTGGACTGTCCTTCCCGGGTCAAGGCCTTCTGCAGAAGCTTTCGACAGATGTGCCTGCTCCAACTTCCATGCCTGTAATACGCGTGACATCATTAAGTACCCCGTCTTCCCCTACCGGGATGTAACCTCTGGGTATGCAACGTCCGCATCCTTTCACATCTTTTCAGGTATTTTAGCCAGGTGTGATGGGACATGTCCACAGTTTCGGTTACGGATATAATCATATGCCGTCGTCAGAATCCATTCAAGTCGACATTTAGCCATTGTCACCCTCTTCTGCGTGTTTATTTTTTCACCACTCATGTCCACCTTTACATCTCGTTAGACGTCATGTAATAACGTCTGAATTATACTCACTGCTGCCCTTGGAGCAGACTGTGACTTCTGCTTTGGATAAAGTTAAAGTTCACTCTAGAACCGGCCATGAAGACTTAATGGGGGAGTAGAGGTGTTGCTCTTCTGGTTCTTTAACCTCGGCGCTAGTTGGGGTGGGTGGTGATCGCCACGCCCTGACCGCTTTACTCCCTGGAATGAGCCCCGGTACCCACTGTACAGGAGGCTTCATGGGCCCCAGGTCCGGCCTGGACCGGTGCAGAAAATCTCGCCCCCCCACAGGGATTCGATCCCTGGACCGTTCAACCCGTAGCAGGTCTCTGTCTTCTGCTGTGGGACGCGAGAATAACCAGAAAGGATTTAACACAGCAGTGCGTGGATACGCTGAGTATGAGATAGTCTAATGATGATGAAGACGTGAATCCTTAACACCATTGCTGTGGAACCTTAAACCTGGCACAGCAAGAAGACATGGTCTGTAGCAGGGGTCTGAATAAGGTAAGTGGCCAGCCTTGACAAGGGCATTGCGCCTGCGTCATCAAGCGGTGTTTTAATAACACTGGGGAATCCTTCCCGGAGGCAGTGGGGAAACCCTTCGTAACTGGACATGGCATGGGTTTCGTCGTACCGCCTAGCGGCCTAATCGGTTGCAGTAGACTCGAAAAAATATGTTTATGTGACAGAGTTTAGCAGTTAGACTGATGCGTGCACGGAATAATTATAATATTGGGTGTGCAAGGTACCTCCGCACACTGCGGAACAACACACTGTATTCGAACGTGGATAACTCTTTTGATAGGGAAGCATGGAAGAAGGGCTTACAAACCGTGCTTTTCATTGGTTCACTCGTACTTCATCTACTACAGAGGCTCTAAAGTGGAAATTTATCTGGCTACATTCGTGTTTAAAATTTGTCAATGGTTTCATTCAGTTTTGGATAATACAGTAGAACCCGGTTATAACGACATGGGTTTTATACGGCATCTCGCCTATAGAGTTAGATATTATGTAGTAAAAATTAATTCCCTACTGCGAACCGTAACATTATACACCTCGGTTATAACGACACAAAATATTCAGTCCATGACGTTATAACCGAGTGCGACTGTATTTGGAAGCGAATACTCTAAAATACAGCCAAACTCCCACATAATGCCACCGTTACCTAGTGCCTATGAAATTCTGCGAACGGAAATTCCTTATACAGTATTTCGATTTACCGCCACGCTAGATATACCACCATAAATGGCGGTGAACAAACAGTGGCGCTATATGGGCGTTTTACTGTATGTATGAGATGTCAATCTTCTATCTGTACTAACTTGATTGGTGGTGTTATGTTTATTGGACCGTGCATCATTGTGATAGTTGAAGAATAAAAGACCAACTTGATGTCACTTGCTATTGTATTTCACTTCTTATGTGCTCAACATGTTTCCGACATTAATATATCCATCATCAGGAGCTTGCGATTATTCTGTTGAATTACCACATTGGTCGTATTGTTCTTGGTTCGATGTGTGTTGGAGTTTCGGTGTGGTTGGTT
>Ga0123355_10021440_pt1 | contig 10338 bp, 12 predicted proteins | sample TergutEmb28metaG_3_FD_89872 | JGI IMG/M metagenome (GOLD analysis project Ga0123355, IMG submission 89872) | Embiratermes neotenicus P1 segment gut microbial communities from Petit-Saut dam, French Guiana - Emb289 P1 | ecosystem: Host-associated > Arthropoda: Insects > Digestive system > Gut ... | reverse complement strand
GGAGAATGGTTGGCCAGAGCAAGCCGTCCGCCAGGCCTCAAGACACGGGCCATCTCCGAAACGACGGTCGCGGGGAACGGTGAAAACATGATTCCAAACATGGAAACCACCACGTCGAAACTACCGTCTGCGTAGGGAAGCCCTTCCGCAAAGCCTTCGTCGAAGCGGATGTGCAGTCCCTCGCGATCCGCGCGCGCTCGAGCCTCCTCCAGCAGATGAGGCATCATATCCAAGCCGGTTGCCCTGGCACGGTGCGTCGGGCAAAAGGCGCACTCGGCGTTAGGGCGCGCAAGTTGGGCATGGAGGACGGCTGGACATGGGAATTACCGGCGAAGAAGTCCGAAGACGCTCTCGCGGACAACTGAGCATCTTCGACGACTTTGGGCATCTTCGGCGAAACGGTGTGGGAGGAATCGCCGAAGGCGCTCACTGAGCGCGAAGGTGCTCACGAAAAGGGATGAGCATCTTCGCAACGATTGAGCACCTTCGACGACTGATCGGGTTACTCATTCGCGGAGTCAGACCCTGTTCATGCGGTCCGCAACCGGAAATGGGCTAAGTTTGGCAACCATTGGAACTGATGCGGCCCATGATCTTGACGAAGGGCGGCGTTCCCCTTCGGTTACCAGTACCGCAGCGCTCACGCTGGCGCCCGGAGGACTGCGGCGGTGGAGGCGGCGGGGTGGTTGCCGTAGACGAGCCACGAGCAGAAATACCCCAGCAGCACAACTGGGCCACTCGCCGCAAGATTCAATCGGAGGGTGATGGTGATGCCAAACAGCAGGAAGTCGTCGCTGGGAAGCAGTAGCGATGGCAATCCGAGCTGTAGATTATATTCCTGAATTGGCGGCGACCCCCGTGCGGGCGGTGATGCGGGCACGCGGAGATGGTGGCGCGGAGCCGGAGCAGATTGGAGCGAAGCGTGGGCTTCCTGGCGCTGCTCGCGCTCATCCTCCTCTTCGCCAAGTCAGAGCCGGCGCCGGCTGCGGAAGCCCGGAAAAAATACGTCATCGGCGAGCAATATACCCTGCATTCGAAGGTTCTGGGCGAAGACCGGACCTTCTGGGTGAGCTTGCCGGCTAGCTATGACGGCAGCAAAGCCTACCGTCGCTACCCGGTGCTCTATGTCCTGGATGGCAACCTCTTCTTTCACCCCTTCACCGGGGTGGTGACGCAGCTGAGCGAGGACGCGACGCCGCTCATTCCGGAGATGATCGTCGTCGGCATCGACAGCCTGCATCGCGTGCGGGACTCCACACCGACCAGGTCGCTGGTGGGGCCTAACGGAAAGGAAGCGCAGGACTGGGCCGAAAGCGGCGGTGGCGAAGCGTTCCAGCGCTTCATGGGGGAAGAGCTCATCCCCTACATCGACGCCCATTTCTCCACCAGCAACTATCGCGTCTTGGCGGGCTATTCGCTCACCGGCGTGCCGGTGATCTACAACCTGTTCACGCGTCCTGCAATGTTCAACGCCCACATCGTCCTGGACGGGGCGCTCTGGTGGGACGACCGCATGACGATCCGCCTCGCCGAGCGCGCCCTCGCCGAGCGGCGCTTCAATCACAACGAGCTTTTCATCCTCACGACGGCGCAGCGCTTTCCGGCGCCTTACATCACGGTCGAGCCGGGCGGCCGGGAGCTGGCGGCCCTGCTTGAACGGCGCCCGACGCCCGGCCTGCACGTCATGCATCACGAGGTCACCCGGGAAACGCACCACAGCCTTGCGACCACCGGCCTCTACGAGGCTCTCGTCAGCATTTTCGACGGCCACATGATGACTCTGGACGAGCTTTATCTGACGCCTGCGAAGATCCCGGCTCGTTTCGAGCGTCTGTCGGAACGACTGGGGCATAGCTTCGCGCCGCCGGAGGGCACCATTGACTTTTTCGGATACAACTTCATGCGCTATTTGCCCGTCCAGGAGATGGACAAGGCGTTGTTCTATTTCCAGATGAACACCCGGAACTACCCGCGCTCGCCGAACGCATGGGCGAGCCTGGGCGAGGCGTATGTGGAAGCTCACGACTGCGCTCGCGCCGCCGACGCCTTCGCGCGCTCGCTTACGCTTCAGCCGGGGTTTTCCAAAGCAAAGACGGGCATGGAGGCGGCTCGCAATGAAGGTGGGGACAGTCCTCGCCGCTGTCACTAGGCCAGCCTAGCCGCTCGGGCGTGACGACGCGGGCTCCCCAAGGGGCGGCTTCGGCCACACTCGCCGAGGTCCAGATCGCTACGGACAGCACAGCACTGGCGAGCCTGCAAAGATGCTAGCGGTGTTCTGGACGTCAGGTATTGCGACTGCAAACCATTGCCGCGAGGACCGGCGGTGCAGACGTGCCAAGGGATTTCGAGAGTAGCGAAAGAGACAGGCCTCGGGGGAGAGCCTTTACAAGGCTCTCGCGGCGGGGCGCGAAGATCGGGTACGACGCAGACGCTGATGGATTCCCTCGGCGTCCGACTGGTCGTGACGACTAACTTAACTAAGGTTAGGAGCGAGCAAGGAGCGTGGCGTCATGCCAAAGTCACCAGCAGACATCAAACCGGAGAGCTGGCATCGCTTCTTTGCTTCGACTGCGAACAACCGCGCATGGCAACTGGCGGAACTGCGGCCAAGCGAAGTGGACCTCCGAGAGTTGCTCAACGCGGCGCATGCGGCAGCATGGCATTGGCAGGTAGTTGGCAATGAGCTCAATCGCATGCGCGCCGTTATGCTCCTCGCACAAGCCCACGCGATGGCGGGTCTCGGGACTAGCGCTTTGGCTTATGCGGACGAAATGCGCTCGTACTTCCTGGCAATGCTGAGCACACCTGATTGGGAGCTAGCGTTCGTCCACACGGTGCATGCCTATGCTGCGAGCGTCGCTGGCTCAGCGGAACAGCAACTTGAATCATATGTCCAGGCGGCGAGAGCGCTGAAAGGTATCGCCGACGAGGGAGAGAGGCGCATCGTCGAGCGGGTCTACCGCCATGTTCCAACTCCATGATGGCGGTGGCGAATAGTCTACGTTGTGCCAAGCGCCTAACAGGCACTTGCCGCGGACCGTGGTGGACCAAATGTAAGTTGCGTGCGGTAGCGCGGCCGCTGAACTGCGGCGTTAGACCGCCCGCATGGCTGCTGTTGGCCCGATTGACATGCTGGGAAATCCCCGCCGATACTCGTTTTGCTATCATCTTGATTCAGCAGCGTGAGGAGCTGTCTAGCGAGGGGCTGTGTGTTCACCCGCGTCAGCCTTGAAGTCGCTGGGGCGCAGCCGGTGAGGGATACCGACCCAAAGACTACCAGACTTAATAAGACGACCGACCAGCGCTGAACGTGTTCCATGCTAACTACCCCCTTGTTCTGTCTGGAGCACATTACTGCGTCTCGAAACGCCTCGATCCAAATATTAGGGCTATAACAATGAGTACGGCATGGACGACTCATTAACATTGATTAATGCGAGAGTGGCTCGACGCCGGGATGCATCCGCTCGGGATCCGCTCACGTGCCTTGAGTGCGGATAATCATTCTGGTGCGCGGGTTCCCTCTCCTACTCGAGCTGTCGGATTCGGGAGCTGACGCTCGGAGTCGCGCTACTGTTTAGCGGCACTCACGGCTCCGCGGCCTGTTGCATCGTCCTGATTACGCGGTTGTAGTAGGGGCAGAGCTCTCTCTCAGTAGATCTGTTCCCAACTCAACTCCTCCAGACCTAACCTGTGCGCGTGCAGAAGCAGCATGATTGTCTTGCCGTCGCGGATTTCACCTGAGTCGATCATCTGAACAGCGGTTGCGAGAGTTATCTCCAGGATCTCGATGTCCTCGCCTTCGCGAAAATCTCCGCCGCCGGAAGTGACTTGATCCTCGGGTTGGTACTCAGCCACAAAGAAACGCAGGCATTCGGTAACAGAACCAGGGCTCATGTAGGCATCAAACAAGTGTCTCGGCGCACGCACGCGATAGCCCGTTTCTTCCTCTGCCTCACGTTTGATGCAACTGGCAGCGTCCTCGCCGTCAAGCAATCCCGCGCATGCCTCGATCAAATACCCGTCGGCGGATTCATTCACGAAGGCGGCGAGCCGGAATTGCCGGGTCAACAGAACGGTCCCTTTCCCGGCGTTGTAGAGAAGAAGCACCGCACCATCTCCGCGATCATAGACCTCCCGCGACTGACGTTGCCAAGACCCGTCCCGGCGTCGATAGTCGAAGGTGACCTTTCGCAACAGGTACCAGTCGTCTGAAAGCACCTCTTGTCCTACGATTCGAACATGAGGGGCTGATTTAGATGGGAGGGGCTTGGTCATTCGGGTACGGACTTGGTCACCCGAACAGGGATCTCATCGACATGGTGATAGATCGGTAGCCCCAAAGCTTTGGCGCATTGGACGTCCAAGTCTGCCCCGTGCGACTCTCCCACTATGCGCAGAACCGCATCGCAGCGCTCCAAGAGTCGATGCGCCACCGGATATTGGTAAGCTTTAAAGGCTTGTTCGTTTGGGTCTGACCCGCCGGCAGCATGAAGGATCGGTAACGCCAGCCATTCGCCGATCATCGGTACGTGTCCACGCTCGTAAATCGGCAACGCATAGCTCTCTAGACGTCGTCGGTTGGACGCGATTTTCGCGGCGTCGCCACCCGTTCCTGAGGTGTAGGGGCCGCAAATCAGGATCAGCAGGGGCCTGTCCGACTGCATGATGGCTATCGTACGGTTTCGTGTATAATCGTGCAATATCGTGCAGTCGAGGATTGACCAAAACCCGGTGCTGACGGCCCAGCGCAAGAAGCAGATCCTGACTCGCTTGAGTCGGGAGGGTCAGGTTGTTGCCAAGGATCTGGCGCAGGAATGGCGCATCTCAGAGGACTCGATCCGGCGGGACCTACGTGAGCTGGCCAGGGCTGGAAAGCTCCAACGCGTTCACGGCGGCGCCCTACCTTCGTCTCCTGCTGACGGCAGCCTTCAGATTCGGCAAGCAGTATCGGTCCGCGAGAAGGCAATTCTCGGGAAGACTGGTGCGGCCATGATTCGCCCTGGCCAGGTTGTCATCCTCGATGGGGGCACGACAGCCCTCCAAATCGCACGGCACCTCGCGCCGGATCTGCGAGCGACCCTCGTCACGCACAGCCCCACGGTTGCGGTCGAGTTGGCCACTCACCTGTATATTGAGATTGTGATCCTCGGTGGCCGACTATTCCGCCATTCGATGGTGACCGTGGGAGCAACACTTATCGATGCCGCGTCGCGGTTACGTGCCGATCTGTATTTCATGGGAGTGACGGGTGTTCACCCGAAGACCGGGCTGAGTACCGGCGATGCCGAGGAAGCCGCTGTAAAACGCGCGTTACACGAGCGGGCTGCCGAGACGATCGTGCTCGCATCCAGCGAAAAGCTACTGGCGGCATCGGCATTCGTCGTTGTCCCAATCGGTGACGTTTCCGCCATCGTCGTTCCGCCAAAAACAGAGCGACGTACAGTCGACATGCTGAAGAAATCTGGTGTAGGGATCGTGCGGGCGAGTTAGCGATCGGTAGACCTGTCGTCTGCCCGTCCACTTCTGACCGGAGCGAGGCAGATGCAACGATGCAACGGGTCTCCTTCGGTCCTCTGCTGATTGCTTGCTCGACTAAAGACTCGCGCTATCCAGCCGCAGCCGAAGGACCGGTAAGGGGAAGTTCACTGCAAACGGTTGAATGTCTGTTGATGGCCGCCGGCGGACCGATGCCTGTTTCCACTTTGGTTTCCAATCCAGCGCCGCCCAGGAGAACCCAACAGCACCTAACGAGGCCCCGTTTACGCGCAACAGGTTGTTTTAGGTGCTCTTGGGTGTTGCAGGGTGCAGGTGGTGCTGAAAATCCGCGTGTCGGCAGTTCGATTCTGTCCCTGGCCACCATTTCTATCAGGAACTTACGGTGATCGCCGAGTCGGTCGATGCGGCGATGTTTCCATTTTGTTTCCATTTTGTCTGTAACGGTCTGGCGACGACACATTGACGGCTGATTGTGCGGCCATGCGCAGCTCTGGCCCTTGTACCTGGAGCGGCGCGACATTTGAGTCCGACTTAGCCGGGAACTGCCGCGAGTCCACTGAGACTCCCGATGTCGTGTTTCGCGTGTCCCCTACGATTATAGCTAACAGTTAGAAGGCTACGGCGTCCTGCTGCCAAGCAGCATAGGGAGAGCCGAATGAAAGGTACGAGCCTCGCCTTTCCCTTGCGGTCCGGGATGGGCCTCGGATCTGGGGGGTGTCTAACGGCTGGCTCACGTCCGCGGTGGGTAAGCGTCCCAGCTCGACGAGGTACCCCCAACAGGTAGTGCCCTCAAAAGGAAGTTCCGAATTCAGCGCGGCGGGCGCTAGGAGGTCTCAGATGCGTGTTAGACAAGATGTCAAGTTCGCCTTGTTTGGCGTCCTCATGATGTCGCTCAGTGATGCTGCTCCGACGGCACCGCCGAAGGCAACATTCACGACGTTCGATGTCCCGGGCGATACCGCTGGCACATGGCCCACGGGCATTACGCCCGGCGGCGAGATAACGGGGTACTATTGCACGGCGCAACTCCCGGCGACGTTCCCTTGCCATGGCTTTGTGCGCCACCCCAAAGGAGATATCACTACGTTCGATCTCCCAGGCGACGCCTTCGGCACGTTCCCGTACGCCATCAACCCGGCGGGGGTAATCACAGGATTCTACGCGGACGCAAACTTCGTGTATCACGGATTCTTGCGTACACCCGACGGTACTCTGAGCACATTCGACGGTCCAAGCGCCACCGCAACACAGCCTTTCGGAATCGACCCTCGGGGTTTTGCTACGGGACTATGGGAAGACTCGAACGGCAATGGTCATAGCTTCGTGCGCGCGCCGGACGGCACTTTCACCAGCTTCGATCCGCCGAACGAAACATACAACTCGAGCGTCATCAACGCGGCAGGAGCGGTCACGGGGAACTTCTCCGACAACAATGGCCTAGAACACAGCTTTTTGCGGACACCCGATGGCGCCGTTACGGAATTCGATGCCCCGAGCGTCTGCACAACAATAAACGGCACTTTCGCCACGGGCATCGACTCGGCAGGGCGCATCGCGGGAACGTACAACGACACAGGTTGCGTACATTTCCATGCTTTCCTGCGCGCCCGAGACGGCACCTTCACCACAATCGATCTCCATGTTCCGGGCGCCACAGACATCTCAGCCGACGCGATCAACTCCGAGGGGGCGATCTCAGGCATCTACTCTCTCAGTGGCAAATTATTCGGCTATTTGCGGTCTCCGAGCGGCGTCGTCACGACCTACTCTGTGCCCGGGGACAATGGTTTTGCTGACACTGCGGTAAACCCCGCCGGGGTAGTTACGGGGTTTTACGAAGATCCCTCCTCCGGTGAACATGCCTACGTGTGGACCCCCGAGGGCAAGTAGCAAGGCGCGCAGTCTCGCGCGCTGACAGCGATCCGACATGGCCCATGAAAGCGCCGCCCCGGGTGGCGTTTTCGTTACGGGAGCAGCGGAAACCTATGGCGGATTTTCTCGGTAGCGGGGCTAGGATTGTCATGTCCCTACATTCGGCTAGCGCGCGATTGACGTATCCCCCCGAGGTATTGATGCGTGCATTGCTGCGGCTGCTGGAGGATCAGACAAATCAGCACTTTGCGTAAACGCTCGGACCGCCCGAGAGGGCGATGTTTCCATTTTGTTTCCATTTTGTCTCGGCAGCGCCGATCCGAGCGCGCTCATAGGCAGTGCTTGAACGGAGCGTCCCCTCCGAAAAAGCGAAACACAAAGAGTGCCGGTGTTGAATATCTGATTTCAAACATTCAAATGTCCCCAATGACTCAAACCGACCCAAAGCTGTCCTTCGGCTAGGCGCTGAGCTCCAGTTTGCCGCATTCATTGACAACCCCGTGCCACTGCTCATGATTCACATGGTCGCGGAACGGGTAACAGCAACTACGTGTTGTTGAAGATGGCGTGGTACGCGTTCTATAGCGACAAGTTCTGATGCTGCCGCTCTAAGGAGATTGCCGATGACCTGGAGCTGGTTTGACATTGCATTTCCTTGGATTGGCGGTGGAGCCGCAGTTGTACTTCTGGTTTTGTTGTTTGGCACCAATTTGCTGCGCAGTGACTCGATCTCGTCCCGTTGGCGCGATCCGGTTTGGCTGTCGTGGATTGCGACCGCTGCCTATCTACTGCACAACGTTGAAGAGTATGGTCTGGACCTCTTGGGCAATTCGCACGCATTCCCCAATGCACTCTGTGCCGCCCTTAACCTCCCCCCTTTTCCAGACTGCCCGATCCCTCACGCCTTCTTCTTGGCGGTCAACATTCCCTTGTTCTGGGTTATTGGACCGTTGGCCGCGCTGCTTAGTCCTCGACATCGTCTCGTGGGGTTCGCGTTGTACAGCGTGATCTCCATAAACGCCCTCGCGCACATCGCGGCCGTCTTCTGGACGGGCCAGCCCTACAACCCTGGATTGTTCACTGCGTTGCTTCTATTCCTTCCACTGACGGTATGGGTTGGCTACGCATTCTTTGGGAAGGATCGACTGAGCTACAAAGCTTTGGCATTGCTTCTGGCATGGGGCATGCTGCTTCACGTTTTCCTTGCCGGGCCGATGTTCATGTTCATCAAGGGCCTCATCAGCGCCACGGTGCTCATCTGGAGCCAGATCATCAACGGGGGTCTGCTACTGGTCGTTATGTGGCTGGCAGAACAGTGGCGCGGCGGCGCTCTAGCCCGTCCGGTGCGCGCGATCGTGTAACGTCCGCTGTTGGCTGGACTGAGACGTAGTCGTCTGCACTGGCGACCGCGTCCTTCGCGACCTCACGAGTGCCAAGGATGCGCACGCGAGCGGACACATTGCCACGCGTTGTATCGGGCGTGCAGACTCTCGCGCGCATGCGAAAAAGTTGCCAGGAAATTTGGGCGGTGCACAAGACGAGAGAGTCCCCCGGTGTTTCCCGTGCGCGCATATAAGGGTGTACGCCGTGTCCGGTGCCGTCCGAAGGTCGAGCACTACGTCGCCCTCGATATTTGGCAATTGCAGCGCTACGGCCTCCTAGAGCCCGGTACGGAGGGCTCCGTGCTGCTTCGATCCGCCGACGGCAGGCAGATCGCGACAGCAAGCTTCCTTATTGCTCTGTCTAAGCTGCGGGTGCAGCTCGAAGGCGTCCGGCGCTCGCTGCCGACCGAAATCTGCATCGAGCGAACGCCCCTACGGAACGGCACGCGACCGTGGTTCCGATGCCGACGATGCAACGCGCGCCGTGCAATTCTCTACGGACTCGACGAGGACAACAGCTTTAGCTGTCGCCGTTGCATGGGGCTCGTCTACCGCAGTCAGGATCAGACAAAGTTGCAGCGCCTGTATCTTAAACAGGATCGGCTTGAAGCGAAGCTAGCGGGTAAGTATCGCCTCGCCAGACCCGCACCTCATGAGGCCCCGTTTACGCGCAACAGGTTGATTCAGGTGATCCTGGGTGTTCTCGGATTCAGGTGGTGCTGAAAATCCGCGTGTCGGCAGTTCGATTCTGTCCCTGGCCACCAATTCGATCGGGAACTTACGTTGGCAGCCGAGTCGCTCGGAGCGGCGATGTTTCCATTTGGTTTCCACTTTGGTCTGACCGGACGCGTTGGCAGACGAATGAAATGATGGCCCCTCGCCGGGGCAGGCTATCGTCTTCTTCTCATCTTCCCCACGTGACGACCGTGAGATCGAGCGGCAGGCTCTGCCTGCCTTGAATCGGTGGGTTCACGGGGGTGAGCGTCAGGGGTGTGCCGGTCATCTCAGCACGGTCGAAATCCTCTGTTCCAGCGAGATCTACCGCAGTCACCTGATAGTGCTCGAATGTATATGGAAGGCCGTTTGCCGCCAGCGCATCGGGTCGATCCATGAGCTGGAAATGAAGATGTGGCGCCTGAGTGTTGCCCGAGTTTCCGACTCTGCCGATCTGCTGACCCCGGCGGACTCGATCACCGGTGCTAACCGTCACGGATCCCGGAACCATGTGCGCGTACAACGCGTAGACACGGTCCCGAACCTTGATGATCGCGAAGTTGCCATCAGCCTCCTCAAGCGGCAAATTCGGTGGCAGCGCGCCCGGAGGCTGGTCCCTCAGATCGTTGCGCGCGCCGACCACCTCACCGTCCGCCACCGCAAAGACGGGCTGATCGTAGATCCTATAGTTCTTCACTTCGTTCGCATCACCGGTGAAGATTCGCCCGGCGTCGTCAATCTTTTCCCAGTCGATGGCGAATCGCTGTGCCAGATAGAAGCGTCCATCGACCGGCAGTAGCGCTCGAACGTGCCTGATGCTGTCACAGCACCCGTCTGCTGCCACATACCCGACGCCCTGGAGCGGCGCCGC
>Ga0123355_10021439_pt1 | contig 10338 bp, 8 predicted proteins | sample TergutEmb28metaG_3_FD_89872 | JGI IMG/M metagenome (GOLD analysis project Ga0123355, IMG submission 89872) | Embiratermes neotenicus P1 segment gut microbial communities from Petit-Saut dam, French Guiana - Emb289 P1 | ecosystem: Host-associated > Arthropoda: Insects > Digestive system > Gut ... | reverse complement strand
CCATTGCCTAAATAAATTATGCAGTCACTCACGCCCCTGCTTCTTCACTCTCGCTGTCCCAAACCATTTCGGATATCCGGTTTGGGGACAGGAACCCGGCTCTCTTACGCACAGACAATGCAGAGTGCTGACTCAGAAATTAAACTGTTGGTGCATGACGTAACCAGTATGATTTAAATGGTTAAAGTGTTCGAATTCACATATTCTTCACTTCAATACACTTTAGTTTCCGTCCAACCTAACTTTGTCAGAAGGACGAGCTGACAGTCTATCAGAATCTTCGTAGCAGCAAAGTTTTGTATAATTTTCCCTGCAATAAATATACTTCTCTCTCTCTCTTCACACCTCTTCCTCTCCAAATTCTCTTTTTTCTTTCTCTGTTTAATTCTGTCTTTATGCTTCACAGTTAACTCGTGTTGCTGAAGTCCAAATGTAAATTATTGCCATAATTAAGGACATTTTTATCTTAAAAATATCATTACAAGAACATTTCCGTAATATATTATGAACTCTTTAAAGGGTTGCATTCTCACCTAAAATCTGTGACATGCGCACTTCTTATGCATAATTCAAATCCCCCCCCCCCAAAAAAATACCGACGACAAGAAAATATGTGTTCGGTTTTTTTCTATAATGCTGATTTTTAGACGCTTTTCGTAACATTCCGCGCCGCCATTTTCATTCACGTTCTCTTACTTCAAATAATATTTTCTTAAGACGGTAAGAGAAATATTATTTCATTAAGTGCCTCTATCAAACGCGGATAAAAATAGAACTTCTTTAATAACGCATAGTTATACGATGAGAGGCGCTCTATAAATTTGCAAAATTATAAGTTTAATTTCCTGTACTTTCTCTCTCTTATATTGAGCCATATATCAAACTGAAATTATCTGCAGTAATTTTCACATTCGTACCGGCCATCTTGATATTATTTAACTTTTATTCTTTCAGCAACTGATGCACCAGTGAGCTGCCTAAAATAAACAATATCAAAATTTACATTAAAATTTACATTAAAACAGCTCCGACATGTTTCGGTGTTATAGTTACACTATCATCAGGGAGCGCATTAATTTGTGCTTACTAAACTTACAGTTGTTAAAATAGTCCGTTAAAATACATCTGTGTGTGGTTAATACTGTGGTGGTGTGGCTGAGTATATTAGGTCCTTATTGGTGTCTGTATGTTGCACTGTTCGGCAGTAGACTGAGTTGGTGAATGCGTAGCTGGTTGTGTGACGTGTGAGCCAGGTCGTACAGAGGATTTATCTTAATGATGAGATGACTCACACGTCATATAACCAGCTACACATTCCCTAACTCAGTCTACTGCCGAAATGTGCAACACATAGACACCAATAAGGACCTAATATATGCAGCCACACCAACACCGTATTAACCAAACACAGATGTATTTTTGTGGACTATTTTAAACTGTAACTTTAGTAAGTACGAACTAATGTGCTCTCCGAAGATGGTGTAACTGTAACACCGTAATATGTCGGAGCTATTTTAATGTAAATTTTAATATTTTTCATTTCAGGCAGCTCACTAGTGCATCAGTTGGTGAATAAATAAAACTTTGATAATATCCGCAGTAACGTTCCTTCGAACTGCTACAAATCAGTAAGTGGCCCAAAGCAGAAATCACTTAGAAAGATACGAATTTATGATACTTCCTACACAGAAAGTAAAATTGTCCTTGTGAAGGCCAAGACAAGCACTTAAAGGGGAGCTCCATTTATTGTAATATTTGTCAATTTATAAATATGAGAGGCCAACTTCAAGCTCCGACCTATTTATCTCCAAGGAAAGAGACCGCTGTTCCCATTTTCAAGTTGGGGGGGGGGGGCGAGTGAGCTTCTTAATCGATCTGTACATCTTTTAAACGAAAACACCCCTTGTTCTTGGTGGGAATCGAACCACCTGATCGGGCAGCCCATAATGTATGCGTGAACTACACGCGAACAAAAGATATTATCATATTTCAGAAGGTCTAATTCTTTTAAGGATAGTGGCTAATATATTTCATGATTGCTACAGCATGATATAGTAAGACATAGCGCACCCTTGTACAGGCGCTGAAGCTCTGTACAGGGGCCCGTAAGTGGAGTAGAATTATAGCTCTACTCTTTCTTGACAACGGCACTAGAAGGGGGTGAGGGTTCAGCGTCACGGTCCGGCCGATCTTTATCCCCGGAGAAAGACACGGTACCTATTGTACAGGAGGCTGGGTGGGCCCCAGGGCCGGTCTGGACAGGTGCGGAAAATCTCGCCACCACCGAGATTCGATCCCCGGACCGTGCAGCCTGTAGCCAGTCGCTATACCGACTGAGTTCCCCCCCTCCCACCCCACACATAATAAGACATGAATAGAGTTAAATATTATGTTTCACAAGGTTGTCAAATCTCGCGGTGATTATCTCCCACAATATAATTAGCTGTTGCTTTGAATGGAGTTACAGCGTCTTTTCCCATAAGTAATAAATTGATTTTAAAACATTTTCTTGGTAAGAATTTGAGAGTTTCTTCTGATTACTTCAAAAACTACAATTTCACTGAGGCCTTCGCAAGCCCTTTTTGATTTTGGTCGTCATTTCGCTATAGAACGAAAATAAATGACGTCTAATGACACCGTTTTCACATGCCACTAACTAACCCCATCCCTGTACCCACACAAAAAACAGTAAGTCACTCATTACCCAAAAATTCCTTCATAACACTCCAAGTCTTATGTATATTGGACCGTGCAACAATGTGATAATTGAAGAACAAGAGACCAACTTGAGTTCACAGTTCACTAAGATTTATTTCACTTCTTCTATGCACAAAATGTTTCGGACATTACTATATCCATCATCAGGAGTTTGCGACTTTTCTATTGTATCATCACATTGGTTGCGTGTTCTTGTTTCGATGTATGTTGGAGTTTCGGTGTGGTTGGTTGGGGTGGTAACCGTGTGGCAGCCTGCCACACGGATACCACCCCAAACCAGCCACACCGAAACTCCAACACACATCGAAACAAGAACACGCGACCAATGTGGTGATACAATAGGAACGTCGCAGGCTCCTGATGATGGATGTATTAATGTCTGAAACATGTTTAGCATAGAAGAAGTGAAATAAAACTTAATAAATTGTGATTTCAAGTTGGTCCCTTATCCTTCAATTAACACGAGTCTCATAATCAGCGTGTCAGTACAGATATTTCTCAAGAAATGTTACATTACAGACAATACATTAAAAATATAGCCTCATTATAAACAAGGTTCTTAATATATTCGCCATCTTTTGCACATAATTTTTTTTTCCACGCTTCAGAAAGTAAAACAGTCTCATTACTTTCAGCACCCGTACGGAAGTCAGTAATAGTATTTTGGCACAGCCAGTTCTGATCTAAAGACGCAGTGTGAGTCAACGCCTAGGAGTTTGCATGGCTGTTACAAAGAGGAAAATGAGATCCTTAAATTTCACAAAGAAATCTCTGCAGTGAGTCCTCACCACAGAGTTTATCTAGATGAGATCCAGGCTCACGGATTGGCCTGAAGCAGTGGCGGACACTTCAAAAGGGACAATCCTCCAGCGTGCATAATACTGGGTTATTCGAAATGATTGTGTGTTTTTTAACAGCTTGCCATACACAATACTCTTGAGAGAGCAGTATATGTTTTTTTTAATAGAACACACACCAAGTTTGTGTTACATACCTTAAAGGTGCTCTACATGTGCACCCATTGTAATTCTACAAATATCAACACGATAATCGATAATCACCGCTGATATGCTGCAAACAGTTTGGAACGAACTCGATTATCATGTTGATGTTTGTAGAATCACAATGGATGCACATATAGAGGACCTGTAAGGTATGTAACAAAGACTTGGAGTGTTGTTCTATTAAACAAGAAAGACATATACTTCTATGTCAAGTGTGTTTTGTATGACAAGTTCTTAAAACCCAGACAATCATTTTGAATAACCTTGTACAGTACGAGTGTATTGTAGTTAATGTACTTCTGCATGAAATTTGCTCTGTAAATGGCCATGAAGACCCAATCCAACTCTGGGGATGCACCAAACAAAGTAACACAGATATTGTATGTTTATTGGGCCGTGCATCATCTTGATATTTGAGTAAAGAGAGACCAAATTGATGTCACTTGCTTTATTATTTCTTTATTTAATGCCCAACATGTTTCGAATGTATTAACATCCTAAGCATGTTGAGCATTAAATAAAAAAATAATAAAGCAAGTGACATCAAGTTGGTCTCTCTTTACTCAACTAACATAGGTATTATACAACGATTCCAGAACAAAGTACTCAGGAACATGTTCAATGCGCCCTGGTACATTAGAAACAATGACATCCACAAAGACCTGCAAGTGGATATTGTGACTAGCGAAATCCAGAAGTTTGCACAAACGCATGAAAGAAGACTCCATCGTCATGAGAACGATGAAGACATACAGCTGCTGGACAACATGGCTATAGTGCGCGGACTCCAGAGGAAAAATCTTTTTGAGCTATTTTAATTGATAGTGCCAAAGCAGAGACAGTGTTAATGCAAGTGTTAGTGTAAAAGCAGAGAGAGTGCTAGTGTGTTAGTGCAAGTGCAGAGGCAGTGTTAGTGTAAGTGTTAATGTACAAACAGGGACAGTGTTAGAGTAAGTGTCAGTGTAAGAGCAGAAACAGTGCTAGTGTAAGTACACAACAAAAAGTGTGCACACAGACACTAATGGGTGAACTGTTAGGTTTTGTGCAACATTAATAATTTAGGATAAAATAAGATTGCTTATTAGTTCCTGTGACTGGATTGTAAAGACACAAAGCTCTGAAAGGCTTTATAATAAAAAAAATGAAGACCCAGAGGGGGAGTAGAGTTACAGCTCTATTCTTTCTTTAACCTCGATGCTAGATTTGGGTATGTGGTCAATACCAAGCTCCGGCCGCTTTGCCCACCATAATGAGCGAATTTTCATTGTATAGGTGACTGAATGAGCTCGAGGATCGGTCTGGAATGGTACGAAAAATATCATCCTAACCGGGATTCTAGCCCCGGACCATTCAGCCTGTAGCAAGTCGCTATAATCACTGAGCTAGCTATCTCTGTCCATTTTCTTCTCCATAACTAATCTACGAGGCTTATTCAGAAAGTAAGTACCGTTTGGCTGTAAAAAAAAAAAGTCGATTAAGGTTTCTTATAAAATTTTATTTTTATCAGATTCTACATTCTTCAAACTGTTTTTCCACATATACGCCGCCATTATTGAGGCACTTATCGTAGCGAGGCACAAGTTTTTGTATACCCTCCTCATAGAATGCGGCCGCCTGCGATGTTAGCCACTACTGACAATGTCATGGAATAGAGTCCTGGAAATCTGAGGAAATTGCAGGGACAGATCAGAAATTGCGAAACGTCTGTCGTCACGCACTCTTTCGTTGACCTTACGCACCAAATCAACATTCACCAAAGATGGACGCCCACTTCGCGTCTCATCGTGCACATTCTCTCCTCCTTCATTGAACATCCGAACCAATTTCCTAACCATGTCATCACTCATGGCATTGTCACCATACACTTGACAGATCTGGTGATGAATCTCACTTGGTAGCACAGTCCTAGCGTTCAAAAAAAAGAATTAGAGACCGTATTTCACAGTCGGCGGCCACTTCAAATGTCTTAAACATGTTTAACGCACAGGAACAAACATAAACATAACATGGATTTCACGAAATGGCGTCTGTGGCTTCTCAATTGATAGGGGAAGTCACTGCACATGTGCAAAGTGAGAGTCTCGAGGATGCGCGAGAGATATGCGCATAAGGTACTTACTTTCCGAATAACCTACATATATTACTGGAGGCTTTACAGAAGAAAGAAGAGAGTCAGTTGGATAGGAGGCTTGATATTCATTTGAGTGTGCGTCTGGTACACTCTCATACAAACAACATTAGCTGCTTTATACTGTGTACGTATAGCATCCTTGTGTGAGTGACTGATTCACGTGAGGTATCGATAATAATAGTGAATAATCGATAGTATTCGATAATTCATAATATATGTTAAAGGGTAACTGTCTTCAATAGTCGATAATTGATAACAGTCGACAGTAATTAGAGTTGATATCAAAGGTTAAAGTTCACAGGCCACAAGGAGAAGTAGAGGTATAGATCTGCTCTTTCATTAACCTCGGCGACAGATGGGGTATGCGGTCAACGCCACGCCCCAGCTGCTGTAACCTCAAGAAAGTCTCAGTATCCATTGTATAGAAGGATGGGTGTGCTCCAGGACCGGCCTGGACGGGTGGGAAAAATGTCGCCCCTAACAGTGTAAGGTCCCCAGACCGTTCAGCCAGTAGCAAGTTGCTATACCTTCTGAGCTCTACCGGCCCGATATCGAAGGGTAGTAATATAAAACGAAAAATAATGGATATTAATTCGTAGTAATTTGTGTTAATCGAGAGTAACGAAAAGTAAATAATCCTAAATGATAAAAAGGTAAAGTGATCCCGTTACAGGCCCGGTGTGGCCCAGACGGTGGGTAGAGGTATAGCTCTACTCTTCCATGAACGCGGTTTAGAAGGGGGTGAGTAGTCAGCAGCACGCCCCGGCCGCACTTTACCCCCGGGGAAGAGCCGGTACCCATTTTACAGGAGGCTGGTTGGGCCCCAGAGCCGGTCTGGATGGGCGGAAAATCTCGTTCCCACTGGGATTCGATCCCGAACCGTCCAGTCCGTCGGTAAGGAATTACCGCTCTGCGCTGAGTAACAACCCAGAAGAGCGCACAACTCAAAGTTCCATTGCCATATACTCAAAACAAAAACGTGTAAAAACTGCCCACGTCATCCTAACTACGTGAAACATGGCACGCTGACTCGCTAAACATGGTAGTCCTACGATCTTCCAGTGTTTCGCGCTACCACAACTCCTGAATAGATGGCGGCACCTGTACGAAAAATTTTGGATAAACCGATGTATACATTTAGTACTTTTCCTGCTAGCGTGGATAATATGGTGAGATCTTAAGAATGCCAGCAGATGGCAGATGGGATTTAACTGGGCATTTAAAGAGCTTAGTTTATCCATCATTATATAACAGACTTCGAACGAATTTGTTGAAAAATTACAGTTTTGGATTTGGAAACAAAATGTCATTGCCTTAAGGTGATTTATCCCCATCGTGTTTACAGCATCAGAATAAAATCAAAAACTACTTATAACCGGCCACATGTCACAGTCGGACCCCTAACTCCAATCAGGGAATACTATGTTTTGTGGTCACAGGAAACGTTAAGTGTAGGTATAAGCACTACCTAAAATAATAATAACAATAATAACAATTATTATTATTATTATTAACTGCAATTGGGTTGCTACCCGGTGGCAGTGGTTATTTTACATGTAAACAAAACACGAAATTGGTTACTACTAAACTTAAGTCGGGAGGGCTGCATGAGAAACATGTAGTGGCAACTTGGAATTTTGGGAACCGTCTCAGCATTTGCTTATAGGCACAAGGAAACCGAGAAAGATATGTAGATCGTGGTTTGGCCATTCAAAGTTTATTATCAAATTCATTTTACTCACAAGAGTTTCAACCGTCATAACTAAATCCGTCGTGTTCGGCATTCAAACAGACCTTAACAGAAAGTATGTAAGTGTATAGCCTAACACAATCTCTATTCATTGTAATTGTATATTTTTCTCTTTAGATCTTCATACTTATTATTATTATTATTATTATTATTATACGATATGGATGTCTCTTGTCACAGGCCTTTTCTTCCTGGTACTTCTCTTGAACCAGCGGTGATCCCCATTGCTCAGGTTTCAATCTTCCCACTTCGTACATTTCAGGTTCCACATTCGTTGTATCTCTATACATAAACTCTGTGGTCTCGTGGTCAGAGTTTCTGGCTACAGATACAGAGGTCCCGGGTTCGATCCCCGGCGCTACCAGATTCCGACTTAAATTTAGTAGTAACCAATTTCATGTTTGGTTTACATGTAAAATAACTACTGCCACCGGGTGACAACCAAATTGCAGTTAATAAATATTATTATTATTATTATTATTATTATTAAACTCTTGCATTTTAACTTCTTTTCCACTTCCTTTTGCACAACATTTCTATCTGAGGGTTTTGCCACGTCTATCAGTGTGCATGTTTTCTCTTTTTTTTTTAATTATTATATCTGGCCTATTTGCTGTAACTTCTCTGTCTGTGTGTACTGCTAATTATTATTATTATTATTATTATTATTATTATTATTATTATTATTTACTGCAATTGAGTTGTCACTTGGTGGCGGTAGTCCTTACACTAGAAATATATATATATATATATATTTATAAAGCAAACAATACAAAAACACTATACAAACAATGCAAAATACTGTAAATATAGGTACACATATTACCAAAACACCAACACAATTGTCAAAACATCCCACACGTTACAAAACCCATACATACACACATTACAAAACAAGTTAAAACAAGCACAGTACAAGACACACACCAAATAAAACAGTCACAATATAATAAATTATGCACGTATCTTTGACTGGTATTTATGATTTTCATGTGAAGCTTCCTCTTTGTGTTTTCAGTAATTAAAGAATGAATATAATTCCACAGTATAACACACCCTTCTATTAATTATTCAAAACACAATAACGATGCTCCACCTAAAAATCAAGTAGACTTTACCAAACACCTTCATATTATCGTCTCATTCTTTCCTTTCAACGTGCTGTCTCGAGTCTCTGCCAAGAAAATTGCCACCGAATCCAACTTAGGCCCCCTTCAAGTCCACTTCCCTGGTCAAGAATAAAAGAGTTGTCCAACTGATGTACGCCAAAAGTTTCAGAAGACATTTTAGTGTAGAAATATTAGTGTTGCACCGTGCATTTACGTAGAATCACTTCTAATATCAACCAACAACTGCACTTAAATAACTTTCACATAAAACACATTAAAAATAATTAAAATCACTCCGACATGTTTCGATTTTGTCAGATCATCATCAGGGAGCTTTGTTGTCCCTTGCTAAAGTTATAATACAATATTCGCAATTTAATTCGTTTTTGCAAACAAGGTGTTGTGGCAGCATGTTATGTTATGTAGGAATGTGTTGTGGAGAGAGCAGCTGGCTAGGTGTGCGCCGTGTGCTACGCTCATTACGTAGCATACGACGCAAACCTAGCCAAATGCTCTCTCTTTTAAAGTGTTTTATGTGAAAGTTATGTAAGTGCAGTTGTTGGTTGATAATAGAAGTGATTTTAGTGTAGACTCCAGTTGAAATGTGATGGCACACGGTGACGCACGAGAGGGGAAGTGAAGGGGGAACTGGAGAATGGAGTGAGTATCCAGAACTCTTCACACTACCTCGGAACATGGTGTATCCAGCATTACTACCACTGATGCGCACACGTCGGCTCCCAGTAGTCGAATGAACTGGCACCCCAGCAATTTAAATGGACTCATCCTTTTCGCCGAAAGACTAAATCTGGTTTCTGTGCGTGTGATATCACATTTCAACTGGCCTCTACAAAAGGTCAGAGCGACGATAGTGTTACTACCCTTAGTTAAGACCAGGACGAATCCCTCCGTGCGACAGACACTGTCATAAAGCAGAAAACACCATAACAATCAGTATCAACAGAAACATGCTTACCAACTACAACAAAGCGACTAAGCGCGTCACATCAAACACACACCACTTCATACCATAATTTACCCTAATGCTAAATCCTCCGTCTTTACAGAACAATACGACCAATGTGGTAATTCAACAGAATAGTCGCAAGCTCCTGATGATGAATATATTAATGTCCGAAACATTTTGAGCACATAAGATGTGAAATAAAACAGCAAGTGACATCGAGTTTGTCTTTTATTCTTCAATTATCACAATGATGCACGGTCCGATAAACATAAGATTCACTGTCATAAACGTAACAACAACCCTGCTGTCCGCACCTGCACAATTTACCAATAAATCCCCTGCTGAATGGTATTCTTTTCTGTCGAATTCCTAATTTTATAGTTAATTCTTCCGAAAGTAAATTTGCATATTTTACTATCCAGCATATCTCTGCTCTGGTTTCGAACCAGGATCATCGGTAAAATGTTCATCATAAACAACACACCGCCTCAAAGAGTTTAACAAGACAGTCAGTGTAATGTTTAACAAGATAGTCCGTGTACTGTTTAACAAGACAGTCAGTGTACTGTTTAACAAGACAGTCAGTGTACTGTTTAACAAGATAGTCGGTGTACTGTTTAACAAGACAGTCAGTGTACTGTTTAACAAGACAGTCAGTG
>Ga0123355_10021438_pt1 | contig 10339 bp, 5 predicted proteins | sample TergutEmb28metaG_3_FD_89872 | JGI IMG/M metagenome (GOLD analysis project Ga0123355, IMG submission 89872) | Embiratermes neotenicus P1 segment gut microbial communities from Petit-Saut dam, French Guiana - Emb289 P1 | ecosystem: Host-associated > Arthropoda: Insects > Digestive system > Gut ... | reverse complement strand
TTAGTCGCAGACTCCTGAAGATGGTCGTATTAACGGCCGAAACATGTTGAGCAATGAATGAATATTGAATAAATAATAAAATAAGTGGCATCAAGTTGGTTTTTTCTCTTTACGCAACTATAAGGTAACCATATTACGGAATCAACAAGCGCAAACCAACAGAACCATCCCTAACAATAATTCGGACATCATAAACCGTGATAATGAAAAATTAACTTGTTTGTAAGTTTCTACGATTTCAGGAGACAAAAATGTGATCAAGAAAGAATCTGAGAAGATTCTAAACTGTAAAAGTCTTACAATATAAGCAGGGCGCACTAGGAATGTATAAACAAAAGTGATACCGGTAACAACAAATACAACTGGAGCCATTTAGAAATTATTTAGAAAATACCTGAGCAACATAACGGCAAAGCACGACAACAAGTTAATACAGAAAGCAGCCGTATTAGGTACTGTACACGTGAAAATACAAAGAATTCAACATGGAAGAATGGCGTCCTTATGGGTTATTATGTAGTGAGTAGTGACAACTAACATATCTACTAAGCTTCCGTTGAATCTAAATGGCGTCTTCCTATAATAAAATCCTATTTCCTACTTCATCAAATGTACGACTTACATGCATTTCACTGTAGTTCCTTATCTAAAACACACGAATTTGACATGTGGACACGAACACATAACAGAAATTTCCAGTAGCATTACAGGAAATAAAATTATGACGAAGCTACCTTAAGAATAATTCATTATCTATCATGTTCAAAGGACTTTTCTGTGTTTAATACAACGCACAAACTTTTCTACAGCAAAGGGATAAATGAAGGGAAAGGCTTCCATTAACAAAGCTGGTTTAATACATAGCAACTGGAGTGTCTGTTCTGCGGGGTGTGAGGCTGTGCTTTTGCATAAGAATTGCAAATGCAAACAACATTAAATAATCAGAAAGATAAAACGAATTATTGTAGGACAGTTGTCCTCTGCACAATCGTTGTTAATTCATCAAAAAACCTGGTATATATATATATATATATATATATATGCACTGCAGGAATATACAAGTAGCATATGGTCTTTATATACGTATATACAATGTATTATTAAATTAACATATAATAATATATAAGAAATGTACAGAGAAACAAGACATTTCTTTATATATATATATATATGTATGTATATTCTTCGTTTTTTATTTTAGCCCCACTATCCAAGGAGGACAAGTCCCTCCCTAGTTGCTCCCCTCCATCCACCCCTATCCTATGCTATTTGCCTCCAATTGGCAATTCCCATCTTGCTTATGTTATTCTCTACTTCATCTTTCCATCCTGCCGTGGTCTCCTCTTACGTCATTTTTTGTGTAAGCTGGCATGATATATTTTTTCTAGGTGTTTATTGCATCATCAATACACTGCAGCTGTCTTTCATATGTATTACACACATCCAAACTTGGGTACGAGTCCTACACTGAAAGCATTAAGAAATTTTGAAATGCTTGGGTTAACCTCGACGTGATGTTTTATAGTTGTTCATACCCTCTACTGTCAGCGTACACCGACTTCAAATATTTTAGGTTTACATACTCAATTAGTGGGCCGGGTAGCTCAGTCGGTGTAGCGACTGGCTACGGGCTGGATGGTCCGGGATCGAATCCCGGTGGGGACGAGATTTTCCGTCCGTCCAGACCGGCCCTGGAGCCCACCCAGCCTCCTGTAAAATGGGTACCGGGTCTTTCCCGGTGATAAAGTGCGGCCGGTGCGTGCTGCTCACCCCCTTCTAGTGCCGCGGTCATGGAAGAGTAGAGCTATACCTCTACCCACCGTCTGGGCCACACCGGGCCTGTAACGGGAACACTTCACCTAGTTTTTTAACATAATTAACTAAGTCAATGAAGTTTGTTGGCTAATATCTGGCCAGCTAGACTTCGAGTCCTATTAAGGACATAAATTTCCCATTTACACCCATGTAAAGGCTATCTTTGACGTCACCCCTCTGTCCATTGCATACGGGAACTGAGGGTAACTTTTTCCGTCTGCGCGTTTACAACGTTAATAAAGGCTATGAATGTCTACAGCTTCTGTGGACCTTTCAGCAATACTGTGCTAACCGCGGGGTTAGTTTGTTGTCCGTTATCAAGAAAACGGCCGTATGGCAATGGTGGTTTAGGCGAACCGCAGCCTAATTGAGAACGGATCATAGTTCTACCGTATTGCCTGTTCCGTCTCTAAACATAGACAATAAATTATAAAGCATTTATAAATAAGACATATTCCCTTAAAATTGTAATGCAAGCAACAAAGTCGTGTATTATCACAAGAAATTCAGCTCAAGCAATAAGTAAAGTCTTGGATTCGGAAAGGGTCCTGTCCAAATCTTCGTCAGTAACCTGGTTTCTGTGTCTGAGAGGCCCGACTTAGTCATCCTCAGCAACTACTCAGATGCAGGCTTATTACCTTAACTAGGTCAAGACAGCATTGCTCAAATGATTGCCTATATATCCATGGCATTCTTTCTAACTTTCAATGCTAGAAGTTTGTAGCCTGAGATACTGGCAGCTTGGGAAAATAAGGTAAAAAATAAATAAGTAAATAAATATTTTGATGCTTAAATATATTACTTTACTGACAGTTAGGTTTAATGATGGTTATTACGCTGTGTAAAAATGATGATTTTTTGGGGTGGATTTATAGATTCCGAAGCTGGGAAATATTTTTCCTTGTGTTGAAAAAAAAAAAAACACGTTAGCTAAACACAGCGGTTTGAAGGACTGCAGTACAGAGGACGCAGGAGGGATGTCTTGGAGCTTGAAACGGGAATACGTTTACCTTTCCCTTGTCCGAATTTCCTTCCCCCAGTTCTGACATGACGGCCCCACACCAGGTCCTCTTACATTAGGCTCACTTAGGACAGACTATTCAACAGAAAATTCTCTATGCGAAGCAGGTTCAAAACACACAGGAGGACGTTCTGTGACTAGCCGTGTGTGTGTTTTGGTGTGTGTGTATGTTAGAGCGATAGAAGGGGGTGGGTTTGGAAGGGCGTGACCTTTGGCGGTCGCCTGCTCTGTCTATCCATATCGGGCTCTGAAACAGAGCAAAATGGGCTTTGTTTGTCTTCCCGCTTCAAAGATAAAAACACTGGTTATCTAAAGAGGATCCGTCCCAATTATCGGATTAAAAGAATTAACAACTGCTTAATCTATTCTCAAATTCTCAGTTGATAATAACTTTAATTACAGGTTTAACTAAGGTTTTTTTTTGGCCAGAAAACGGGAAAATTTCCTGTGTTCTGAAGATATTATTTTTAATTTATTAAGGGACGACGGCTAAAACCCACGAAGTAAATGAAACCAAATATAATATGCCGTAGTCAGGAGCTCCGTCTTAATGTTGCCCTACCGACTTCCTAGACATCCAACTGGATATTCCATAAACTTTATCAAAAACTCTGAAGGTCTGTATCGTCTCCAGGCCCATTATTCTAAAACTTCTACGTGATGTGCATATAATGAGGACAAGACAGTCAATGTACGTGTAACGTAACATTAATGGGTTTTCGTGCAACCATTTTTGCAGTGGAAAAGCATTAAGTATTACATATTCTGTGCGTGTGTTTGTAGCCTTAGGTATCATGCATGCAATGCACATCGTCCATATTTTAGTCTGCAGCCTGCCAGGCAGTACAATACTTTTCCACATTTTCTCATAAACGGCACGAATTTCGAAAATAAAATATTAAACATGAAATGTGTTTCGATTTCTCATTCTAAGATCAACTGAGCGATACAGTTTCATTGGTGTTCATAAATTTTTATATCAAGTACCCGTTATTCTTGTCACACTTAATGAAATTTGAATTTTCTAGGCATATTTTGGAAAAATGCTCACAATATCAAATGTCATTAAAATCCGTCCAATGGCAGCCTAGTTGTCCTATGCTGACGGACGGACAGACATGACGAAGCAGTCACTTTTCGCAATTTTGCGAACGCGCTTAAAAATGTTTATTGCAAGTCGTAAATTAAAAATGACATGACGTGGGATATTTCTGAGAAGACGTTTTATCCTTGCACTAAAACCCTACGCTGGATGTCTACTTAACGTCGGTTCCTCTAACATTCATTCAGTACATTCATATCTCCAACGCAACGACATCCTCACCTGCATGTGGATTATCCTCGCTATGGCAAATAAGATTCTGCGATGTGGATATGACGTGTTACTACTCAGAGCGCGAAGGAAATTCAACTAGTTATATTCGGTTGAAAATTCTTTAAGACTAATATCTTGCTTTCTCTTATACTAATTTTTTTAATGTGATGGCAGTGTGAATGGCCATTGCATTGAAACTGACTACAAATATAATAACTCATATAATCAATCCTGTAAATAAAACCAACTTGGCGAACAATTTATTCTTAGTATATTTATATTTATCCATCTCTACATGTTTCGGGCGACTATGGGCTCATCGTCAGGAGAAACAACTTTGTTTATGCAACAGTTAGCACTTGTTATTCTGTATAGATGACTGTCTGGTATGCAGGAGCATATGCTCCTCCATACCAAACAGTCATCCACACAAAATAACAAATGCCAACTCTCGCACAAACACAGTTGTTTCTCCTGATGATGGGTCCATAGTCGCCCGAAACATGTAAAGATTGATAAATATGAATATACTAAGAATAAATTGTGCACCAAGTCGTTCTTATTTACAAGATTATACAGAGATACACGGTCAACAAAACAAAATTTATATAACCAACCGACTTTCCAATCAAAAAAAAGACAAACAAACCAACCAGCAATCCAACTAACACAACAAGCAAAAAACCAACGTACCTGTTGTAAATATACTTTATTTCTAAGCTCTCATACTGGACAGAAAACATACGTTAATTGAAATAAAACTGACATCGCAGATGACGGAAATATTTCTGTGGACTGATCCATCATTCTGTAATAAAACATCCCTTCGTTGTTTGTACAACGCGTGTTTCACTTGTTTGTCTTTTTCCTTGTTTCTTTCATTTTGTTTTACGTTCTGTCTGCTATCGTTTACTTTTGTTATTTTAACAGTTACGTGGCAATACTTCCATGACTTTCTTTTTTATGAAGTTCATAAATTGTTTGTCGAGCAGCCAGTCCTCCACAACAAAATAATCCTCAGAAATATGAATATTATTAGAATTCAATCTCATGGGTTTTTATTCACTCCAGTAATTAATGTGCATTATATTTATTGCATTCAATGTGAAACATGACTATAACGAAAATAGTTTCTTAGTTAGAGGAAATAAACTTTCTATCTCTGAAGCAACAGTAAGAGTTTCATTGTGCTTGGTACATCGTACTTGCTCGATCGTGTATCATCTCGGTCTGTTTAAATATCGGGGTGCTGATAAGTCCTTAGCCCGACCAGGAAGGAAACAAGCTTGGAAGCATGTCTGAGACGCGCGCGATTTCAACAACATCGAGACGCGAGCCGTCATCAAGTATTTTTTTCCTGCAAGGCAAGACGCCGAAGGAAATTCACGCCATTCTGACAGAAACATTAGCTTGTTTCCTTCCTGGTCGGGCTAAGGACTTATCAGCACCCCTGTACACACAACCAGGAAGTTTAATTTCCTTAAGGAAAAGAATATTTTTCTGTTACTTTTTTAGATTACGTCTTGTTGTCCCCTTTATGTATTTTATACAATTGTTCTTCATCAAAAAGACTTATTTGTGCGCCTCCATTGAAGAAATATTTAGACTTATAAATACGGGTAAAAAAAGAGGTCATATTCACTACAGAAGAACCATTAAGGCCCAGACGGGGATTAGAAGTATAGCTCGACTCTTTCTTTAACCTCGTCATTGGATGGGGTGGGTGGTTAACGTCTCGCGCCGGCCACTTTACCCCCGAGAAAGAGAAAAGGTGCCAATTGCACAGCAGGCTGAGTGGGCCCCAGTGCCATTCTGGACGGCAGCGGAAAATTTCGCTTTCACCGGATTCGATCCCCGAACCGTCCAGCCCATAGCCAGTCGCTACACGGACTGAGCTATCCCGGCCCTTTTATAGTCACAAATAACACAAAGAAAACTTTTGATGTCGCACTGGAAGAAGGTAGAGAGCTACGGACTTAATTTGATTTGGCAAAATTTTACAGGAACGCCTCTCAGAGTAATGAGATTCCTTCTTATTTTGTTATGCGTTAAAGAAATGCAAAAATGAGAAATATGTGTTGCAAAGCGATTTTTTTTTCTGAATAAACATATATATATTTATACATAGGACGTTTGTGCTGTTATGCTACTTTTTAACAAATGACGTCGCTGTGTAAAGGCCTAATTAAAAAACCTTGAAACCGTAAGTGCGGCGAATGACAATTCCCCTTTCAAAGGAAATTAGAACATTCTTTGCACTACTGTCTTCTTAAAATGTCTCATTTTAGTGCATACTAGTCCATTTTAATAAAGTCCACAATTTTGTATTCTATTTTTTCCAAATTCCCTTTTCTATATTTCCTTCCTCTTCTACACCTAGATTTTAATGTGGTCTCTCTCTCTCTCTCTCTCTCTCTCTCTCTCTCTCTCTCTCTCTCTCTCTCTCTCTAAGGTTTTACGTAACTATATATTCACGCTTCGTCATTAACGTTGGGCTTCCTTTATTGCCAATTTCCTATTATTCTTTACGTAATCTTACTGATAATGTTCATTGACTTTAGTTTATCCTTCTCTTCTTTGGACTGCCTTCCGAGTAACCCCGGCTTGCCACATACCCATAATATTTAAATTGTTCCATTTTATAAAATCACTTTTATTAGCGTTGTCTAAACATGTAACCAGATCTATAACCAGAGCTTCTCTAAGTACATCTCAATACTTTCTTAACAGCAACTTCCTTCCCCACGCAACCACTTTTGTTTAAAATACCGTTTCTCATTTTCTAGTTTCTGAACAACTCAACAATATAAGTTTGATATTCTGTACACATAAACATGACGGGTGCATTTATTTAATTTGTGTGTCCCTTCCTCTCCCTTTCTCCAGCAGAATGTCCAGTTACTCTCATAAGCCAGGCCACACCCTTTTTCTTCCTTATCTTTCCCCTTACGTTTTCATGAACAAGCGGTATCTTTCGGCAGTACGCGTTTCTTGCTATTTTCGAAGTCTTTGGGTAAATCAGGAATAAATGAAAAGAAATAAAATAAAATAACATAAAATATATGAACTACACAAAATGGTAGCATATTCCCGACTGAATTTTTTAAAGAGATAAAACCTTCTTTCAGTTTCCTTCATTTACATTTTAAAGTTCAAAGTCCTGTACTTCTTGTCTGCAGCGCTTAGGTCACACTGGGGACCTATCACTTCGGCGTATCAGCAAAGCCTGGGAATGCTTATGGCTATTCAGAACAGGCAACCCGAACAGGGAGTAATCGAGTTGTGGATGCTATAGCTGATTAAAGTACGGTCTCCCACATGTGTATGCGGTAGGGTTGTTTCCAATCAGCCCCAGCACATGGGGTCTCCCTTACATGGTCAGGTGCTGCAGACATCTGGCGGAATACATAACATCAGGTTTCTGCATTATACTTTGTGTTCAGTGTACTGTTAGTAATACACAATTGTACAATAGACCCTATTATATTATCAGTATAGTCCTCACGAAATAAAAATCAACAATATTTAGTAAATCACAGACCATGTGAATAAATAAATCTCACAAGGAACAGGTGTTTCCGGTCTTCACACAACACGGCAGTTTAGTCACAACGTATCTGTTATGTATATGAAAGTATCCTGTTAATGTCCATGTAAGGAAACTGGATATTCCAGAGACGGGGCTTTTCTTGAGTTCTTATTTGTTTCGCAGGAGTGTCTTCAAAAAAGGAAGACGCGCTTCCACAAAATATTCCTTTGGGTTGTAAATAATTTAACTGTACCGAGAATTCTTCCTATGAACCTAATAGAAATTGTACTCTCAAGATTTTCCACGTTTTCTCTGAACTTTACATTTACAGTGTAAGCAGAATCCTGCCCTACCACACTCGCTCCAGCCATACGAATCCAATAAAACAACAAACTCTGGTTCTGTAAGATTTATTTCATTATGATATTCAAAATATTCGTTTAGTCCTACCGAGTGAATTATTTTCTTTAGTTTTCCGACTAATACGCTTATACATTTCTCTTCTTTCGTAATTTTAGTGTCACTTCGGACTATAATCTTTCTATCTTCTTAACGCATCAAAATATAAAAAAAAATCCAGTTCGTTAAATGCCCCTATGTAACGGATTTTTTTTTCCATTGCGCAACAGCCCCTAGTGGATCAGGGCTACATTTTTGAGTCTTCGTACACATTCTTACACACCATTATCAGTAGGACTGCTCTGGACATTTGATCAGTACGACGCAGAGACCTTTCCCTGAAAATCATCAACACTCACAAGAGACGGACATTCATACCTCCTGCGGGATTCGAACCCGAAATCCCAGCAAGCAAGTGACAACAGAATCCAATGGATATTATGACTGGATATTTACCAAGGCGGGCCGATATAAACGTTGTGGAAAAAACAACATTTTGTGCGTCTGTAGAGTATCAGATTTCAGGCATCGAACTAGCATAGTTATCTTTGTATTTACCCTGCGGCCTGGAGAGTAAAATACTGAATTCAAATTTGGCTTCTCTTATTTATTTCTCGTACTAAAATCTACAGGGAGAGATGGAGGGTTTTTTTTTATTAAAGGGCGCTGTCCGTTTTTACTTTTATTTATCTTCGGGCTGTACTGAGTTTACTAAATGGTATAACTGTACTGTGTCACCAGAAAACAATACGTAAAATTAGATGTTGAAAAAAACATGCACATATAATTAAATAATGAGAAATACTGCATAGAAATGTTTCGTAATTTATTTGACGTCTTTTTAAGTTCCTAGATTATGAACCACCGCTTGGTGTATCGTTCTGAGTGATAAAGAAGGCAACATGTGGAAAGAAAGGGCAAATTTTGCAGTAAGTAAATGGTGTGTTACTCGCAGCACATGCAGTATCTCCCAGACGAATCTGTCTACCAACTGAACATAAAAGCAGGAAACTTCGAATAGCAAGGAAAAGTTATAACAAACTCGAACAGTGTATAAATTTATGAAAAATCTCCGCAGTGAACTCCACATCACAGAACAAAGTAAAAAAACTACATGACGTCACCATTATACTTTGCCACCGAACTTCATAAAATGTATGGTTAAAGAAAGTCTTCTACATGAATATCCACTAATTAATTATGACATTCTGACGAAAAGTCACACGGAGTGTTGTGCACACGCGAAGGCTGAATACAAAATACAGCTTCACTGTGATAAAAGGATAATGTCACAGAAGCAAATACTGTGCTCAGCAATTCAGCACAAGCAGTTCGCACAACGTGAAACAAATATAGTATATTACACCGAAAAAAGGCGAGAAATTCATGAAGAAATTCAGGGTGTAGTGCGAAATTTCCGTGGCCGAAAACAGAAGACAAACATTTAAATTCTTGTGATATTTCACGTCCACAAAATTGCTGTACCTTCAGTGTTTTTAAATTGTACTTGTGATCAGAGAATTTAATAATTTATACTACAAAAATTTTATCTGTAATGAAACTGGCTTTTGCTTCCTACTGCCGAATCAAGCACCGTATTTTACAGAGTATTTTCCGTGTTCTCAAAACTTGTGTTGGTGTCGTTGTGTCATGCTACGAGAAGCAATTTTATGACGTTCAGCACCAAAGTTTCACTCCCTCTTTCTCAGTTCCATGAATTTGTTAGTATGTTATTCTCCTTGAAAATATTAATGGCAGATATATCTGGAAGTAGCTATGGCTCATGTTAAGGACATGTTCGGCATCGCGTTTAAAAGAAACAGTCTCTCACCGTATGTGATTTCCCGGTGAAGAACTTGTCCTGTTTTTTGTATGAAAATTCTCCACAAATATTCAAATTTTCACACCGAAATAAGGTACTTTTATACTTACTAACCAGAATTCAAAGGAGTTGTTTTGCGTATCGTTAGAAGTGTAATTACATGTTTCAGTTAATTTAGTACTCACCGAAGACGACCATTTTCTTAGTCATGAAATCCTCGTCGTCGAAGGTAGACACGAGGCACTTGTATTCTCCCGAGAGTTCGGTCGTGGGGTTTGGGATGTAGAGCGCCCGGTGCATGGTGGCATCATGGTCTGAAGCGCGGTGACTCAGATCCAATCTGCCCTTGAGAATGCCCAGGTCCTGCGGCTTCTGTCCCGGGATCCACTGGTACACCGGGCTCGGACTGTTGTTGAAGTACCACTTGACCACCAGACC
>Ga0123355_10021437_pt1 | contig 10340 bp, 7 predicted proteins | sample TergutEmb28metaG_3_FD_89872 | JGI IMG/M metagenome (GOLD analysis project Ga0123355, IMG submission 89872) | Embiratermes neotenicus P1 segment gut microbial communities from Petit-Saut dam, French Guiana - Emb289 P1 | ecosystem: Host-associated > Arthropoda: Insects > Digestive system > Gut ... | reverse complement strand
TCTGTAAAGTAGTCTTGCAGTTTTTTTGTGAAGGTTGTGGATTTTGTTGTACTAAAAATAATTTTGTCGCCGGGCATACGTGTGCGCAAAATAAGCGTCTTATCTACCTTACCATAATCGAAGGATTTAGTACAGAGTAGATTGTGTTTTTTAAGGTTGTTAAATTCAACTGGTCTCAAAAACCGACCAGTTGAATTTTCAAATTCTTCCGGCGGGGTTTGAGAAAGAGTTATTGTAATGTTGAGTTCAGGAATATATGTTTTGGAGGGTATGAGCAGAGGGTACGACATTGGCTTTACTTGTACAGTGTGGGGAGCAATTATTATTTGAGAATATTCTTTGTACGCAATTAAACCGGGGAGATGAATTTCTTTGCCGGATTTCATGGCTGCAAGGTTTAGTAGGGATTGGATATGGATTGAAGTATAGTCTGCTTGATTGGCGCTACCGTTATTACACTTGTGCAGAGCAATGCGAATTACCCTGCGAGAAATTGCCAGTGGCAAAGAAATAAGCTTTTGAACGTTTAAAGCTACGTACGTATGGCAGGTGGGGTTACTAACATGGTCACAGCCGCTTTCTTTACATTCCAAAAAAGCCTCTGTTGCAAGGCTTTCCAGGTAGCTATCTTCTTCCCTTAGCCAGGCGGTATTTTTTGCAATGGTTTGCACTGTTTGTGGGTTTACTGCGTTTTCCATTGCAGGTAAAACACTGTGCCGTATGCGGTTGCGGGTATAGTCATGGGAAAAGTTGCTTGCATCGGTAACGTAGCTAAAGCCGTTTATGTGCAGATACTCTTCTATTTCTTTACGGGAGATATCCAGCAAGGGGCGTATAATTTGCCCATTTACAGGAGGTATACCGCACAAGCCCCGTAGCCCGGTTCCTCTGGCAAGGTTCATTATTACAGTTTCTGCATTATCGTTTTGGTGGTGACCTGTAGCTATTTTTGCATCCGGTGTGCAAAAAAAAGTGCAGGCTTCTTTCATGTGCAAATAGCGTAGTTTGCGTCCGGCTTCTTCTATTGTTAAAGATTCTTTTTTTGCAAAGTCGGCAACTTTTGCATGGTATACTTTTATGGGTAAATTAAGTTTGTTACATAGGTCTATTACAAAATTTTCGTCGTTTATGGCTGTTTCTCGCAGGCCGTGGTTGATGTGTGCGGCAAAAATTTGCCGGATGCCCATTTCATCTTGCAGGGCCCGCAATAAGTGCAGCAGAGCCACAGAGTCTGCACCGCCGGACAAGCCAATAACTACACTATCTCCGGGAGATATCATGCGATAAGTTTGGATTGTTTTAGCGGTGGTTTTTACCGTAGACATAAACAAAACCTCTTTTCGTGAAAGCATAGCGTTACATGTGGTAATTATATCATTTCCACTGTAAACAATCGACTAGACGTTAATGTGCGCTTTTTATTGCATTTCCTTTACATTTATTTTATACTGCCTGTATTAGGCAATGTCTTGTACATTTTCCTAAAACAAACTGATAAAGGGTGATATTCTCATGAGCAAAAAAATTACAATAGGAATAGACATTGGTACATCTGCAGTAAAGCTACTGGCAATGGACAGCATCGGTAATGTGCTGCACACCGTAAGCCGAGATTACCCCCTTTACATGTATGAAGACGGCAGAAGCGAGCAAGACCCACAGGATTGGTGGAACGAAACCGATACAGGCCTAAAAGAGCTCTGCAAAAACGTACCCGCAGCAGACATAACTGCAGTAAGCTTTAGTGGGCAAATGCACGGGCTTGTTGCATTGGATGAGAATGACAACATACTACGTAGGGCAATACTATGGAACGACCAGCGGACAGGGCCCCAGTGCGACTACTTAAACAACACAATAGGCCGGGATGTACTGCTGGAAAATACCGCCAACGTGGCACTTACAGGCTTTACTGCCCCTAAAATTTTGTGGGTGAAGGAACACGAGCCAGCGGTTTTTGCAAAAATAAAGAAAATAATGCTGCCGAAGGATTACATTGCATACAAATTGTCCGGTGTATTTGCAACAGATTATTCCGACGCATCTGGAATGCTTTTGCTGGATGTTAAGAAGCAGGACTGGTCAGACAAAATGCTGGAAATTATAGGTGTTGAACGAAAGCAGCTTGCAACCCTTTACCATTCGTATGAAGTAATTGGCACAGTAACACCCCAAGCCGCAGCAGAAACCGGGTTGCCCACTACCACAAAAGTTGTAATTGGCGGTGGAGACCAAGCTGTGGGCGCAATAGGCTGCGGTATAGTGTCTGAGGGAATGTGTTCTGTCTCTTTAGGTACATCCGGCGTGTTGTTTGTGGCTGCAGATAATTTTGCGGTAGATAAAAGCCCGGCGGCAATTCATGCTTTTTGTCACGCAACTGGGCGGTATCATTTTATGGGGGTAACACTGTCTGCGGCAGGCTCTAACAAATGGTGGGTAGAGGAAATTTTGCAAGCGGCAGATTATGAGACAGAGCAGGAAAGCATTAATAAGATAGGTACAAACCCCGTGTACTTTCTGCCATACCTTTCCGGCGAGCGTACCCCACACAACGACCCTTTTGCACGTGGCGCATTTGTAGGCATGAACGCAACCACCACCCGTGCGGACATGACACAAGCAGTTATGGAAGGGGTAACCTTTAGCCTGCGGGATATTTTGGTACGTGTTAAAGAGCTTGGTGCAAATGTTAATACTGCACGCATAATTGGCGGCGGTGCAAAAAGCCCTGTCTGGTGCCAAATGACGGCGGATATTTTGCAGCTTACAGTAGAGAAAATAAATGCAAGCGAAGGCCCTGCTTTTGGTGCGGCAATTTTGGCCATGGTAGGCGCAGGAGAGTTTGCAAGTGTGGAAGAAGCGTGCAGTAAGCTTATTTCCACAACAGAGTCGTATTCCCCATGCAAGGAAACTGCGGCACTTTACGATAAACAGTACCCGGTTTATACGAGTTTGTATAGCGCATTAAAGGATAGTTTCTATAGAATTAGCAGCAGAATTAGCAGCGTAAAATAGAAAGCCAAAGGTGAAAATGCATTGAATAATAATAGAAATAGCAACAAAAACAGCAACAGAAATGATAAAAACGACAAGAACGAAAAAAATAACCCATCTCCATTCAGGCCGCCGGGTGGGTTTATGACAATTCTCCTAATAATCTCTACAGTTATGTTAATTTACACATTCTCCGGCATGTTTAGAGGGGATAGAGCCCGTGAAATAGACTATCACCAGTTTTTGACATACCTTGAAGACGGCATGGTTGAGCGGGTAGAGGTAAGGTCGGACAGGCTAATAATTACGCTGGCAGCAGAATATCTGGCAGCAGAATTGGAAGAGCTTGAATACGAAGCAGGAGCAATGGAAGAAGAACCGACAGAAGAACCGGAAGCAGAGCCGGTGCTTGCCCCCCTGCCGGGCTTGTTAGGTGCAGCAAACAGGCGCCAGCAAGAGCAGCAAGCCCAACAAAACCTGCAAGACAGAACCGTTTACACCATGCGAATGCCCGACCCAGACTTGTTAACAAGGCTGGAATACCATGGTGTAGAACACGCTGCTGTTTTTGTTACCACAAACATGTTCACAACCTTCCTGTTTAATGTGGGGATGATTGTGGCCATTGTATTAATATTCTCGTTCATATTCCGCCGCTTTATGGGTGGTATGATGGGTGGCGGCAAAGGTGGATTTATGTCCTTTGGGCAAAGTAATGCAAAAGTTTATATGGAAAAGAAAACAGGCGTAACCTTTGCAGACTTTGCCGGACAAGAAGAGGCAAAGGAAAGCATGATGGAAATTGTAGACTTTTTGCACAACCCAGACAAGTATACAGAAATTGGTGCAGTGCAGCCAAAAGGCGCACTTATGGTTGGCCCACCCGGTACGGGCAAAACTTTGCTGGCAAAGGCTATTGCAGGAGAAGCGAATGTTGTATTTTTCTCGCTTTCAGGTTCAGACTTTGTGGAAATGTTTGTTGGCGTTGGGGCATCTCGTGTGCGTGATTTATTTAAGCAAGCGGCGGCAAATTCCCCTTGTATAATTTTTATAGACGAAATTGACGCAATAGGCAAAAGCCGAGACAATCAAATGAGCTCTAACGACGAGCGCGAGCAAACGTTAAACCAATTACTTGCGGAAATGGATGGGTTCGATTCATCTAAAGGCGTAGTAATATTGGGCGCAACTAACAGGCCGGAAACATTGGATAAAGCACTACTGCGCCCCGGCCGTTTCGACCGTCGTATAAACGTAGAGCTCCCTGACTTAAAAGGCCGCCATGAAATTTTGCAACTACATGCTAAAAAAGTAAAAATGAGTGCAAACGTAGACCTTATGCGAATTGCAAAAATAACCCCAGGTGGCGCAGGTGCAGACTTGGCAAACATGATAAACGAAGCAGCTCTTCATGCTGTAAGAATGAAGCGCAAGGAAGTACAGCAGGAAGACCTCCTAGAAGCCGTTGAAGTTGTAATTGCGGGTAAGGAGAAAAAAGACCGGATTATGACCGAGAAGGAAAAGCGGATTGTTGCCTTCCACGAGGTAGGCCACGCACTTGCCCGTGCCGTTCAAAACGACAAAAAGCCTGTGGAAAAAATTACAATTATCCCACGTGCAAAAGGCTCCTTGGGCTATGTTCTTGCCGCCCCAGACGAAGAACGCTTTATACAAACTAAGGACGAGCTGTTAGCGGAAATTGTTGTATGCCTTGCAGGCCGTGCTGCAGAGGAAGTAGAATTTGACACACAAACCACAGGTGCATCTAACGATATAGAAAAGGCCACCCGTATGGCACGCTCTATGGTAAGTATGTACGGCATGAGCGAAAAATTTGGTATGATGGGCTTGGAAAGCGTGCAAAACCGCTACCTAGACGGCCGCTCTGTAATGAATGTGTCTGAAAGAACGGGAGCGGCGCTGGATGAAGAAGTACGCATTATTTTGGATGATTGCTATAAAAAAGCTGTTGCACTATTAGAAGCCAACCAAGAAAAAATGCAAGAAATTGCAGAGTTCTTGTTTACAAAGGAAACCATGACCGGCGACGAGTTCATGGATATGTACAGTGGAATTGCAAAGGAGGTGTAAATGACTATATTATTGCTATAACGGTTGGCGTCGAGGGGAAGGAATCACGCACTAGTTAGACGAAAATTAAACGGAGAAGGAAGGTTTTATTTCATGAAACTAGGTAGAAAATTTACGAAGTTTGCTGTTTTTACAATTTTATTTGTATTGATGAGTATGGCATTTGCTGTTGTTACCGCAATGGCAACGCCATGGCCAACAGAGCCAACGCATGAAATTAGAATAGTTCCCAGGGTAAATGTAGTAAGGTACCCCCATGAGGTTGTAATTGACGTTCATCTAGACCGCAGGCCACATGCAGATGCTGTTGGAAACCACGGAATAGGCTGGATAGATTTCTTCTTCCACATTTATTTTGACGAGACAAGGTTTGAACCTATTCCATACTCTGGATTTGGGCTTGTAGGTTCAGATTATAGCGGGTGGCGTGATGTTAATGGTAACATCATACCGCCTATGTACATGGCAAGGCGTGTTAACCCTATTGCCGGAGGGCATCCTGGTGGTACGCTCTTGGTTAGAACTTCGTCATTTAACGGGTGGACCCCTGTAATGAGCGATGTTGTACTTCATTTACGTTTTAGAGTTCTTGAAAATGCTCCGCAAGGTAGTAATATTGAGTTCCGTTGGGGGCATGCCATGGGCATGGGTGCGGGTTGGTGTCCTGTTATTTTTATTAGTTCCGGTATTCATACGTTAGAGCTATATGGCCCGTACGATAGACAGATTGGCCGCGTGTGTGTATTTCCGCCAGGCAAGCCGACACAACCCACACATGAAATAAATATTGTTCCCCGAACAGCATCTGTGAGCCGTTCCGAATATGTTGAACTTGACGTTCATATTATACGCTTACCATATGCAGACACTGTTGGGGACCATGGAATTGGTGGGCCTATAATCCGTTTTGAAATTAATTTTGACCTAACAAGATTTGCGTTAGTACAATACGAACCAGGGGTGTATATGGGTACAGACGTTGACACTTGGATTGATATGAATGGTAACATCATAAAAAGTTCCAATATAGCAACAGGGCATAGTGTTCCTGGTATGCTTGTAGTTATGCCACAAGCATTGTGCATGACACCAGTAATGTCTAGCATTGTGCTGCATTTGCGCTTTATGGCTCTTGAGAATGCTGAGCTGGGCGATAATATTGTGTTTAGCTGGGATAACGGAGACTTTAATGGCCATTGTCCTGTTGGTGGTGCCGGGGCCGGCATTTTTATAATGCCAGTTCGTGGCCCATTTCCTGAACAGTTTGGACTTGTTACCGTAATATGATGTGAATAATAGGCATTTTGGGGAGAAATTTGTCGAGTGCGTGTAAAATGCAACAGAATAAGGTGCATTTCCCTACGCATGAACAGGTTTCAAGGAGGCCTATTAGGGGATAAGATAGCTGTATTTCTAAAAAAACAAACGGAGAAAGAAGGTTTAATTTATGAAACTGGGTAGAAAACTTACGAAACTTGCTATTTTCACAATTTTATTTGTACTAACAAGCATGGCACTTGCTGTTACAGTAGCAGCAATGACGTCTCCGAGGCAGCCCACTCATCGCATAAATATTGACCCTAGGACAGCAATTGTAAGCTACCCTGCGGAAGTAGTAATTGACGTTCATATTACACGCTTACCATACGCAGATGATTTTGGAAACCATGGCACAGGCTGGTTCGATTTTAATTTTGATATACTTTTCGACCAGACCCGGTTCGAGGCCGTTCCGTATTCAACAGGCACAGCACTTGCACGTTCAGATTTTGACCTTTGGCGTGATATGCACGGTAATCCTGTTTCTGCTCCTTTGGTATCGGCACGACGTAACCCTTGGGATGCAGTGGATCCGGCCGGCACAATAAGAATTGCGCTTATGGAATTTACGCATACGCCTGTAATGTCTGATGTTACCGTAAGTTTGCGTTTTAGGGTACTTGAGAGTGCCTTACCGGGTAATAATGTTGTATTTGGTTGGGCGCCAAATGCACTTAATGTTGCAGGCTCTTGCCCGGTTGGCCTATTCATGTCTGTTCACAGGTTGCCACTTGAGGGGCCGACGGATTTAGACTTTGGAAGGGTTACTGTACTTCCGCCGGGAACGCCAACACAGCCTACGCATAGTATAGATATTGTTCCCCGTACACCAACCGTAAGCGCCCCTGGGGAAGTTGAACTTGATATTCATGTTTCCCGCTTACCATATGCAGATACTGTCGGGCACCATGGAATAGGTTGGTTCGATTTCTTTTTTGACATTTATTTCGACTCGACAAGGTTTGTACCGATACCGTATTTAGGAAGCCGACTTGCATATTCAAATTTTGATGATTGGCTTAATGTAAGTGGCGAAAGGGTCTATCAACCAGGTATATTTTCAGTACTTGATCCTATTGATGGAGCAAAGCCTGGCGGTACAATAAGGGTTTTGCTTAGCGAGTTCATGCTTACCCCTGTAATGTCTGACGTTGTTGTTAATTTGCGTTTTAGGCTGCTTGAAAATGCCGCACCTGGTGACGCTGTGTTCAGCTGGGGGCATTCGGCAGGGGTTGCAGGTGCCTGCCCTGTTACCGGTGTTGGCAATGTTGTTCGTCTGTTAATTGCAGGCCCGTATGGGGCGGACTTTGGCACTGTTACCGTAACCCAGTAATACATTCTATTTGTGATATTTTAGGCTGCCACAGTGCAGCCTTTTTACATAGTCATTTGTTTCTTTGACAATATTACGAAAATATGCCTATAATGATTACGCAAGAGTAGAGTGCTAAAAACAGAACATATAAAGGAGACAACAATGCTTGCATTAGAACTAGAAAAATCTGCAGTAAAAGCCTTCATGGGGCAAATTTTGCGGGAAGATATTTTCGACATGTTTGAGGTACGTAGTATAGAAATTGCAACAGCCACACGTATGAACATAGACGGCCAACTTACTTTGGAAGCAGAAGAAAGTGTTGAAGATAAAAAGCCCGGATTTTCTACATGGGAAGCCTTGCGCCCGCTGGTTTATGCTGTAATAAAAACAAGCCCCAAGCCCAAGTATGTAAAAATTGTTTTTTCATACTTGGCAAATGAGGCTTGCGAAATACATTCAAATGCAGCGGCATTGTTTTTAAATTTAACTTACGAAAATGATGCTGTGTACTTTACAACAGGCACAGCGCAAAGGGAGTTTTTGTTCGAAAAATCTTTGGATATTGCTTGGGATGAATGGGTTAAAAACTTTTTTGTAGGCAATGGGCTAGCTGTTTCGGATAGGGAATAAAACTTCAAACGGTTACTCTCAGTAACCGTTTGAAGTTTATTTAAATCAACACTCCACCACCATCCGGTTAATTTCCTTCTTCAGCCGCAAAATTATTTTTTTCTCTAGCCTGGAAATATACGACTGTGATATGCCCAAAAGGTCTGCAACTTCCTTTTGGGTTTTTTCTTCTCCGCCGGTAAACAGGCCAAATCTTAGTGAAACAATTTGCTTTTCTCGGTCGTTTAGCTTTTGCATGGCAACGTTTAGCAGTTCCTTGTCTACCTCTTCATCCAAGTCTCGGGAGATTATGTCTACATCTGTGCCAAGAATATCGGATAGTAGTAGCTCGTTGCCTTCCCAGTCTACATTTAGTGGCTCGTCTATGGAAACTTCGCCTTTTGTGCGGGTGTTGCGCCGTAAGTACATAAGAATTTCGTTTTCTATACAGCGGCTGGCGTAGGTTGCCAGTTTAATTTTACGGTCTACACTAAAAGTGTTTACTGCTTTTATAAGGCCAATTGTGCCTATGGAAATAAGATCTTCTACGTTTATGCCTGTATTTTCAAATTTGCGGGCGATGTATACCACCAGGCGTAAGTTGCGCTCTATAAGTGTTGCTTTTGCCTGAGAATCGTCGTTTGTGCCTAGTTGTGCTAATACGTTTGCTTCTTCTTCTGCCGGTAGGGGGGCCGGCAGTACTTCGCTTCCGCCTATGTAGTAGCAGCGGTCGTTTGTGTTGTCGTCCAGGGCTAGTGCGCCTAAGATCATGGTTTTGGCTTTTTGGTATAGTGCTGTTAGCATGTATTGTTACCTCCTGTGGGGGTTAATTGTCTTTTACCAACTCCGGGCTTAGCAGCCCTTGATACCTTCCGTCACGGCACAACCTGTCGTTGTAAATGCCTATAACAACATCTGCCGGGCTTTCCGTTGCTCCTTCAACCGCAACACTGTCTGGGCGGAAGCCTATTAGCATTCCATTGCTGCGCCCAAGGCTGGTGAATGGAATCATACGAATGCGTTTGTAAAACGAGCCTTCTTGGCCGGTTAAAAAGCCGGCTAAGTTATTTTCTTGTTTTTCATAAAACAAAACCTTCAGCCCATCGGGCAAGAAATCTTTTATATGTTCAAATTCTGCAATTATAACCGGGCCTTGGCTAAGGGGTTCTTTTAGGCTGTGGCCTGTATCTACCAGCGCCGCCAAAGAGGCTCCTTGTTCCCCCATAAAAATTTGCACATTGCATAACATTTGGCGTTTGAGGGTGTGCATTTCTGCAATTTTTAGCCCTAGTTTAATAAGTACATAACTTACTACCATAACCACCGGCACCAACTGCCAAGATACTTCTCGGAAAAAACCTTGCCAGTCGTTTGCGATAAAATATACAGCATACGGGATATCTGTTAGGAAAAACAACGACATACCCAACCCACCCACTGTAAAGGATATAACGTAGGCTGCAACCATGAGCTTTGCAAAATCCCTTACGCTTGTTAAGCGGAATGTTACAAGTACCCCAACCGTTAGTATAGCAACAGAGGATAGGGCTACATTTATAAAGCGTAAAGCTTCTATTGCAATAAGTAATGTGTACATTAGTGACATTATGGCTGCCCCAACAAAAAGCCAGCGGGCTTTTGTAATGCTTTTTAGTACTGTGAATGGGAATGAAGAGCGTTTTTGCACCCTGTCAGCAGGTTTTGATGTTGGGGCCCGGTTATGCCGCTTACGGGTTACTTTTGATACAACCCATAGTACGAATGTATTCATAATGAAATTTACTAGGAAAAGCATATCTGCATACAGAGTCATTTTAACCTCCTGCACAGCGTTTTCTGGTTTTGTTGCTTGTAGGTAGTATAAAAGGCAAATGAAGAAAAATTTGTCACATGCTGTGTGTGTTGGATAATTTGGTTTCAAGTGGGTTGTGCAAACGCGAAAGCGGCTCTGCCGCTTTTTTTCCCGTGTTTGAATTTTATTCAAACACTAGGCTGCAGCGAAATTGCG
>Ga0123355_10021436_pt1 | contig 10340 bp, 10 predicted proteins | sample TergutEmb28metaG_3_FD_89872 | JGI IMG/M metagenome (GOLD analysis project Ga0123355, IMG submission 89872) | Embiratermes neotenicus P1 segment gut microbial communities from Petit-Saut dam, French Guiana - Emb289 P1 | ecosystem: Host-associated > Arthropoda: Insects > Digestive system > Gut ... | reverse complement strand
TCGTCTTCTTCATAGTCTGCTGGAGTAACTAGCATGTATGTGTTACCTTTGTGCTCTACTGCATCCATTATAAGATACTCATACTCCACGCCTTCATCGTCTACTACTACGATAATATTCTCATCTTCTAATCCATCAAAATCGTCTAAATCATTCATGTTGTCCAAAACTAATCTCCTTTGTTAATTGCTTTTTATAGAATCCAGATACCCCTGCAATATATATATCGCAGACGCTTCGTCTATGTTCTTCTTAATCTTTTCTTTGCTTAGTCCAAGTTCACTCATCGCCCGCTCCTGTGATAAGCTGGACATACGCTCGTCCCATAAGACAATCTCAAGGCTCTTAAAGTTCCTTTGCAGCCTGTCTCGAAACTCTAGCGTTTTTTCACACCGCTCGCCTAAGCTACCGTCCATATTTTTAGGAAAACCGAGAACAATTTTATTGACATTATGCTCTCTCATAATCTCTCTGAGCTCTAAAATAGGCTTTTTAAAACTTTCGGGAGAGTCCCTGCGGATAGTCCCTGCACCGAGCGCGAAAATACACTCAGGGCAACTTAGAGAAACGCCAATATTCTTATCCCCATAATCTATTCCAAGTATACGCATTACTTTTCGCCGCGCCTTGGCACATTATTGTCCAAATAGAAAGTCACAAGTTCTTCCAATAGCTCATCGCGCTCCAGCTTGCCGATAAGAATCCTTGCGTTTTTATGGCTTGTGATATAGGTCGGGTCGCCTGATAGGATGTAGCCTACGATTTGATTCACAGGATTATAGCCCTTCTCACAAAGCGCCAAATATACCTCTTTGAAAATCTCTCCAGCTAGGGTTTTGGAATTTTTTTCAAACTCTATGAACTTTTGCGTGTCAAAAATATTTTTCATAACAGTGCCTCACTAACTGACCAAGCCTATACTTTTTACCTAAACATGTGGTATATCCATCATAATACACTTGCGACAATAATGCAAATTACAATTTAGTTAAGTTTTTTGGACTGCTTTTAAGTTAATCGGCTATAACTACACGCATGCACCCATCGGCATCGTAGATGCACTCAGTCTCTAAAATCTTATTTGTCAAATCCACATCGCTTTCATGACGCACTATTATATAATTGCTCGAGTGACCTTCAAATAAATTATTGCCAACTTCTTGCTCAAATAAAACGCTAAGTTTAGTATGTTCAAACTTTTTTGCAAAATTCTTGCTTAGTGTGTCTGCGAGAATACACATTTTCTTTGCTCTATCAGTTTTTGATATAGACGGAACTTGCCTATCCATTTTGGCGGCTGTTGTGCCTTCTTTTTTTGAGTATGGGAAACCGTGGACTTTGGAAAATTCCATTTGCTCTACGAAGTTATAGCTGTCCATAAAGTCCTCATCACTCTCCCCGGGAAAGCCTACAATGATATCTGTGGTGATACCTATCTCAGGGCGAATCGCTCTTAGTTTTTTAACAATAGCACTGTAATCGTTTGTACTATATCTGCGTCCCATTGCTCTTAGCGTATTGTCTGAGCCGCTTTGCAATGAGATATGCAGATGATCACAAAGCTTATGGCAATCTCTAAATGTATCCAAAAACTCATCAGAAATTGCGTCAGGTTCAATAGAGCCCAGCCTAATACGCTCTATACCATCAAGCTCATTAAGAGCATAAAGTACCTCGCTCAAATTTGAATTAAAGCCGCCCCTGTCCTTACCGTAATTGCCTAAATTAATGCCTGCCAGAACTATTTCTTTTACTCCTGCGCCTACTAATCTTTTGGCTTCGGCTAAGATAGCGTTTTTGTCACGGCTTCTTATAGGTCCTCGTGCATATGGGATTATGCAGTACGCGCAATAGTTCTCGCAGCCTTCTTGAATTTTTATATAGGCTCGTGCTTTACCGCTTGTTTCATTTATATTCAGCTCTTCGAATTCAGACTCGTCAGATACACAGCTTACAAAATTTTTCTGAGCGGTGCCTTCTAAGTGCTGTATTATAAATTCGGCTATTCGAGCACGATCTTTTGTACCAAGGATTATGTCAACACCTTCGATTACAGAGATACCTTCAGGTGCGATCTGACTATAACAGCCGCACACAATGATAATAGCATTGGGATTAAGTTTTGCTGCCTTTCGGATGGCTTGCCTTGATTTTTTATCGCCTGAATTTGTTACGGTACATGTATTTATGATATATATATCAGCAAGCTCACCCATTCGTCCAGAAAACTCCACAACACGCGCACCACAGTTTTTGAGAATTTCTACCATGGCTTGTGTGTCATACATATTTACTTTGCAACCGAGCGTTATATGCGCGAAAGTTTTTCCTTCAAGCGGCAAATTTGACTTTGACATTTTTCATCTCCCAAGTTTTGTATATTTTGCCTATGCTTTGTTAGGATATCATGGTTTCATGTGCATTTCAAGACAACATTGTGGGCAGAATAGAATTCGAGTATAGCTAACGCAGCCTAGAATAAGTATCAAGCAATTGATGAAAGAAGGAAAAATATGAAAAATATAAAATTTGCAGTGCTTGGCATAATAAGTGGTATAGCAAACGGTTTGTTCGGCTCGGGAGGCGGCTCTATAGTCGTGCCTGGGATGCAGAAGCTAGGTGTGGATCAGCATAAGGCTCATGCAACAGCCATAGCCATCATACTGCCACTAACTATTGTAAGCACAGCAGTTTATTTATACAAGCACGATGCAAATTGGACCGCGATACTGTGGGTATCTATAGGTGGCACTGTGGGCGGATTCATAGGCGCAAAGCTGTTAAACAAAATTTCCGGCAATTTGCTTCATAAGGTATTTGGGGCATTCATGATTGCCGCTGCATTAAGGATGATATTTTGAGTTATCTGTTATATGTGTTGATAGGGCTTTTGGCTGGGACAATAAGCGGGATGGGTATCGGCGGCGGGACATTGCTTATCCCTGCGTTGACACTCTTATATGGGATGGAACAGCATCAGGCGCAGAGTGTTAATTTGATATACTTTATTCCAATGGCTATAGTGGCTCTGATTTCTCACTTTAAGAGCGGAAATATTGAAAAAGAACCTGTCAAAAAGCTCATACTATTTGGCGTTATTGGTGCTGTCGTGGGAGCACTTATAGCTGTAAACATGAAGCCTGATTTGCTAAAGAGATTCTTTGGCGGATTTTTGCTTGTGATGGGAATTTATGAATTTAGCAGGAAAGAGAAAAAGAAGGGAAGTTGAAACATGTTATCCATAACCGACACAATTTCGTCTAAATTAACAAATTTTTCAAGTAAATTAGAAAAAGATTCAATTGCATAGATGAAGAAAAACTGTTATACTGTCGTAGTATGTATAGTCGATTAAGTTATAAACTCCCTACATTTGCGATGCACTTGCGCCAACTGCAAGGGTTTTATAAGTTAATCGACTATAAAAGAGGATTGTTATGGGCGCAAGTTTAACTATCCTGCCTATACATGTGGCCTAGCGTCACAAATTTTAAAACTTTCGTCAAACTTTGTTTGACGGGGAACGTATATAATATATATTATTGCACCACCGATTAAATATCGAATAGTCTTGAGGGAGTATTACTGCACGGCATTAGTACTCGCAGAAGACAAAATGTCACATCAATCTTTATTCAATATTTAATCAGTGGAGCAATAGCAAACATTAATTCTTTCGGAGGCTTTTATGAAAAAGAAAAAAATCATCATAATTTCTGTCATACTTTTAGTAGTTATTGCAGGGGTCGTAGGTCTTAACGCAGCAGCGGGAGCAATGGCAGGGCTAACAGGACTGACAGCAACCAATCCTGTTACGGTTGACTTTGTAGAAAGGGATACTATCGTAAATACAGTAACCTCCAGAGGCTATGTTGCGATGCTAAATAGTGCGACGGTCTTTTCTGTTGCTATGGCTGAGGTTGAATATCTCTACATAGAAAGAAATGATATCGTGCAGGAAGGCGATGTATTAGTACGTTTTACAGAGAGAAGTCGTGAGAGACTTGAGACGCGTGTTAGAGAAGCGGAGCTTTCTCTTAGAAGCGCAGAGATTGCTTTAGCGGAATCAAGGATGCCAGCTGGCGACACTGCTATAGAAAATTCGAGACTTGGTGTAACTCAAACTAACCAAGATATAACGAATATGCAGATGACGATAGATAATCAAAGAAGAGATTTGGAAAGAGCGCATATAAGAATTGCAGACCAACAAAGGACGTATGACCAGAATCGTGCGCTCTATAACTTGGGTGCGGTGAGCCGCGATAGTATTGATACTATCGAAAGGGCTTTGCGCGATTTAAATGATGAGATTGCAAATATTGAAAGTGCTATAGCTAGAAATGAATTGGCTTTGAACGGACTTAATGATACTCTTGCACATAGAACGAGCGTATATCAAGAGACACGTACTCGTACGGATACACAAGAAGCGAGAAACATGATAGCACAGCGTCAAGTATCTGTCGACCAAGCAAGACTTAGAGTAAACGATGCAAGACGTGAGCTTGATGATTTTGTTATGGAGATAATGGCGCCTATGAGTGGTACAGTTACTATGCTGTCAATGACTAGAGGCGAGACAGTTATGGCTGATAGACCGATTGTAGAGATATCTGATGTTGACAACTTTGTGGTTAGACTAGACGTAAACGAGAGAAATGCTGCGCGCCTAGCGCACGGTCAAGAGGTAGAGATTACAGGTTCTGTACTTGAGAGAAACTCAGTTTATGGCACGATTACAAGAATAGGCACAATTGCAGAGCAAAGACAAACAGCAAATGGTCTTGAGCGCGTACTGCCTATTGAAGTTACAGTTATTCCATGTCAGCACTCTGATGTCCTTCGACCAGGCTTCTCGCTTGACGGTAGAATAACTTTGGAGACGAGAGAGAATATCGTAGTTGTACCTATATTGGCGACGCTTAGAGATAGAGATGGCGACACTTTTGTCTTTGTTGTTAGAGATGATAATACACTAGAGCGTAGAGTAATTGAGCTCGGTTTGTATGCAGATATGCTGGTTGAAGCCTTTGGTATTTCTGAGGGTGAGATGATAGTGAGACAGCCTTCGTTGTCAATGTATGACGGCATGGTGGTTACTCCTACGAATTTGGAGACGGAACTTGAGACGGAATTGGTCGGTGAATAGGGCCTAATTCGCATCTGCAAATGACTAGAGGGAGGACTATTAAAATTGATTATCGAAGTTAAAGGTCTGCATAAGGTTTACAAAAATGGAAGTATAGAAGTGGCGGCTCTTCGCGGGGTTGACTTTGCGGTTACTCCTAAGGAGTTTGTATCTGTTATGGGTCAATCAGGGTCGGGCAAATCGACACTTATGAATATATTAGGATGTCTTGACTCCATTACTGCTGGGGAGTATTTTTTGGATGGGGTAAATGCAGCGGGACTGAGCTCGAACGCGCTCGCAGAGATAAGAAATAAAAAGATTGGGTTCGTATTTCAGTCATTTAATCTTTTGCCGAAGCTTACCTCGCTCCAGAATGTTGAACTGCCTATGATTTATGCAGGGGTATCAGCATCTGCGAGACGTAAAGCGGCAAAGACTGCTCTTGAGAGAGTAGGTCTAGCTGATCGTGGCAAGCATAGACCGAACGAGCTCTCAGGCGGACAACGTCAGAGGGTGGCTATTGCGCGCGCACTTGTAAATACACCAGCGATAATTTTAGCCGATGAGCCTACAGGGAACTTGGACTCATCATCGAGCGCAGAGATTATGGGCATATTCCAACAACTGAATAAAGAAGGGGCAACCATACTTATGGTTACTCATGAACCTGATATAGCTATGCACGGCGGACGTATAATAACCTTTAAAGACGGCGAGATTCTGAGCGATGAACAAGTGAAGAATCCCATAAAGGCAGGGGAAGCGTAATGAGTATAATAGAAAGTATACTTTCGGCACTTAGAAGTGTTTATAGCCATAAAATGCGCTCACTGCTCACTATGCTTGGGATTATTATAGGTATTGGGTCTGTTATCACGATTACTTCTGTAGGTGATGGTGTGCAGGCCACTATATTTGATACGATGGACGCCTTAGACCGACGCACTATTCAGATTGCATCCCAGTCACGTGCGGATCTAACTCGTGCGGATATAGACGCTATAATGATGCTTGAAGGCATCGAGGGAACGACTGTACTGGATGAGGGTTGGGGCTTTGAAGTTGAGCGTAGAGACGGCAGGATAAGGTCAGGCTCATTATCAGGTATAGATGCAAACTATAATTTGATTGAGCAAGTTGATATACAGCTTGGTCGTTTTATTGACCATGTGGATGTTGAGAATCATTCTATGGTCGCAGTTATCAGCCCACAGACTGCGTTTGAGATATTTGGTTTTATAAACGTTATCGGTGAACAGCTTGAAGTTAGTTCATGGCATGGGACAGAGCTGCTTACTATTATAGGCGTACTCGACGGCAACTATGATCCGAACGAGATGGAAGCTATGATGGCTATGATGTTGACTCCAGTGAGTCGTGCGATAGCTGTAGTTCCGATAACGGCTTTTAATGACATGACAAATAGCAATCAAGATATAGTTCAGTTTATAGGCGCGTCGGTTTCTGATGATGTGGATATTGTGGAGCTGTCACGGACGATAGCGGCACTCTTAGACATACGTCATGACACTGAAGACGGCTTTATGGTAATGGATACAGGATCGGCATTTGACCTTATTGATATAATGTTCACGGCAGTTACTGTGTTTGTTGCTTTTGTTGCGGGCATCAGTCTTTTTGTCGGTGGTGTTGGTGTTATGAACATCATGTTAGTAACCGTCAAAGAGAGAACACGCGAGATTGGTATTAGAAAATCATTAGGCGCGACTGAGCGTAGTATCAAGTTCCAGTTCATTTTGGAAGCTATTACGCTTACGATAATAGGCGGTGGTGTTGGCATAGTGCTTGGTTTCTTAGTGGCAGAGCTTATGGCTGGGATCATATCTGAGCTTATGGGCGCGGATGTATCTGCAGCGATATCCGCAAACAATGTGGCAATGGCATTTTTTGCATCGACTGCTATTGGCGTAATATTTGGGGTATATCCTGCTGGTAAGGCCGCTAAACTGAATCCAATCGAAGCATTGCGATACGAATAGGGAGGATTTATGAATATATTTGAAAACATATTATCATCCCTGCAAAGTATCATGGGGTCAAAAATGCGCTCGTTGCTCACAATGTTTGGCATTATAGTAGGCATTGGCTCTGTTATGATGATTACAAGCATCGGTGAGGGTTACAGACAGAGCATGACCCAAGAGTTTGATGCGATGGGGCTTGATATAGTTACCGTAACTACGACAACAAGGGATGGACTGCATAGAATAGAGACGCATGACCTACTCACATTAGATGATGTAGAAATGCTTAGGTTATACGAAGATTTGTTAGAAGTTACTGCGAGCATGACAGTCTCCTTCTGGGACTCTTTAGAGCGTGTAGACGGCGAGATGAATGGTGCTAGGCTGACAGGGACTGATGACGCGTACTTTAGGATGAACAATTCAGTATTCATTTATGGGAGACCTTTGATTGAACAGGACTTGATTGCGCAGGCTGAGGTTGCTGTCATGAATGTGGATGACGCGCGTTTAGTATTTGGACGCACAGACGTTGTAGGCGAGACTATTTTGATTGACGACTGGGGCGGCGGACTTGAGCTTACTATAGTTGGAGTTACAGAGTCAACGCTTATGTCGGAGATGGAAGCTGCCTTCTCGCCTGTAAGAGGATTTCAAGTTCCAATAACTCTTGTGCAAGCACGCTACAATGGCGGCATAAATATTGTTGGCAATATCTCTGTACAAATAGCAGATATGGATCGCCTGACAGAAATATCGGAAAATATTATAAGGATTATAGAGTTTGATCGTGGCACTGAAGGCAGATACAATACGCAGTCCATGATGGAGATATTTGAAGAGTTTGACATGGTTATCGGCATTTTTACGGCATTCATGAGCGTTGTTGCGGGAATCAGTTTATTAGTAGGCGGTATCGGCGTTATGAATATCATGCTAGTATCCGTTACCGAAAGAACACGCGAAATAGGCATTAGAAAATCATTAGGTGCAACCAACTGGAATATACAATTCCAGTTTTTGATAGAGGCTGTTATACTTACCGCAATAGGCGGAGCGATAGGGATACTGTTCGGTTACGGTGGAGGTTCGATATTTGCCGTTATCGCTGAAATGATGACAGGGATGCCTATGACACCTTATATTTCTGTAGGTACTGTAGCAGTTGTAGTTGTTGTATCTGCGATTATTGGAATTGTGTTTGGAGTATATCCAGCGGCGAAAGCGTCTAAACTTGACCCGATAGAAGCACTTAGATTTGAATAGATAATGTTTTTTGGGGCGCGGGGTAACTTGCGCCTTTTTGTGTATGAAATAGGAGGAGGCGTTCAAAGTGAGCAAGGTTGTTAATCGGATATCCCAAATGTTGATGTGTTTAGTGTTAATTTTTGCACTTAGTTTTATATCTACTCCAGTGCTAAATGCAAATGAGGGTGAAATCAATGTAACCATAGACGGCGAGCTAGTAAACTTTGACGTAGCTCCGCAGATTATAGGTGGGCGGACTATGGTACCCATGAGAGCAATATTGGAGGCCTTGGGTGCGGGTGTGGAATGGTATGGTGATGCTCAGACAATTGTAGCGACCACAGCAAGCGGAGAAGTTATTCATCTGGGGATTGGCTCTAACACGGTTATTGTAAATAATAGGCGAATTGACATGGATGTTGCGCCAATAATTAGTGACGGTAGGACATTAGTCCCTGCGAGATTTGTGGCGGAGGCGATGGGGATGAGTGTCGAATGGGACGAAAGGATAAACACAGTTGCCATTACATTGCCGCACATACAACAAGTAATTGCAGGAGTGAATAATTCTTTTGCTCTGACAGATAACGGAGTATTATGGAGATGGCAAGGGTTTATAGGGGAGCTAAGTCCTTCTAGAGATATGGACAATGTCAGCAGTGTTTCTGTCGGTGAGGCTCATACAATGGTAATACGAGATGACGGCAGCCTTTGGGGATTTGGCTGTAACCAGTTTGGTAAACTAGGCGATGGAACAGACGTATGGAGACATACGCCTGTCAAAGTCATGGAGGATGTAGTATCGGTTTCTGCTGGAAAGAGTCATACGATGGTTATACGGACAGATGGCAGCCTTTGGGCTTGGGGTGGCAATTACTCTGGGCAACTGGGGGACGGAACAACGGAAGATAGATTTAATCCTGTAAGAATTATGAATAATGTAGCCGCAGTCTCAGCAGGAGATTCACACACAATGGCAATTCGTACAGACGGCAGTTTATGGGTTTGGGGCGATAATGGCTCCGGACAGATAGGTGCTGGAGATTATGGTGTGTATGCAGTTTATCATGATGTTGGAGAGTGGAGCTCTTTCGAGTCAACACCTGCTGTTGTGGATGTATATGGTAATCACGTAATTGAAATCTTTGTAGGTGAGCGTGATGTGGAATGGTTTTCTTTTAAGCAGCTTACTCCTGTAAGAGTGATGGGCGGAGTAGTTAGCATTTCGGCTGGCAGTGGGTACTCAATGGCAATAGGACATGATGGTGCGTTATGGGCTTGGGGCAGAGATGCGTTCATTAGTCCTGAGTACGGCTGGATTACTTCAGAAATTATTTCTAGGCCGATGCGAGTTATGAATGATGTGGTAAGTGCTTCGTCTGGAGTATGGCATAACATGGCACTTAGAGCAGACGGTAGCCTTTGGGTTTGGGGCATAAATGAACACGGAAATTTTGGAGATGGTACGAACATATCGCGCCGTATTCCTATTAGAATCATGGATGATGTGTCATACGTTTCCGCTGGCGGTCGGAATACTATGGTAATTAGAAATGATGGAAGTGTATGGGGTTGGGGAGAACGTTTCGATGAAAGACCAATAGAATTAATGGGTGCCACGCGACAACAATAATAAAACTAACAAACAAGGAGGGCAAAACATGTACGACTTATTATTCAAAAATGCAAAAGTAATCGACGGCACAAGTGCGCCGTGGTATATCGCTGATGTAGCGGTAAAAGACGGCAAGATTGCAAAAATTGGTAAGATATGTGAAAGTAAAGCTGCAAAAGTGGTCGATGCAAAGGGTAATGTTTTATCACCTGGGTTTATTGACTCTCACTCGCATAGCGACCGCAGCATTTTGAAGCACAATCTTTGCGAGAGTAGAATACTGCAAGGGGTTACTACTGAGCTTGCAGGAGATTGTGGGAGTTCGCCGATGCCAATTGCGCCTGAGTATAAAAACGGC
>Ga0123355_10021435_pt1 | contig 10340 bp, 11 predicted proteins | sample TergutEmb28metaG_3_FD_89872 | JGI IMG/M metagenome (GOLD analysis project Ga0123355, IMG submission 89872) | Embiratermes neotenicus P1 segment gut microbial communities from Petit-Saut dam, French Guiana - Emb289 P1 | ecosystem: Host-associated > Arthropoda: Insects > Digestive system > Gut ... | reverse complement strand
TACTACGCCAGTAAGATATCCCCTAATATGGCGCGCACGCCAGAAGGCTACCTGCTGTGTCAAAACGTGCCCATAGCCCGTACGGGTCAACAAGAATATCTGGCAAGCGAGTTGCCAATGCCCACAGACACCCCTAACAAAAAGGTAATAGTGTACCGTCGTGCTGAAGATGTTTTTGCGCCTGCAGCAATAGCCAGTTTCCAGGGCAAAACCGTCACAAGTGAACATCCAGAAGACCCCGTTAACCCAGACAATGTGCGCCAACACATAAAAGGTGTAGTCACTAATGTGCGGCGCGGCTCTGGAAGAGAAGCAGACATGCTAATTGCAGATTTGGTTATTTACGATGCCCAATTAATCTGTGAAATAGAAAATGGTAAGCGAGAGGTGTCCTGTGGTTACGACTGTACATTTGCCGTTGAAGGCGGCCGTATTTACCAAAAAAATATTGTTGGCAACCATGTTGCGGTTGTGTCTGTTGGACGTGCAGGTCATACAGTGTCAATCAAGGACGAAAGTCCTGTGATAAAAGGCGGTACACCGCCGAAAAAAGGAAGGAGTTCCAGGATGAAAGGTAATAAAAAGAGACCTAGTGAGAGGGGATTAGTCCCTACAATTGCAAGAATTGTGGGCCTTGTAAAGGATTCAGACCCAGACGAAGTAACAGAGGCAATTGAGGACCTTGTTGAGGCAATCGAAGAGGATGTTACAGAAGCCAAAATTGAAGTTATCAAGGCTGATGACAGTAGCAAGTGCGCAGACAAGACCAAAGACGAGGCAAAAAAGGACGAAGCCCCGGCCACCGACAGCAAAACATACGAGCTACTCGAAAAAGTATATGAGAAGCTAGAAAAGCTGGACGGCGAGGTTAAAGAAATCAGGGAAACTAGCTACAAAAAACTCGACCCCCTTGAAAAGCTGGAAGCAGAGCTATCCAGTGATGGCGACCCCGGCGGCGAGTCGGAACACGTGGAGGATCCCGATGACATCAACGATGATTCCATGGCGGATGAAGCCTTGGACACCGAAGTTGAAGACGAGGAAGCCCCAGTGATGCCAGCAGAAGGAAGGCCAGTAAATCCACTAACTAAGGATGCTGCATTAAAAGAGCTTCGCAAAATGAAGCCGATTATCGCCGCAATCTCTGACCCCAAACAGCGGAAGACAATGTCTGATAGTGTTGCAGCCATGATTCGCGCATCACACGGACTTCCAGCTAGTGGTGGGCGCAGTAGTGGCAATGGCTATGCTGGCATTGTTTCTGCAAAAAAACAACATGCCGCAAAGCATAAAGCAGCCGATAGTAAGGCCAAGGGCACCCCGCCCCAAGACATAGAGGATCTTGGGGATAAAATAGCCGCAGCACGCCTCGGTAAACAATAAAGGAGGGCTAAAGATGCCTGGTCAAGTAATTGGTACAGCATTAAACCTAGGATATCCAGGAAGTGTTAGTCGTAGCTCAGACGGCACCATCGTCAATCGAATTTCCGCTGGCGATATTCCTTTTGGTGCCGCAGTTGTGCTTAACGCCAACAACACAGTTGCGCCTTTTGGCGCAACCAGTACAGATGCTAATTTTATTGGCATTGCGGTGCGCATAGTAAAGCAACAAACCGATGTGTATGCACCCATGGGTGGATATAAAAACATGGAGCCAACCGATGTGTTCGTGCGTGGTGACATCCCTGTAGCATTTAAGGGTGTTGGAACGCCAACAGCTGGTGGTGCTGTTTTTATCCGTGTAGCAGAGAACCCCGCAATACCCAATGCATCAATTGGCGATTTCGAAGCACAAGCCGATGGCACAAACACCGTACAAATCAATAATTTGCGATTCACTACAGGGCGGACAGACTCCAGCGGTGTCGTAGAAATCACTGTGCTAACACGCAGAATATAGGAGGTCAGCATGAATATCACAAGCTCCCTTATGGGCTTAGACACACCTACGCATCAAATGACTGGTGCAATGCAACCAATGGGCTTTTTATCAGACTCTGCTCAGGCTGGCGGCCTTGCATTTCTGGTCGGAGAACTGGAAAAACGGGATTCCAGATTATTGGAGCCATTAACCTCCGTTACGTGGCCGCGCGACATTACCGCCAAAACGGGTGGCGGATGGATGGAATTTACATCCAGCCACAATGTATCGTACGCCTCAGTCGGTTCTGGCGTTGACGGAATAGTAGCTGGCGCAACTACTGAAATTCCAACAGTAACTGCGGACATCGGTAAAGACCTTTGGCGTTTATTCGTGTGGGCTAACAAGCTTGGAGTTCCCTTGGTTGACCAAAAGAAATTGCAAACCATGGGGCGCAGTCTGGACGAACTACTAGACAAGGGCCTGAGACTAAACTGGGATAAAACCCTTGACATGAGCACGTATCTTGGCTTCCCGAGACTAGGCACATATGGCCTGGTAAATAATCCAGATGTACTTGCGTCTATGGTCGCAGCGGGTGCAAGTGGCTCACTACTGTGGGAAGACAAGTCTGTAGATGAGGTTCTTGCAGATGTAAATGACCTTATCCGCGATACGTGGGAAGCGTCAGAATATGACCTTACTGGCATGGCCAACCACATTCTTCTTCCACCTGAAAAATATAACAGGCTCGTGGACCGTAGAATTGGCGAAGCTGGAAGCAGCTCTATTTTGGCATACCTGTTAGAAAACAACATTGGCCGAAACCAAGGAATAGACCTGGTTATTTTCCCGTCTCGTTGGTGTATTGGTGCTGGCGAAGCTGGTACTGACCGTATGGTAGGCTACGCAAACAACCGCGACACAGTAAACTTCGATATGACAGTGCCACTATCGCGTGTTATCACTCAAGCATCGGCCGAAAAGATGGCGTTCTTGTCCACTTATGCAGGCCAATTTAGCCAAGTAAAATTCCAAAGGCTACAGCCTGTCAAATACCGTGATGGATTCTAGGAGGATAGTATATGATTCATATCATTGCTAAGAAGTCATACCGCTTTGTGCGATACGAAGGACGCAAGCGTGTCGAGCATTATGATGTTAATAGGAATGTTGTTATGTCTGTACCCGAATGGGTAAAAAAAGACCGCATGTACCAAGCCGCCCTATCAGCTGGCAATATTAGCGTCATAGGGGCTGGACAAAATCCAGACCTTGATGTTGTAGATGCTGTCATGGCAGAAGCCAAGGGCCTTGGTATTATGAACCCTGGTCACATGACTCTTGACCAACTTCAAAGGGCCATCGATGCCGCACGGGAAAGCCGCACTGACGATGATGACAAAAAACCCGATGGCACAAAAAACATCTTAGACAAAGAAGGCAACATCGTACTGCCAGTTGGCAGCAATGTCAAAGACGAAGCTGACACCGAGGACGATGGCGACGACGAGGACGATGGCGAAGAGCCCATTACCGATAAACCGTTAGCCCAAAAGCCAGTTAAGGAAATGCGTGCCATTGCAAAGCAGCGGGGCATTCCCATCCCACGAGGAACTAATGGTGAAGACATCCGCAAATTGTTGGCCGACAACGGTGTAGAATAGTGTTTCCAACACCTATATCGGATACAGGTCGCTTTCGTGAAATGACGCCCGTTATCATTGCAATGGCGTCTAATATCAGATGCGGCCCCAATCCACCCTACACAATTGAGGATTTTGCAGGTATGTATCCACAATTTTTTGCGCCGTTTGATAGCGACGATGATACCAGTGATATGGTGACAGCACCATCAATTGACAACATCGACATATCTGCACCAGTGGTACCAGTTATTTTTTTACAGGCGTTAATAGACTTGGCTCATGCATCAGTCCGGGAAGCCCGTTTCAGGGATGCCTGGAAAATGTGCATGGGCCTGTTTATTGCTCATTTTATAACGCTTTATCTGACAACATTTACGGAGCCAGGGGCGACACCTTATGAGCTGGCTAAAGCTGGCCAGGCCGGTGGGGTTATTTCGTCAAAATCTGTGGACAGCGTTTCTGTTAATTACGATTTTTCGCAAATGACAGAAGACCTTGATGGCTGGGCCGAATGGAAGGCCACGGCGTATGGATTGCAGTTTGCTACATGGGCCAAAATGTTTAGTATGCCTGGAATGTACGTTCATTAATAAGAGGTGATGGCCATGGCGTTTAACTTTACTGCAGACCTGCTCGTTTCGGATGGGGATAACACTACGGCCATACTTTTGGCCCTACAAGCACTTAGCGAAACACAAGTGCTTGTAGGGATACCTGAAGAGCAAACTGGCCGCGAGAGTGATGTTCTTACGAATGCCGCGTTACTCTACATCCAAAGCAACGGCTCACCGCTCAACAATATTCCTGCCCGGCCAGTTATTGAGCCTGCGCTAGAAAAATCTAACGACAAGCTAGGACAATTAATGGGAGATGCCGCAAAGAAAGCCCTGAGTGGCGATCAATCAGGCATGAACTCGGCACTCGAAACGGCTGGGTTAGCAGGCGAAGCCGCTGTGCGCGCCTGGTTCACCAGCCCTGATAACGGTTGGGCGCCAAATGCCGAGTCAACGCAGAAGGCAAAAGAGCGCAAGGGAAGCACAGACCCCAGGCCGCTCATTGATACAGGAGAACTTCGCCGCTCCATCACTTATGTAGTACGAAGGGATGCTGGCTAACATGATCAATGTCCGCGACTTAATGACCGATTCTGATTTTGCTACGAGCTACACCGTTTTGCGCACTAAGGGCAAGTGGGAGAAGGGACGCTTCATCAAAAGCAAACCAACCAAGTTGAAATACTTCGGTCCTGTACAACCTGCTACCACCGACGAGCTACAGCAAATCCCAGAAGCAGATCGCACCCAGGAGACCATGAAGTTCATGTGTGCGCCACCAAAGAAAATATTCATTACTCGCGAAATTGGCGGTGATGAAACGGCTGATGGAGCTATCTCTGATCACATTATCTGGGACGGCAATCTATACAAGGTCATCAGAGTAATGAACTGGCGACACCATGGCTACACTAGAGCCTTTGCATATAGCGTAGGGGAGGCACCCACCGATGGCTGAGATAGTTAAAACCATCACAGAAATAGAGGATTTATTTCGCGAAGTGGTGTGCATGATTTTCGGGATAACCCCGGATGAAAATCATAAGCGCATACGCTTTCCATGGGGGTCGGCCCTTGACACGCTGTGGGGGCCAACTAGCGTACCCGATTGGCAACGCAATGAAGATGTTTGCTTTATTTATGCTCTGCCCATGGACGACACATATAACCGCCAACGTGACCGCCGCAATGTTGATAGGGGCGGTCGCGACCTAGTAGCCATTGATGAACACACTGATGTGCACAACATGCTATTTGTTAATTATGGCCCTAATGCCTATGGCTACGCCAGAAAAATCCGTGACGGTCTTTTTCTTGATGATGTGCGTCGGCTGTTAAGGCGCAATCACTTCTATCTAGTACCCAATATTCCAGCCCCGCGCCGGGCACCTGAGCTTGTAAATGGCGAGTGGTGGAACAGGGTAGACGTGAATGTGCCGTTTAACCAGTTTGTCAGGCTGGAAAGCGTCATGACTACCATCGAAAAGGTTGATGTCAGAATCGCAGCCGCAGGAGATGGCGGGGAAAGACACTTGATTGTAGAACCATAAAACAAGTCCTGAAAGGAGGGCAACAATGTCTTTGCCTTTAAGTGACATTGTAAGAATTGTTGTTGACCTCGCACCAACTGCACGATCGCGGCGAGGATTCAATACATCTCTTTTTGTCGGTACAAGTGATGTGATAAGCACCGATGATAGAGTAAGGCTTTACGGCGGCATGGAGTCAATGATTGAGGCTGGATTTACAGCTGATATGCCAGAGTACCAGGCCGCTAGTTTGCACTTTGCCCAAAGGCCAAGGCCCCAACGCATAGCAATTGGACGCCATGAGCTTATAGAGGGTGCAGGCGAATTTGAAGTAACAAATGACACTGCCGAAACAGTGGGAGCTTTTGTTATTTCATGGGAGCATGTGCCTGACGCTGGCAATACATTTCTCTATTACACACCATTTGACTTGTCTGCACTGCCTGCATTCCAAGACACATTGGACTACCCATGGGCGCAAATTGCTTCTGGTGATGAAATCACACCAGGAACCGGCGCGACCTACATTGTTGTCGCAGAAGTAGACTCAAGCAGTAGGGTTGTTAATCTTGGTGCGGCCGCGCTCGGTGGTAATAGTGAGCCGCTAGATCTGCCATCCGCAGAAAGCGTAGTAGACGCGATACGTGCTTGTCGCCGCAAAACTGCGTCATGGTACACAGTAACATATCTTGATGCTACCCCAGACGAAATCTTTGATGTTGCACAGTATGTAGAAACGGCTCAACCACACTCAGCACACCTGTTCACAACAAACGAAACCCTTGCGTTGTCTGGAAATCCAAACAGCATTTTTAATCGATTGCGTCAAATGAGTTTTAGGCGAACTTTAGGCCAGTACTCTAACACCCCAAACGCAGTTGCCGGTATCGCAGGCTTTGCCATGGGGGCCAACACTGGCCTAAGCCGCAGTGCATACACGCTAATGCATAAAACCGTTGTGGGGCTTGCGCCAGACGACGTGAGTGAAACGGAATACGCATTTCTCGTTGCCGCTAACGGAAATATTTATGTTAGCAGGTCAGAAGGTGACACTGGCGATGGGTCGGACTACTTCATGTTTGAAGAAGGGCGAATGTCAGATGCAACATGGTTTGACGAGATATTGAACCTAGACATGCTGGTTAACGACATGCAACTTGCTATCCTGGATTTGTTCAAAAGCCGTAGCAAGGTTCCACAAACTGAACCAGGAATGAGTGACATCAAGATATCCATAAAGCCTAGCTTGCGAAATGCGGCACGAAGTGGCTTTATCGCTCCTGGGCGCTGGACCGGCCCCAACATCTTCATTACAGAAGATTATGCCCCATTGCAAACGGGCGATATATTGGAAAAAGGATGGCTCGTATTGTCAGAGCCAATTGACGACCAAAGTCAGGCCGGGCGCGATGCACGTGTTTCCCCGCCAATATATGTACCAATAAAGCTTGCAGGTGCAATCCACACAGTACTGGTTCAAATCAACGTAAATAGATAGGAGGTGGACCATGTCTTACAGCACATACGCATTTGAAGATTTGACGGGTGTATTTAGACATCCCTCCATTGGTCAGTTTGACATTCAAGGCGCTGGTACTGGCTCAATTACATTTTCCATGGCCAACGATACATCTGCACAAGATGTAGCCGCTGACGGCTCAGTAATGACATCAAAAATCAAGTCTGGAAATGGCACGATAGTAATAGCTGCACAGCAAACATCTGAGCTACACAAGTGGCTTTTAAGGGCCCACAACTATCTCAATAGCGCACCATCCAGAGAGTGGGCGCAAATGGAAATGTTGGCTGTTGCGCCGTCAATGCAAGTAGAGCACGAGGCCAGCAATATTTCCATTCAAAAGCGTGCCGACAAGCCATATCAACAGCAAGGACAGCAGGTATCCTGGACGCTCATGGCCGGACTGCTAGAAGAGAGGTAGGACTTTATGGAGACAATTAATATTATCACAGTAGACGAAAGGCAATTTCAGGTGCGTAAATTCGATGCTCGCACAGGGCTAAAGATAGCCAAACTACTTGTCTCGAAAATCTTACCTATGCTAGGCTCATTTCTTCCGTTTCTTACTGGGGAAGGCAGCTTGGATCCTTCCATTGATGATACTGCTTGGCTGGATGGAATGATTGGCAATTTGTCGTTAGATCAAATCAGTCACGCCATCGACCTCGTTGATGACAATGATCTTGATAAGCTCATAAACTTTTCCTTATCGCATTGCTATGAGATGCTCCCAGCGGGGCCGGCCCAAGTGCTTAAGCATGATGGCACCTATGGTGTAGCAGGAGTCGAGCATGACATCATAATTACATTGCGGCTGGTTGTCGAGGCTATACAGTGGGGTGCAAAAGGTTTTTTGGACGGAAAGCGCTGGGCTTCGATCTTCAAGCCGATCATGGGCCTGTTGGATTCATTCCAGCAAGATACGTCAATATAGACGAGTTCCTCCTCCTCCCAGTAAGTGCCGGATATTGGCGGCAACATGAGCTATGGGACGGCACATACACCATTGATGACCTGCTTGATATCGTGGAAGTTATCCAGGTAAAGGCCGAAAACGAGCGTAGAGCCAACGAAGCGGCTAGATTGGAGGCCAATGTGCGAAATGGCTAATCCAGCAGTAATTAAAGAGTATCTCGTCGCATTGGGCGTCCAAGATAATATGACGCCCAAGCTAAGGCAAGCGTTTAATAACGGAACCAAGAAGGCTAGACAATTTTCAAGAGGGCTCGCGATGGCAGGTACTGCCGCCGCAGGCCTTTTGATTGCGGCCAACACCGGCATTGCACGCTTTGTATCTGGCCTAGCAAGAGCGGACGATGAAATCACACGCTTTGCAACGGATATGGGCAAGAGTCGGGAAGAAGCTCAACGTTTGCATATGACATTATCGGCTATGGGACATACCATGGCAGAAATAGAAGCCAGCCCCGAGCTGACACGCAAATTTCAGCGGTTACAGCAAGACGCCGCTGCGGTGCAAATTCCTGATATGTCAGAAGGCTTAGGCCAAGTGCGGGCAATTCAAACGGAGTTTTTGCGTTTGCGACAAGCAGGTGCACACGCGGTGAAATGGGTGGGACATCATCTATTAAAATATCTTGCTCAGCCCATGGAGCAACTCCGGGAAACGTTTAGCGGACTGAACGACCGCATACTAGTAAACCTACCAGAGTGGACCAAGCGAATTGCGTCAGTGATGGCATCCGTTGTACGAATAACTGCGACAGTTGTACGGGGTGCATCCGCTATATTCCGAGCAATTAAACGTGTCTTCGACATGATTCCAGCCGAAATCAAGCTCTTAATGGGTGCACTGATGGCCTTCTCAGGGTTCATCCGTGCCGGGCCGATTGGCAAGCTCATCATGATATTTACTCTCTTGATGATGCTTGTGGAGGATTTCTTTACCTATCTTGATGGTGGCGAAGCACTCCTTGGGGGGCTCTGGCGCTGGATAATTAACCTATGGGATAAAATCAATGAGGGTGGCGGCCTTATTGAAAGGCTTAAAACCGCTTTTACTAACGCCATGGACACGGCTGTTAGTGCCATTGTATGGACCATAGATTGGATATCCAGACTATGGGGTCGACTGCGAGATAACGGCGCATTGAACAATTTCCGTGATGCTTTTATACAGGTAGGAACTGCGATAAGGGATTTATGGATGGCAGTACAGTCTATCATCACAACATTGTTTAGTGGCTTTAGGGATGGCGCCGAAACCGTTCAGCCATTCCTTGCATGGTTGATTGGCGTTGCTCTGCCTGGTGCCATTGGTTTAATTGCGGATATGGTTTCTGGAATAGCAAACCTGACCAGCTGGTTTATGGAGCTACCAATTGCACGCGAACTTTTACTTGGGATGGCTGCGGCCTTTGTAGCAATTGGTGTTGTCGCAAAGCTGAATGCTGCAGGTGGGCTAAAGGCGTTTATATTGCAAACCAAAATTGCAAAGGGCATTGTTGTTGCACTGACTGCCGTAAAAACGCTTTGGGCGGCTGTAATGAAAATTGCCGCCGTTGCAAAAATGCTCTTATTAAGCCCTATATTTTTGATCATTGCCGCTGTTGCCGCGCTGATTGCTATTGTAGTGTTGTTAATCAGAAACTGGGACCGAATCGTCCCATTTTTCCGCAGGCTTTGGGACCGGGTAATTAGCATATTCCGCGCAGTCATTGATGCCATTATCAGCTTCTTTATGCGATTGCTAGATCGAATACGGGGCATCCTCTCGTCGATAGCTGATTTCTTCCGAGGAATATGGGAAACCGTTAAAGGCGGTGTGAAGGCGTTTATTGACGGCGTGATCGGATTTTTTGCTGGACTATGGGAAAACATTGTTGGGGTTTTTAGTAATGTTGCTGAGTTTTTCAGCAATGTTTTTGAACGAGCTTCCGAAGGCATACGCAACGCATTTAGTGGGCTACGTGAGTTCTTCAGCAACTTGTTCCAGTCTATCGCAAATGTCGTTAGAGCCCCGATTAATGCAATAATCCGTGGTATTAATAGCTTTATTGGCGGCCTGAACCGCATCCAGATACCAGAATGAGTGCCGGGTGTTGGCGGAAGAGGTTTGAATTTCCCTAAAGTTCCTGAGCTCGCTAGAGGTGGGGTCCTCAAAAAAGGACAGACGGGTTACTTGGAAGGCACCGGTGCAGAAGCAGTAGTACCACTGGAGAAGAACACCGAGTGGATACACAAGGTGGCATCGCAGTTTATCAATGT
>Ga0123355_10021434_pt1 | contig 10340 bp, 5 predicted proteins | sample TergutEmb28metaG_3_FD_89872 | JGI IMG/M metagenome (GOLD analysis project Ga0123355, IMG submission 89872) | Embiratermes neotenicus P1 segment gut microbial communities from Petit-Saut dam, French Guiana - Emb289 P1 | ecosystem: Host-associated > Arthropoda: Insects > Digestive system > Gut ... | reverse complement strand
TGTTATCTACAGGAATACGGTCTCCTCCTTTTCTGTGCGGTCTGGCTCCACTTTCTCCAATTCTGGTGGAACTATTCATAGTGTTACAAGAATAATCCGTCATCCAAATTACAATAGCAACACAGTGGACTTTGACGTCGCCCTTGTGCAGGTCTGTATGTCCTCTAATGTATCAATATAGAGTGAAATGTGTATTACGTACTGCTGTGATAACCAGCTTTATCTCACGCAACTGTTATGTAAAATGCAGTTCTTCTAAACCTTATTTAGAATGTCATTGCATGTCACACATTTTGACCACAGAATAAAACTTTTAAATTTATAATGTCTTCAAATATTATTTAAACATTTTTGCATTTAACAAACGTGACGTCTACGCAGATAAAATCGTGGCGAGTAAAAGGGCATATTTTTCTGAATTTTCCTTCTTGAATATTCCAACATAATTGCACATTACCAACATTCTCTACTTTGTAGTAGCTAAATGACCTACATACATCATGGGAATTAATAGGCAGTTCCAATCTCTCGCCACTATATCTACAGATAAAATTTCTATTATTACACTTTTATACACCGTATTTCTGAAACCATGATTTCACTCATTATGTTAGCAGGATCTACATATGGCCGTAGTTTTATTGAATATGGTCGAAGCTAACGTAATCTACAAAACCTAAGTAATTGTCGAATGCATTACAATGACAGTTTTCGCACCTATTACCACCTGGCGACCGTATAAGCAACTGTAAAACTTACTTAGTGTATGGAAACAAAACGTGTAAGCAATTTTTAAATGCAGTGTTTTACATGACACTTATAGGCACATCGGTTTACGGGATTTTAGTTTCGACTGGAAGTTTTCAAAAGTGCACAACATGAGATACTTTTTCTGAATTTTGCCCACTTATTCCTCGATTTCATATTTCAGTCTAATTTAACTTGCCAACAGCTGTAAGTTACTGTAAACAGATCAACAGAAATCACACAAATGAAAGTGTCAAGAAATATTCAATTCTATCCCAATATTACAAGATGCTAAACACTGTCTACAAGTTAAATATCCTTCATCGATTATATCAGGGTGCAGACAAATTAAATGTTGAAATGCTGTCAACAGTATCCTTAGCTCATAAATTCTCAAATGAATAACTTCCTGTTATATATTTTACATATTTTAAGAATTCAGTGAAATCTTGAAACAAAACACCCCTCAATCCTACGTACAACATAACTGCAAGTTCAAAACATTCGATATAATTCCGCTGTCATAAGAAACAATAAATAGGGAGAGTGCTTAAAGTTTAGATATCTACGTTCTGTTCAGAAAGTACAAAAATCACTGAAATACTACGTCCTTTTTTATATTAAATGAACACAAAAAAAATTAACATATAGTGTTCAAACCCTGGAGATAATTTCAAACATAGAAAAGTTTCAGGGAATCTTGCAGACTTGGAAATTCACTGAATTTTCATGTTACATTTCAGGTGAGCCCTGTCTTCGTATACAACAACGCCAGACAGCCCATCCCGTTGGAATGCAACACAGTACCCGTTGGAACTGATGTAGTTGTCACCGGTTGGGGAACCACATCAGTAAGGCATTGCATTTATTACTGATTAGCGTAGCAACTAATATTCTAACAGAGCACATCAAAACATTCAACTTTAACAGTCACACAACCTCATAAGTTTCTTCAAATAAAGCTGTGTTCATTATCAAAATATACACTAAGTTTGGTGTGACTTCATCATGGAAGTACTTACAGTGACGATGTGTGAGTATAGGGTGATTTGAATATTTATATTTATAAGGCAGAAGTAATAGAAGACTGCAAAAAAGTAACACAACTTCATAAACTGTCCTTTGCAACAATATTACACACAGCGATCAACATGGGCTTAGAAGCGCTGATGGTGAAACGGTTTGACCGAGATATGTCAGAAGAGACTAAATGTAATATAGTTGTCACTTTGTTATAAATGCAGATTTAGATGGTTTAATGTGTATTGACTGAATGGAATTATTTTTAGAATATTCTTTTTATCTCCGCATCTGAAGATGCATGTCTGCTGGAAAGATGTTCTGCACCACCCGGTAAATAATATATTGACATCCCAAATAAATTGTATTTATCATATGACCAAAAATAGTTATCGCCGATTCCTCTGTGGACGACATACTATATCTAAACGATGTTACATTTTGTACTGTTCGTTATTTACGACGTTTATCCACTGCAGGCACAACTCTATTGTTTACGGAGTCAGTAAACAGCAGAAATATCACAGTAAATATACCAAGTGTCACTGTTCTGAACTAGGACATTTTGCAACAATTTCTCCAGGTTCCACTTTTAACACCACTTTCACACACAAGACTGAATTCCACAAACATTCTTGTCTGACTTAAAAGCCGCCCCTTTTCTGAAAAACACATCCATTTGTATATATTCCTATTATCAATTTACATTTCCGTTTTTGATGGAGGAAAGGCAATCAGATTGACATTTGACTATTTATTATCATGTAAAGGGCCTCATATGCGTATATTAAATGGAGGCACGTGATGGTGCATTCGGTTGCGGCACTGGCTTACAAACCGGGAAGTCGTGAGTTCAATTAACGATGTTGATATTTGAAAATTTCTTTGACTTTATCTTCCAGACGCAATGTGCTCTTAATGTGCAAATAACAGAAATAAAAGACAGGGTTTCTGCTGGAATAAAGCAGATGTTTGTGTAGGGCTGACAAGCTTACCAACTTCATCAGCCAACTGTCTATAAATTCTGGGTGCCTCAGCCTCCTACAGCTCTCAGGTTCTGTCGAGGTCTGTAACGGTACAGCAAATGTAATCCCACACCCACAACAATTCTAGCATTAATTACTCACTGAGCAGTCCGCTATATTCCTCACAGAAATTTCTCTGTCTTTTATGGTTTTCTGCCAAAATTTTGGTTGCTTTTATTGTTTCGGCCATCTTACAAGAAGGATCAGAGACACGATTTTACAAGTTGCTGGAACTGACTGCATTTAATAATTGCTTTTCAGGAAGGAGGCTCTGCAAGCACCACTCTGGTTCAAGCGACTGTGCAAATCACAAGCGACGCCTCATGCAACAGTGCCTATGCTGCTCATGGAGGTATCACTATTCGTATGATTTGTGCTGGAGTTCCTGGTGGGGGCAGAGATGCATGCCAGGTAACAGGGTCATGATAAGAATAATTATAAGTGAGCATTTCGTATTTGCTACAAACACACAAGAGCTTTTTTATTATCACTGTGAAGATTGTTTGAAATATTATCGGTCCAGTGTCCAGTTAAAATCGACAGTGCTGTCCGCTGTACCAAAAACAATGTCAATCTCAAATCGACATGTTGATTTATGTATTTCTTTATTTACCCTACTCTCTCTTTGGTCCTCTAATGGTTACATTTGAAATTAGAACACCAGAAACTTTCTCAAGAATTAATTGGACCAGACTGTTGGATTTTCCGATAATTTGGAATTCAAGGTTTAGCCCTAGTATTCAGAAACAATTAATTCATACTTACCGCTTACAACTAATTCTATAATCAATAAGAATGCTTGCTGTTGTTGTCTGGCAGCAGTAGCGTAACAAAATTTTAGTTTTTATGGCGTTCCTCTGTTTTCTATAATAAAAGATTGGTGTTGTTTTTGCAATCATTTATATTTAGCGTTAATATTGTCCTTTGTATTTAAAATACAAATCTAAGCAGCTTTGAAAAATTTTTAAATGAGCAAAAATTCGAATAGATTTTATTATTCTATTCACAAACCTTAACATTAAACCTGTAAAAAAAACACACTCTTACAAAACTAGTAATACCCAACATGAAGCACAGTTGCGACATGTCTGCTCTCTTAATGTTATTCGTGATTATTTTTATGAAAAAAATGACGGTCTCTTTGATTTATACAGACAGATAGTCAAGGCAAACACTCGCTTTTTTTGACAGCTGTGTCAGTTGATATTTCACAGAACACACCGTCATTTTCATGCATCTTGACCTTGGCAAGGTTTTTGGAATCGATTTTGCTCGGCTGATATATTTAGATCGACAACTGTTTCTTCGGCCTCATTCAAAACACACAAACACAAAAATATCTAAATTGTAACGAAAAAGAACGCTCTATAATCTCACTAAAGTGTCCAGTTCTTATAAAATTTCTATAATTTTTCTCTTATCGTAATCAAAATCCAAATGTTCTCATATAATTCTGTAAAGATGCTGAATATGAAGTTTCACAAAAAATCACCCTATACAATCACAAAGTTACAATTGTTCTTGCGAAAAATAATTAATTTTGTAGTTACGTTTTGCAGCCACTTTGCAAAATTAACCAAAATAGCTTACGACACGCAGGAAGACGTTTTATCTGGGTGAGAATAAAAATTTTAGAAATTTGTTACATTGGAGACACTTTACTTATTATTCTCGCAACTAATTTCTAAAACAAAATGTAGCAGAAAGCTGAAAATTTGTTGCCTCAAATTAACTCACAATGCGAAGGTATCATTTAATTAAAACATACTGTAAAAATATTTTAACTCTCTAACCCAACTGCCACAAATTAACAGACACTGATGTAGTTTGAATTAAGTGTGATATTTTGTGTTGCATTTCAGCCCATCAGGCTCGTCTGTGCAAAGGGTACGAGAAATTAGGTATTATGTACATTACTGCATGTACGTTTTATTTCAGGGTGATTCTGGTGGACCTTTGGTTGTCGTTGACACTGGTAGACTTATTGGTATTGTCTCTTGGGGAGTGGGATGTGCCCGTCCGCAATTCCCAGGAGTTTACGCCAGGGTGCCTGCTCTTTGCAACTGGATAGTAAACAACGCTGTCTAGACAATGTCACTTACATATATCGCAATATATTCATATAATTAAAACATAAATCATGGTATAAAGACTGTAAAGTTAAGAGAATACAAATAAAACCAATCACATTCACAAACTTCAAAGCATTTTTACCAAAATCCATAGATCTTGTCGACTAAAATATCTTTGTGTGTTTGTGTGTGTCTACATGAAATAATTCAAACCCCTTTTACAAATCTCAACAAATCAGCCAAACTTCCTGACAATTAACAGCACAGAACCAACAACGTTGGACAAACCCTAAAATCAACAGCCGTTTATTTTTTGTCTAATGTTTCTTTCTTTTTGTGAAATCATATTCCGGGAGATTTGGTTGTGAAACATACAGTACCAAATTTCACATCAGCAACCTTAAAAATTATAGCTAATTTTGTACACATTAGTATAAATGAATATGTTTCAATAAATTGTTCTAGTTTCTTCCCTCTCCTAGTCAATGTATTTGGTGCAGTACTGTTTCCATTGCTTGGTGCAACTCATTTTTCGGTATGTTATCGTACGTAGATGTAATCTGTCTAAGTATGCAGAACTGACTTACAGTCGGTATGCCTTAATGCAACACACGCTGGTGTTTTTCAGTCTCAATTTCAACATAGTCTCAATGTCTGTGATATATGATTCTGGACGGGGGTTTATTAAGCAACAATATATAAAGTGACCCTTACAAAACTTGTACAATCCATTTTATCCTTCCCTAAACAACGCACAGTTAATCCCTTTATTCTCCCTTGGTGGCCTCTCTTCTCCCTCTCACATTTTGTTCACAAATTCTGTCATATTTTTTATCTCATTCCCACCATACTTAAAACTCTCTACCCACAGAATGTCTGTACCCCCAGCTTAATTATTTTTCATTCCCATTATCACTCCCTTCACTTCATCAGATCTGTTGGTGGTGCTATCAGCTGTTGGCACAATTTATTATCTCTACACTCACAGCTCTGTCAGTTATACAATTTGCATTACAAAACCCTTTCAGCCAGTTGCCAATCCAATCGCCCATCCTGTTAACATTCCCAATTTACAACTCAATATGCCTTCCTCCGCCTAACAACAAATAACTTGTGCTTAAATATTTTTACGTGAAATAATATTTATTTTTAAAACGTACCTAATTCCTGAAGCACATTACACTCATCCTTCTTTTCGAATTACTCATTCATCCATTTGCCCTTTTTTCTGTGTACTTTATCTAAATCGTTCTAATTTAACGACACCCTTGCAGACAGTCTTTTTGTTTACCCCTTTTATACGATATTTTTTTAATTTTTCATCAGTTAGATCATCACACTTTGCATCAAAAAATCATATTTTCTTTATAAGTTCTTCCTTCTCAAGGAATTCATTAGCAGTTCTTACAAATAAAACATTCACACTTTTCAGTAACAATTTAAGTTCTCATTTCCCAATACTTATCCTTTCGCTAATATTTATTGTTAAAAATGTTCTATTCTTTCTTCGTTCCTTAAAGAGTGAAATCAAATTCTCCGATACAATTCGGCTAATAGTAATATACTTCCTCAGGGAGATCGTAGACGCCAGCGAGCAGCCTCATTGCGTCAAAGTTATCCCTGATATCTATGATTATTAGACAAAATATGTCAGAGGAGAAATAACATACATTTTAAACGACAGTTTTTCAATTAGTTGAAAATAAATATAATTGTTTTATTTGTTTTTATTTAAAAATTGAAATTTTACTACAAAGATGATCTTTAATTATTAATATAAATTTGAAAGTGGGTTTCTACAGTGCGACATTTGAGGTTCTGACAGAGGACTGGCACATTACGAGGTCTGTACAAGGTACAGCAGTATAGAGTGTGACTTGGGGCTTTGTAGAGAACAGGGAGATATAATGAAATGAATGGCTGTAACATACGTGCATGATATGGTGCGTTAAATGTAAGGTAGTTAATAAATACAAGTGAATATGGAATGACGTAAATAACACAAAAAATGGCTGCAGGTAGGAAGTACGAAGTGAAAGACAAATTTGAGTGCCTCCATTGTATCATCCTTAAGTCACCAGTAGAAGGGTCTTACAGCGACAGGCAGTGCAACTGATGGTAAAGAATTGCACAAAGCAAGAAACATCCAAAAATACTTGTGCTGAACTGCAAGCATACAGCTTGAGTTAACCTCTGACGATGTCTAATAACTTCAGGGCAAAATGTCCCTACTGACAAATAAATCCATGTTTTTATAATTACTTTTTTATCCCTGATGATGTCTGATATATTCAGGAGAGAATATCTCTTCTGGCAGAAAAGACCCAGATATATTTGCTGTTTCTTTATCGTTACTGAGCTACACTAGCAGGCAATATGAGCTAGGAGAGCCTAGATTAGCTAAGTCGGTATAGCGAGTCTGTGTGGTTTGGTCCTTTCGGGGATTGTAACCCGGGACGGGCGACGTTTTCAACAATCGTTCACACTGGCTCTGTGGCCAAATCAGCCTCTTTTACAATGGATAACGGGTCCTTTCACGGGGAAAGCGGCCTGCGTGTGGCCTAGACCGTCCACCACTTCGAGTAACTGCTTTGCAGAAAGAGTAGAGCTGCACATTTACTCCTCCTCTGGACTTAAGTTCATGTTAGAGGGTGAATTTTGCTTTCTTTTAGCTTTTACTAGCAGACAATACATGTACTGCTGTTGAATGATTACTGAGCTGCACCACATCACAGTACGCTCAGCTATACGTCCTGCTGTTGTACAGCCATCAGTCTGCAACTCATTCGCAGACCTTACAGGAAATTTCGTGGCAGATAATTCGTTCATGTCGGTTGGCTGACTGCTGCGTATTGAATTGAGTGATTGTTGTAAGAGAGAAGATGGTCTAAGTCATTTGCCTTAAAATCAGTAATAATAGTTATGAACAATAATGCAGTACTTTTTATGGGGCCATCCCTTTTTATAGTAGTAAATATATGTACTTTACCTTGTAAAACACAATATAAATACATAAAAAAAAATGATGAAATATAAGTGTTGTGTTTCTCTCTCTGCATATTTGGCGATTTGATTGTTGATTCGTGCACGAAACAACAATCACATAAATGATAAGAACACAGTTGAACGAAACATGATATTTGGTGTAATAGATGGAGAAAACACCAGAAGAACGCACACATCACAACTGCACACCCTCTCACATCCGTCAGCCTTTCTTCAGAAGCGCACGCTCACACAGAGAACACGTCCGAACATACAAAATGTAAGTAACGTTACACAGACACTAAGTTTATAATCTCCATAGGCACGTTGGTTTTATCATGGCCTATTTTCATTATATTTAACAATTTACAGATCGGGAAATAACCATGGAATAAACAAAACATACCTCCAACATACAAGGATGTACACATAATCAGAAGCTATTCGGTTGCCACCCCACTATCCCTATATTGACAGAATCCTGAGAATTTATACCCCACTAATACATTTATATCGCTAAACTTCAATTCCTCCGCTAAATTATCGTAACACTGCAGAATCGGTGCAAATATTGAACGGGGAAATTCTGACAACTTTGACCCCAGAGTGAGTGAATTACGCTGTCAAGTTTGTATGTGTATCAAGATTATAGATATTCTGGAGTCTATTTTAGACGAAAGATGTTAACTTGCTTTCATTTAGACAGTTACTGCACGATAACTGATTGATGGTGAATTGTGTGAAAAAAATAATCACATGTAGTATTCGTAATACAAAAAATCTACGAATTAAATCAAAGGTCAAATGTTTCTTTCGTTTAAGCACAACAAGATATGACTCCAGATATATCGGTAGGCACTGCCAGTGGCTTATTATTGCCAAGCGTTCAGTTTCGCATCAATCATGTACTTCCAGGTGCTGCTTTCAGCTCTGCTCGCCTGTGCAGCAGGTAAGTGTTACAGCTACAGTAACGTAATGTTAGATGGTCCGGACATACAGGCTCGATTTATGTATTTAGGAACTGACTAATTTAGAGCAGAGATTTCAGACAGTTTACAATCTCATACAGGAAAGATATACCCCCCTCCCCACATTTTTTGTGGAAAAGAATTTTTCACTACAACGTTCACAAACGCACACAAATTGTCTCCATCCTGAACAGACCAATCGATGTCGCTTCATCCCACTTGAATTTAAAAGTCCCCTTAAAATTATCCTACCATCTATTTATATTTCTTCCAAGTTAACATCTTTCTTTACGTCAATTCAGCACAGCCACATCGTTAGGAGAAGAGAAAAGAGTATATCTCCTTCTATATGGGAATTAGATACAGTACTAACGGTGTTAGAGATAACTGACTGCATGAAACAGACATTTCCAAGTAATTCACAGCCGCTCAGTTCTGTCAAGATATTTCCTTTCGTTTTTAACAAGGCAATAATCCAGTATCCTGCTGACAACAACAAATCACTGATCGCCATACTGTGCCACAATTTCACAGTCCAGATCTTCGCAAAAAAAATTGGTTCTTCAGGAAAAATAAAATTGAAGGTAGAAACAGATAAACGACAGTATTTAATAATGACATTATAAAGTTAATTTAAATATATGATGAATAAAAACGCCTCCTGAAAACTGTTATAAGCGTAACATTTCCATTGTAATTTTACTTTTACGGTCATTCTTACTTTTCATAATTTTTCATAGAAATTTAGTGGCTTCTAAAAACGCTGCAAGGAAACTGAAAATAAATAAAAAACAAAACAAATATAAACATTTTCCAAGTTCTTTGTATGTTTATAGACGATATGTAAACTGTGGAGTTTGTAATTGGAATGTATCTTAATACCTCAGGCGTTCCTATCAGAAATACAAAGCCGAGGCTAGATGGACGCATTGTTGGAGGAACCGCAACAACAATTCAAAATCACCCCCATCAGGTATGGCCATTGCGTTGCTGTTCAGTTAAACGATACGTTTGAGATATTTGAACATAAGAGACCACACTTGTTATAATAACAAAACCTTAGACGTGAAATAATAATTAAAAACCTTTAGAAAAAAAAGATTCTGGCTGCGTGCAGCAGCGGAGTTATTGTTGAATTGATGCAAGAAAACTGGTGATTCTGTAGTGTTATTTGTTGCTTCATCAACTGTGGCACAGTTTCATTTAACATAGCCTTATTACTTCGAATTATTTAACGGCAAACAACTGAACTACATCAATTTCCTGCAGAAGGAGAAACCAACTGTTTTCAAAGTCAGGCTAAAGACGTGGATAAAAACGACGGTGTTAATATAATTATCGTGTAAAATTATTATTTGAGTACAGCTGAAATAAAACTATTTGAACAAATGAGCTCAAATGATTTATGTAAAGTTAACACATATTTTTTCTCGACTTATAATGTATTAATATTTTCAATGTTGTATATATATATATATATATATATATATATATATATATATATATATATCTGTGTTTTTTTT
>Ga0123355_10021433_pt1 | contig 10340 bp, 6 predicted proteins | sample TergutEmb28metaG_3_FD_89872 | JGI IMG/M metagenome (GOLD analysis project Ga0123355, IMG submission 89872) | Embiratermes neotenicus P1 segment gut microbial communities from Petit-Saut dam, French Guiana - Emb289 P1 | ecosystem: Host-associated > Arthropoda: Insects > Digestive system > Gut ... | reverse complement strand
GGGGGTGTATAGGGTCTTGGTGGGGAAACCGGAGGGAAAGAGACCAATGTGGCGATCTAGGCGTAGATGGGTGGATAATATTAGGATGGATCTCGAGGAGGTGGGATGTGGGTATATGGACTGAACTGGGCTGGCCCAGGATAGAGACGGGTGGCGGACGCTTGTGAGTGCGGTAATGAACCTCCGGGTTCCGTGAAATGCGGGGAATTTCTTGACTATCTGCAACCAGTTAGCTTCTCAAGAAGGCTCTGCACCATGGAGTAATTAAGTAAGTATTATAAACCAAGAATTTGTGCATTAATGTGGTCAGTTACTAGGATAAAGTTTGGAGTTTTAGCTACCCACACCTAACTGGTTCTCTAACTGGAAAGCATGATGTTGGATGTACTAAGGTAAGTTCTGTGAATATGAGAATTAACATTTTAATTCTTTCGATCGAAGGCAGGGAAATTCTTACAGTAACAGTCGGAGTTACAATTCGGTATGAGGACGTTAAAGCAGGATACCTCTAATCCACGTGACACGGAAACAAGCCGCACCTTTACCAAGTCATCCAGTTCGTTTATAAATATTCAACAAGTGTCGTTTACAGCACCATACATGTTAGGCAGTTCTACACCTTTTAAGAATTCAGCACACTTTTAGAACTTCTAAGCCTACTCGAACGCTTGTTATGCAAAGAATCTTCCACGTTACACATAGAAGACAACCAATAGAATATTTGAAGTTCTCACACAATAAAAAATTACTGTACTCTAAAATGCATCCACTTATTGAGACCTGAAAAATGCCCTACCTATACTATCGTATGTAACCTAGAAATGTAGCAGAAGAACTTCTCAGTAATATACATCACAGAACTGAGATATTTATTGAGTGTTAGTCTCTACCTTGTATTGTATGACCTCACGTTAAAAGCCTTCCACTGAAGAATAGAAAACTTCGTTCCTTCATTTCAGCATGAGAGCATATTTGCAGTAAAACGTTGTACTTACCTTATTTACACCTTAACAACAACAGGATAAGACTATCCACACAGTGTAATTACGTGTCTTCACGATTATCATAGACAACAGCCACAATTTCCCAAAACAGCATTAAACGATTACTCTTTGTAAGAGTCTCACATCGTGTTATCCGAGAGGTAGGAAGTGACCTTTCGTACATAATTTAGATATAATCCTGCGCAGTGCTGGAAAGCTATCAACACACTTTTTTTAATGATTTGTTGTTGACGGAATGCCAAAATATGTGTGTAGATTGAGTGTGACGTAAGTTCATATGCTAAGGTGCTGAAAATATATTTGATCCATAGGTTAAAAATGCTAGTTATTTTAACAGTGCAAATACTCTAAACGTTATGTCCCATACAGGACGAAAATCTTTCCTGTGGCACCTGTAAATGGCAAGAGAAACTGTAGTTGTTTATAAAACAATTACCGATAAAGAAAAATAGTTTAAAATGAGTTACATATACGGCAATGTGACTGCTTTTTGGGAATTAACATAGCGGCACAATGAGTGCGATCGCACACTGAAAGAACTACATTAAATTTAAATATATAGAAATAAATTACTTGAACTTTCATTACACTTAACGTATATTGGCCTATATGCAAACCACCCTGGTCAGTCATTTTTCACAGTCATCAATTTCAATACGACGATGCAAGAGACAGTCTCCTGGGGTCATCATAGAGTTTGAGCTCATCTAATTAATACAGAGTCGTTATAAATTAGCGAGTGATTTAGAGAGTTTGTAATTTTCTTTGAAAAACAAATGTGAAAGCAGTTTTCTGTATTAAAAGAGTCTCCCAACACTACAGTTTTCCTCGCATATGTGAGGGGTCATAATATTTTCACTAGTCTACAAACGAATTCAAACACAGAATTCGGAATGCTGCAGTGACAGTCTACCAGAAATGCTACAACAAACATGGGATGAAAATGCGTAGAGGAGGGAGGGTCCTGTGTCACTCGGGAAAACATGTTGATCACCCCTGACAGAATAAAAAAAAAGTTGAAATCTGTTACAATATTTTGTAGTAGACTGGGTTTTTATCGGTATTACTTTTTATCTTATCATTGCACCACTGACGTAAAAATGATGCTTTTGAAATTATGCGTACAAAAACTTGAATAATTTTGTTGTTGTTGTTGTTGGTGGTGGTGGTGGTGTTGTGAAAAGAATTTCCTTATGTGTGTCTACACGAAGTTACAGGTCAACCAAACTGATCGTTAATTTATGGCCACCTTTTTTTAGAAGTTAAGTTTCTGTCTCAAAAGTCATTAAATGCGTCTTCAACACAAAGACAAAAAAGTTAATGCTGTTTAGGAAACTAATCGCAGCTTCTTCTGAGAACCGTATGAAATAGCATGTGAGAAAATCGCAGAGTTCTTGAATGTTAAAGCTGGTGGTACATAATAGAAACTGCGGTACCTTAAAGGTTCCAAAACCATATTCCACCGTGCAGGCCAAGAATTAGCAAATTAGCAGATGTGTCTCATAAACAAGTCAAGGGGTCTGCGGTTTTACCAAGAGTACTGCAGTTTAAGGGCGCTTTTTAGGTAGATTTTCACCCTTTTTATAGGCCACGAAGGCCTTTAGGGTGAGTAGAGGTATAGCTCTGCTCTTTTCTAGGACCTTTCGGCACTTAGATGGGGGTGTGGGACTCGGCCCCACGAAGGGCGCTTTTTAAAGACGCAAAATATCTTCATAAGAATTCAGCCGCAGCATTCTGCATGCCCTTTTAGCCTCTCAACGTATGTGAAGACTTTCAGATACACCAACGTGGCTATAAACTTCGGCTCACAAAAAGGAGAAATGCTGGCTGACGTGGAGTGAAGGTATAGAAGTGACATTTACATCACACGGCTGAGTAAGGAACTGAGCTATGGCCTAAGGGGACTGTCAAGAACACCGTCAATGTGACGTCACATTACTCAAGCGCAGACGAGAGAAGGATTTTCACACAATACAAAGATTAATAAGGTACAGTTGATTTACAAATAAATTAATTGTTAATATTAAAATTAAATGATTCAATAAGGTCACAAAATCATATCTTCATAATATTTACCACGACGGTAGGAACTGTAGCCGATTATTTTTAGTATAGTTGTTTCTTAGGACTGCTGGCGTCAGTTACGGACGGTTTACGGCGTGCATTGTAAGTTAATCTGTCAGCGTATATTCGGGACCGTTGGCGATAGGAAGGAGGAGAGAGGTTTAAATGAGAAAATGTTAGGAGCTGTTAACGGACGCTAGCACTCCAGTAAGGAAGTCAGTCGCGTACGACTGTGGTGTAGGTAGGAGTACAGAGAAATGACTATGCCAGTTTCCTGGAAATGATCTAATTGTTTGACTGGATATAGTGCTCCATTACTTTATATCAAGAATAAAATGAATAAATAAAGCATAAGTGAAAAGACAATAATTAAAACTATATGTGATTCGGTGAACCACACCCATTTCCCGAAAGAGGATCACCTACCAAACTGAGCGCGTCGGGACAAAAAAGTTACGACGGGTGATCGTGTAGAGAAGATTAACCGAATCGAGTCCGGTCCAGTCATGTCGAGTCCAATTCTTTAATGTGCTTTAAGACAGAACAAACTCTTTTCCACAAAATTTATTTATAACTGAGTGAGGAAGCAACAGACATGAGGAATGTTGTTTAGCGTTGGACTCAGTGGATGCCTTCGACTGGACTCTGTTTAGGGTGCAAGCACAGCCTGAGTGTAGCCTTCACAGTGAAGGAATCATAACAAAGCACCCGGCTCTCGGCAGGAAGACCACCGCTTGTCGGCGTTCCATTCATGCGGAAAAATAACTTGTTTTTCGCATTGATGACGTAACCATGCCGACAGGGTACCTGGTCCCTGTGGTCAATTAAGCACCACACTACGAGACATGTGGGGTAGGGGAAGTAAGGCTTCACGCGTTCTTTAGCTTCAAACTAGATAAATGTGGAAGGGTTGCATCACGCCGCGGCCGTTTCAGCTCCGTGGTGACGGACACTGCTACCAACTGAGTACGAATCTCTGACCACTGTCAGGAACTGCACAGAAAAGGGCAAGTTTTAGAAACGAACCGATTAAAGTTTAGTGGTTACAACATGGACCACCTGTTTTAACATTAGAAACTCCGAATTCTGATTACACAGTTTACGTGTTTCCCATGATTCTCCCAGGCAAACCAGGTTATTTTTGTGAGGCATTAAGTGACTAGTCTTTCTTCGACTGCTTCTTAGATTCAGCGTTGACTGGGAGGAAAGAAATAAGTTATAAAATGCCTATAGCTTGAAATTCATGCCACGACGTGTCATGGTTCAGATGGTTAATCGTCAGCCTCTCACACCAGAGAACCGGGTTCGGTCCTGCGGATTTCATATGAGATGCCGTAGAGGAAATAACACTGAGATAATTTTTTAGCTTAAGTCGGTCTGTTGCCATGTCAATAACGTCCCACCAATGCTCCACACTCATTGTCACCTAACTACCACTGTTATTTTAAAAACAGTCGGACGAAAACTGGGAACCTTCAAACAAAGTCGTGCCCTTTAGGGTATTAGGAAAGCAGTGGACAGAAATGTACTGTCAGATTGTTTGCGTGCTTCAAAGAGTTAAGTTTTTCGACCACAGATTAGGAACGCTACTAGAAAAGCAAACGACAGGCGTTCATAAACTCAGTACATAACTCATAATATTCCACGCGTCTTTAGACACAAAAAGACACAGCCGCGGCCACATAATATATGGTTTTCTCTCATGAAGGCTGCATCTGGTCGAAATGGTGGTTTGTAATGGGCTTCCGCAGTAGCTATATTCCTTTCATTATATGGATGTATTTAGTACGGAGGGCATTCGAGCTATTTGGCAGTTAAATAGCATAGCAGTGAAAGAACGCAGCTTGTAGGCTGCTCTAACGCATTCGCGTTCCATGCATTTTCTGCGAGTAATGTAGGATTTCAGATTGGGAAGGGCAGAGTTAGCTTCATACAGTCACAGTTCAGAAGATATGCAACAGCAACTGTAATAACATGTGAGGGGCAGCAAGACGGTTGAAACACAGGACACTTCGTACTAAATTTTGCGCATTCTTTCCAAGAGACAACATTAATTCACAATGGGAAGGTACCGAGTCTTTCTTTCTCTGCAGGCCGACTCTAGACCAGTGACTAAGCATAGTTATTTCTGTCGGGATCAACTCTCTAGCTTTCTGTAGCCCCTCCAATCTGCCGAGGACGGAAATAGATCCAGATGACGAAATAATGTGTACATTTTTAATATAAGACGATGAACGGAGTCCAGATATTGGTTAATCCTAAGGATTAACCTCTACAAAAAGCACTAACCTTCATGAGTTAGGCAGTAAATTACGCTCAATTTCCTACATAATTTTGAAACACATTAAAACTAGTTTCATTCAAGAAATCCTTCAAATATTATTTCGTGAGCATCATTATTTGGGCTGATATAACAGAAATTAAATGTACAACAAAAGATGGTCGCCAATATGGCCTTCATTCACGGCTGATAAATTAGACTACTATAAATGAGGACGCAATAGGCTTACGGCGCCTTGAAGTTTGTAGCTGTAAGCAAGTCATCCACACTGGCAACTTTTCTAATGAAAAGTTGCGATTTACATATGACAAGACAAATACATAGTCTCCGACCGGAGGGCTGCCAGTCCTGTTTGATTGCAGTAGGTGACCAACTTAAGACGACACAATCCTTCTTGAAAAGCAGGAATTCACTCAGCTCACCTAGAAGTCCCGAAAAGTTTATCAAACTGTTCACAAGAGTCTGCCAGTTGTTCCTGTCCCAAGTCATACACATCTGTATCCTCACATTCCACTTCTTTAACGCCGATTTTAAAATGATCCTCCCAAATATGCCTAGGTCTTCTAAGGGGTTTAGTTCATTAAAATTTTCCGAAAAAAGTCTGTATACAATTCTCACCTCCATGTGTGTATCAAAGGCCAAGCCTCACTCATATTCTTCCGTTGTAAACCTAATGAGTAACATATTAATTTGCGAATAATATAAATTATGAAAGGGTCTATTGGGTAAAATTTTCATACCCCCGTTAATTCTTCTACATTAAGGTCAGATATTCTCCTATCACCCTCTTCTCAAACACTTCAATCTGTGTTCTTCTCTAACGGAAGGGGTTCTTAATGTTTCTTGTGCCATGGACTCCTTTGTCAGTCTGGTGAAACCTACAGACCTGTTCTCAGAAAAATGTGTTTGAATGTATAAAATAGAGATAGCGAGACTTACTGAAGTTGACAGACACTTTTGTTGCCTACATGCATTATTGAATGAAAAGTTAAATTTAAATTAGAGGTGAGTGAAAATAAAAGTGTAATTTTTCCCTGTCCAAGCCCACGGACCACGTGCAATCTATGCGGTCCGTTGACCCCAAGTTAAGAACGACTGCCTTAGTGTGAGAAATCATGTCAATATCCATAAGCTTACATATAAAGTTAATCGAATTGTTTCCATTAAGTACTGTACACAGAACAAAAAAAACGATCTCTGGGAAAGTCAACATTTGTTGTGTCGTAATTTGGTATGTCTGCGTCATTTTTACCACCAAAACACCAGTAAGATTTACAGATGACGTGGGACTGATAGGCACTGGAATCAGTGGAATACGGCATGCAAATTAGGACCGCAATTTGTGTCTCAGTTCCCACGCATGCCACGCACACAATATTACAGTCACGCACACAGCACATTTTGCAATACACCGTAAAATGTCAAAATTTTGTTCTATTCTCAAGCCTTGGTGCTAGGTGTTGATAATCGCATATACGCGCATCATGGAATCAGAGAAACCCAAAATACAAACAAATGCACGACTGAAAAATTTCCTTGTAGTTACTCTTAAGGTGTTCATTTCTTAAATTGTGACACCCTGCAGCCATCAGGTTGCGCAATATTTTGGTGCTTTCACGTAAACTTCGTACGACAGGGTGCCAGACACGATGGCTCACGTGGAAACTCTGAGAGCCACACCGGATCTACTTTCGGGTCTAGGGAGCCGAAGTTTCGGCAAATGTTACTATTTCTACATTCACGTTGACGGGATCTAGCGATTATTGTGGGGGCCCTAATATATTATATGTAATGTATTATACATTATATAGATCGGGCGACGGACAGCGTGGACCAGGGGGGGGGGAGGGGGGCCGAAAATATTCTACCTTCAATGCTGCTAAATCGGAAAAGCTGATCCAAACCGTTGAACGTCAAATGCGAAGGCCTAAGGATAAGAAGATCCTCACACACTCTGAAAGTTCCCAGCTCGAACCTGGACCTGGAAATTATTTTGAAGTTTTTTTTATTTTCCTCAGGCCTTCCAGGCAAATTCAAGGATTATACAGCACATTAGATAAAGAAGTTTCCATTCACGTACTTCTCAGTTCATTCGACCATTCGACGCTGTACGTTAATTAGCGACGCTCCAACTGAAGTTATATCGCGTCGATTTGGTGACAGAATGAAAATGGAGTATTGGTGGAATGATACTGAGAGAAGTGAGCGGGGGCGCTCGGAGAGAAACCTCAGCCAATGCAACTTCGTCCATAACAAATTCGACATGCAGTGACTTCGGATTCGACCCGATAATTGGCGGTGGAAGGCCAGCGTCTAACCACCTGAGCAATGGTTCGGACTGGACGCTAGGTTATAATCCTAACAACTGACCAACTTAATGCATAAATTCCTGTTTTATAGTAAGCTTAGTATATTCCTTTGCATGTTTCGAGCACTATTGTGCTCCTTCACCAGGAGGTCAAATTGTATTTTACAGCAAACCCACACTCACACTCGTCACACTCTGTAGGTGGCCGTCCGGTGCACTGGATGGCCACCTACAGAGTGTGATGATACCAGATGCTGTATAATACAATTTGACCTCCTGGTGATGAGCACAATAGTGCTCGAAACATGTAGAGGAATATAATAAACTTACTATAAAACAAGAATTTGTGCATTAAGTTGGTCAGTTGTTAAGATTATACTGAGATGCACGGTCAGCAAAACATAAAAAAGCTATGTTTATAGTTTGAGACAATGACATCATTAGATAAAAATAAGAAAAATAATAAATAGAGCCAATGATACACATGCTTCACACTTTTTATATTTCCGGGCGAGGTAGCTGGTCTGATTCGCAGGAAAGTTGACAAGAGAGACGGCAAAGTCTCTCGTTACTGAAACATTTGAACTAGCTCGAAGGGCCGATACGGTCCGTGAAATTTTGAGTGGTTCTGCAGTAACGCCCTGCTAGACTTCAGAAAATCAAATAATGTTGAATTCCCTTTCTTTTTTCGGGTTCTGAACGTTTCATGCGGATAGATATTTCTATTTTTACTAGCAATACAATTGGACAGGATAAACACCGATTCAGAGGCCGACGTCGGGAATATAAATACACAATATATTAAGTTAAGTGGGTTGGAGTACGGCAGAAGGCTATTTGTGTAATTCCACGATAAAAGCGGAGAGGAAAGCACAAGTATTTTGTTGTATAGCTACCTTGAGCCTTCCGCCCGCTCTCAATCAGACCGCCTTATCGTCGGTCTCCAGACCCGAATATAGAAGGCTGTTCAGGAAGCAACCTTCCCTCTCCGCAGTCTCTCCTCTGTCGCCTAGGCTTAGCACGTATGGTACGAGGGAACAGAAATCTCCTGGAAGTTGTGGAGGCAGTAATGGAAGAAGCAACTCTTCCTAGAGGTTGTGTAGACCTATAGATAATGCTATTATAACCCCCAAATGTCGTCTTCATGCTATAGGTCAGTGCTTGTTCATGCAAAGGGGTAACTGCACTCGTATTTGGTAAATGCGCTCGTGTTTGGTAAAGGTTAGAAAATTGTTCACAGCGCACTTAAGAACACAAAATGAGTACCTAATGATTTATTTAAAGAAATTCTCAATTCACACGCAAAGAATTTTAAAATGTGTGGAATATGACAAAATGGTGGCGAGTGGCTTAGTGCATTGATATGACTACGGAAATGCATTTGGAAAGTCAAAGGTTAAAATATCGATCACAATATCGCTTTATTAAAAACATTCTCATGGTTGACTTCAGTATCTCCAAGGAAGCGCCTGTAGTGTCAATCGCTCTGCGTCAGTCATCTGCTGTCGATGGTGCAAAGTCAGCTAGCATCGTAAAAGGAACATACCTACCAGACTGAATGCTAAAATCAGTTTCTGTTTAAATAGGGTGTAAGGTAAACCCATGTTTGTGCTTATCTGTTAAACACTGATATATACCTAAACCTATCAGGCATAGAATCTGCAGGGGTGCACAAGTCTTGGACGCCAGGTCGATGTCGTGAAATTGCGTATCGTGGCGCCTAATATTTTGGGCCCTTAGTATGGAATTTCCTTCTTGTCACCTTTCTGGCGTAAAAACGTTTTGAGGTGGCGCCTAAATACGTGGAAAACTTCTGCACACTTGCGCACCTGAGCTGCACGGAAGTAAAATATGTTGCCGGAAGAGTTACAATCACGTAGAATTTTCAGAGACGGTATAAAACAAACAGTATATAGTGTCGAAGTTTAATTTTTAATTTAAATATTAATAGAGTAACAATCAACAAAATATTTTAAATACTGCTCTACAATACATTTTCGAAATTTTGCGTACCGGTACCTCTTTTCTGGGTAAGGAATCCACATGGATCCGTCTACTTGCGAGCAATACAACGTTATGTAAAATATGAAAGTATGTATTGTTAAAGGCGATTGATCAATCCGTCCTGAAAATCACTCCCAAGCACTGACACACTAAGTCCTATATCAATTAAAATGTATCAGCTGTTCTGTAACATAGATTTACGGAATCGCAACAAAAATCTGAAAGTAGTCTGACACTGCTAGCAAACCCATTTTTTTATCTGACTTACGTATAAAAGTACACTTAATCCACACTGCCACACGAAAAATATTATCATGTGTTTATAACTCCCACATGTGTCACACAAACTTGGCATAATTGAAGAATAAGAACCAACTAGATGCTACTTATTTTTTATTATACTTATGATAGGTTCAACATGTTTCGGGCACTGCTATGCCCATCATCAGGAGCTCACGACTATAGTGCTGATTACCACATTGGCCGTTCCGTTCTTGGGTTGCTGTTGGTTAGAAGTTAGGTGCAAGGCAGGCTGGATAAGTGTCCGGGATGCAGGTTATAGCCTACAGTCCGGAAACTTATCCAGCCTACCTGCACCTAACTTCCAACCAACAGCAACCCAAGAACGGAACGGCCAATGTGGTAATCAGCACTATAGTCGTGAGCTCCTGATGATGGG
>Ga0123355_10021432_pt1 | contig 10340 bp, 12 predicted proteins | sample TergutEmb28metaG_3_FD_89872 | JGI IMG/M metagenome (GOLD analysis project Ga0123355, IMG submission 89872) | Embiratermes neotenicus P1 segment gut microbial communities from Petit-Saut dam, French Guiana - Emb289 P1 | ecosystem: Host-associated > Arthropoda: Insects > Digestive system > Gut ... | reverse complement strand
TGGTATAAAGAATGTAAAATAACCTCCCCCCCCCCCCCCCCCCGACGCGTTGGTTGCCCCCCCCCCCCCCCCCCCCCCCCTTCACCGGCGGAATCCAGCTCCACGTGTCGTAATGCTGGTCAACATCCATCCCCTACGGCGGCTCCCACCACACCTGCACATGCTCCCAGCGGCAACGCGAATGTGTCCCAAGGTAATTTTCTGGTGTTTTCCCCAAGGTCATTTTCTTGTGTTTTCCGCGACCACCAAACACCACGGATGATTTGCTGCGCCAGCCGCCATATTGCCCGTAATTCTTTAGCAGTTCTTCGTGAGATGCCGATCGTGTTTCTTTTTTAGGGATTGGTATTCTGATGTAAAGCGACGTGTGTTAGTAATGAAATAATGGGTGTTAGAGGTCTGCAAAGTTACATTGAACGGTACTGTCCTGATGCCTGTTATGAAGTCAACGTTAGAGACTTAATCCACACATTCAGGTTAGTTTCGTTTAGGGTGTGGAAAAAAAAAAAATCTAACAGCCGGTCACCATAACCTCGAATTCATATTATTGCCAACAATATGTATGAATATCATTAGAAGGATTGTAGTGTAGCGACTTTGGTAGTAAAAAGGCAGTCAAAAATGGGCGTAACCAAACAGAGTAAATGTGCAGAATACAATTTTGATACCCTTAAACTCAACGCCAAAGCTAACTAGATGTAACTTAATAGTGTAATGCAGGCAGGCCATAAGGGAACACTGAGACATTAGAAAATGTTTGATAAAGTGTATTGGGTGATCAGTACTGTATTTTGCACTAAAGAAGTCTGATGGTGGCAGAAGCCTACACCCAATTGAATTGAAGAAAATTTGTGTACACAATATACATATGCTGAAGTGTGTTGATCATAAAATATCAATGTATCAAACATCCCCCTTCCCCCATTTTTTGTCAAGTTTTGTTTAGCTCAAGTATTGACTGCTTGTCAAATATATTAAACAATATTTTGTGTCTCTTACACACATCACAAACCAGCAGTCCAAGACACGTGTACTGCAGTTTAACTGAATAGTTCATATTTACAATTTTGCTGCCATCTTCTGAATGCCACTGAAAAGCAGCTAGCACTCTTGTGTACATGAGTTCGGGTTGTGTGGATCCATGGGAACATGGATACACAAGTACATTCTTTAATTTAAGAGTTTATATATTACACTACATTGTGATATAGTATGTTACATTATGATACATTTTTACTATACATATGTTTGTTATTTTTTGTGTTTACATTGAAATAGCTTTCCATACAAACTTCATAATTTTGCACCACTTTCTTTAGCTTAACTGTCCAATGAAATTAATGTGTATGTCAAAACATATTATATTTAAATGTTGTTGGACTTACATGATTTTTAACTTATCTGAAAGTTTAAGAACAGAGTACCCATGTATGTTGGTGGATCTGCTGTACACTTTATCCTTTAACATGGTCCACATATAAAAACCACTCAGCCTCAGATCTGGTGAATCAGGAGGCCACAATCACATGCTTATTATTCCCTTGCCAAACACACTGTAAGCAGTGCATAGAATTGTTTGTGATGTTTGGAAAATAGTGTCATATTGTGATAAATTCCAATATGAAGTTATAGTCGAAAATAATGGATCCAGCGAAGGTAGTTGTGTTCATAGCACACCGCACTCCAACCTTACTCCCATATAATGGCACTTCATGGATTAACACGTGATTTTCTGCAGGTCTTTACCTGTTATTCTGTGAGTTCTTGTGTCCTCTGAGATGAAAAAATGTTTTAACGTAAGCAAAATGAGTGTGGGGTCTCTATCCCCAGTGTGTGACTGATGACTGGCTGTTGTAAGCTACAGTACAGGTACAACTTCCTTGTCATGTTACAGGCATAAACAGCCAGCTGAATCAGCCAAGTTATAATCCAGCTGACAAGAAGTGACAAATGATATTTGCGAGATCGACTGAGAACCATGCATGTTGCTGAAGTAATTGATTGTGTAATAAATCTTTTTATCTTCCAGATGTGAGACAGGAAGACAGCCAATAATTGTTGTGGATGGTTCATCATGTATCCATTATTTGTATGGTTCCTCGGATTGGGTACTGGGTGGCCAGCTAAAGGAGTATGCAGATAACATACTGAACTTCATAAAGGCATTTGAGTCTTTAGGAGCAAAGCTTGTTTTCTTCTTTGATGGAACAACGGTTGGTAGAAAGAGGCCAGTATGGGTTGAAAGAAGGCAAAATGAACTCCAGAATGTGTATAAAATATTTGACTGTCTCAGGGAATGGAAAAATCTGTCGTATGTCGATCATAATCTGTTCATTCCACCACCAGGCCTGGGAACACGTCCCATCATCAAGGATGTGTGTAATTGCGAGGTAATTGTGGTTTTTTGCTAACTGACTATATTTGAGCCAGGAGAAAAATGACCTTGAGTGATGTGTTAGATATGATATCAGAACTAATAAATGCACATGGGTTTGATATATCTAATTGCTCAGTGCATGGTTATGGATAATTTAAAAATGAGTGATGGGTATGGAGGTGCCCCCCCCCCCCATGTCAACACCAATATTAAACAAAGAATGCAGAGACAGAGCAAGAATACAAGTGACAAATGGGGGTGGGGAGTGGAAGCACACACAAGGTAGGTAACTGCTAACCTAATGGTTGGGTGGAGGAAGGAGAATTTGTGTTCATTCTTTCTATGACCTGAGTGTGACTAAGTAGCTGCCATAATGCAGTGGTACAGATTCCTTGAACAGCTGCTCATGACAGTCTGTGCTGGTGTATGTAGCTATTATTCAATCAAGGTTTTGTGTTGTGCTGTATTAAATATGCAGCAAAATTCCTAAATTCAGTGTATGATAATGGAGATCCTTGTAGCCCGGCACTTGAGGAAGGTAGTTCCAAGACTGTACATTTTGCTGTCTACCAGAAAAAAATCTTCAATAGTGAAACAGGCATACCTCAAGAGCATGTCAAAAAAAGAATCCAAGAGGGTATATACATCAACCATTGTGGTATCTCATGATCCCTTGTCTCCTTCTTCAACTTCTTCAGCTGTGAAGACTCCAGAAAATGCAGAAGAGGACCCAAATGACCCTGAACCAGCAGATAGAGATATCCAAATGTAAAACTCGTCTGATCAGTTGTACACTCCAAGTGTAGGAGCAGTAACAAAATATTATCAGTAAGAACATAGGTCAGTGTAGGTTCTGTCTCATAAGCCAGAATATTCGATAAGTTGGCACCTGTCCATTGGATGTAGTAGTGGTGGTGGTGGTGGTGGTAGTGGCGGTGGCGGCGGTGGTGGTGGTGGTGGTGGTGGTGGTGGTGGTGGTACGGTGGGCACAACGGTGTGCTTCAATTAGTTGTTTCAGCCAAAGCATTTATGAGAGGACACCAAAGTAAAGTACGTAGTTGTGCCAACTGTCCCTCTTGTGTTATAATTTCATGTTCATTTTATGAAAGTTGCATATTATACAGAAAGGTATCAGGTGCTAGTTCGAAGTGTAAGTTGCCACTCTTCACTTGTCTTTGTTTCTTGTGCCTGAGGCTTGTCTGATTTATTTCATAGTTTTCCTGCCCCTCATCCATCTGCCTGAGATAAGGCAATCACCTGAGACAGTATTCAGTGATGCTAATTTGGCATGATTAAAGAGTATGATTCTTTATTGTGTAAAGTGTTCCATGTTTTGTAGCTATTTCATTTCTTCTCTGTGTCAGCTTTCCTGTTGGGTGATAATTTTTAGTTGAGATTGAAGTTATGTAGTTTAGGAGTTTATGTGTGTTAGTACAAGATCCTTATTTTATCTGACACCTCTTGTTTGTCACTTCCCACAGCTACTCCACCTCGCATATATAGATTTGGTTGAGTGGGTCATGTTCATACAATAAATGAAGGAACAGGAAGTGGGAAGTGGTAGTTGTAAGATAAAATAATGACCCTGTAGTATTGACATACATGTTTCCTCCATCTTTTACATACTTAAAATTCCTATCTTTTTAACTTTTGTGTGTGTGCAAACACTCCAAGCAGAACAGTATTTGCCGTGATGCTTGTCAGTTTATAATTGTGTTGCAGAATTGCTGATATGGCAGCTAAAGGTACCTGTGCTTAAGATGGTATTGTAGCTTTGACCTTTGCCAAAACAGAGTTATATGTAGTTAGCAGCACCACATAGTTTATCATGTCATACATATTCAAGTGAAACTAAGATTTCATAGTGTTACTCCATTTGTGTCTGTATTAGGAGAAGAGCTGTCCATAGAAACCACAGCTACAGACTGGACTTTCTGAAGACTTTTTGAATTTCCAGTGTGAACTTTACTGCTTACTATATCTTTCTAGAATTATTCTTTCATATTTCTAGGTTTTTACATCAATACGTGAGTGTGATGAAGAAATAGCAGAATATGCACGTAACAGGCAATGTTTTGCAATTCTTGGCCAAGACTCAGATTACGTTATTTATGAAGGAGCCCAGTACTACCTGTCCATCTTAAAACTGAACATGTTAACCATGACTACGCTGAACTACAATCGCTGGGGACTGGCTAGACATCTGGCCATACATCCAGATCAGCTGCCTATCCTCGCTTCTCTGATTGGTAATGACATAGTGCCAGCTAATGATCTCAAGGTACAATATTCATAACTACAGCTGTGTGATTGTTTGTTTATTTAAATGGATTATTAGGAATCTGTATAATATTTTATTCAGGAAATTTGTAAGGGTGAGATTCCTTTGGGGACCTACGCATAGATGAGAGCAGCGGTGTGGGTGTAGGTTGGAGGGGGCCGTCAAGTGTTGCAACTGTCTCAGGTGGCAGAGTCCAAGGGGATGACAAAATGGGCTGCAAAGTGGATACTTTACAAAAATTTTGATTTTATACATTTAACAGAATTTAAATTACTGAGCCAAATACAAGGAAATTCAATAAATAAATGAGATTTATTTTAATCATATCTTCTTTTAGGGCTGGCTATTGTGATTGCTTGCCCCAGATACCAAAAATGTAGCTGTACCAGGATGGGAAGGTAATATTATAATTAGCCCTCAAGAAATAGAATGTGAGGGTGTGGGCCCAATTCAGATGGCTCAGGACAAGGTGCTGAGGGAGGCTAGTATTGGGCCCAAAGTGGATGGGGAATGTTTATGTCAAGTGAGGAGCTGTGGGTTTCTCAAGAAGAATTTTTGCTCTGTGGAGTTACATAAATTGATTTCCTGCCTAAAAAGGATAAAAAGTTTGTGATGCAACAAGCTGAACCCCTTGAACAAGTTTATGGCATCACAGTCTCATGGTGTGTAGAAACCATTTCGCCAAGTTTGGTTTGGAAGTTCCATTCATTCAATTCTTTTCAAAACATGCAGTGACAGAATGGTGCTGTCAGTACTCATGGACTCTGCTCAGAGATCTTTTACACATTATAGTCTATGGCACCTGATGTACAAGGAGAAGAAGGATTGCTTTAGTGGACTGCATTGCGATTGTATGGTTTTCAGTGGCATACCCAGGAATTTTGTTGGGGGGGGGGGGGGTAGTTCCCTTGTCAGGGGTTCTGGGGGCAGCTGTAATTTGGTCCAAGAAATTTCATTTCATACAGTAAAATTTTCTTAATTTCTGGTACTTTAAGACTATTTATGATGAAAACCAATTTATTTGTCATTGCTAATGTAAAATAATTGCGAACCTAGGTAGTTTTAGAATTTTACTGCCTTTTTTCCGAACATCTTGGGGTGTTGGTGTCCTAAATTCAGCAATTTTTAACAGTTTTCACAATCAGGTTGAGTTTGGCAATATTTTGGAGGGCCATCAGAATTTCGGGGGGGGGGTTGAATACCCCCAACCCCCCCTCACTACGCCACGCCACTGATGGTTTTGTTAAGTTAATATCAGTAATTTGAAGTGTTTGTTGCATTAGTGTTATGAATGTCAAATTGTATGTTTTTTTCATGCAGTTTTAATGTTATATAAAGCAGTTATTTAGTGATCAGCATGTCACAGATGTCATAAAATCAGAGCCAAACTGTTCAAGAACATTCGTGTTTGCATGTACAATAGTGTGGTGTACCTAATGATTCTCGTTATGTGTAACTGTTGACATTTCTGCATTCACTCAGCATTCCATCCACAATTCTGCTGTTGATGAGAGTAATACTTCATATTGAATTTAAAAATGTACTTACGAGGTGTGCTTTCATGTCTGTGTTGTTGTCATCCTGCAACAAAAGTCAATGAAGACTCATTCATTCTTGGCAACATAAATAAAGGTAATAGAAAAAGCAATTTTCTGGGATGAAACTCTACAGTAGGTAGTGTAATGGTTTTCCTGTTTGTGTAACAGGAGGGCATGGTTTTAAGGTTAGGGTTTGGATTTATGTTCTTATAAAACCTTGAACATGAGCCTTATGGTTACAGATTATGCCTTCTTTACAAACCCAATAAACCACCACGTTGCGTCCCAGCAGAGTGAAGAATGAATTGTGTGTATTACAGGCATTCCATATTGATATCTGCCAACCTACAAGACAGTACAGAATGAACAGTCGTATTCCATATCAAATTCTCTTCACACATGTAGCTAGATTTGTGAAGACTCTGCCACATGGTCAGAGCCTGTTTCATGCCCTGCCACAAATTGCGCATAGAGTTTTTCAAGATGAACAAAGGGCAGCCCAGTTAGGTGCAAGCATTCGAAGCTACCACACTACAAGACAGTCAGAAGAGCCAGGTATGTTCCTATATTGACATACTGCACTTCGATCATAGTAAGTACTGATCATGTTCGCTCGGGTAGTAATTGTTCTGGCTGTCATGTGGGAAGTGCCTTCTTCAAATCTTGGCCAGGATGTTAACTATACTGACTGAAATTTTTTGTAATTTTACTCAGTCCTACCAGGCACTGTCAATAGTCCTGCCTCAAATTGTGTCATTATAATTTCTGTACACATTTTTTTCCAGTTCATTAGCACTAATTGCCTACCATTTAAAGGGTGAGCTACAGACAGTATCATTAAATACACCATAAATGAGTAAACTGTAATTATTTTAGAGTATGGTGTCAACCATTCATCATCTGGTATCCCACTGAAGACACTCCCTGACTTATGAATTAGATATGGTTCAGAATGTCCAGCACAAACTGAATTTTGCACTTGTCTAAATTGGTCGTACCTGTGGTGAACTGTCTGTCTGCATGACTGAATCTTCCAGAGTACAGCATTTGTCATAAATTTACCCATAATTACTCATTAGTTTATGATTTAGAAGTATAAAAGCAAAACATTTTTGTTGTCTTTAAGCTTTCGCCATGTTCTAAATGTAATTTGTTCCTTTTTTGGGTCATTCCCCGGCGTCTGAGTTCTAATTGCCGATGTTTCGGAATGTCAATGGATGGATTGTGTGGGGTATTTATACCTGATTGAGTTGGAGCGGGGAAAGTGTACATTGGACAGAGCAGACGGTCCGTCCAGCTTCAGATAAAAGAGCATGAAAGACATATCAGATTGGCCCAACCTGACAAATCGGCAGTAGCTGAACACAGCTTCAATCAAGATCACATCATCAGATTACAAGAAACCAAACTCCTCTTCAATAAAACCGGCTACATGGATCGTCTCATCAGAGAAGCCATCGAAATAGAGATGCATCCAAATAACATTAACAGAGATGGGGGCTTCAGTCTCAGCAAATCTTGGAAACCACTGCTTCATAAACTCAAAGAGAGGAGACAGCCATCCAATACACAACAATAATCCCATCTGCACATGCACTTATATACACCCTCCACTACCTGCTGGACCTCTACCCGCCCCGTACGGGCACACTACTTCCTATTGGCTCTGCCACTTTCCCGCTCCAACTCAATCAAATACCCCACACGATCCATCCACTGACATACTTCATTCACCTGCCTACGAAGATGGAACCGACAGTGAGTTCCAAAACGGCGGTAACTAGAACTCAGGTGCCGGGGAATTGCCCAAAAAGGAACAAATTACAAAATATTTTTGCTTAAATTGTAAATGACAGTTGTATGAGCATTATATAATAAATGTGTCCTTTGTCACATAAACAGTTGAAAGCAAACCAAAAGACCACTGGAGTCAGCTGATGTCTTTGGCAAGAAGACGACATATTCATTGTGAAAATCCACCTCAGATGTGGGGTGTGCTGAACGAGCTACTATATGAACTTGGTACAGGGGTAGAAGACTTCAGGGAAAGTGACTTACCACCAACAGCTCTAGCGCTTCGGGCACTGAGACAGCGTATTTATGGGCTTCTGCTTCATGAGAAACCCAGAACAAGTCATCATCCTATCGTCGTGACAGAGTGGTGCATGCATGGCGATGGCAGTCTTTCACAGCCTGCACGGGTAGAACCAGTCAGCATACCAGGTATGGAATATCAGCAGTCATACCATTGTATAAGTCTGTGGGATTTAACTCAGTTCTAATGGTGTGGAGGGTACTGAATGTTTTGTGTTGTTATAAATGTCATTGTAACCGAGGAGTACGTTCTTTATGAGGCAGTGGTTGGTATCACAGAATATTTGACTCTATAGACGAGTTGTCATGCCAACTGATGTCATTGTGACTGTGTTTGACCATATATATTTGTAATAAAGTGTGTGTGCATGTGTGTGGGTGCCTGCATGCATATGTGCATGTGCATGTGTGAATGTGTTTGCATGTGTAAGCACGTCAGCTATAACTCATCGGAAAATAAAGAAAAGTGCTCAAAATTTGCCATTTGTTTTAAAATGATTGTGAGATGCGTGTGGGCAAGTGTAATTATAACCTACCCACAGGATTTTGGATGGGCTGCAGGGTTCTTGCCATATGAAGTGATGGGTTAAAGTTTAACTTAAGCTAAATAGGTCAAGATGTGTGTTATTTGAAAGATTTTGCTCAAGTGAATATAGACATGTAGAAGGAGCTCTTCCCTAGGGAGTAAAGCAGTAAGTAATAACCATTGAATTTCTGTCACAATGAAGGAAACCCAGCTGTCAGTTGCTGGGAACGTGAATGGTGATTGGTTGTACAAACAAAAGGAATCTACAGGATGTTAGTGTACATATAACATAACACTCAGGCACATGTGTATAACCACTGTTGCTGTGGAAAAGGAGTAAGTATTATATATTCTGAGTGTGTGTTTGTAGCCTTAGTTATCCATCATGCAAAGAACATGTGCCATATTATATTGTCATCTTTGGCTTGTCTGGCTCTACACTTTTTTATGTTATCACATAAGTGGCACAATTTGCGGGAAAAAATTTATTGAACATAAAATATACGTTTTGATTTTCTGCGTAAGTTTTGTCTGAAACATTTCTCATTATAAGAAGAATTCAGTGAGATATTACCATAAATTATCATTGGTCTTCGTGTAAATTAGCCGTTATTCATGATGGATCTTAATGAAACTTGAATTTTCTTGACATATTTTTTAAAAACACTCAAATTTCATGAAAATCCATTTGGTGGGAGCTGAGTTGTTCCATGTGGACAGACAGCTGGACAGACATGATGAAGCTAATAGGCACTTTTTGTGGTTTTGCAAAGTGCCCAAAAAGTAATATGGGAGAAAGGAAGGAAGTATATAAAAGTACAGAAGGATATTTGGGAAGATGAATGATTGTTTTTCTCATTCACCATCATCTTTGACAGGTCTTTTGCTGTTAATAATAATGTACATAGGAACAAAAGAGTTTTTGTGTATTACACATGCAGTCGAACACAACTATATTTCACCTAGTAGTACAGTAGGAATACAACTACATGTTTCGGTCCTATATGTGGGCCATCTTCAGGTTGTGATTTAACTTACAGAGCAGCTATACAAGATGTGTGGGGTGTTCTCTGAGGGTATTGGAGGTTGGGTGGGGGAAGGAGATCGTGTTGTTTCAATAGTGGGTACCATGACCTAGGGCTGTTACAAGTGAATTATCATTAGTTGTTTATGTACATAGGAATAGTAACCTACTTTGACATATGTACATAAACAACTAATGATAATTCACTTGTAACAGCCCTAGGTCATGGTACCCACTATTGAAAAAACACGATCTCATTCCCCCCACCCAACCCCCAATACCCTCAAAGAACACCCCACACATCTTGTATAGCTGCTATGTAAGTTAAATCACAACCTGAAGATGGCCCACATATAGGGCTGAAACGTAGTTGTTTGTAACCATGGGCCAACTACTTGCACTGTTTTATGTTATTAAAATATTTATTTACATAGAATACTTTAAAACATAAGACTTAGTTTAAAATTTGCTATGACTCCTACATGTTTCAGTCATAACTT
>Ga0123355_10021431_pt1 | contig 10341 bp, 6 predicted proteins | sample TergutEmb28metaG_3_FD_89872 | JGI IMG/M metagenome (GOLD analysis project Ga0123355, IMG submission 89872) | Embiratermes neotenicus P1 segment gut microbial communities from Petit-Saut dam, French Guiana - Emb289 P1 | ecosystem: Host-associated > Arthropoda: Insects > Digestive system > Gut ... | reverse complement strand
GGAAAAAATTCACGCATGCGCACTAAGGTTCAAGGTCGGCTCATGCAAGCGCGCTAGATTATAATCCATCAGGTGTTCGCATAAAAAAATACGGTCGGATACTTTTCTAACAGACCTCGTACCATGAATGACTTCGTATTTCTGGCACATTAAATGGCCAAAAAGTGGCTTCCAATTCTTCAACACTTCTCTCGTGACGACAACGTAGGGGGGGGGATCGTGCACGCCAATATCTGCACACGGGTCCCTTTTATCGTGACCCGAAGCACGGCAGTCGCTATGGGATATACCGGCAAGTGCAGGCTTCCGAGGTCGGGGACATGATAAAAGGGGCTCTCTAAACAAAAGGACGTAGATGACCTAAAAAAATAGCATAGTTCGCAAATGTAACATCCTGTGCCTTGATACTGCGCGTCACAATGTGTTGTTCCATCACACGAGCAGACGATATATAAATGTACACAGCTTTAAAAATTTTGGTCAGCAATAGCATTGTGAATCCCAAGTCTGTAATATTACGTTCCTCGCTCTAACATAAAAAAGGCAGTGCTTACGTATGAGGTGTGCGGAATAACACGGCGTCTTCATAGGATTTAAACTACGAATTCTCTAAATGACTGCACCAAAAATTGATAATTATATTGATGAAGTGTTTGAACAAAACAAAAAATCCAAAGAAGCTGATTATCGAACTGATACAATAATTCTAATTAGTCGTGTGGCAATGCAATTTGTCCTCAGCATCATGGCACGGAGCTTACAAACCTACTACGCAGTTCTCCGCCTCTACGGATACAATTCCTCGACACAGAATGAAAGTCATGTATTTAGCTTCACTTGAAGCCAAACAAACATTAATAAGAGCTGCAAGCTTTGAACACAAACATTATAGGTCAAACATTCCACGAAACTTGTTTTTCTGTAACATGAAATCTTCGCGGAGGCGTCATAGTGTAATTTCCTACATGAGAGTACTCAGAAACACGACAATAGCCAACTCTCTCAAGAAAATGACGTGTAAGGCACATAAACAAGGATAATGTAGACGATCGTAAATGAACTGGCAGAGAAAGGGCAACCATTGTTTTCAAAGTCACCTTACAACGAAACGCGAAGACAAGTACGACGACGGGGTGGACTGTATGAGATACGGGGAAGAAAACCACTGTTCTTCGAAGAGGAGACAATAGTCTGACAAAGACTGGGTCAGCCCTTGTTCCGATATGAACCCTGCGTGCTAAAAACATTTTATGTACGTATTTAGATAAGTAACTCTATTCCAAATACATACTGCGAGAATCCGAATCTCTGACTGCGTTACAAATGTACTGTTCACAGAGCTAATCAACAGTATGGACATTACATCGCATGAATATACGTGATTTATTCTTGTACTTAAAATACTATTCACCATTCCTTGCCGATACCAGTGGTTACGCGGTCTACGGTGTGGGGTCTGAGCCGTTCGCTTGCTAGGATTGCGGGTTCGAATACCGCCGGAGGGTGGGGGGTGGATGTTGGTCTCTTGTGAGCGTGTGTGTGTTGCCACGTAGAGTTCTCTGCATCGGTCTGATCACTCGTCCAGAGGAGTCCTACCGAGTGCGGTACGTCTGAGTGCGAACGTGAAGTCCCGATAACGAGGAAGCCCTGTTCCACTACGGACTATTTGGCCCTGGAAAAAATATAACATTACGAGAAACGTTACAAAAAAGATTTGCAAATCTTAAGGAAATACAAGGTGCTCTTGTGAACAAGGGAAACGAAACCTTCGGGTTTCACAAAGCCCGGGGAATTTCTGGACTACATGCGGGCCTATTAGATTCTCAAGAAGGTCTCTGTTGCATGGAATTAGTTATGCAAGGTGCTTCTAAATAACACTACTTTTTCATTCGGTTATTATAAGGTAACGGTGCCAGAAACCCAAAATGTGCCGCCAACATATGACCGGCAACGCTCCATAACGGCGCCGTGATGCAGTCACTGCCCACGAACACCCAAAGTGGCAGGCAAGGATAGGTAGGGTAACGCCATCACCCAAGGTGCTGACCATCACGACTGCACGTGGCGGTGCCAGAAAGCTTAAGCAAACAACATGACCTGGGTTATGACAATCTGTAGTCTGGTAGGTAACAGCGTTTCAGGAGAACTGTTGACATCCACCTATCGGAGAACATGCTGTCATAGCTCAAAAGACCAAATGAATCTTCGTCTCCGTGAACATTTCAGATCTTGTTAAATCATGATGGCTTATTATCACGCCTGTGTTCACAATTAGCGTATGCTCTACTCGCACAACTATGTGGAGAAACCACGGAACAGCAGTCCCTTCTCGCTATACCAACTACTCCGCAAACGGAACCGGAACCAGACGATCAATTCGGAAGGTCACCCATTAGCACGACTTGGACAATGTGTGCACGCAACGCCGACATGAAGACGGCGGCAGAGTAAATTCAATCACTCTCGTACGATGAATACACGCACGAGAAGCTGCGAAGCCTGGCAGACATGTATGTAGAAGTGTGTATCTTCGTTGTAAAATCAATAACATGCAGATACAATAATTTAACAAACTAATGTTTCGAAACTAGATTCGTTAATTAATTGCCACACCTCGCACCACTTTCTGAACAAACACCGTCACTTTGCTCATAAAATTCTCAATTTAAAAGTTCCAAGTTTATTACTGACGTGTACGCATCAGACATATCACTTCACTGCAATTTATATAACCGAAAATAAATACCAAGACCACAAAAACACTTCGAATGCTATTAAGTGAGAATGTATCATCTTTAATGACGAAGTAGAGCTGAATAATCGCAAGCGATGAAGCGAAGAGGATGGGGGGGGACAAAGCGAGTTATACGCTGCATCTGCCAAGACGTTGACAGCTAGCTACAGACAACAAACAATAACGTCTACCGATGAACTAATTATCTCAGCTCCGATCATAAGGCACTGAACTGAGGAGATGATACCAACGACACCTTACACTCTGAACGTGAACACAGTACGTAATGTTATACCTGCTAATGAACGACAATTATAACTGTACCATTACCGGCAGAACAAGGAAACCCGATTTCTAAACCGGTCAAGACGCTTCACGATCAAATTTCAACGCTTCATTGAACCACCTAGAAATTTCAGTTCAAAGTGATTCAATTACAGATAATACTCTTGTCAGCCGAGTCTACTATCCGCGCCCACAGTTATAAAGCAACGAAGCGAAGGTATGTGACCGATCTGAACGCCATTCACTTTGCTTGCACAACTGAATGAACTGGAGTATTCCGTATTTTCTTTTGGCTTCAACAAAAATTACGAACAAAGTTCGTCTTTGAACATTCTATCTTCATAACCAATACAGGTACAGCCATCCCATTACCGGCCTGGACGGGCCCTTAGGGCTCTAGGAGGTCGAGGTTCCCAAATTTCTAGACAGTCGACACATGAAGGTGGTAAGGTTGTTAGCCCTACACACCGGCCGCCTTTATCCCCCAGCAGATATCCCTTGTATTCATTCATGTCAGAGGCTCGGTCGACCTAGGGACCACATTGCTGCCGGAAGGATGAAGTCAATGAAAAATCTCAAAGGACCCAATTGGGAATTGAAGCCGCGACATTCCGGGCTGTAGCGCAGGGCCTCAACAAACGACGATACCGCGGGTCCCCACATTTATAACCAATACACGACTGAAACAGACGCGACCCCGTGGAAATGAAGCAGCAAAAACGTTTGCTTGACAAATTATACGTTGCCCCCATGCGTGGACGAAAAGCATCGTGCTTTCTGTCCCTCGTCAGTATATGGAGGTGAGTGGCGCTGATATCGATATCGTTTTGTGGGTTGTAACTTGTTACCTTATGTGAATCGGTACTCGTATAACAAACACCGAGTTATTGCGTGAAGGTGTGCGATATGGACAGCTGAACATCTCACGACACTGTTCCTGGACGGGGTTTAGGTGGACCCTAGGGTCGATGTTGACATGCAGTCGAAGATAAAAATCACTACTCCTGCCGCGAAGCAAACCCTGGACTTCCAGCATCTCAGTCCCTATGCTAAGTACATAAGGAACTGGAAACTTAATTAATTTAAGGGAGAGTGATACAAAAGACGCTCAATTTGAAGGAAAAGCTATTGCAGAAATAAATTCCGGGTACTAACCTTTAAAAACACAGCGATTACTACATCAACATATAAACCGCCCAGAGAAACTACAAAAACATTCAAGTGTTTCGCGTCATTTCCTAAATAAACGGGTTTCCCAAACAGCATTAACTTGCTGGTCCTCGTAGTTCAGGCACATTGTTTTTTTATGAGGGGAAATGCATTTTTAAATACCATATAAATAAACTTCAGGCCTCAAACAAATGAAGTGAGGTAGATTTTACAGGCTGACATTTCATGTCGTTGAGTTTCAATTCTTGTTCTTCGGAATACCGTGAATTTACAAGTTGCGAAATGCATGCACAACGCAACAGTTCTGGTGTGTACGCTCTGTTCCTTAACGCCTCGCGTTGATCTGCAATTCGTTAATGATTTATTTCGAAGATCTCTTGATAAATCGTGTACAACTGACGATTTCAAAGCAAAACGCTGAAAAAGGCGGGCGTTCTTACACAACAAGCACATCACAGCTGAAGTCAAGGAGACTACACTACATAAACAAGACAAGGACGAACTCTTCCCTTACTGTCAACAAACACCACATTCACATGCAAATATTCACGATTGGCGGGTACTCATCGGCAAGAAGTCGGAACTGATAACTGAATAGACAAGCAATATTAAAGTTTCAAGCTTCATTGTTATTCAACACGCACCAAATATTACACAGAGAGAGAGAGAGACAGACAGACAGACAGAAGCCAGAAGAATAAAGCAGACCTCTTCTCAGAACAGTCGAAAGCAATAAAGAATGTATTTTGTTTGTCGGGTGGTAATGTCTGAAACGTTTATAGGCTTAACAAACTATTAAGACAGTTAAGATGGAGATATGCACAGAAAAGCACATTACGTAGCTTAGGTATCTATATAAAGTGCTGAAGAAATGTTCGTAAAACTCCCCAGTACTAAGTCCTATGTAAAACCGGGCAGGGGTTTTAGGATTTTTTATGCGCTATGATGGAATGGAGCGAATTTAGCAAGCTCTCCAAAGAGATGCGAAAATTCACGTACCGTAAATACCACATGAGTGGCAAAGGTCACTATATTTACAATTATGTGATCTGAGCAGCCCTATATAAGGCTTACAGTATTATTTAATACGTGGATACTTTTGCAGGGTCGGGAGAAGGTAGTCGGTATAGCGACTCGCTAGGGACTGGACGGTCCGGGGATCGAATCCCGTTGGGGGCGAGATTTTCCGCACCCGTTCAGACCGGCCCTGGGGCTCACCCAGTCTCCTATAACAAAGGGCGCCAGGTCTCTTTCTCGGGGGTAAAACGGCCGGTGCGTGGCGTTGACCACCCATATTATCTAGCGCCGAGGTTAAAGAATGAGTAGAGCTATACCACTACTCCCCTTCTGGGCCTTCGTGGCCTGTTCTAGGGTAAGCTTTACCTTTACCTTTACCTTTACCTGTACGTGGATACTTTTGCAACTCTGACATCGTAAAGTCACTCTTCCGCACATACTTGGTAGATGAAAAAATGGACCTGTGAACCCAACGCCATGATTCGAAACTTCTTACACGGCGGTAAACCAAAATACTGTATTCAATTTGGTTTCACGTCCCCGCAGATAACTGACGGTCAAGCAGCGGTCCATGAATTTTCCAAGCCACCTAAAAATTCAAGGCGCCAACATAGAAAATTTAGCCGCCCGGGCGACCGGACGCCCGGAATTTGGGCACGTCTGCGGTAACGGGCCGTACTTGAAACATCCTTAGCCCTGCTACACTAATCACAGCCAACGACAAGACGAAATGTTTACTAGATTGTCTTTAATTAACACTTTACACGCTAAGATTAACTTGAATTATATTTAAGGATTCAGTTCTTAACGCACACTAGACACATTCTGTATCGGTTATTTGAGAACCAGTGAAATTCTTTTTAATGCTGCATGGGGAGGTATTCGCTGTTTGCTTCCAGATTCATACAAAATACGTATATGCCCTCCGGGGGCACAACGCAGAATTTTTGAATATTAAACCTTGCGGTACGTGAAGTACGAGTAGGCTCTAAACGGTAAAACCTTCGGGAAAACTGTATATTCAATAGGCCTATGGAGAAATTTGTTCTCGGTGATTCGTACACGTCACAAATTATTTCGGACGTAAAGAAATTACTCAGCCTACAGGAGTCACGCTCCGCTGACAGATATTAGGACAAGCATAAATTAAAACACATTCTATGATCGTGTGAGGAACCACGTCAAAAATTTCTACTTACCAGTCTTATCATTTGTTCATGTGAGCTACATCTCTGAGACATCTTACCTGAAACAAACAATCCGATTTGCATTTTGTAATGGCGTATTATGCCTAGACAAACAAAACAGATATTCATATTCGTACACTTAAGTAATTACACAAAAATTAAGTGACTCACAAAAACAGAAGCACGGAGCATAAAAATGGCAACAGTGAGACAAAATTATACAAGTTAAGTTACTGAATGTATGTATAGGCCATGACACGAAGGCCTACATTTGAGCGTGTGAATATGTAGGCAGCTTCTGTGAAAGTCATGGGAACTTCCAGATCACAGGGCCAAACACAGATTTACAGGAGCGACTAAAGGCCGCACAGAAATGCACTTCAGCGTATTTTTAGTTCGACGGCCATCTTCTTTATGAAACATTCTGTTACTGCAGTGCAGATAAATACCTCATGGACAATAACAAGTTTTTGTCGGGTTCGTCTCACCAAGTGTATATGGCTTCCATGTTATGCAATCCATTTAGGAAAGCATCGCTTACTAGAATTAGCAAATTTAACAACGGAAGCCGTAGGTTCATTACCATGTTTACAACAGCCGGCTACTGCTTCTTATACTGAGCTAAAGTATTCCAGTCTATCCCCTCTCGCCTCTCACTCCTTTCTTCCGTCATCTTATCACTATTGGGGATCAATTTCCTTCGCTATTTTCTTTTTCTCACTCTGTTGCCAAATTAATCGCAGTGGTGAAATATTCGCTCTTTTTTATGTTACGCAGCGTAAACTGGCAGTTAGGTACCGATATTTCAGCATGACCAATCAGTCCTGGGTCTGATACGTTGTCCGGGAACGTCAGCAACTACCATTTTGCGCAGCGTTAACATCCCATAAAAGTCGGTATTTACACATCATACCGACAAAAGCAATCTTCTTGTACACAGAAAGTGGATTCTATTCTGTAGCTTCATTATGAACACGGGTACGGTCATGTTTATTGAGTGTTTACATCATCACAGACGACATGACATATTATAGATTTGAGCAAGATCGGAGTTCCTTGATGAAAACAGAATTTAAGTGGAGAGAATAACATTAACAAGTCCATAAATTTTGGGGCAGGAAGCTACCAGTACCAACGATTAACGAAGAAATTTATTTATCCATGAATATAACGTTTGAACAGGCCGATTATGTCGACCAACAAGCAACAACATTTGAATAAACACAACCCAGCTTTTACCCAACACTGGGAACAACCAAACTGAAAAATTTAAATTCACTTTCACTGAACATTTACTTTGCTAGCGCGTGCAACCACTCATACACATAAAATGTTTCTTTTAATTCCATTTTATGTAATGGTGATGTTTATACACCACACGACATTGCTGTATTGACACATGCACGTAAAATATACTTACGCTTTTCCCACCAGACCTATACATTTAATGTCCAGATATTCAAATATGCTTAATTAGCACATAAATAATGTGCGAACATGCACTCCAATTAACCATTCAACTTTAAAACTTCACACACCGGTAACTTAGCAAACGATATACTCCGTAACCCCAACAGAAGGTAACACTTTCACGTGTCTGCAATGAAGTAACCAGGGAGCCTACAGTGATGTGACATGCATCAGTTGTTAGGAGAAGTCTCATGTATGTAGTTAAGTAAGACAGCAGAACATGAGCGTTTTCCTAACTGATACATTTCAAGTCATTGTAGGTTCAATGGCCTCCTGTTCATACTTGTGTGAGTTGTTCTTCTACAGCTTTAACATGTCAGATAATACACCTTTATGGTTAGGAATCAAGAGAAACCTGTCGTTTGTTACAACTAAACATAATTTGAACAAAAATGTATTATAATTTGTCCCTTTCACCAAACATTAAAACCACAAAACGAAGGAAGATGAGAAGTTCGGAGAATGTAGAAAGTTCTGGGAGAACGAGGAAAGCAAACAACCTTTTAATCGGATAACCGGAAAGGAAGAAATAACCCGGAGAATTAGACGTATATAAGAGAAAACACTGAAACTGCTCAAAAGAAATACGGCTCGAGTGTGTAATCTCACCCAGCGTAGGTACAGTACCAGTGGCCGAATCTTAAGATTACAACAATGGTCCTAAGGGTCCCATAAGAGGCGGGGAACTACTTAACTAGCTATCCAAGAAAGACTCGTCTTCATTAAGTTAAGCATGTCACAAGACAGCAATAAGACAAATATATGGATTACTTTCAATACCCTCCCTTGAATGACTTAGCGTCTTAACTACCGCGATACAACTTACGCAACAATCAGTATTGAACTTAAAATTGAAATACTTCCACTACCTCTCTGAAGCCTCAAATTCATATACATAATATTTAAAATCAAGTTCCTACCCCAACGAAAACAAATAATGTTGCTATTACAAAGCAACCCGGTTAATGTTCTTTACAGAACTAACCACCGTTTATTCTGAGAAATATATGAGACGCATTAACCGGCCTACAGTATGCGTACAAAACGCAGTGCATGCAAGTTACAGTAGGCTGTCCATACAGTAACCACCGTGCTCTGAAAGGTTACAGACTAGTAGACAGGAACAACGGGCTAAATACCGTATGTGGCATTTGGCTTTGTAAATGTGGCACCACCACCTTACGAAGCATGGGCATTAGCGCCAGAAAGCTACAGTCACTCCCAATGATAACTTTTCAACTGACAGTGTTAATCATGTATAAAGGTAAAGCAATCCCATTACAGGCCTGGAGAGGCCCTGAGGGTTCCAGGAGGTTGAGGCTCTAAGATTTCAGGACAATCGGCACATGAAGGTGGTAAGTTTGCCAGCCCTACGCACGGGCCGCCTTTACCCCTCAAAAATATTCCTGGTACTCATTTCTGTACTGAGTCAACCTCAGGGCCATAGTGCGGCCGGAAGGATTATGTCAATGAAAAATTCCAATGACACCATCGGGAATCGAACCCGCGACCTTCCGGCTTGTAGCGCAGTGCCAACCGGTTTAACAATAATGAAATCAGCATTTCACCCAGGGACAGCCAGTAGCTTATGAGACAGAAAAAACTGGGGTACACAAATTTTCCAAAAATCTAGAAGCTACCGCAAAATTCTAAGTGCCACAAAGGTGACGTGAATCAAGGTCCATACTGAGTATCCGCGAATATTAGGCGTTTCTGCGTAAAATTTAGTTGCCACGGCGACCTGGCGCCCGGGACTTGTGCACCACTGGATAAAATGGCGTATAATTCTAATACAACTCTTAGTATTAATGTAAGCTAAAGAACAATATTAACTTAGCTACAAGTTTCGGCAAAAGTTAGACTTCAAAAGGCAAATATACTGAGGAAATAGTCCTCTACACAGGACACATATTTAACTTACGTGATGATGGTTTGCAATTTAAGCCGAAACACGCAGCGAAGTTACTCTTCATCTCACATCAAACAAAACAGGTTGTGTTCGACTGATACACCATTTTACCTACCTCTTACAGTGCATAAAAAGTAGGTGACTCAAGCCAAGCGCGAGTGCGTTTATTACTTTCAGATGGTTCTACAAATACAAAACGACACTGTCCTAAACATTACAGGCATAAATAACAACATAGCAGATATGCTCGGTTCTCTCTAAGGTATTACCTTCAGTTTTATACATTATTCATATCAGCTTCGCCAGCTACCCGCATGGCACACCATGCTTCACACGCAGCTCCCCCCCCCCCCCCCCCCCCCCCCACACCCTCCCCCCCCCCCCCCCCCCCCCCCCAACACCCAGCACCTGTGCACCGTTTCTAAACTTTTCTCTACTGCCGATCACTTACACACCATCATTAATTAAACAGAATTGTTCTCCAAATTATCGCAACTGACAGACCTCCAAGACACAACGCGCTCTAACATTGACGTTTGGAATGTTCATAAATGGAAAACATGCTGAAG
>Ga0123355_10021430_pt1 | contig 10341 bp, 7 predicted proteins | sample TergutEmb28metaG_3_FD_89872 | JGI IMG/M metagenome (GOLD analysis project Ga0123355, IMG submission 89872) | Embiratermes neotenicus P1 segment gut microbial communities from Petit-Saut dam, French Guiana - Emb289 P1 | ecosystem: Host-associated > Arthropoda: Insects > Digestive system > Gut ... | reverse complement strand
GAGTTACATGACCAAATGTAGTGCATTAGCACGGAGGCCGTTTGTTTGGCCGCGGCATTGTGTGTTCAATTGTACTCTCGAGTTGGGCCGAGAATTGTTAATGTACGTAGTTAACGTGCGGCTAAGTGCGTGAGAACATTTTCGGGGGTAATACCCCTTGTCAGTTGTTTGTTGTTTTTTTATATCTTTGTTAATACAATTATTTTGATATAGTTATGGTTGATATTTGCTTGGCTAACAGTACCCACTGGAACCCCCCCCTTTTTTCCCCTGGCTCAGCTGCTCAAGTGTGACTGTCGGTGTCTATGGTGAAGTGCCAGCCCCCGGATTTGACATCTAGTGTCCCTATTTGTCAACTTAGGGTACCGGGCGGCTCAACAATAAATGGGGAATTTATCACCTGACATGCAACACATGCAACCTGTCATACGCAGGCCAAACGAGCCGTAGCCTGAACATACGTTTCCAAGAACATATAAGATACATTAGGAACAACAATCCCCAATCAGTAAACGCCCAGCATATTCTACAAAACCAGCATGAATACGGCCAAATGAATAGTATAATGACCTTGCTAAACTCCTAAATAGCCCAAGCCTGCTCATTCCTTACGAGCAATACTACATCCAAACCCTTTACCAAGAAGGCAAACTCATTCCGGAGCAAAGCGCAGGAGAAATAAACCCCCTATTTCAAACAGTCATTAACCTCCAGCCCCCACATTCCACATGAACAGACCAGTTGTGCTTCAGCCTGCAACACGGATACCACTCCAACCCAACCACACCTAAATTCCAACACACATCGAACCAAGGTATGTGCAATCTCAAATTCACAATAACATAGTATATTAACAAAGCACTACCAATCAACCAATAAAACACACTACACACACGAGAACACAATAATCACAAAGCAGAAAACACCTTAACAGTCAGTATCGACAGAAATACACTTACCAACTACAACAAAGCAACAAAGCTCGTCACATCAAACACACACCACTACATACCATAATTTATGCTAATGCTAAATCCTCCATCTTTACAGAACAATACGACCAATGTGGTAATTCAACAGAATAGTCGCAAGCTTCTGATGATGGATATATTAATGCCCGAAACATGTTCAGCACATACGAAGCGAAATAAAACAGCACGTGACACAAGTTGGTATTTTATTCTTCAACCATGTTACATACTTTAACAGAAGCAACAGCATCAGGACAAGCTATACCCTAATGAGTTACCAATGTAAGTTACTACATTCGGGGAAAAAAATATATATTGTATCATACTCCTTATGGCACATCCCTACCTTAATTGTAATTTTAAATAACTTCTCCCCCCACACACATGCACAGGGTGTGCACACGCAAGCGCGCACATGCGCACACGCACACACACACACCATATTCACCGACTTACAGCATCCCTTTTTTCATGTCCCCATGATTACAGCAGATGTTATGGGATGTCATGGTAGATGCAGGCTTTCTGTGCAATAAAACAGCCTTACTCAGGGACAAGATAAAAGGAACACACTGTACAACCCATCCTTGCATATGAATGCTTGGCCAAGAGGATGTATAGACATGCAACTCATGCTCACACAACTCTGTATTGATTAATAACACAAATGTATGCCAATTTGCAAATTGCACAGAGCAATTGTTACCATCTTTCTAGTACAACAGCACTTTATATATTAGTGTTCACCAAGTGCAATGTATTGCCATCATCCCCTCTTGGCCAATGGGTTTTAAAATTGTATAAAACAGTATACAAGCCCTACAACTGCAACTACCAAAGGTAAGTTACGCTGAATACTTTCATAACGTATAAGCCACTTCATCTATCTCATTGCTCCCCTCTCAGTGTAGCCACACTCATCTCTGCGATTTAAATATTAAGACGCACACTTCCTAGTACATTATGATTATCTGCACATGTTATACATACTGTTTAATATGTAACAAATACAATTTAGGCATGCAGCCTATATGTGACATCAATACTAAGAGTAAATTTTCACAGATGAGCAAAACTATCTCATTTATAATGATGGTTGATAAAGCTACAGGTTTTGGCTATCTTCAGGCTATAAAGAAATTAAAAAGTAATACACAACGTACATAATAAGGCATACTTTATAGCTTGAAGATGACTTTGAGTTAGCCAAAACAAGTAGCTATATCAAGTGTTATGCTCGAGTGAAAATTGTTTTTAATATTGCCGTAATACACAGTGGGATGAACAATATATTGAAATTATGTTACTTCGTTTCATACATGTAACTGCAAAAATATCTTGTATATGGTCTCAATGGTGTCCTCATTCTGATTCCGTATTAGTGGCATGCAGTACCAATGCTCAGTTCTCACCCTGTGGGACCCTCAGGAGACCAACATGAGATCTGTGTTAACAGTAATGATAATCAAATTACTGCGCTGTAATAGATTCATACTCTGTGGGCAAGCGGATTGCCCTAAGTAGTTGCCAGATGTCTTTTTTCCAAGAAATTACTGAAGCAGGTTTTGTTGGTTTGTTTTTGGCACAACAGCCCCCCATTGGGCTAGGGTATCCTCTTTCACACGGGTTCTAAATCACACACAATGACGCTCCACAGTTGGTAGGACTCCTCTGGAGGAGTGATCAACTCGTTGCAGGGAACTCTGACAATACATACAACATTTACAACAGAAAAACGTCTATGCCCCCGGTTGGATTAGAACCACAATCTCAGCAGGCAAGCAACCGCAGACCTACGCCTTAGACCGTGCGGCAACTGGGACCAGATGAAGCAGGTTTGGTATTCCATAAATTTCTTTGTTTCTAAATTCACAACAACCTGATATAAGTCGAAACGAAAGCAAAAACTTACCTTACGTTGAGCCGTCCGCTTATGGCTCAGCTCTAGGCGTAGGACCGGTTTGTTTTTTTTTTCCTATACCATTCCCTGTGTGAGGCTATCGTCTGATCATTGGCTACTATGGGGAAAGGTGAAAGGCGAGGGTGTTGCCCCGAACTTTCCTTATGGGCTTTGATGTCCATGTAGCATACTCGTGTTTTGGCATTCAATGCAACCACCTCTGGGATCCCTCTGGCCAGGGCAGGAGCCGCAAACTCCTTCTTCAGCTGCTTTTCTCCGAGAAAGGCTACGCAGACGATCGGGGCATGGTTTCGCAAGTAAAGTTTAGTTTTGGACCTTACTGTTTTCCAAATTGAGGTTTGGTCATGTTTAGCTGTGAACCCCGACGTCTGCCTAGCGTCTACCTCGGGAGGGGCTGGTACAAGCATGCCTCCCCATAAGTAGTGTCATTTTGTTTCTTTATACAAGTCAAAGAGATGTGTTTGGTTATTCTGTTGCTTCATGTATTGATTGTATTTCTTTTATACGCACGATGAATGTGGCGTTGAGCTGACTGATGTATTAGGTCCTATATGTGTTTGCTGATCGGCTGTCGATTTGAAGTGATTGTAATTAGATTACATGAGCCGACATAGTACTGCTTGTTGTACTGTTTCTCTGGTCGGCTGTTTACTTGTGCTTGTTGTGAACTTACGTTGAGCCGACAGGTGTATGTTTATATTGGGAAATTGTCGACTGCATGCGTGGTGGAAGTTTAAGTTTGAAGCAACCATTTTCATTTCATTTGTTATTGTCCCATTATTATTCTTTGTTGAATTTGTTAATACACTTATTTGTTGTTTCATTTGGTACTGTATCTTGCTTGTGTTACTTATCCTGCCACAAGACCCTAATAACCGAGGTTCGGCTGCTCAAACGATGAGGATGGAGTATGTGCCAGTCCTCGGATTACAAGAAGTTACAATTCCCCTGTGGGAAAAGTACCTGAGGGCTCAACGTAACGTTAAATATCCCACTGTGTATAAGCCAATCTAAAACAAAAAATTTTTCTTTTAGATGAAACTGGTCTAAACAAAAAAGTGGTTAAATCCTGTACATTTTCTTTTGAAGAAAGTTATTTTAAAAAATCGTATGTTGTTCTCACTCTGTAGCATTGTGACAAAAACCTCAGTGGTTCATATCGTCATGCCCACTAGCCTGAAAACAGAAGACAAATCATTAGTCCCACTACAGGCAACGGGGTCCAATGTATGGTGGCCCAAAATGGACAAGACAACTTCAAATCTCTGATTCCAGTATATCAACCAAAAAAAATACATGCAATAAAATAAAATTCAAAACATGATAAGTACCAACTGCCACATGTTTCGGTACTGGGGTGTCATCCTCAGGGAACTGGATACTTATCATGAATTGTATTTTATGATTTGTATTTTACTGTATTTTGTGTGCATTTGTTGGTTGATATAGTGACTGTAAGAATACGCAGGGTAGGAGTCAAATAAAAATCCAATCTCTAAATTTTATTACCAGATAATCAACAATTCTGGGGACTGAAAGAGAAATTCTTAATTCATACAAAATAATCATCATAGAACAAGATTTCACATTAATTAGCAATGAAAAGGATCTAGTGGACAAGACAACATATCTCTGTCAAAGGTTTATGTTTCAGACTGAATAAATAATGTATTGACACTGCTGCATGTCTCTACTTTTCTCTCTGATCTCTGAAAAAAGCAGAGCTCAAACATTTTGAGAGACAGCACAAGCCTAACCTGGAGTCCTGCCAGCCACCAACCTAAGTTGCCACCTCCCCAGAAATAGGTTCTTGCAGTATTACTGTAGGAATTAACCTCAACACCCAACAACAAGTCCAACTTTCATATGTGTTCAGTGTCAGCATTCCTGATACCAGGACACATGTACGACCGACAGACCAAACTGGAAAGGATATTTATCTAAATCTTATATTTATTGGACCATGCATCATCTTGATAGTTGAGTAAAGAGAGACAAACTTGATGCCACTTGTTTTATTATTACTTTATTCAGTGCTCAAAATGTTTCGGATGTTAATACATCCATCCTCAGGAGCCTGCGACTAATTCGTTGAGTTACTTCATGGGTTGTATCTGGTTCGATGTGTGTTGGTGTTACGTTGCAGTGTGACTGTGGTGGTGTGGTATCCGTATGCAGGCTGAAGCATTGCTTCAGCCTGCATACGGATACCACACCACCACAGCCAAGCCACAACGTAACACCAACACACATCGAACCAGGTACAACCCATGAAGTAACTCAACAAATTAGTCGCAGGCTCCTGAGGATGGATGTATTACCATCCAAAACATGTTGAGCACTGAATAAGGTAATAATAAAACAAGTGGCATCAAGTTGGTCTCTCTTTACTCAGATATTTATCCAATTCAATTGCTGGAATTAAAGCCAGTAAAAAATTACAGAAATCTTGGTCCCCCGCTTTTCACACAATTATGTTTCAGTTAATTCCATTACCTTCACAATTGCTGAGACTCCATAAGCCACAGCAAATCCAAGAGCAAACATCAGGACATAGGGTATGCACTTCAGACTCACTGCCTTTCTCTTTGTCATCAGCATTACCACGATATTCATCTTCTTTTCAGAGTATGGAGGATATCTATTGCTGTTAAACCAGAACAACACACACTTATGAGTGAAACAGTGTTACTGAACAAGAAGTCATTTTGCTCATCAAATGTGGGGTCCTTCCAACTTTGGATTTCATTTTATAAAGTTACTTTCCCTCCTCTGACACAAAAGCTCTTTCCTCTACTGTCTATCTTCTATGTAATCACGTTCTGTATGAGTTCTCTTATGTCTGATTCTTGTGCTAGTATATAACACAGACAAGACACTGGATTCCAATCTCTGAAGTATTTCAACTTATCATTTCCTCTCATACTGTCCCCTTCCTTATCCTGCCTCCCCAGAGTTAATTCACTCTGATTCTATTCAAATTCCATCACAGCAGCCCTCCCAACAAGGATTTACATTGTTTTCCTCAAGCCCTCCGGACAAGTTCTGGGACATTACAGTAATGGCCAGTACTCACAAATCACATTCCAGTGTTCAGCTTCAAAACTCTGTGGACAAACCACCCATCATAAATCTGTTTTCTTGTGGTGGTATCAGTCCCTCCAAGCAAATGATATATATAAATACATATATATATATATATATCCCACAGTATTTGTTTAATCTGCAAGCTGATACTCCTGAAACCTGAGAATCTGGCAGCCGAGGAAAACAGTCCACAAGTCTGGAAGTTTCATCAACATCCAGTATGTGCAGTGGGTCTGTAAATTTATCTAGTGTTATTTGGACCTTACTGGGCCTGTTGAGCTATTGGAGATAATGGTTTCAAAAGATCCAGATATGAGCAAACAATGTGCTCCTGGCAAGATGAAGCATGTAACATTAACAGCTCCTCATAAACTTGAAATTATTAGGACCTCTGAACGTGGAAAAAGCTGCAGTGTGGTTATGGCATCATACAGCGTTGGATTATCAACTACAGACATTTATCGTTTTATGCGATTTTGCTTCAATACAACTATAAAATTTACACCACTTTTTTAAATTTATGCCATAAGTTTTAGTTTATCGCAATTTGGCATAGATGACATGTACTAATTTTTGGTTTAACATGATTTAGCATAGATAAATCAGATACTTGTCTTTTGTTGGAGATTAGCAGAAAGTGACATCACTGTCATGCCATCAGTTGTGTATGGATTGATAACGCTGGTTATATAATCACGCGGCTGACATAGTTCCCAATTCAACAGCTCTGGCTTTTGTTATCAAAATCACTGATAAACGTAAATCTACATTACCTAGTGCAATCCAAGTGAAAAACCAGTGAAAGACAGTTGGTACTGAAGAGCGATTAGATGTAATAAGCCAACTTGAAAAAGGTGAATGTACTGTTGACATATGCCATAATGTTAGACTCATTCATACTAGCAGACATGCAATTTGTGATAACACTGACAGAATTACAGGAACTGCTAAGTCAGGAACTACAGTGTTTGTGTAGCAAGACTACCACAGTTTTATCAGAATGGACTGTATCAAAAACTATGGATGTCTCTTACATTTTTATTGCATTAGAGATTAAAAAAAAATATATATTGTATAGAAATGTAGGTATACTGTACATAAATGTATGTATACTATATAGAAATGTGCATATACTGTACAGAAAAGTATATACAGGGTGTCCCAGGAGGAATGTGCCAGACTTCGGGACAGTGTTCCTTATGTTAAACTATACCGATATAACCCAAAACACCTATATCCAAAGTTGAACAGTTACGGAGATAATGGCCAGAGAAGTTTGAAACTTTGACAGCTGTTACACACTTATCGATTACCAAATGCATATTAAAACTGGCAGGAATATGTTGTTTCTGTAATGTTAATAGCTGTACTTAACATGTAATTAACGTATGAGTGACATAAAGCCATTACTGTGAACTACATAAACACTCACATTAATGCCGTAGTCATCCTTAGGGTTCCAAACACTTTACATGGGCACGCAGGCATGATGTTGACTGCATTCCAGTCTCAAGGACATGCGCAGTGTACTTCTAATGCGTTTGGATATAGGAGTTTTGGGTTATATCGGTATACTTTAACATAAGGATTACTCTCCCGATGTCTGGTACAGTCCTCCTGGGACACACTGTATATAAAGGTAAAGCAGGCCTGGAGAGGCCCTGAGGGTTCCAGGAGGTTGAGGTTCCCAGATTTCAAGACAGTCGGCACATGAAGGTGGTAAGGTTGTCAGCCCTACACACTGGCCGCCTTTACCCCCCAGGAAATATTCCTGGTACTCATTTCTGTTAGAGGCTGAGTCAACCCCAGGGCCATAGTGAAGCTTGAAGGATTATGTCAACGAAAAATTCCAAAGACACCATCGGGAATCGAACCCGCAACCTTACGGCTTGTAGCGCAGTGCCTCAACCAACTGCACCACCACGTGCCCCATATATTGTATGTACAGCACATATATACTCTACATGTCTGTATGTCCACCAGTGGCATATTCATACCCCACATAAGATGAGGCTGTCGATTCCCTAACACCCAGGAAATACACTGTTTTAAATGGGCATTTCGTGTTCCATTTGTGTGAAGTTTTCATGAACATAAGCCTGACATAAAACAAGACCTGCCTATAGCTTTGATATAAAGGAACAGAAGGACCAGTAATGATCCTGTGTGATAATCTGGAATTAATGAAACTCCAGCACCTGTCTGGCCCTGTGTGTGCTGGATTAAAGTGATTCTGGTGTGTGTGGTTATAATGAACTAACCTCTTTCCTACAAATTATCGACTTGCTTCAGTTAATTTTTTTAAAATGACATGACTGTACAGCAGTACACACACTTTACAATTAAAAACAACGTTTACTTACGCTACCAGCTTTTCTACTATCGGGTTGAAGTCTTTAATGAGGCAACCTTTCTTATGTGTAAAGGTGTTGAAACTGTGAACACCGTGATACGACCCCATGCCACTGTGTCCAACACCACCAAAAGGCAGAGAGTCAACTGCAAAATAAAATCAGCTTTATCGTCTTTAAATGTCGGTCCTAAACTTAAGAACTCACATCCCAGTCAGCGCTCAACAACACTGTATTTATGCACTAAATATTCAAAAAATTTGAAATGGAAAGTTTAGTTTGATTGACTGGTGTCTCAGAATAATAAATTAAAAATGGGCATTTCCTTTCATATCACAGGAGCATCAGAAGCTTCAATTGTGACATTCATAATTCCACTGCTGGTTACAATGAGTTCAGATACTTTGAAGGAGGCAGCATTACAGACTTTGCAGGGGATTCACAGCACCAGAAAGGATAAGAAATAATGCTTTACAAAGCACCATGTTCAACACCCCCACAAGACCTATACTATAAAAGACAGCATCCTCCAAATCATTCATCTTCAAGATGCTGACTATAATGTAATTCTGAAACTCTGGAAGAACTTCAACACATGGCATGGCTAAGCCCCAAAAGCCAAACTTACACATTAGATACAGGCAGTGTAAGCCTGAGTACCAGACTTTCTTCATGTTCACATCTTCAGTCAAAACCCATCTCACCACCATTCTGTTCACACTAAAGTTGCTCTGACAGCCTCTAAGCAGTTGAACGACACATTTTGCAAACATCTCACCCATTAAGTCCTTTATTTGCCCAACTAATGCACACAATTCTTACAAAATTGTTAAACAGTTAAAATCATTTAAAATTACAACAGTTGCTCCAACATGTTTCGGTTTACATAAACCGTCATCAGAGAGCTCTCAGCCTGTGCTTCGCCAAAGTTACAATGTTGATATCGGTTACATATATCGTTATTTGAATTTATCGGTACTGTGGCCGCATATTTTGTTCAGTCTGTAATGAAGGGACCGTCATTAATATTTAGAGCTCCGTGATGACGGTTTATGTAAACCGAAACATGTTGAAGCAACTATTATAATTTTAAATGATTTTAACCATTGATCAATTTTATAAGAATTGTGTGCATTACGTGGACAAATAAAAAAACCTGATATTATCAACATGCGCGGTGCTACTACGAAGATTTCAGCCATTATTCCCACGTAAGGTATAAGTTCTTCTGGGATAGGACACCGCACCACTGGGTAATAAGTTCCCAAGTTTCCAAGACATCATAGTTAAATTAAATACTACTACCACTACTATTACTAGTGGCCAAGAATAATTTTTGACATTTCAAGCCCTGAAGATAAGACAACTACATTGTCTCAAACCACTGGGAACCAATCTTCATGTTTGCACCATGCATCAATGATAATTCTTTACTCAAATAATTAAACACTCTATCATCCAGCTAATGCACAATATATAATATATAGATACAATTAAAATTATAAAATATTTAAAAGTGCTCCAACATGTTTTGGATCACAAAGGATCCATCATCAGGGAGCCTTGTACAGTGCTTGGTTAAAATTACAAAAATGGTTCTATCGTGTCCGTTGACATGGACAAGGTCGGTGTTATGGCAGCATATTCTGACCTGTTGTGCTTGTGTGTAGTTCACCGTATATGAAGGCACTCATATACAGTGAACTACACACATGCACAATGGGTCAGAATATGCTACCATAACACCAACCTTGTCCATGTAAACGGACATGATAGAATCTTTCTTGTAATTTTCAGCCAAGCACTGTATAAGGCTCCCTGATGATGGATCCTTTGTGATCCAAAACATGTTGGAGCACTTTTAAATATTTTATAATTTTAATTGTACCTACATATTATACAGGGTGTCCGAAAAAGATTGAACCCTTTTTGTATTTTTTTTTTTAGGTGCCCAGTGTGTGGAAAGTGGTGTAAGTTGCACTGATTGCTACTAGATACTCCTAGTTTTGAT
>Ga0123355_10021429_pt1 | contig 10341 bp, 9 predicted proteins | sample TergutEmb28metaG_3_FD_89872 | JGI IMG/M metagenome (GOLD analysis project Ga0123355, IMG submission 89872) | Embiratermes neotenicus P1 segment gut microbial communities from Petit-Saut dam, French Guiana - Emb289 P1 | ecosystem: Host-associated > Arthropoda: Insects > Digestive system > Gut ... | reverse complement strand
CTAAATATACTTTAAGTTCATGAGAAAGATGCAAGCACTTCTTAGAGAAGATCCTGACAGAGTCTTGTTGTTACTGTGAGCACTAGATGGTTCTGCCTTTGTTCAGTTCATTGCCTATACCTCATGATAGACGCCTCTGTTCAGCTTCTCTGAGGATTTGGTGTGGTTTTTGTTGTAAATAAGTGGTGCTGAAACATGTGTTTGCATTTGACTAAAACACATTGATTTTTTTTTCATTCAAGACAAGGTCATTAATTAATGCTTTCACAGTTTTGAAGGCAATATTGTAATTTTCCTGGACTTACAGACCAGAGTCATCACATTGTCAGTGTATGAAACGTGTCAATAATTTGTATACATTACTCTGTAAAAGGAGATTTGAAGATCAGTGTAATGAGTCCTGTGAATGAAACACTTGTTTACTGAATGAATTCTATGCCTTTTAGTGGAAGTGTTCTTGTTTTATTTTGAAATTTTGCACTGTCTTCTAATATGTCTTACACAGGGTTCCCATTATGTGTAATCATAGTCTATGAAGGCAGTTGTTAGTATTGGAAAAGTCCATCTTCAGACTTTAAAATGAAGATGAAAAATTTCTAGAAGACAAAGCAGTTTTTTTCTGTCTGTGCTTTGTATTGGATTGTGTCCTGTATCTTTTCATTTTACACATTAAATGCATCCTAAATTTTGTCTTTGAGATTGTTGCTTGTGACCGTACTGCATTACAAAAATCATTTTTCTCACCAGTAAGTAAATGTAACCATGTCATGGTTCCCTTTTTTCATAATCTTACTTTAGCCATGTGTGTTTTCATGATGCACACAAACCCCCCTAAGCATAATCAGTCCAATGTGTAGTCCTCACTGATACAGTGTGGGAAAGTAGCTCTTGAATGAAATAATTCTGTCATCAGGGGTGGGATTGTAAATGACAGTAACCTTAAGAAATTCATTAAACATATGTATTTTGTGAATGTATCAACAGCAAAACATTAATGACTTTAGATTTAACTTAAGAAATGCATATCCTTTCAATGAATATTGCTCCCTGGTACTCCTGTATGGCGAACGTCTATACTTTGCTGTGATACATGTAATATGTTACTTTTTGTATGATGTCAAAGACATGCTTGGCAACATTTCCATGTTACTGTAATTTCTTGCCTGAGTTGTATTTTAAGAAACAGCTTTTCTTGTACAGTTACTTAATATTGTATTTGTTGTAGATCTAAGTATGCAGTTCTGAATAATCGGCATGCCTATTTCTTGCTGGTTGACAATGGAACTTCGGGAAGATATGGAGCTGAGCTCATTCTCAGAAGGAAACTGGAGAAGTACATATCCATTCAGAAACTACATCCAGGTATGGTTTCTTGTCTTGGTGGAGCAACTGGAAGAGTTGTAGGGTAGGAACTGTGTACACAAATAACATTGTAACTCTCTCCCCTTGTATAGAAAGTAAGCTAAAACCTTTCAGTTGAACTGAAGCTGACAACTGAATTTCAACTGCACATGCGGTGAAAAAGTGGAAAACCAAATACCACTGCATGTAGTAAGGTAGTGTAACTTGTGTATCAGAAACCATACTTCATGACCATGAGACACACTTCCATAGGGTTGATGTCAGTAACTTTATTGGTTGTGAAACACTACCAGATGGAAGTTGAAATTGTTTATTTATTTGGGAGCTGGTGTTGTGAACGTGTATGAAAGTTTTGTGGAAATTTCGCAATATTTATTTTGATGTGTCTCAGTCAATTTTATATAAATAATTCATGTACATTATATAAAAAATTGGCCAGTGGGTTAACCTTTTTAGAGGTTTTCTTAAGATGTTAACATTGATATGGAGTTGGACACCATTCTTTGGAATTTGTAGTCAAATACAGCTAAATCAATTTAATTTGATAACCAGTAATTTGTAATTCCTGATATCTGGCACTTGAGGAGAGCAGTTCCAAGCCAGGCTGCTTTGCCTTTTACCAAATATAAGCTTTATCAATGAAATGGGCAGCCCTCAAGGACATGTTCAAAAAGGTCCTCAGGAATATCTCTACATCAACCACTGTGGTATCTTCTGATCCATTGTCTCTTACTCTATTGACTTCTTCAGCTATGAAGACTTTTGAAAATGTAGAAGAGGATTCTGTTGAACCTGAACCACCTGATGAATGAGATACCCAAACGAAATACTCCTTTGATTAGTTTTATAAGTATTGGAGCAGTAATAAGTAATTACCTGTAAGAATTTAGGTCAGTAAAGTTCTGTCTGATAATCTGAAATGGTTGATAATTTAGCTGTTGTCCAGTCCAGTGCAAGTAGGATTAACAGAGTTTTACTGTATCTGCAAACCCTTTTTGTTCCAGGTACTCACTGTAGTACTCCCGTGGTGTGTCTTGTGATAGAAGGTGGCACCAACACCATTAGAGCAGTGCTAGAGTATGTGACAGACACACCACCTGTCCCAGTAGTTGTTTGTGATGGATCAGGACGTGCGGCAGACCTTCTGGCCTTCACACACAAGTAAACATGGCCTGTTTGGAATTATCTAGAATTGGTATCTTTGTGGCTTGGTGTTAGGATAGGTGCAGGGGGGCATATTTAATAGAAAATTAGGAGCATTTTCTTGTTTAATTGTGTAAAATACTGTCTTTGTTAAATTATTTGTATACAGTGCATGAATAAATGTGTAAGAGTAATTAACACTATGCACATGTGTGTGTGGCACTCTGCAGACTTGAAGGTAGGTACAAGTGTTTCAGAGCAACCTGTTGCCTCCATCTTCTTCTGTTAAGATGAGGCAGCAGGACCCTCCAAAGTGTTGGTGCTTATGTACCAAATACATGATGTCACACCCCAGAAGATTATAATCTTAATATTGATAGCCATGAGAATCTCAAGAGGAAGGTTCATCCATCCATCTGGCTGTTGCATAGCCATTATAACTGTATGGATTTAATTACCGTTATGAATTTAATCTATGCTAGAAATCAGTGGAAAATTTTTATTTCATTGTATATTGGTCAAGTATAAACCCTACTTCACATGAAGTTTAATTCCATAGGTTTTCTCTGAGAAGGTGTCTAACCCCCCCCCCAAAGTACTTGATAAATCTCGTCAAGTCCCGCTACCTTTATTAGAAACACTACTTGCGGGATGAATATTTACTGAAATGAAAGGAAATGTAATTTTGCATGCTTTTGGTATGAATAACCTTTCAACAGTACAGTTTGTGCTGTCTAATGGGATTTGATTACTGGCATTCATTCATTTTTCTTGATGATGGAGAAACTTCATAGTAACAATATCAAAGCAAGATTGTTATAGTGATATGATAAGTTGTTTAGACAAAGTAAAAGTAATTGGTATTAGTAGTACAGAATGGTACGTTTGTCATGTCTTTGAGCACAGGAGAATACGAAGTTCGCATGTGTGTGCATGCGCGTGCAAGCCATTGCTGACATTCGCTGTGTTTTCACTGCTGGTAACTGAGGCTGAAGCAGGCACTGGTTAATCATCTCTTATTGTGTGTGGATCTCAGATTGTTTCAATGCACTTGCACAATATGTTCATTTAATAAAAGTGTTCATTGGCAATACTTTTGCAAAGTGTGTTTCAAGGGGGGCAAAAAGTCACCAAGAATTCTGTAAAAGATATCCTTTATTTACAGTGCAATGTAGACAACACCGCACAGAATACTGGAAAATTTGTTCAGTGTTGGACAAAAAGGGATACAAAAACTTGTGCTTTTTGAAAATTATGTCTGATTGACATTGAGCAGGAATGAAAACATTCAAATTAAGAAATATTGGTATTTTGAATATTCCCAGGGAATCATGGATTTCCTTGTGTAGCCTTGAATACTGCATGGTTTCCAGGCTTAATTTTTGTACAATTACTGTCTTCAGGGATGTGATACCCTTTGGTCTGGTATAAATTTACCACCTTGTATTGGAAGGAAGATGGAGACTGCAGGTTATTCTGAAGCAGTTTGTACCAGACAACATTATTTCATATCCCAAAAGAGAGTACACAGCACCATATGCCATGAGACCATATGTAATCTAAATATTCACAGTCATGAGAACATCATTTCTCATACACTTTTTTTATATGCCAGTTGTCATAATTGAATCTGCCATAAGAGACTTCTTCATGCAGAACAGAGTTTAAGAATAATAGCATTAAAATTATACAGGGTGCAGCCAAAAAAATGACATTTTTTAAATAAACCTAGCTCAAACAAAAGTAGTTGTTGTATCTGATGATATGCTTTAACAAAATTAAATACATTTTAAATCATTTTATATAGTTTTTTACTTTGTAAAAATGATGTTCTAAGATGGCTTTCATCCTTCTGTGTACATTTGTACTTCTGAATGTAAACTTCTCAGTACAAACCGGGTCATCTCCATCAGCATTGCTGCAGTTTCTTCTTTAATGTTCTACTCCAATTCATGTTAGTCCTAGGGCAACTGACATACACTTAGCTCTTGAGGTAGCCCCAGTTGAAATCTTGCACATAGTTGAACATCCCCATTGTGCAAGTTTACATTTGCTTCAGAGCACTGAATTTCTTGCAGTGTAAACCATTATCCCTTCTTTCTGGAACCATGCAGTGTGGAGGCTAAGGAAATGTCATCCCAGCTCTGGTGCAAAGACACAGAGTAACCTGAATCTTTGGCAACATTGCTGTGAGATTGTCAGTTCTTAAATGTGTGTGAAGCATTGTGTTGTATTGCAGGTATGCCTCTGAATCAGGTGAGCAGAGTGTTCTGGAAAGCATGAAGGATTACTTGATCAGCACCATCCAGCGTACATTTGAGGTCAGTGTGGAACAAGCTGAGTGTCTGTACTCAGAACTGCTACAGTGCACTCGCAAGAAGAACTTAGTAAGTAGTCACTGTGCAGGATTTGCTTTGAAGTAGTGTACAAAATCTGTAAAGGCAAGTGGAAATCTTGTAATGCCAGTGGAGGAAGTATAATGTATGCATTGTTGTTTCTCCTTGAGGACAGAAAGAAAGATGTTGCAGAAGTGGTTGTTTGAAAGCTCTGTTGGCATAATGGAATTCTGAATGCCTTATTTTGTGTGAATATGATTGTCTGTGCCTTAAACCTTCCCCAAAATATGTACTGGATTTTGGTTTTCTGGGGTTTGAAGTCTCAGATTGGTAGGGTATTACTTCAGTCCAGAAATGTGACCATAAATTCATGCTGGCTTAGTCATTTTTAGAACAGTAAATGAATTTATGCACACTATGAGATTGTATGGTGTTGTGAAATAACGTTAAATATAGTCCCAAACAGAGTATTTAAATATGATGCTTTGTTTCAAGGAGGACTTGTTGAAGAAAGTTTCATAGAAAATGTTCTCAAAGAAAGAATACTTCAGTGAGTTGTACTAACCAAATAAAAACACGATAATACAGAATAGTGGGAAGTTACATTCAACAGGATTGGTGTTAGACACAAAGAATACTTCAGTAAGATGTTCTAACCAAATAAAAACATGATAATATTATCTCTGAAGTGTGGATTTCAAGAAGTACAGTCTGTGTTGCTACAAAACTGTCAAAAATTATGACCCTAAAAATAACATGTATAAAGTTTTGATCCTCCACACTGTGAAGCAAGAAGTCATTAATGCAGGTGGTTTGATCAGTCTGTTATATTTGTCTTTTCAACCTAGAGTGCACATTTTATTCCAAAAATGTGCAGTTTACATTAACAGGCTATGTAAATAGTTAAAAATAGCTTAAATTTGTAACTGTGCTGTGCAGTAAAGAAATGGTTATATTTATACAAAAATACTGTACCTTTTATTGTACTGAGAACACAACTTGGATGAAGTGCTTTAAAATTGTAAATAGTTAAGAAAATAGTTAGTGGACCACAGAAAATTCAGATTCTGTTTGGTAAGTGTCTTGACACAGTTTGAGTCAGAATGTGTTACACATTTAGTATATGGAGAATTAAGGGGCCAATCAGTGTTTGTGTAGCAGTAAATAGTAAATATGTAACATATTGATGCTGGCAGTACTTCCTGGAGCACATCGTAGAGATTAAGAGACAATAATCATCTTAGAGTGTTGAATTTCACTTCCAGATCACTGTGTTTCGTATCACAGATCGACCAGAGGCTACATCTCAAGAACTTGATCAGACAATCCTTACAGCTCTGTTTAAGAGTCAACACTTATCTGCAACTGAGCAACTGAGCCTTGCACTCACTTGGAATCGAGTGGATATTGCACGCTCTGAAATATTTGTTTATGGACAAGAATGGCCTCCAGGTATATATTCCATGTGTGACTTATTACTTCCAACTCCATATGTAGTGCTGAGTAACTGAAATACTTGTTTCTGTTGCAGGAGCTCTGGATGAGGCAATGATGCAAGCACTCGAACATGATCGTATTGATTTTGTTAAATTACTGCTGGAAAATGGAGTCCACATGAAGAAGTTCCTGTCTATACCTCGTCTGGAAGAGCTGTACAACACAGTAAGTCACAAACTGCAGATGTGTAACAGCCTCCCCCACCCTGTACAGTGTTGTGAAATGTAATTACTCTTTATGCCCTGTTGACAGCAGCCAGGCTTGTTGTTAATGCTTGTAATCCTTCTGATAGGTGCCAGATATGCATTGCAGATCTTCTTTGTGAGTGAAAGCTTCTTGTGATGGGTTGATGGTTTCAAATGTTATGAATCAGTCTGTCATCCCACAAGTAACAGTGCCAGATACGTGTGACTGATTTTGATGCACCTTGGAAGGCTTTTTTGAGCCATTTTTATTTCTGTTAAGGTTATTGTACCTAAGAGTTTATTATTAACCTTGTACATATTGTTTTGAGACCTTTTATGTGCCTAATAATCATCAAAACAGGGCACCTCTATGGCCCATGTAGCATTATTACCATGTGTCAGTTTTGTCCACTTTAATTCATTTTGAGGCCCAGATTACTTAAGATCCAAATACATGTTTGGGCATGTTTTCCAGATGTTTTGGACAAAAGTTGCAGGTATCTCTAAAAATACATAATTTTTTTTATGAAACTCACCATTTCAAGAAACATGCTGTGTCACTGGTTGTTACAGATTTCATTCACAATGCTTTACATGCACCAGCTCAGTTTTATGCATAAGTGAAACTCATCTTTCAAGTGTTGCCTGATGGTGCATTTGCCTCTTTCTATTTCATTGTGCATATTCTAGAATGCATTGTAAGACATTTATGTCACTTTATTGAATTAAACCTTGTTAATCCAATTGATAATAATACAAGCAGAAGGACCTATTCTCTATGTTTGTGTTTTGTGTTAGTTGCCCAGGGTTCAGTTGCAATAATTTTAAAGAAGAAGCACATGGAAATTAATCACAGTTTGCTTACAAACTCAACCAAAGACTTGGCATAGAGCATTGTCAGCCATGGCTGCAAGAGTATGGTGTCCATTTATTATTCTTGGACATTTTTCTGTAGGATCCATGGTAACAAGCAGGAAACAGAACAATTTCACTTAAAATTTTTATCACATGAATGAACCATAAACAGTATCTTTACTTTGACTTACTTTGTGAATTTAAAATTTTCATTAACATGACATTACACTGTACCGTTGTAATGGAATATCTGTTTATGGTTAAGTACGGAACATTTTGTGAATGTCAGTATTCTCAAGATATAATGAAAGTGCACCTGAAAAATCTGTGTTCCAGAAGGACATTTCTTGCACAGGGGGTTTATATGAGTGGGGAAGAGAGTCAGTGATTATGGTGCAATTGAAAGGCTTTTATTCTAATCAGTGTTGATTGTGTGATTGCAGAAACAAGGACCTTCAAACACCTTGGGCTACATTCTGAGAGACGTTCGACCTCATATTCCCCGAGGTTATATGTACACACTGCATGACATTGGATTGGTCATCAACAAACTGATGGGCGGAGCTTACAGGTTACTATGATATCTGTAGTATTGGCAAGTTTTGTTTACAATAAATGACAAGGGCATTATTAGTTAAATTAATAGTCAATCAGGTATGGAAAATACATGTTATCATTTCGTTCAGAATCTGTTTAAAAAAATCAGAAAATTAACTGTTGCCTGAATTAACTTTGGTTCAAAATTTGTGCTAAAGTTACTGAAATCTGTGAGTGTTACATTGTTAGGCGTCAAGCTGGGTGGTATATCTGTAAGGGCTGGATTGGCCAGACCCCACCTACATTCAGTCAATTGGTGTAAAAAAATAGTTTGATGAATTTCTCATGTGTTTGCTTGTAGTATGTTGATCAAAGTTGTGTGATAGGTTTCTAATTTTTTTATGTTTGTATGGTGTGAAAAGGTTTTTGACAACCTGCAGAGGTGCTGCATAGTTTGGAAGAATTGCTATATAGGGCCTAGCGTTTAGTGCCATTTTCCTTTCTACTTGCTTCCACTTTGAATTGTTGCAGCTTTCACCATGTACTTAATTAAGTGTTGTATCATATAAAACCACTGGCGTGCATTTCATCATATTCTGTTCCTCTCCATGCAGGATAATGAGTATATAGACTGAATTTTAGAGTAAACAAACATAGTGCATTATTGTAAGTGTTTAAATGGATGGTCAGTGCACATAGGCATGTATATACAGACAGAAACTGGTTAATTGTATGAAATGAGTGAATCTATGTACATTATGATGCTGTATTTGCTTATTAATGTACCACTACAGAAAAAAATAGTAAATTATGGTGACAGCAGGTGCCTTTGTGCTTGTTAAACATACAAGTATAATGGTTACTAAATGCGTGTATAGTAACTTAATAGTTACTGTAAATATCCAGCAAGGTTACTTGAACAATCAGTGGATGGAATAACCTTTCACAATTTTTTAATTTTGATATTGTATGTACCATGCATCATATGATGAATTAGTTTGCAGGACCCACTTTGTATGGACTAAATGTATTCTTCATATGTTATCAGTTCTCCAACATGTTTCAGCACACCACGTGTGGCATCATCAGGCTTATCATGATAACTAACATGCAACAAACAATTTGGCAGCTTTATGATAACAGCTGCCTGATGATGGCACGTGTGGTGTGCTGAAACATGTTGGAGAACTGATAACATATGAAGAATACAGTTAGTCCCTGTAAAGTTGGTTTTACAAACTAACCTTACATGTGTTATTGTGTATATTACAGATCTCCCTGATGATGACTGGTTGTGACTGAAACATGCAGGAGTTAAAAACAAATAAGTGATAAATAGGATTGTTGTGTGCTTTGATGGTTTAATATTATATAATATTGCTTTCACTTGCTTGTGGCACTGAATGGTTGACATGCCTTCCACTTGCAAATCTGTTCCATTTTCATGAACTCGCATATTTTGGGCCCATTGTAAAGCTGGATATGTGTTCCTTTCTCCCCTACTTGTCTGAACATTTGATCTCCCTGGTACTGAACTGATATATCAGAATCAATCATTGGTGCAGCATCATACTTTTGAAGCAGTTTTACATAAAGAATTTGTTCTTGTGATTATCAAAGAATGTAAAAGAAATATGTGGACAATGTTGACATTCTGGTGTAATTAGTGATGTAAGCGGAGCATTTTAGACACACGTGCATTCATACTGAACAACCTGTTAACAATGGTCTCCATGCCCATCTCTACTAATCTACTCATAGACAGTAGAGGAGAGCCAAGCCTCCACCATCCTAAGGGTGGACTGTATTTCCAGCATGCTGGATAGGTGTTCAGCCAGAGACCAAAGGGGTGCAGGCCCTTCATTTGGAATGTTTTTTGAACACAAAATTATGCCAAAGTTGTTACGAAGAAGAGCACTGTGTAACATAAAACATGCACTTTTAAAATTTGAACATTTATACAGGGCTGCAAATCTTCCCCTTGTGGTGGTGGTGGTGGGGAGGGTAAATCTGATTTGTTCGTGGCCCCACCAGTTCAGAAAGGTATGAGCCACCCCTGTTATGAAATATTTTCTTTTAATTAATCTCTGTACATTATAGAGTCTAAAACAAAAGCATAACTATTTCTGGCTAAATATGGAGAAAAGAATGTGTGAGTGGTGACAGTTCATAAAATTTTCCTCCAGTTTGTGTCGCCCACCTGTGCCTAAGTCTCCTGTATGATCTTTCCACATTTAGGTTTTAAAGAAAAATGCTTTATGCTTTTCTTGTTTCCCTCTGCACATGACATACTGCACTGATTGTGTCTCTGTTGACCTATTCCCTGTAACTACATTAAACTAGAAATATCAAACCTTGAAGCTCATAAGTATGTAACTTTCTCTTCTCCTTCCTTAGTTCTGTCCTCAGTGGTTCTCCACTTCATG
>Ga0123355_10021428_pt1 | contig 10341 bp, 8 predicted proteins | sample TergutEmb28metaG_3_FD_89872 | JGI IMG/M metagenome (GOLD analysis project Ga0123355, IMG submission 89872) | Embiratermes neotenicus P1 segment gut microbial communities from Petit-Saut dam, French Guiana - Emb289 P1 | ecosystem: Host-associated > Arthropoda: Insects > Digestive system > Gut ... | reverse complement strand
CCGCTAGAATGGAAGATGACCTAGACCGGGTAGAGCTGGGAGAACTGGACTGGAAAAGCATAGTAAGAGGCTTCTACCCGCCACTGGAAGAAAAAATCCAAGCCGCCGAAGAGCAAATAGGAAAAATAGAAGTAAAAGACGAGGAAACCGACGTAATTTGCGAGCACTGCGGCCGTAATATGGTGATAAAATTCGGCAGGTTCGGCAAATTCCTGGCTTGCCCGGGCTTCCCGGACTGCCGCAACGCCAAGCCCATATTCGAAGACGCAGGTGTAGCCTGCCCCCTATGTCAAAACAAAGTAGTAATAAAAAAGTCAAAAAAAGGCCGCAATTACTACGGATGTGAAAAAAATCCCGACTGCGAGTTTATCTCCTGGAACCTCCCAACTGGGGAGCCCTGCCCAGACTGCGGCGCGTACCTGGTAGAAAAAGGCCGTAAAAAGAAAGTAATAGCCTGCTCTGCCTGTAAGTTTGCCAAAGAAGCCCCAGAGTCACCCGACGAGGATTAACATATGGACGTATTCATAGCCCAGTTAAGCCAACTATTAATGTCTGCCGACGAAGAAGGATGGCTGGCTGGGCTATGTAATTTATTATGTATGCATACAGCCGCCTGGGTATCGTTAGTCGGACGGGATGGCAAAATAATAGCCGAGTCTCTACCCCAAAGCGGTATCAGCCCAGATGGCTCATCTACCATGGATAAAGAACTTCAGACAATAAAAAAGCCCATCACGGCAGGAGGGACTAATTACGGCCATATATCCATAAGCCGTAGTGCCCCCCCCTTCACCCAAGACATACAACAAATGTTAGATATCACTATCTGTATGTACAGTCTTTTGCTACGCCAAAGAGAGCGTTATGCTTACAACCAGCGCAAACAGCGGCAGGTATCCGTGCGCAGTGCTATAAATGCCCTAAGCTACTCGGAGTTAGAGGCGGCAATTCATATTTTCCAGGCCATAACCTGGCCTGAGGGGCGGCTTATTGCCGGCCATATAGCGGATAAGCTGGGCTTCACCCGCTCGGTGGTAGTAAACGCCCTTAAGAAATTAGAAGGAGCCGGTGTAATAGAAACCCGCTCCCTTGGTGTAAAAGGTACATATATCAAGATAAAAGATCCAATGCTTGTAGAGGAACTAAACAAGCTTAAAAATTAATAGCTATAGCTCTCTTGCAAAGTATAATCCCCATTATGCCTATAGGGCGTCTGTGTCAGTACATCAAGCTGCATAGTCATAGCCCACAAATCCCCTTGCCTTATCATATCAAAATAATTAATCCGATTATCAATACCTTCATTGGCAAACCCACGTAAAATCTCCCAAACACTGTTGGTATCGGTGGCAAAAGCAATGTTTATCGGCGTTATCCATATGCCCTCTGGGCCGTGGGGGTTATCGCTATCGCTCACCTGGCTTAGGGGCTGGCTATACCCGATATCCACCGTAACAAAAGAGGAGTAGGGCTCTATTAATCTGCTAATACGCTGTCTCATGTCATTTTCATCAAAGACTTCCGGCATAAACCATGCAAAATTATCTTGCCATACATGGTTATTCCATTCATAGTGCATTACGGCGGTATCAAATTCTTGGGATAACCTGTCTACCTCCGCCAACAATTCAGGGTGAACAAGTGCCCGCTGGTGTGCGGACTCCAATTCACTTTCTGCTGCAACAATAGACCGCCTAAGCTCCTCTACCTGAGTAGTCCCTGGACGCCAAATAAGAAAAAAATATATTATCCCACCTATTAACAGAAATACAAGGAGATATACAGTAAATTTTACACCCATCATGGCCATCTCCTCTCTATTTCACTATGCGTCCAGAAAGGCCCTCCGGGTTCGACCTCTAATGTAATGTTATAGGTCTCGCTACCGGCTTCTACCCCATCAAGTTGTATAAAATCAGTAAAAAGATAGCTTCTTCGCAAGGCTTGGATGGCCCCGCCAAGGGCAGGCAGACTACCCGGAGTGTTTCTGCCTGAAATAACAAGCCGCTCTCTGGATTCGATTAACTCAATTCCTTCTACTTCAGCAACAAATAAAATCTCGGAGATAACTAAAAGGGCAGAGGGATACATATAAAAATCACGTACAATAGCCATTCGTTCATTAGTATTATCGATGCCCCAATTTATCGCACTAATTTCTCTGCTCATATTTTCATACTCTTGTTGCAGCACAAACAGAGCCTGCGCCGGTACTAAGTCGTCAATTTCGCCATTAATAGCATCTAGCTTTGCCTGATATTCACGGGCTGTCGTCATTGGGGTGGGCAGTGGCGCAAACATTGATGCCAGCACAACTATCAAAAGCACAGCCGCTGCCGCGATTGCCGCATAAATTATAGGTTTTTTAGAGCTCGGATCGGGACGTGGATCCTCAGGTATGGCAAAGGGGAAGCCGGTGTAGTCGGTTTTCTTTGCCGAGATTGTGTCAAAGGGAGCGTCATGAGGCCTGCTTGGGCCTTTATTAGGTGCGTCAGGGATAACAATTGGGCCGGATTTTAGTGGCCTATCATATCCATAATCATAGCTTGGCTGGTTATGCGTGTCATAGACTGGCGGCTCCGGAAAAACTGGCTGAGTCGGTTGGTCGTAGCTAAGTGGCTCCGGATAAGCCGACTGGGCTGGTTGATCGTAGCCATAGGGGTCGGGGTAATCAATTTTACTGTCATAATCATATGGCTTAGGCTGTGGCGTCATATCGTTAACTGGCGGGTTAGGGCCATGAGGCGGATCAGTCGCCACAAAGGGTGTATGAACTGCTTGCTGCGCCTTAACCTGAGCCAACGAATGGCCGCTTTTCTCCGCCGACGTGTCGGTCATACGTAAATCCATACGGCCTTCATGGCCGGAAATTGACGGCATTCCTGCTGCAAAAGCATCCAAAAACTGAGATTGATTGATACGCCTAAGATTAGGACGCTTGATGCCCGGCGTGACCCACTGGCTGGGCTTTAATATCGGTGTCCTAAGCTCGGCACGCAGGTTTTCGTCTATTCCGTGGATATTTTCGTCATCCATTAACAGCACGCACGAAACCCCCGCCCCACCGGTTGCGCGGTTAAAATGGCTAATGGCTGACACAATTTCCTCGGTTAGCTTTAGTGAGTCATAGCGTATAGCATTTTCGTTATCGTCTATGCCACCAGCTTTGACGGTCATTAATAAATCAAAATCTTTAACTTCACCCAGCTTAACAATTTCAGGTGTGAAGTATCGGTTACTATGAAACAGTCCATTGTGGTAAAAGGCGATATTGGCAAGCCCCGGGCCTACATCTAAAATTGCGTAAGTTTGCGGGACTTCGCCTTCTACGGGGGCACACCAGTAATGAGCAAACCTTCCTCGGGCGTTTTCCCTTAGCTCTACCCGTTTGGGCTTGAAATTTGCCCAGCGGCAGGCCGTGGTTATAGCGGCGGATAGCTCTATCGGCATTGCCGCTGCCAAAACCTCAAGCATTGGCGGCCCGCTGCCTTCTTCCCGTCGTAAGACCTCACAGCTTATTGTAAAATGAGAAGGGTTGCCTGGCAGGTATGGAATCATTTCTTCTTGAACAATGGCACTTAACGCCTCGGCGGGCATATCCGGCCAGGTAAAACGCTGAATTACCATTTCCGGCCCGCCGGAAACCACAATACAGGACGCGCCAAAGCCCATAGAAACCTTTGCGGCCCAGGCGGCGTTTCTTATTGCTTTTGAAAGGTCGGTAACGTAGGCATCGTTGGGCTCGGGGGGCATCGTAGGTGCCTTGGCAGACCCAGCACGCATCATAATGCCTTCTGGGTCAAGCTTAATAATGCTTACCACATTGTCGCTTATATCAATGCAAACGCGCTCGCTGCGATGGATTACTGGTTGCATGTGCTTTACCGTCCTTTCACTAGATTATATGTAAAAACTCCAAAATGCCTGGCCAAACCATAGTGCTATTATTACACCTGTGCACAGGAACGGGCCAAAAGCAATATATTCGCCCCGCTTGGCTTTACCTGTTACCAACAAGAAGGCGGCATATATGCCCCCTGCAAGGAAGGCGCAGATAAAAGCCACTATTATCATTTGCCAGCCTAAAAATATCCCGGAAACAGCCATTAGCTTAACATCACCATAACCAAAGCCGTCTTTCTTGTAAAAAATCAACACCAGCCTGTCAATAATAAGGAGTGGAAGCCCACCTGCCAGTATTCCCAACCCCGCGTTAATAAAGTCAGGAGATAATGGAAACCGGTTAGAAAAATGGCCCGCTACTACCCAACCTAGCCCCATAACAACTGCAAAAATCAATAAACTGTCGGGTATCTCACGGGTATCCCTATCAATTAGAGCTACCACAAGTAACGCAAATGCAAATAATGATAAAGGCATAGCCGAAAGGGTTGGCGTAAACAATACCATACCTGCAAACAGTAACCCACAGGTCATTTCTACCAAAGGATAGCGGGGGCTTATAGCCCCACTACAGCGGCGGCATCGCCCTTTTAATATCAACCAGCTGATAATGGGCAATAAATCATAGGGAGCAATGGCAGTCTTGCAATCCGCACATGCCGACGAGGGGAGGATAATCGAAATTTTGCGCGGTAAGCGATACACCAAGACATTTGCAAAGGAGCCAAAGCACAGCCCTATGGCAAACGCCCAAATAACCCAAATCACATTCCTATGGCTCCTCTCATGTATGGCGGTTTCGTATGTGTATTATAGCAAGGGGCTTGCACTACTGAGAAGGCTTTTTTATTACTTTTTTGTTGCGTTTATGTATCAACTTAGTTGCGTGGATAGTATACCCTACATTTATTGACGAGACAAGGATATTAAAAAATGTGCTATGATGGTTGTATCAGTAAAAATAAAGGTTTGATTATAATGACATTTTTACCTACGTCTCCGGAAGAACTAAAAACCCCAGGCCCAGTTGATTTTGTATTGGTTACTGGGGACGCATATGTAGACCATCCCTCCTTCGGGGCCAGTATTATCGCCAGGGTTTTGGAGTCCCATGGCTATTCCATTACCATACTGCCCCAGCCGGACGGGACAACAGCTACGGACTTTACCAAGTTTGGTGAACCAAGACTTGGATTTCTGGTTACAGGCGGCAACATTGATTCCATGGTAAACCATTACTCTGTATCCTTGCACAAGCGCAAAGCCGACGCATATTCCCCCGGCGGTGCCCTTGGAAAAAGACCCAACCGCGCTACCATTGTCTACTGCAACAAAATCCGGGAAGTTTATAAAAGCACGCCAATTATCATAGGCGGGCTGGATGCCAGCTTACGCAGGCTTGCACACTACGACTACTGGGATAATGCCGTAAGACGTTCGATTTTACTGGATTCTGCCGCGGATTTAATAGTATATGGGATGGGCGAGAACCAAATAGTAGAAATCGCAGAGGCCTTAGACAGCGGCCTTAGCGTAAAGGATTTAACATTCATCACCGGCACGGTTTTTAAGACAAAGGATATCTCATTTTTAGATGACCCCATAATATTGCCACCCTTCAAAGCCATAAAAGAACCGACCCACCAATCGAAAAAGGAATACGCCAAAAGCTTTATGCTGCAATACCACAACACCGATTATTTAACGGCAAAAATATTAGTGGAACAATATGCAAATGTGTACGTTGTTCAGAATAGACCCAGTAAACCCTTAACTGCCCAAGCACTAGACCGGATATACTCCCTACCCTACGCCAGAGATTATCACCCCATGTACAAAAACGCCGGGGGTGTGCCAGCAATAGAAGAAGTTAAATTCAGCATCACAGGAAGCCGGGGCTGTTTTGGCGGCTGCAATTTTTGCGCACTTAGCTTCCATCAGGGCAAGATTGTCCAGGCCAGAAGCCATAAATCCATTATTGCCGAGGCAACAAATTTCACCTATGACCCTCAGTTTAAAGGGTATATCCATGATATAGGCGGCCCAACCGCTAATTTTAGAGCACCTTCCTGCGACAGATGGGAGAAAGAAAAATCATGCAAAAGACAATGCCTAGTCCCAAAACCATGCCCAAACTTACAATACGACCATGAGGATTATCTGTTGCTTTTACGCTCTTTGCGTGAGATACCCACAGTAAAAAAAGTATTTATACGCTCAGGCATAAGATACGATTATGTATTATATGACCCTAAGGGGGATGCTTTTTTACAAGAACTCTGTGCCCACCATATAAGCGGCCGCCTTAAGGTAGCCCCGGAGCATGTTTCGGACAAAGTGCTTAATCACATGGGTAAGCCAGGCTTCGAAGCCTTTCAGAAATTCTCAGATAAATTCGATAGGATTAACGCAAAGCTGAAAAAAGACCAATATATAGTCCCATACTTAATGTCCAGCCACCCGGGATGCAACCTGGACGACGCCATTGAATTGGCCGAATATCTACAAAAAGCAGGCCAAAAGCCTGAACAGGTACAAGATTTTTATCCAACCCCCGGCACATATTCCACATGCATGTACTACACAGGCCTAGACCCACGCACCATGAAAAGAGTATTTGTGCCAAAGAGCCAAAGAGAAAAAACCACTCAGCGGGCATTAATGCAATACCGGTTGCCCGCCAACTATGAAATAGTAAAAAACGCCCTGATAAGAGCCGGGCGAAAGGACTTGATAGGTCACGACCCAAGGGCGCTTATCCGTCCATCAAAGGCCCAAAAACATCAAATTAAACCCATATCGAAGAAAAAGAAATGAAAAATCCATAAAAAACGAAGTGCAGCCTTTGCTAAAACCACCTAAATATTGTGTCATCCATAAGTCCCAAGGAATATAATGGATTGACTGAATATTACGTTTATGTTACATTCACAGCGAAATTTGTAAGAAAGAATCGAAAACGATTGGAGGGTTTACAAATGAAGTTAAGCAGGTTGTTATTACTACTGGTGGTTATGCTAGTAAGCATACCAGGTGTTATGGTATTTGCCAGTACCGTAGCGCGCCCCACCCCTGTTAATCAGATCCATGCAGCAATGTTCCCGGTTGGGTCTGAGCAAAGGGTAGAGTATGCCAGTGCGTTAAATGTGCGCAGAGGCCCCCACCCCAGATACGCTGCTTTTACCCATTTAACCAGGGGCACGGTAGTTGTTGTACTGGAGTATCGCGACAAATGGATTCGCGTGGACACATCCCAGGGGCAGGGTTGGGTTTATGCCGGTTATCTTTGCAGAGATATGGCGGCTGTTCCCCCATTAACCACAGGCACCGGTACTACAAGCGGTGGTGGCAGTGCTGCCGGTACTAACCGCACTCCCCAGCATTTACTTAGGGCAGACATGTTTCCTGTAAATTCTCAGGTAACCGTTGATTTTGCCTCCCATGTAAATATCCGCAGAGGCCCCGGTAACTCCTATGCCGCGTTTACCCATCTGGCTAGGGGTACTAATGTAAATATACTAGAGTTTAGCCAACTTTGGGTGAGGGTTGATACTGCAAACGGCCAGGGCTGGATTTTTTCTGGTTTCCTTTCAAATGATGCAGTTACTGCCGCTCGTGCAGGGGCAGGAGTGACTCAAGGTGGCACAACAGGTGGCACTGCTGCTTCGGGCCTTGGCACCCGTACACCACATGCTCAGCTTAGTGCCGATAATTTCTCGGTTAACTCTACTCAAACAGTTGATTACTGCCATTTCCTTAATGTACGTAGAGGGCCGGGGACATCACATGCCGCTTTTACCCACCTTTCTAGGGGCACGGTTGTAACTGTACTTGAGTTTAGACATGGCTGGGTGCGCATAAATACCGATAGAGGCGAAGGCTGGATTTACGCGGCTTATCTGCGTCGCCCATAAGCTATGAATCAATGCCCACGCTGTGGCAAGAGGATAACCCAAGGCAGGTCATATTGTCCCGGATGCCGATTTAAGTTGCAAAGCATCCCTGCAAGAAGGGTTCCAGTAGTTACTGCTGTTATAACCGTTATACTTTCTGCTGTTTTGATCTTTGGGGCAGCAATGGTTATTATCACCCATTTAACCGGGGAGAATGAAGGCGATGTGGCCTTTCATATTGACGGTACCTGGGAGACGGATGGCCCTACTTATAACGATGAGCATATTACCTATGTATTTTCCGGTGATGTATTTTCACGGGTTACTGAGACTATGATTTTTGACGCCAATCCAGATATTATTGAGAGTATTCGCGATTTTTACAGCTACTATAGCGGTGCTATTGTAGCCGCCGAGGATATGGGCGATGGTAATTTTGCCCTTATGATTACCATAGATGGCACCTTCGCACTGGAGGGTGATAGCTTGCTTCTGCTAGCCGGTGAGGGGATGCTTACGGAGCTCTCGTTTTCTTGGGAGGGCGATGTTATTATTATTAATGATGATAGGTTTGTGCGTAGGTAGAGGCTGTACTAGCTTTTGCTGAAAATACAAACAAAACCCGCTTGGAGTTTTCTCCTGGCGGGTTTTTATATCGGGGAAACAGGATTTGAACCTGCGCCCTCTTGGTCCCGAACCAAGCGCGCTACCAAGCTGCGCTACTCCCCGAGGTGCCAGATTTTAACCATTCTACTCCGCAGCCTTAAAATTGTAAATAGGCGTGATATGTCTCTCGATATCCACTGTATCTCCTATATATGCCGTAATCTCCTCCATAGGCTTATACGCAAAGGGAGCCTCGTCAATAGTGCGCCTGCTTATTGTTGTGGAATAAACCCCCTTCATGGCCTGCTCAAACTGGGTTAAAGTAATGGCTTCCTTAGCGGCGGTGCGGCTCATAATGCGCCCCGCACCATGGGGGGCAGAGTGGTTCCAGTCGGGGTTTCCTTTGCCTATGCAGACTAAACTACCATCCCGCATATTCATAGGGATTAGCACCCGCTCGCCTTTTTTGGCAGAAATGGCACCCTTTCGCAGTATCATTGAGTGTAAATCTATATAATTGTGGACTGTTGTAAATGACTCCACGGCTTTAAAGCCAACACGCTTCTCCAGCTCTTTTACGATGGCCTTACGGTTTATATCGGCGTAGTTTTGTAAAATCGCCATATCATGGAGATAATCCCTCATTAGCCGCCCCTCGGCGTAGGCCAGCGAGCGTTCGATTTTTATTTTTTTATCCTTGAGGTCTTCGATGGCCCTTTTCTGATACCATTCTGCCGCCATATTACCTATGTTGCGGCTGCCGGAGTGTACGACCAAAAACAATACGCCATCCACATCCTTAGCAAGCTCGATAAAATGGTTGCCGCCTCCCAGGGTGCCGATAGATAACTCTGCCCTTTCAAGGTTCATATGCTTTTTACACCGCAGGGCCGTTAAGTCAATTTTATCGGCATAGTGGTGAGGCGTATCCCGGATATCAAACCCGGCCGGGATGTATTTGTGAATGGCCTTGTCAAGCTTAGTTAGTTCAATATGGGCGTCTTTTAACCGGACGGTTTCCATGCCACAGCCGATATCAACTCCAACTAAGTTGGGCACTACTTTATCCATAATGGTCATGGTTGTTCCAATGGTACAGCCTGCTCCGGCGTGGACATCAGGCATAATGCGGATTTTACTTCCCGCTACAAAACTTTGATTAAGTAAATTCAAAATCTGAGACATTGCAACGGGCTCTACCTTGTCAGTAAAAATTTTTGCGGTATTGTATTGGCCTTTTATTTCTATCATGGCATCACAACTCCTTTAACAATTTTTTACAATTTGCAGCCTCTAACTTCTTATTTCTTCTCAAACTATATATTCAAGTCCCAACAAATGATATACTAAAGCGTAGCACAACAAATGAAAAGAGGGCAGAGCCCCATTAGAAAGAGGTTTACACATGAAAACCGAAGCTAAGAATACCCGCCCACTATTTATAGGGCTATACGACGCAAACCTGCTAGGCATACGCTATTTATCTTCTAATCTAAAATCTTATGGATATGAAACAAATCTAGTCTTTCTTAAATCCTTCAACAGTTATAACGTGGACGAGCCCACTGATACAGAGTATAACTTGCTTTATGACACTATTGTGGATCTTAAGCCAAGCTATATCGGCATAAGTGTAATGTGCTCGTTTTATTTAAGTGTAGTCAAAAATATTGTGGAAAAAATAAGGGATCTCACCCAAGCTCCAATACTAATAGGCGGGGCCTATGCTACACTTTTCCCAGAAGAATGTCTAAAACTGGGGGATGTAGTTTTCCGGGGAGAATGCGAAGACGCCATAATAGAGTTTACCGACGCAATAGAAGCCCATAAGCCCTATGACCATATGCACAGCATAACCACTCAAACCCCAGACGGCCCTAAAATTAACCCCCTACGCCCCTTGATACAAGACCTGGACCGCCTCCCCCACCCAGACTTT
>Ga0123355_10021427_pt1 | contig 10341 bp, 5 predicted proteins | sample TergutEmb28metaG_3_FD_89872 | JGI IMG/M metagenome (GOLD analysis project Ga0123355, IMG submission 89872) | Embiratermes neotenicus P1 segment gut microbial communities from Petit-Saut dam, French Guiana - Emb289 P1 | ecosystem: Host-associated > Arthropoda: Insects > Digestive system > Gut ... | reverse complement strand
CACGGACCTCTGTGACTGCATGACCTGCAACATGTCCTAGCACGGACCTCTGTGACTGCATGGCTTGCAACATGTCCTAGCACGGACCTCTGTGACTGCATGGCTTGCAACATGTCCTAGCACGGACCTCTGTGACTGCATGGCTTGCAACATGTCCTAGCACGGACCTCTGTGACTGCACGGCCTGCAACATGTCCTACCACGGACCTCTGTGACGGCATGACCTGCAACATGTCCTACCACGGACCTCTGTCCTACCGGCACTGCAACCCAACACTTGGCAGTACAAGCACTGACAATGGAAAGGAATAAATTAGTGATCAGGTCGAAGTGGACTCGTAGTCGGGGCGACCCGGATCGAATCCTAACGGTAAATTAGCACATGTTTTTCTTTCTTTGTCTCTTTCTGATATAATAACGCTGTGAGCAGCTGCGTAAAGTGGTCGCGGCATCAAGACCTGAGGAAAGCCCGGAACATAAGTGCCCAGATGGCCGTTCTACAGGCCCAGAACTGAAACCCCACACTCTCGGTTACGAACACGTGACCCGCACCGGGGAACACCCTGTATAAGTAACGTGTTCTTTCTAGGTCTGCCCGCAACACAATTCCTGTACAAAAATGAACAAGACTATAGTTTAGACAAGCTTCGACAGCACCAACTGAAGAAACGCGCATCGCTGGGGTACGTGACATGCAGTCGTCACGTGGCTGCTGCACGTGGTGACATCAAACGCCACGTGCTGACGTCTACAGCTCCCAGTGTGTGACGTCACGTACACAAGCACCGGCAGACCGTGATACGAATGCTACTAGCGGTGCAAGGAATAGGAGCCACGAGTTGGGTGGGAGGACACGCTGCTAGCACCACCCTAGGACCGTGGTAACTATGCGTACCACATGCTTTAACACTCAGATTCTGCATTTTACCCACGCAGTGTGTATATGTGCTTCGTAGTTCGACGCAGTAGCAATAGTATGTGTTTTGTGTGGCACAGTACTGGCTGTTGGAGCAGTGCGGTCTGAAAGCCGTCAGTGGAATGCAGTTAAAATTGTAACCGCAAACTGCATCGTGGCGCTGCTCCTGCTACAGCAGAGCTGTGTGTACAACTGTATACAGCTGTATGGACCCTTTCCATGCCATTATTTTACAGGGAATAATGAGGTACAGTAGGCGAGGGGTGCCTTGGTGTAGAGGCAACAGGACCCTAACGGAACTTAACCAGTACTGTTGCAGGCTACACGCTTTGAACGAGAGGCACCTTAAACCGACGCATGTTGAGCACTCAAAAAGGAAACTATCATTACCTTCAGCTTCACGTTTAGACTATTGCCCATTTCCTGTTCACTCAAAACATCTGACACAACACACCATTTAAGTACTTCTCAGATTATAACAGTTAACTTCAGTTGCTACCCAAATTGTTCTCAAATTAGGTGTCCATTTTCAATAAGGCTCATTCCAAACATGTTTAAAACACTAGGAATAAACTCAATGTTCCACATATTTTATTATTTCTAACTCTAAAATCGGCACCCCCGGAATTCCCAAAAGTCGGCGCTCAAGTTTTACACTACTGTAGCTTATTTTGCGTTCGGACCTACACACAGTGTTAATGGAGGGGGCCTGTCCTTAACCCTTATCCTGCTAACGTGGAGAATAGGGTGAACTCCTAATAATGCCAGCAGATAGCAGATGTGATTTAACTCGGCGTTTAAATGGCTAAATAAGTACAATCATTAAATAAAATGCTGTTTAAGCAAGCCAAAATTTTCAATGCCTGGTATTAACCCTTATCCTGCTAAAGTGGAGAATATGGTGAGCTCCTAATAATACCAGCAGTTGGCAGGTGGGGTTTAATTCGGCGTTTAAAGGGTTAAGTTAATTTCGGCCTACGAAGGAGGCAGAAACAGAAGGACGGCTAAAACTGCATAACGTTGAGTTTCATGACGTGCTGCTTTAATATTATTATTATTATTATTATTATTAGGAAATTACGAGGAATGATATGGGCGGAGCATGTAGAACGTATGGAGAAGACAAATGCAATCAATTTTTGGCGGGGGGGGCTTTAGACCTGCGGGTACATTGGACGATAATGCTACACTGGATGGGGGGGGGGCATGGGGAGGTTTCAGGTGGCTCCTTTATTCACTGCTACAACACACACTGACGTTACGGCTGACAACAATTACAAGAACATTTACGAAACAAATTTAAGCAAGCAATGTGCTTAATCCAAACTTCAGTACACATCAAACAGTGATCAAGACTCATTTCGTCCAGATTTGGAATCAGCTTGTAAGAATATGATAAGCCATTGTTTCATTTTGTTACCACACGCCTGCTGTGGTCTGGGACAAGCCGTCACAACTGGAACTATGTGTAGGCTCATGCAGTGGCGTACCGAGGGGGGGTATGGGGGTGCTGAAACCCCCCCCCCCTCGAAATCCCGAAGGCCCATCCAAAATCGTGCCAAACTCTACCCGATTGTAAAAACTGTTAAAAATTACTGCATTTAGGACGCCAACACACCAAGATGTTCGGAAAAAAAGGCAGTAAAATTCTAAAACTACCGTCGGTTCGCAATTGTTTTACATTAGAAATGACAAATAAATTGGTTGTCCTCATAAATAATCTTAAAGTACCAAAAATTAAGAAAACGTTACTATACGAAATGAAATTTATTGTACCAAATTACAGCTGCCTCCAGAACCCCTGACTAGGGGGCTACCGCCCCCAGATCCCGGTTCTCTCTGTCCTCAACTGAATTTGTTGAACCCCCCCCCCCCTGAAAAAAATTCCTGGATACGCCACTGGACTCATGCTAACAAGTTAGGAAACACACCCATAACGCAAAAATCCTGGAGCGCTGGCTTATCTTTGCTTACATCGAATCACAGTACAAGTGTGTTTATCTGACAGGTGTTTCCGTATTCAGCACCATTTCTGTTCGGAACACATCCCGGCGCTGTCTTGGTAGGTCCAGACCGCTACTGGAATGTACCAGTAGGACTGAATGTGTCCAACGTCCGATTTATGTCATGCACATCCATTCAGCTGGTAACATACGGACAAACGGACACACGTGGCGTAGCAAAGTACACGTCAGCTGCGAAAGCACCAAGCATGGTTGTACTCCAGTCAGCTGTAGGATCTGCTGCAGGCCACACTGACGACAGTTGGATGTGCGTGCGTGCGGGCTCAGTGCACAGCGCACAGACTGGCAGAACAGTCAGTCGATGCGCTCTGCTTGCTGCAGCCAATTGCTAAACGTCTCAAGCGGTTTGCTCCACCTGCTACGAACAACCTGCAGCAGCACTTCCCGTAGCAGTGACGTCACACCGTACTGCATACGCTTGGGGTCGGGTTCAGCAGTACCACAAACGTAACGTTCGGTAGATTCAACTAAACATGTAACACTACTGCAGCACATAAATATATCCCACCCTTATTTTACGCCGTCTCTGCCTTCCCCCCTCCCCCCAAAAAAGCAGGGCGTAAATACAAAAGGCGCAAATAAAAAATATCCGCATAAAAATGATAGAATATGAAGGGGGTTAAAGTACTCGAGCGCAGCCTGCCACAGGGCCTTAAGACGAAAATGGCGTAAAACGGGCGCAAAACAAGAGTTGGGTGTATAAAAAGTTACTTTGAACGAAACTCGGAATATTAAGTAGCGGTACCTTCAGACGGAATGTCACATTGCTACAATTCTTGCACAATTTCAAAGCCTATACCCTGCCAGCCATTGTATAATCAATATGAGCAGTCTGTATTTACTTTTCGATCATCCTGCTTGTAGAAATTCAGTTCCTACCTCACAGAAGACACACCGTCTCCATTAGAGACCACGCAGCCGACGCTGTTTAAGAAAATAACCGCAATGTATTACGCAGCACCTCAAAACACTGCGCTGGCCAAATGCATTTTCTGGACGCCAGGGAAGCGGTACAGGCTGTTGGCAACTTCTGTGACGGTACAGGACTGAACACTCGCTGCCAGGTTCATAATCAGTGGACCTCTGCTCATAACGTGGATTGGGACACCTTTACCTGTACCCTACGTGATTCTCAGACAGTGACGTGGACTGTTACGTCATAATCGGCAACTAATACTCTACGTTCGACGTACACTATCCTAGCACAACTTGCAGTGTGCGCTTACCACCACACAATTGGGCTGTTTCCTAAAATTCCTGCAACGCATCGGCTGGTCGAGGCCCGTCATTGCCGGCCACACAACGGAGTAAAGAAGTCGGAGGCACCAGCTAAATTCATTTGAAATTAACGCGCACTTTGCAATTTCAGCCAGGCTTACTTGTAACAGGTGTGGTTTACGTTTGCTGCAGCGGTGCGTTTAAGTATTTATAGATATAAGAGAGCTACTGATTCCAGTAATGTTGCATATCACATCATGAAACACGACGAGGTGCAGGATCGCCATTTAACTCAAGAGGACAACGTAATATGTTTGTCTGTCTGTCTGTTGTGCGCCAGAGCGTCGTCATAACGCGCTACAAGCATCGCAGCAGACGTCTTGTCGAAAGAGAAGCAATGATGCTTGTAACTGACGAACGGAATATTTTTTCCGGATTTTCTGTGCTTAATGAGAAGGGCTTGATAGGGCGCGGTGCCAGCTGCTTGCCACTGAGCCACCGGAAACACAATGCATCTTCTTTTTCTTTTCAGCTGTGCCCCAACAGGTCAACGCTCCGATAACTAGACATCACGCATGCGCGCCGTCCAATTCATTAAAGCTTTATACGGACAGGGTGGCCATATTAAAAAAAAAAAACTGCGCACGACCGATTGTCATGCGTACACGACACGCGAACGGCGAGACATCTGTTGGCGAACGGTGGCGTTGCTAGCACCCATGCTGCCTTATGCACTGTGCGTGACCACAACATGTTTGGCGGCTTCTATCTGCGTGGCAAACGCATCTATAAATACGTCTCATCAATACCAGGAGGCACGCACTTGACCAGCTAGGGTCAGCTGAGAATGTGAAAACTGACCACAATGGTCTGAAGGATTTATCGTCGCTTGTCGGGAGGTTGGGCCGTGTAAACTGTAGCAACCTTCGAAGTTAAGAACGAGTGAAGCTCGGAGCTTCATTGAAACCCCCTCCGCCTCTCGGTATGTTTTCATCGCATCATGATGATTCATACGAAACAACGTTCTGGCTAGTCAGTTGACACCCAGTACTGTGTCAGGACACACTCGGTGTTATCAAGAATGTCTCTCCCCCTTAGTTTCAAGATCAGTATACTTCGTACACTATTATTATTATTATTATTATTATTATTATTATATTTTTCACACACGTAAACACGCACAGATACACAGGCTCACATACGAACGACACTTAAGTACCGATTCTTCATGCAGGCTTCTCTTTAATATACGAACGCATCTACTGATACTGACTGAGGAGTTTGCAGTTCGCCTTGGTAGTTATTTTCGGGGAAAGCCGAGCGTAGCTTGTCTGTAACCAATACATTCCAGTTAAAAATACATTGGACTGAAGTGCAGTCGTGTTTTGCGCAAGTGAGGTAATACAGTTTTTTTTAGTTCTCTGTTGTTAAGGCTGTACATAAATTTGACTTCAGGCTTGTCATGAGCGAAATACGAAACACATGGCGACCAGTGGAAAGAAGGTCATGCAGTGACAGAGATTGATGTTTCTCACAGGATATGTGCATGTTCCTAACCGAACGCTGTCGCGACTACTAAGTGACTAACCGTGCTGGGCAGGTCAACTCCATTCTCTTGGGTAAGGGACGGTAACAAAATCACATCTCAACAAACTGCTGCTGTATCTCAGTAACCATATGCATACCGAGACAGACTGCACTGAGGATTCGTAAACATGTAAACAACAAGGGATATAACACAAGGATAAGTACAGAGGATGGAGGCACAACGTTCTAGTGACACGTTGTAAAGCACCCACAAGAGTACACGGCGTCATATGTGACCACACCACAGCTTCAAGCACTGTTTTCACCAGCAGAGAGCCGGGACGCAGGAGGATTCGTTTTCTTGGAGGAAAGGTTCCATTATATCATACATAAGGTAAAGCAGTCCTATTACATGCCGGAGGTGCTCAGAGGGTTCCAGGAAGTTAAAATTCCCAGATTACGTGATAATAGCCGAGAATGGTGGTACGGTTGTCAGCCTTACGCACCGGCCGCTTTTCACCCACAGAAAATACTCCTGGTACTCATTTCTGTTAGAGGCTGAGTCGACCCCAGGGCCATAGTGCCATCAAATTTAAACTGGACTCTACCATACGTTAAGTTCAGTGCTCTAAAGCGGTGCTGGTACCGTCTGCGCCGGACACGTTCGTGTGTCCGCCATATTGCTCTCTGCAGGAAACAAAGAAACACGGCGCTGTATGCTCTGCGGTGGCATTACACTCATACCAAGTTTCGTGAAAATTGTTCAATTAGGTGAAACGTAGGAAATAAGGCAACAGCAAGGGCATGATGGTCCTCTCAAGAAGGACAGTGAGCTAGAAAATATGTTACTGCAGGCCTCACACTGCTGGAAAATCTGCGTCCTTGCGCTTCTTAAAGAGCACGTACAGACGTGGGGAACGAAACACTTTTGGCAGGTCTTAATGATTTAAGATTTTAAAGGTACTGTACTTCAATACAAAGAGGAAGCCTTCCAGCGTTTGTTACAACACGTACTCTATGATTCCACCGTATCCTAGCAACAGGTCTACAGCCGATATTAATCGTTTGTTTAGTACGTCAGCTCGTAACTGACAGAGACCTAAAAGTGTGGTATTTGCGTCTTTCACCAAGATCGGCATACGTGGGCAAATTTTAATAAAAATCCCCAAATACAAAATTTCACAAAAATCCGACCAGAAGGAGTCGCGCTCTTCAACGCACCCTTACGAGCTTTTCGCCAACAACTTCGGTCATGCGCCTAAACAGTATAGGAAAGGCGAGGGACGGGAGAGCCCAGAAATGTGTACAAACTTTTGGTCTGGAAACCTGAACGAAAGAGAACTTGATGTTCAACAAGCGGCGTGCGACTTGAATTCAACTGGCTCACAATCAGCCTGGAGGCGGCAATGAAACTGGCAGTTCCATGAAAGGTGAAGTTTTCGTCTGTGTGAGTGACTTCGAGATGGATTCCGCTTATAATGAGAAAGGAAACGCGAAAGCACGACCAATGATCATGAAGGTCTACATACGCAGATCAGATGGGCTACCTGCAATATGGTCACTTTGGCCTCGGGGGCAACAGACCTCTTACGGAGGCCGCAACCCTGTCAGAAATCGCCAGAACTTTCGAGACGAATCCGTGCGGTGCAAGTATTGAAGCCATAGCTAGTAAGTTTATAAGGACACCAGGCTAAAATATCGAACGAATCACAAACGACGCAGCCGTGCCGACAGTTTTATGGCGGACTAATGCATCAGCTAACTCAGGCAACTCAAATTCATTAAGTTTAAAGCACAGGGAATTTAGTGTCGACCTGGGAAATTTACAGCTTCTAGTTTAATTACTCCAAGTTAATTTTTACACGTAAAATGTCAGGAGAGAAGAGAACTGTTATCAGGGGTACCAACCCTGGAAGCTATGTGGCTGTCCTATCCGGTTACGGTGGATCCATTGATACAGCAAGGGCACAAACAGCAACAACAGCGGGTCATTCGTCCAAACGGTGGAAATGATTCCACTGCCCTGGGGCGGTGTAACAGCTGATGGGTTGAATGATTGAGGTATTGGGATCCATTTGCACGAAGGGCAAAACAGATGTTTTCATTATTCGAAACGTCCACCTCGGCTCTATAGCAGTGTTTCTCAACCGCCGGGCCGCAGCCCGGTACCGGGCCCTGGCATCAATTATACCGGGCCGCGAGAGGTTCTCCTGGAATTGATAACTAATTTAAATGTAATTTTATATTTGTCAACATTCCACACCGTACACATAATTGTACTAATGCTCTTTATGATTATGCCATAATTAGTTATTAATACTCATGTTAGTTTAATGCATGAGCTTAAAAAAATTGGAAAGGTACTGACGAGTAAATGTTGGGACCGGGCCCTCGTCTTATGAAAAAAGAATTTACCGGGCCGCGGTCTCAGAAAGGTTGAGAAACACTGCTTTATGGCCCACTCAGCCTCCTATTCAAGGGACCCTCAAAAAGGGGTGTCCCCCCGGGGCGCCTTGAACTACAGTCCATTTTAATAATGCGCGGAACTGTACCTCCCTACCCTCCCTTCGCCATGTCATATGGCGTGGTGCTTAATGAAGCACAGGCACTGCCTACAAACTGCAACTAGGAACAGGAATGAATCTTCCTCAGACGGTACGTTAACATTTACGTATTATGGCACTAATAGTGTACGTCAGCAGAACTGTTTTTATTACACAAGGTATGTAGGCTACATGTTTCGACTATTGAGCAGTCATCTTCAGGCCTATTCTATACAGGTTAAGTCACAGGATGCTATGCACACGTTGGGATACTAGTGTGTTAACATCAGTGAAATACTCGTACTTAAGCCAGATCATTTTTCTAGGAAAGTAAATGAGCGAAATGTGTAGCTAAGTGGTTAAAATACATTTAAAATTCTTTTAAAAGTAGTGTATTGGCGTTTACCAGTTTAAAAACAGGTCCAGTTACCAACTAATTCTTCTTTGGGTTGTGAGGTTATATCCTAGCACATCGTGATGCCTCCATTCAAGTAAGATATTTACGTCTTTCGACACTGCCTGATTCTAAAGACGGCACAACCCAGTCAGCACAAACAGACCGTCACAACAAGCAAAATAAGATCCGACATGTGTAATTCCGACTTACACATCAAAATGAACACAACGATACTTGAGAGTTATCCTCCAAACCGATCGTTTAACAGTCTATGCGGAGTGGAACAGCGTGATGTGGTGTGATGTGGTGTGGTGTGGTGTGATGTGGTGTGGCGTGATGTGATATGGTGTGGTGTGATGTGTGATGTGATATGGTGTGGTGTGATGTGGTGTAATGTGGTGTGGTGTGATGTGTGATGTGATATGGTGTGGTGTTATGTGGTGTGGTGTGATGTGACGTGGTGTGATGTGACGTGGTGTGATGTGATGTGTGATATGGTGTGATGTGATGTGATGTGTGATGTGATGTGGTGTGATGTGATATGGTGTGAGGTGATGTGATGTGATATGATGTGATGTGGTGTGGTGTGATGTGGTGTGATGTGGTGTGGCGTGATGTGGTGTGTTGTGTGATGTGATATGGTGTGATGTATATGTGGTGTGGTGTGATGTGATGTGACGTGGTGTGATGTGATGTGACGTGGTGTGATGTAATGTGTGATGTGATATGGTATGGTGTGATGTGGTGTGATGTGATGTGATGTGATGTGGTGTGGCGTGATGTGTGATGTGATACGGTGTGATGTATATGTGGTGTGATGTGATGTGACGTGGTGTGATGTGATGTGATGTGACGTGGTGTGATGTAATGTGTGATGTGATGTGATGTGATATGGTGTGATGTGATGTGGTGTGATCCCGCTCCAATTGCTCTCACGAACTGACGCAACGGACCTTCTAACCAAGTCATCATGTGCTCAGCAGTTATGATTCGCCGATTACAGTTCAAACACTAAGACTTATGGGCCCGGTAGCTCAGTCGGTATAGCGACTGACTACGGGCTGGACGGTCCGGGATCGAATTCCGGTGGGAACGAGATTTTCCGCCCGTCCAGACCGGCCCTGGGGCCCACCCAGCCTCCTGTACAATGGGTAGCGGGTCTTTTCCAGGGGTAAGTGCAGCCTGGGCGTGCTGCTGACCACTCACCCCCTTCTAGTGCCGCGATCATGGAAGAGTAGAGCTGTACCTCTGCCCACCCTCTGGGCAACACCGGGTCTGTAACGGGATCACTTTATCTTTACAATAAGACTTCGCTCCAGCTTCAACCGCGGCCTAAATACCGCAGCACGATAACTACGAACGACTGTCGTGGTGGCTGAACCGACGCCGTCCACGCAGCACAGTCCTCTTCTGCGGATACAAAAGCAAATCTCGGCGTTTTACGGAACTCGAAGCTTCAGTATAGTTTTCGCAAGACTCCAGTCCACACCACCACGCCGTGTCTCAAAATACCATTTTAATATTATTTTGCTATCTACGTCTAGGTGTACTTAGTGCCGTTTTCCCTTCAGGTTTTTACTTACTTACTTACTGCATGGTGCAGAGTCCTTCTTGAGAAGCTAACCGGTTTGCAGCTAGTCAAGAAATTCCCCGCATTTCACGGAACCCGAAGGTTCATTACAGCACTCACAAGCGTCCGCCACCTGTCTCTATCCT
>Ga0123355_10021426_pt1 | contig 10342 bp, 5 predicted proteins | sample TergutEmb28metaG_3_FD_89872 | JGI IMG/M metagenome (GOLD analysis project Ga0123355, IMG submission 89872) | Embiratermes neotenicus P1 segment gut microbial communities from Petit-Saut dam, French Guiana - Emb289 P1 | ecosystem: Host-associated > Arthropoda: Insects > Digestive system > Gut ... | reverse complement strand
TTGATGCAGGATGCAAAGGAGATCATACAACGTTCTCTTGTGAAGAAGTCGCGACAATGCATTTTGAAAGACATGTGGGGACAGAGAAACTAGGAGAGAAACTGCAGTTATTATACGTAAGTTGAAAATGCAGTAAAAAAATGCATATGAACCTATTTTTTTATTTACAGACTTTTATTTTACATTATTCCTTCATTGCAATCCTAAGCGATCATATTTTTTGTACATACTTTGTTTTATTAAAACACAACCCTTTGTAAAACGGAAACCTGTGAAAACTGAAAAAAAAATACCGGAACGATCGCGTTCCGTTTTAGGCAGGTTTTACTGTATAACATTAGCAAGGAAAAACATAGCTCCTTGATGATGATCTAAAAAGATCGAAACATGTCGGAGCGATTTTAAGTGTTTTAAAATGTTTTATGTAGAATTTATGTAAGTGCAAAATTGTTGGTTAATAAATGAAGTGAAGAAACACTCACCGACTTCAGTAGTAGTTAGGTTCCGGAAGATCAGGTGAAAATCCAATTTTGCGGAAGTCGGAACTGAGTAAACGCATTGAGAAATGTAAGTATATTACAAAGCGTCAAGAAGGAAGGGAACATCCTACATACAATGAAACGAAGGGAGGCTAACTAGACTGGTCAAATCGTGCGTAGGAACGGCATTCTAAAAACGTTACTGAAGGGAATATAGAAGGGATGGGAAGACGACGAAGAAGATGTAAACAGCTACTGAAGGAATTCAGGGAAACGAGAAGATATTCGAAATTAAAAGAGAACTCACTAGATCGCACTGTCTGGAGAACTTGCTTTGGAATACGATCTGTCATAAGACACATTATGTGTCGACGACATTGATAATGGCGAATTACTCGTATGTATACATGTATAGCTGAGTCCAGTCTAAATCCTATCTCCACCACGCTGGTAACTGCCGGCCGCAGAATGACCGCCCCGCCGCCTGCGTCATCGCCCAGCAGTATTCTTCCGTCAAATTCGTCTCATTGCGCTTCCACTCCCACATGGAAAAATTCGACGCGCGTTTCAAAAATGTCACTGTATATATTTTGTAAAAAAAAAAAAAGCGTAGGTCTGAAATTGCATTACATGGAACTGTGTGAGTCGGGGGTGACTATCAGTTTCCTTCTCGAGAACTTCACAATGATTCACAGACATTAAATAGTGCGCCATTCCTTTGTGCAGGGGTGACTGGTGTCCGAGTAAGTAACTGCGGCGTGGCATCGAAGGAAAGGGAAGTCGGCGAAGTAAATAGAATTCTTAATGTAAATTTGAGCAGCCAGTATTTCTTGAATAAAAGTGTCGATAAAGCGGTTTGGCAGATCTATCACGACAGCATTAACTGACTGAAAGGATACACAGGGGTGCTGATAAGTCCTAAGCCCAACCAGGAGGGAAACAAGCTATTGTTTCTGTCAGAATTGCGTGAATTTCCTTCGGTGCCTTGAAACGTGATGACAGCTTGCGTCTCGATGTTGTTGAAATCGCGCACGTTCCTGACATGCTACCGAGCTTGTTTCCTTCCTGGTCGGGCTAAGGACTTATCAGTACCCCGCTACCGTCAGCCGTCATAATGAGAAAGTGCATGAAGAAATATGACAAATAAAGCAAAGAAGATTAAAATAATTTCCTAACCAATGATACCTAATTTTCGAAAAAGGTCCGATTTTTGGAAGTTTCAAAGACTCTCTACATCTGGCGTTATGCTAAGAGCAACGTGAAGACGAAGGTAAGTATAGAGCATTGGAGAAATGAAATTGCAAGCACGAATTGAAATACTCGGACAGAAATCCCTCCCAGCGCTACGTTGTGCACCACAAGACTCACACGGACTGACCTGGCACAGAACCCAAGCATCCACGATGAGTGGCCGGCAACTAACCGCCTAAGACACGGCACGGCCTGAGAGGACAACACAAAGGCAAAGGTAAATTTCATCCTATAGCAGGCCACGAAAGCCCAGAGGTGGAGTAGAGGCATAACTCTACTCATTCTTGAACCTCGCTGCTAGATGGGGTGGGTGGTCAACGCCACAGCCCGGCCGCTCTACCCCCCGGCAAAGACCCGGTACCCATTGTATAGGAGGCTGGGTGGGCCCCAGGGCCGGTCTCGATGGGTGCGGAAAATCTTGCCCCCACCAGGATTCGATCCCCGGACCGTCCAGCCCGTAGCGAGTTGCTACACCGACTGGGTTATCCCGGCTCACGAGAAGATAACACAAACCAGTTCGAAAGCATCTTCGATCGGTTAACGGCACATCTTGAAATAACAAAAATACTAAATCAAACATGCCCATTAACCCTTATCCTGCTAAGGTGGAGAATATGGTGAGCTCCTAATAATGCTAGCAGATGGCAGATGGGATTTAACTCGGCGTTTAAAGGGTTAATGCACTCTAATGTAAATCGCACGCACGAAACAACGTGAAAGTTGGTTCATGCGGTAACGCTAGAGAACTGCCTTCCAAAACGACAGGCTGTTGCACCTGCAGTCGTCCCTGCGGTTCTGCTTGTCTCTGTTCACTGCATCGACGCGAAACCAGTAATAACACCCAAAATTATGCCGTGACATCTTTCCGAAATTATTATTTACAATTTGCGCAACCTTTCGACATTGCAGGGCACAACTGAGGTGTCGATACTGACCTGACGTAAACAGAGACTCGCACAACACAATTATTGTGTAGCACAAACCCTCTTCCATGAGCCGGGATAGTACAGTCGGTATAGCGACTTGCTACGGACCGGACGGTCCGGGGATCGAATTCCGGTGGGGGGGGGGGCGAGATTTTTCCGCACCCGACCAGACCGACCCTGGGGCCTACCCAGCCACCTATACAGTGGGTACCGATTCCTTCCCAGGGGTAGAGCGTCCGGGGCGTGGTGTTGACCACCCACCCCACCTAGCGCCGAGGTTAAGGAAAGAGTAGAGCTATACATCTACTCCCCTATGGACCTTCGTGGCCTGTTGTACAGTGAACTGTACAAACCCCATTCCAACTTTTCTTTCAATCCTGCCGCCCTCCTTTGCATAACAAGACCATTTCAGGCATGCGCATCGCGGATTCACCCGTCAGTGCCCTATGACCTCACATGAAAACCGTGCATCAACCGATCTTGCCAAAAATCGTTGCATCAAAATCACTTTCTCCATACTACGTAACTCCCCGCTCCCACTCGTTGCACTGGTAAGGCTGTCAACCTTACCACCATCCTGTGTCGTCTTGCAATCTGGGAACCTTAAGTTCCTGGAACCCTCTGGGCCCTTCCGGGCCCGTAACGGGACTGCTTTACCCACTCGTTGTTAACGCCATGTTTTTCAAACCGACAGTATTTCAGTGTGGCAAGTGACACGAGTCGTCGTTGCTCTGATATGCCTTTCCTCACTTGCTTGTTGGGCGCTTCGCTTGGCCAGCTGTGTTGACGAGGCGAAGAAATGCGCCCTACAGTACGTTTGTGGTGTACCGCCGAGGGGCAGACAAGCTCACTTCTACATCGCTTTGGCTGCAAGTCAGTTCTTTTTCTGTCCTGACAATCTTCTTTCAAGGATCGTTAGAGAACTGTCACATATTTCAAACGCTGGGTATGAATCAGGACCAACAGATATTTACAGATCTTGAGATACCGGATTTACGGTGTGTTAGGCACACCGGCTGTACTTCTTGAGCTTAAAACGTCAGTAGTTGCTGGTGTCTGCTAATCAGAAGTGTAGGGATACTTGACAGGGGCGTATTTTAGGCTAGGAAGAGCAGCCCAAATGGGGGATGTGTGTGTGTGTATATATATATATATAGAGAGAGAGAGAGAGAGAGAGAGAGATAGAAAGATAGATAGATAGACAGACAGAGAGATAGACAGACAGACAGACAGACAGACAGACAGACAGACAGACAGATAGATAGATAGATAGATAGATAGATAGATAGATAGATAGATAGATAGATAGATAGATAGATAGACATAAACACGTATACATACATGAGGCCACGCGGTGGCGCAGTTGATTTAGGCACTGCGCTGCAAGTCGGTCGCGGGTTCGATTCCCGATGGTGTCATTGGAATTTTTTCATTGACATAATACTTCCAGCCGCACTATGACCCTGGGGTTGACTCAGCTTGGGGTAAAGGCGGCCGTTGCGTAGGACTGACAACCTTACCACATTCATGTGCCGACTGTCTCGAAATCTGGAAGCCTCAACCTCCTCGAATCATCTGGGTCTGTCCATACATTTACCTTTACATACACACACACACACACACTCAAACATACATACACACACACACACATACATACACACGCGCGTGCGATCGTTATGGAGGGGCCCGTAGCCGGACATCGTAAGGGCTGCGTTCCTGAAAACTTCCTCGAAGCCCGAATTTTCCGTAAAGCGCGATTCACCATACCCTCAATTATTTATCAGGTCTTACCGGTTATGTATGCGTTTTTTACAATGCTACTCTGTGATACATGTTTAAAATTTTATTTCTTCGAGTGTTTTTCATATGAAACTCAGAAAGTGACAATAACTGCAGTATTAATAACTGGTATTAATACATAATACGGGGTGGGACAAAAGGAGGTATACAGTATATATTTATTGTATACTACTCTACACCTACTTTTGGCCCACCCTGTATATAAAATTAATTAGTAATAGTAATACTGAATAAGACAACGAGGAGCTTTCCGATCTGTACTCCTCACCATATATTAATTATTCGGGGGATCAAATCAAGAAGAATGAGATGGGTTGGGTATGTGGCACGTATGGGAGACAGGCGAGGTGCATACAGGGTTTTGGTGGTGAGACCTGAGGGGAAGAGATCACTTGGAAGGCATAAGCGTAGATGGGAGAATTATATTAAAATGGATATTCAAAAAGTAAGATGGGCACGCATGGACTGAGTCGATCTGCCTCAAGAAAGGAAAAAGTGGCGGGCTCTTTTGAATGCGGTAACGAACCTTCCGGTTCCTTAAGTTTTAAAGCCTAGCGGTTTCTTTACGTGCCACCAGGTTTAACATTCAAAAATTCTACACGGTGCTCGCTTTGCGTTGTGTGTTTTGTACGGATCTCAGAACAGACAGCGACTTTTGCTTTGTACGTCATTAACTGATTGGTTTTTATAGCCGTGATGGAAAGTGTTTACAGCGCGGTACGGACTGATTCCTTATATAAAGTAGATTACATTTCGTCTTTAAAAGGTTAAAATGCGGGAAACTTGTTGACTAGCCGGGTACCTGCAAGCTTCTAAAGAAGGAGTCTGCTTCACGGAGTTATTTAAGAATTAACAAAAATTTACTTAAGCCCTAGTTGACATACGTCACATAAAACGTAACCCCGAAACCGTCTGTATATACGTTGATATGCGTAGATAATGCTCTATTATACATATACTGACTACATATTTAAGCATAAGCGTCAAATGCGCCTCTGTTAGGACTGCAAAATCTACGGTTTGCAACTACATAGTGTGCTCTATAACAGCGTTTCACAACCGCCGGGCCGCGGCCCGGTACCGGGCCCTGCCATCAATTATACCGGGCAGCCAGAGAATCTCCTGGAATTTGTCATTTTAGTTTTCTACGCAAATTTTCATGAATAAATGTTTTATAGTGGAAATATTCTGAGGAGAAAAATATTCGTGAATGTGTCGAAAAATTCAGACCCAGACGCTGGCCTGAGGAAACTACAGTATGCTGCAAGATTTCATTAGTCCAGTGATTGATAACTAATTTAAATATAATTTTATATTTGTCGAAATGCCACACCGTATACATAAGTGTACTAATACTCTTTATGATTGTGACATAATTAATTATTAATACTTATGTTAGTTTAATGTATGAACTTAAAAAATGGAAAGGTACTGACGAGTAAATCTGTTGGGACCGGGCCCTTGTCTTATGAAAAAAGAAGTTACCTGGCCGCGGTCTCACAAAGGCTAAGAAACGCTGCTCTGTAACATTACACAAAACATCTCGCACATGCGTGCAGATATGAAAGAGAACCAGTCTGCGTATCACAGCAGTTTGCTTAGCTGCGACAGTTCCCCAAACTGCAGCCGACGGTTCCGGAACCATGCCATATACGTCAAAGAGTCACAATGTCAGAGGACGCCTCTTGATACCTGCAGGCGGAAGCGTAACGTGCAATTTAGGGTGTTCGCTTCCCTGTAGCGCGCGAACTACAGTGATAACAGCAGTTTTTATGTATATGTCGTTGGCTGCTCCGGCTCTCTGCCCATCGCAACTGGGCTTTTCTTTTCATTGATCAGCTTCGTGGTGTTGTCTTAACTGCAGATCACTTCTGATCAGCATGTTTCTCTTTGGTATTTCGTAAATTCGTAGTGGGTGCTGCCAGAATTTTAGTGGACACACTGTACTTACCTGCACCCCCTCCCCCCCGGCGAAGGGTCAGGGCCTGGTTATGGCGTGTTAAATCTCTTGACATTTCTCAACAGTACTGGACGTTTCCAATTAGACATGCTTTATCAGAATTCACAAAGATGATTTTTAGAGTCCCTGTCACTAGCTGCGCCTGTTCCCCATTCAGCCAAACAGGGTTTTGTCAGTCTACATTTCACCACCCAACACACAGACAGTGGTGTGTTTGTATATCACTCTTATTCTCGCACAAGTCTGGAGTTTCCTCAGGAATAAACCCTTCACTGATGCTGGGGCTTTTAAGTCTCAGCCAAGGACAGAGATGTTTAAATTCATTTACGAGCCCATGGTGCACCGAGGTAGGCAGCATACGAAGAATCAGAGGTCTGCACAGTGCACCGAGATCGGCTTTGATGGGTTAAGTATCAATTTTGTTCTTACGTCACAGAATTTCAATGAAATGTCTTAACAGCAAGTATAGCCTTGGACGCAATCTTCTAAAACAGGGATGTACAACCCGCTACCAGCCGCGCACGCGGACGCGGAAACATGTATAATTTATGTATACCATAAAGATTGCTAAAAAGTGTAGGCAATTAGGCGTTGGCTACATTTATAGTGATTTTTACGCGTGAGGCTCGCGAATCAGCCCACAAAAACGGTTGTGGCCCATAGCAAAAAAAGTTGGACGCCCCTTCTCTAAGCTAACATGTATACAGACGGCAGGGGTAAATGTCGCTACAGGAGGATTTCAAAACATTTCCTCAGCTCTACAGGAACAAGTAAAAGGGAACAAACAGTTGGCTAGCTTGAGGCGCATTGCCAGTCGACCTCATAATAAACCGAACGATTCAATTTAGGCTGCTAATGCTACTAGAATCGAACGATAGCATAATTAATTAATAAATATATGAGATAAAACCGCTGACACAATAAACAAATGACACTTCTTACTGCAACGACATGTTTCGACCATGTACGGTCATCTTCAGGCTAACATTCAGTAACAATTAAAAAAAGATGTAAAATTTCGTTAGCTAAGAATAATCTCATATTCTTACTGCTTCTCGGTACAAATAACTCACACCATATTCGCAGACCTGTGGCGGTAACATCAGTCAACGTGGACTCGGTCGGTTATAAACTGGAGTTCGAATTGCGCCTATTCGTTCATACTAATGTTCTGTATGCCAAGTAATGAGATGGCGAGGGTAACAAAATTCGTGCTCATATTTTCACATTAAACCGATAAAACACCTCTTACGTCGAGACTTCGGCCTAATTACTGCGCGTCCAGTTATTGGATACTGTAAGTTACGGGTCTACATAAATCTGCATGTATAAATGCTGAATTATTTAAGGCAATAGAAGTATAGTAGGGTCACGATGTTGGCGATTATTAGGACTGACAATACCGACAGAAACAAAAAATCTAAATCACGAACATCGGAATCGCGAACATCGTAATCACGAACATCGGAATCACGAATATCGGAATCACGAACATCGAATCACTAACACCACAGTCCATTTTAAATATAACACGCCCTTTTGGTTCCACGAATTTACGAAACACATGTAATAAAGATATAAAGTAACCAAAAAATCACGAAAATTAATTTTTAACAAATAACGAAAATTTTGGAAACAAAAAAACCGCATTGCATTTTTGCAGGGGAGTCCCAATCGATAAATCACGAAAGCAATCAACCTAACTTGGTGAGACACACAACTCGATTGAGCTCAGTGTGATACCGAAATAACAACAGAGTGGGCAACGGCGATTCGCTAGCTCTGGGGTCTTATCCCGATTTATCGAAACCAGTCACGAGAAGACGAAATACTGAAGATTCAGGTTCACGAATGTAGAGACAATTCATATTCGGAATAGATAAAAACGCTGAACGCGAATCTAATAATTACATAAAGTGAGAGGTTAGTTTAATTTATTGACACGTTTAAGTCGGTACCTATTACGAAAAATACGAATTTGTCAGTAGAGAGCGACCGGGCCTGAACGTTGAAGAACTTTGAGTTTCATTACTTTGGCAGTGCCAATATCAATGGACAGGCAAATGACGTCACAGTAAGTCGTCATTTAGTGGCGTAGCTACAATTTGTGGCGTCAGGGCGAGTCATCACAATGGCAACCTTAAACGGAAATTATAAACTTTTTTAAAAAAGTTACAATTATTTATTGAACTGCCTGCCATTTTGCACAACAATCTAAAAGCATATTTTTGGGCGCAGAAAATCATGTCTTGTCACTTAAGGTTATTCATTTTGCTGCTCACTTCTTGCCTCGTGGACTCTGCCACCCCGCGTGGCCGCTAAACTTGTGCTTCCCCTCCACTTCTGATAGGGGAAGGTTTCATCCTTTTCATAGGCCACGAAGGCCCGTAGGGTGAGTAGAGGTATAGCTCTACTCTTTCTAGGACCTCGGCACTAGATGGGGTGGGGGGTCAGCCCCACGCCCCGGCCGCATCTACCCCCGGGAAAGACCCGGTACCCATTGTACAGGAGGCTGGGTGGGCTTCAGGGCCGGTCTGGACAGGCGCGGAAAATTCTGCCCCCACCAGGATTCGATCCTTGGACCGTCCAACTCGTAGCCAGTCCCTGCTGATATAATAGTAATAATTATTACTTACGCATCTGGAAGCAAAAAAATTTGAAGAGTCGTAAAAAACGAGGCGTGGAAACGTGAAGTGGACCTACCAGAAACAACTTCCTGTAACGCGGGGAAGGTGTGATAAGTTTTGGGAAGCAGATATTCGTATTTTACAATTTTTGTCCCGTGCATTACGATGTCAAAACTCTGGTAACACCAACAAAGGCACAATTCTATAACATATATGTACTTTATATTATTTAGGGGACCGCGGTACCACAGTGGCTAAGGTGCTGTGTTACTAATTGGAAGGTCGCTGGTTCGATCCCAGCTGGTGTCATTGGAATTTTTCATTGACATAAAATCTTTCCGATCGCACTATGGGGTCGACTCAGCCTCTAACATAAATGAGTACCACGAGCATTTTCTGGGGGTAAAGGCGGCCGGTGCTTACGGCCGACAACCTTGCCATTATCCTGTGCCGTTGTCATGAAATCTGGGAACCTTAACTTCCTGGAACCCTCTGGCCCCTCCAGGCCTGTAATGGGACTGCTTTACCTTTACCTTTACTTCATATTATTTAGCTCCTACATGTTTCGGTACTGTCGCCATCTTCAGGGAGCTTACACCAAAACTTCAATACAACATACAACAATAAATAGTTTAGAATAAACACACGTTTGTTGTGACGTCAGTGGTGCAGGTCTTGGCTCAACTTACAACAGACAAAATACAAAACGGTGTTGTTAATACACCGATAATAGAATTTGTTTGTTGTGATCAAAAGATGTAATGTCTCCGTTAGAGTTCTTGTTTACAGACATCTGTACTTTCGTGATCCAAATTGGATCCCCTCCAGTAAAATACAAACGATCCTATACGTGACTTAACACAAACGCCACGCGAAAATTACTTGACTGCAGAACTGGTGAAAAAATCAAGAGTCCTCTATCGTCTACTGAATGCGTACGTCTATTTCCGCCAGTACTAGAGTCATTAAGCCATTTTATCCTAATTTACAGCCTTACAAAGACGAAGAATTGCGGCGGCAGAAATGAAGTTACTGAGACCTCTGGCAGCCTACACCCTTTATGACCACAAAACAAACGACTACATACGCCGCGAACTACGGATTACAGGCATTGTAGACAAGATAGATGAATGCAGACGGAACTGGCTTTCACACTTGCAAAGAATGCCACAACACCGAATCCGTTTGAAATCATACCACTACAGACCACAAGGAAGGAGAACAATTGGAAGACCGAAGAAGCGTTGGCGCGAGTAGCTGTAACTCTGGAGACGGAACGGATGAAAGGGTCCAATCCTT
>Ga0123355_10021425_pt1 | contig 10342 bp, 3 predicted proteins | sample TergutEmb28metaG_3_FD_89872 | JGI IMG/M metagenome (GOLD analysis project Ga0123355, IMG submission 89872) | Embiratermes neotenicus P1 segment gut microbial communities from Petit-Saut dam, French Guiana - Emb289 P1 | ecosystem: Host-associated > Arthropoda: Insects > Digestive system > Gut ... | reverse complement strand
CCAAGAAAAATACGACCAATGTGGTAATTCAACAGAATAGTCGCAAGCTCCTGATGATGGATATATTAATGTCCGAAACATGTTGAGCACATAAGAAGTGAAATAAAATAGCAAGTGATATCAGGTTGGTCTTTTATTCTTCAACTGTCACAATGATGCACGGTCCAATAAACATAAGACCAACAAAAGTATTGTGTTTTATGGATGTAACTTTATTGCTTATTGGTGACCAACATTTTGAGGTGTGACATCTCTCGTTGTGTGTTTAAATTACAAGGTGAGGTAAATTCAGTCAAAACACAACTATGAATATGTGGTTAAATGATGGTGTTTATTAGTAATAGAAAACTACATGTTTCGGCCTATAGCGACCATCATCAGGGTTTGACAACTTTCTTGCTGTAAGAGTTATATATAATATGCATAAACCGCATGTAGATGTTGAGATCTCATCATCATTTACGTGAGTACGCACGTAAATAATGATGATTATGTGTAACTCTTATAGCGAGAAAGTTGTCAAAACCTGATGATGGCTGCTAAAGGCCGAAACATGTAGTTTTCTATTGTTAATAAAAACCATCATTTAACCATATATTCATAGTTGTGTTTTTGACTGAATTTACTTCACCTAATAGGTCATAACATGTTTCGGCAACTCATGTGGTCATCTTCAGGGTGGTGACAGCAAGCATACATAAGTAATTTAAAACTGTGGAGTGATTGAGATACTTTTAATTTTATCCGTATTCTTGTTCACACCACCCTGAAGATGACTAAATGAGTCGCCGAAACATGTTGGTGACACTATGCAGTAAAATTACATCCACAAAGCCAAGTGGATTTGTTGGTCTTTTTGTATACTTTCAGCTTCACAGTATATACTGTATAAAGGGGGCATGTCGAAGGGCAAGAATCACACGGTCACATAAAGCAAAAGCAATGTACTGCCCCATTAACACAGGCGGACAGACAGGCAGACAGGCAATGGCCTGAAGACGTCGACAACAGAGTCCATCCTTTCATCTCCACGAGTCACTTGACACGAGATGAAGTAAGGCGTTGTGAAAGGAAATGTGTTGGCTTCCAGCTAATGAGTTGTTCAAATAAACAGTACGAACGGCGGACTTATCGAGGAAACTAACTGAATTAGTTCTGTGGGGAGAGAAGTACAAGGATGGAGAACGAACACGCAAAATCCCACGCATTAAACCGACCCCGAGAAGAATCAATCGTAACCAAAAACACAAAACTTTTTCTTCACAAATTTTGATGTTTTGCTGACCGTGCAACTCAGTATAATCTTAGTAATTAACCAACTTAATGCACAAATTCTTGTTTTATAATAAGTTTATGTAAACTTCTGCATGTTTCAGGCACTGTTGTGCTCATCATCAGGAGGTCAAAATTGTATTATACAGCATCTGGTATTGTCACACCTGTAGGTGGCCGTCCGGTGCGCAGGTTAAGAGTCCTCTCTCAACCTCTGCACAGGACGGTCACCTACGGAGTGTGACAATACCAGATGCTGTATAATACAATTTTGACCTCCTGATGATGTGCACAACAGTGCCTGAAACATGCAGAAGTATAAATAAACTTATTATAAAACAAGAATTTGTGTATTAAGTTGGTTAATTGCTAAGATTATACTGAAATAGTGCTCGAAACATGTAGATGTATATAATAAACTTATTATAAAACAAGAATTTGTGCATTAAGATGGTTAATTGCTAAGATGTTTCTTTATAGTTTCGATTTAAATATTCGTCGCTCACGTGTTTGTGCTCAACGAAGACTGTTTATTAACATTTTGGGGCAACTGATAAAATTCGTTCTCCCTGCAAATAAATTATTGTGGTTGCGTTCAGATATTCAACACAGAAAATTAAAGACACAGACCACGAATCCCACGGACAATTCCAACTCCTCACTCACTCTTAAAACGCATATACTTCCAGCGACCAACCACGTGGGTGTAGTAATAAAGATACAGATATTTATTGTATTTGGGAGGTGCAGGTTCGAATCTCGGCAAGAAAAACGGCTCTACCAAATTACGTGTTCCGTGGTTTCTCGCAGTTCCTCAAGGAATTTGGTAAGAGACAGGTTTTAAACCTGCTGCTTGGCAGTCCAAGACCGGCGAGTGATAACGTTAACAAATTACGGCCCTCATTTGTACCGTGTACTGCAAAAATTTGACAAAATAAATTATTTTAGACAATAAAGAGAAATAGGCAAAAGCAGCAATAACAAGACTGACAATGTACGTATAGACGTTACATTGTGGCGCGGTTGTACAACCATTGTTGCCGTAGAAAAGCAATAAGTAATGCATATTCTGAGAGTGTGCTTCTAGCCTTAGGTACCGAGCATGCAATACGCAAGCGCCATATTGTCATCTATGGCCTGTCCGACTGTACAATATTTCTCCACATTATCTGACAAACGGCACGATCTTCGGGAAAAAAGGTACCGAATAAAAAGGATGTGTTTTGATTTCTCTACAATTTTTGTCGGTAAAATTTCTCATTCCAAGAAGAAATCACAGATATAATTATATATGTACATAGGTTTTATGGAAAGTACATAGGTTTTATGTAAAGCACATAGGTCTTACGTAATGTACATAGGTATTATATAATGTACATAGGTCTTATGTAAAGTACATAGATCTTACTAATGCACATAGGTCTTACGTAATGTACATAGGATTTATGTAAAGTACATAGGTTTTATGAAAAGTACATAGGTCTTATGTAATGTACATAGGTCTTATGTAATGTACATAGGTCTTATGTAAAGTACATAGGTCTTATGTAATGTACATACGTTTTATGTAAAGTGCATAGGTCTTATGTGATGCACATTGGTTTTATGTAATGTACATAGGTCTTTGGTAATGTACATGGGTCGTATGTAGTGTACATAGGTTTTGTGTAAAGTACATAGGTCTTATATAATGTACATAGGTCTTATGTAAAGTACATAGGTCTTATGTAAAGTACATAGGTCTTATGTAAAGTACATAGGTCTTATGTAAAGTACATACGTCTTAAGTAAAGTACATAGGTCTTATATAATGTAAATAGGTCTTATGTGATGCACATAGATCTTATGTAATGTACATAGGTCTTATGTAAAGAACATAGGTCTTATATAATGTACATAGGTCTTATGTAAAGTACATAGGTTTTACGTAAAGTACATAGGTCTTATGTAAAGTACATAGGTCTCATGTAAAGTACATACGTCTTATATAATGTACATAGGTCTTATGTGATGTACATTGGTCTTACGTAATGTACATAGGTATTATGTAAAGTACATAGGTGTTATATAATGTACATAGGTCTTATGTAAAGTACATAGGTCTTATGCAAAGTACATAGGTCTTATGTAAAGTACACAGGTCTTATGTAAAGTATATAGGTCTTATGTAAAGTACATAGGTCTTTATTAAAATTCATTGGTATTATGTAAAGTACATAGTCTTATATAATGTACATAGGTCTTATGTAAAGTACATAGGTCTTATGTAATGTACATAGGTCTTATGTAAAGTACAAAAGTCTTATGTGAAGTACATAGGTCTTATGAAAAGTACATATGTCTTATGTAAAGTACATAGGTCTTATGTAATGTACATAGGTCTTATGTAAAGTACATAGGTCTTATGTAATGTATATAGGTATTACGTAAAGGACATAGGTCCGATTTAAAGTACATAGGTGTTATATAATGTACATAGGTCTTATGTGATTTACATAGGTCTTATGTAATGTACATATGTCTTATGTAAAGTACATAGGTCTTATATAATATACGTAGGTCTTATGTTATGTACATAGGTTTTATGTAATGTACATAAGTCTTATGTAACGCACATAGGTATTATATAATGTACATAGGTCTTGTGTAAAGTACATAGGTCTTGTGTAAAGTACATAGGTCTTATGTTAAGTACATAGGTCTTATGTAAAGTACATGGGTCTTATATAATGTACATAGGTATTATGTAAATTACATAGGTCTTATGTAAAGTACATAGGTCTTATGTAAAGTACATAGGCCTCATGTAATGTACATAGGTCTTATGTCAAGTACGTAGGTCTTATATAATGTACATAGGTCTTATGTAAAGTACATAGGTCTTATGTAAAGTACATAGGTCTTATGTAAAGTACATAGGTCTTATATAATGTACATACGTCTTATGTAAAGTACATAGGTCTTATGTAAAGTACATAGGTCTTACGTAAAGTACATAAGTCTTATGTAAAGTACATAGGTCTTATATAATGTACATAGGTCTTATGTGATGTACATATATCTTATGTAATGTACATAGGTCTTATGTAAAGTACATAGGTATTATATAATGTACATAGGTCTTATATAAAGTATATAGGTCTTATGTTAAGTACAGAGGTCTTATGTAAAGTACATAGGTCTTATGCAAAGTACATAGGTCTTATATAATGTAGGTAGGTCTTATATAATGTACATAGGTCTTATGTAAAGTACATAAGTCTTATGTAAAGTTATAGGTCTTACGTAAAGTACATAGGTCTTATGTAATGTAAATAGGTCTTACGTAAAGTACATAGGTCTTATATAATGTACATAGGTCTTATTTAAAATACATAGTTCTAATGTAAATTACATAGATCTTATGTAAAGTACGTAGATCTTATATAATGTACATAGTTCTTATGTTAAGTACATAGGTCTTATGTAAAGTACATAGGTCTTACGTAAAGTACATAGGTCTTATATAATGTACATAGGTCTTATGTGATGTACATATATCTTATGTAATGTACATAGGTCTTACGTAAAGTACATAGGTCTTATGTAATGTAAATAGGTCTTACGTAAAGTACATAGGTCTTATATAATGTACATAGGTCTTATTTAAAATAAATAGGTCTTATGTAAAATACATAGGTCTTATGTAAAGTACAAATGTCTTATGTAAAGTACATAAGTCTTATGTAAAGTACATAGGTCTTATGTCAAGTATTTAGGTCTTATGTAAAGTACATAGGTCTTATGTAAAGTATATATGTCTTATGTAAAGTACATAAGTCTTATGTAAATTACATATGTCTTATATAAAGTACATAAGTCTTATGTAAAGTACATAGGTCTTATGTAAAGTATATATGTCTTATGTAAAGTACATAAGTCTAATGTAAAGTACATAAGTCTTATGTAAAGTACATAGGTCTTATGTAAAGTATATATGTCTTATGTAAAGTACATAAGTCTTATGTAAATTACATATGTCTTATGTAAAGTACATAAGTCTTATGTAAAGTACATAGGTCTTATGTAAAGTACATATGTCTTATGTAAAGTACATAAGTCTTATGTAAAGTACATAGGTCTTATGTAAAGTACATATGTCTTATGTAAAGTACATATGTCTTATGTAAAGTACATAAGTCTTATGTAAAGTACCCGTTACTCTTGTATTTTAATGAAAATGGAATTTTGTTGAGAGATTTTCGAAAATTACTCAAATATAAAATTTCACGAAAATTCGGCAAAGCAAAACCGAGTTTTTCCATGCGGACGGAGAGAAAGACACAACGAAGCTAATAGTCGCACGTCGCAATTTTGCAAAACGCGCCTAAAAGTGATTACAGAAATTAATATGAAGAAACACTCCACATTCCACGCGATCTTCAGTGAATCCCCACGTGACGAAACACTCCACATTCCACACGATCTTCAGTGACTCCCCACGTGACGAAACACTCCACATTCCACACGATCTTCAGTGAATCCTCACGTGACGAAACACTCCACATTCCACACGATCTTCAGTGAATCCCCACGTGACGAAACACTCCACATTCCACACGATCTTCAGTGAATCTCCATGTGACGAAACACTCCACATTCCACACGATCTTCAGTGAATTCCCACGTGACGAAACATTCGAAGCGGTACAATATGAAAGAAAACAGAATCTGTTTCCAAAACATTGCAGGTCTCATAATGAGAACCACAATTAATTACTAACATTCATACACGTTTTGAATTTTACCGTTTTACCGTGCATTTGTATATCTATACAGTTCATACACCAACAAATGCACTCTTTATTAAACTTGACAAAATTTAATAAAGAGTAATATAATACTAAATAGTGTACGTCAGCACAACCACTTTATTACTCAAGGTACTTACATAGGCTACATGTTTCGACTATAGATTAGTCATCCTCAGGCATATTTTTGTCATTTGAGTCATAAGATGCTATGCACACTTTGGGATCCCAACGTGTTTACATACATGGAATACATAAAATTAAATCATTTGTCCCAAAGAGTGTGACGTGTAAATTGTGTTTACAACAGTAGGATACATAAAATTAGACAAGTTGTCTCGTAAAATGTGTTATACAAATTGTGTAATAAAGTTTACGAGACAAATGATCTAATTTTATGTATCCGGCTGTTGTGAACACAATTTACACGTCACACCCTTTGAGACAAATGATTTAATTTTATGTATTCCGTGTATGTAAACACGTTGGGATCCCAAAGTGTGCATAGCATCTTGTGACTCAAATGACCAAAATATGCCTGAGGATGATTAATCTATAGTCGAAACATGTAGCCTATGTAAGTACCTTGAGTAATAAAGTAGTTGTGCTGACGTACACTATTTAGTATTATATTACGTTTACAAGAACATCGTGATGCTTCCATTAATAAAGAATGCATTTGTTCTTGTATGAACTTTGTACTTATAAAAGGTAAAGCTAAAGCAGTCCCTTTACAGGGCCGGAGTGGCCCAGAGCGCTCCAGGAAGTTAAGGTTGCCAGATTTGGTGACAATGGCACAGGATGGTGGTAGGTTGTCAGCCTTACGCACCGGCCGCCTGGTACTCATTTCTGTTAGAAGCTGAGCCGACCCCAGGGCCATAGTGCGATCGGAAGGATTTTATGTCAATGAAAAATTCCATTGACACCGGCTGGGATCGAACCAGCGACCTTCCGATTTGTAGCACAGCACCTTAACCACTGTGCCACTGCAGTCCCCCTATGTACTTACACACGTATTTATTTAAAGTCGCAGTTTTGGATAATTGCAGTCACAAACAAAAAAAGCAGTCTGTGCTGTTTGAAACTGACGGAAATGAGCTCCTGATCACAGCCTTACATCTTACACTGTTTCGGTCTATAATTATATCGTAACAGCTCAAAGTCGTGTTTACGACTCCACCTCTTACCTCAAATTTGACGAAAGCTTCAAACTCCCTGCATAAGCTCATATACAAACAGAACACAGCGAACTACAGATAAACCTGAACAGAATTCAAATCTCAAACTCCATATCCGTATAAGTTACTTTAGCACGTATCATATTCTCTGGTTATTTGTCGCCCGATAATTGTGAGATACGAATGCAGTAACTCTGACTAAACTCAGACTGTTTTGTTTACACTTCTTAGCAGTAGCGTACCTAAGAATTTTGTTCGAGGGGGGTTCAACAAATTCAGTTGCGGACAGAGGACAGAACGAACGGGGATCTGGGGCGGTAGCCCACTGGTCAGGGATTCTGGAGGCAGCTGTAATTTGGTACAAGAAATTTCATTTCATATAGTAAAATTTTCTTAATTTTTGGTATTTTAAGACTATTTATGACGACAGCCAATTTATTTGTCACTGCTAATATAAAACAATTGCGAACCGACGGTTGTTTTAGAATTTTTCTGCCTATTTTTCCGAACATCTTGGGGTGCTGGCTTCCTAAATGCATCAGTTTTCAACAATTTTCACTATCGGGTTGAGTTTGTCACGATTTTGGAGGGCCTTCGGAATTTCGGAGGGGGGATTTAAACCCCCCCAAACCCGCCCACCCTCGGTAAGCCACTGCTTCTTATGGATCACTTCAAAAATTATTTCCCTACTTAACCTCTGATTATATCTTTGCACGACTTCTCCTGACCCACAATAATATCGTTACAAGCTCTGTACGTGAGTGATGGATGTTACAACAAGTTTAGTAGCGTTATGAGTCAAGCAACTATCATGCCGTATCTGGATTTGCACTTTTCTGCGACGAAGGTTTTAGACACATGCTTCAATTCTCATATAAAATGCAGGTGAAATATGAAATTATATCCTTATGACCACAAATCCATCTTTAAAGCACACAAAACCAACGAATTCACAAAATAACTGCGCATACACAAATTTGCCAGTGACATGTGTAATGACACACGTAACCTTTGGCGCATCATCCCCGTTGTGTTATAAGCAAGTAGGGAGGGGGTGTGGTACGTCAAAACACAACTGTCTCATATCCTACTTTATTATGCTGACGACATGTTTCGACCACTGTGGGCCATCTTCAGGTCACAAAAATATATATAGAGGAAAATTATACAGAGTATGATCATTTTGCCACAATCATAAAGTACAGCCACTTTAGAAACATCCATGTAGCCGCCACCGATGTACCAACGCGCCAAGAACGCTTGGGACACCCCTAGCTCTCCACTCAACACGTACAAACCCCTCCTAATTTTTCGCCTGGTATAGGGTCTACTACTTATATATTACAGTCTAGTTTAGTGCACCATTTGTAAGATTAGGTATTACTTAATTATATATATATATGTATATATATATATCCATCAAATGCTTATAATCTACTTAGAAGAGGTACTTTTAGCTCAATATGTATAATCCAACCAACAACGAGATCTCGTTGAAAGTTTACAATATGCACCTATACTGTGATCATACTCTGTATAGTTTTCCTCTATATACATTTTTGTGACCTGAAGATGGTCCACAGTGGCCGAAATAAGTCGTCGTCAGCATAATAAAGTAGGATACAAGACAGTTGTGTTTTGACGTACCCCACACGTATTGCCGTTCGTGGCTGGGAACGTATCCAGAGACCTGAGGTTCACAGTGGCGGTTCTGAACATTCAATTCTAATACGAAGTTACACTGTGTTGTTAGCGGAGCATATCGCGACGTTTCGACTACTCGTAATGCTTCCTTCTTCAGGCTCGATCATTCTAATGGCAATCACGACACTTAAGTAGGCCGGAAACTGTTTAGTTTTCGATAGGACTAAGAAGACTTCTTAAGCACCACCAACAAGAAGACAACCGCAAATCTAGCAACTCTGGTAAATGCTAAGACTTTAACAACCCCATTCCGAAGGGTGACCCGATAACACATTGCGTCGTATATGAAAAGGTTTCATTATACTTATTAAGCGGTCTGTAATTCATAGAGCGGGATAAATCCCCATGTCGTTTGGGCAATGTTTTATACGCTGGCTTTCAATCTGTTCCAGGGAAGTACATGTAACAACAAAAACGTGTGCTTCGTGTAGTGAGGTCGTTGGTGAACACGGATCCCGTATTTCGGTGGTTATTATCGTGGTTAAGTACTTGAAAAACACGCAACCGCGCGATTATTTTGTGTGAAAATAAAATGTAGTGCAGAGCACGTCACGCGTCACACTCAGGTTCATAGCCAAATGACAGCGCCAGTGCGTGCCCTGCTGCTAGCCGCGTCACGCCACGCCACGCCACGCCACGCCACTGCACTGCACTGCAATACCCTCACTCTTGTCACAGGGCGAAGAACAAAGGCGCGTCTCGAGCAAAATGTCAATGTCTGAATTGTACTTGAATTTCTTACTGTGGGACACAAGTCGGTCAACTGCTTGATGTACGATATTGCACGAACATTAGATTTTATTACCGAAGAGAATTTACGTTCTCTGTAGATACATTTAATGTGTAATTCACTGGGTAACTCAACAAAATTACTAACTGACTAAACTAAACTCACTACGTAACTAAATAAAATTAACTAAACTAACTAGCTAACTAGGCAACCAACTAACCAACCAATTACCAAAGAACAACCTACAAGCCGAGTACTTAACTAACCAAACGACTAACCAAATTAATAATTAATTAAACTAACTTATCAAGTAACTAACTAAACTTCACTACTAAACTAACTTACTTAGTAACTAACTCAACTCAAACTTACTAAGCAACTAAGCAAAACTAAACTAACGAGGTACCTAACTAACCAACCGACTGACCAACCAACCAACGGACCGACCCACCAAACGACCAACTCATAACAGCAGACTAATCTCTGAAAAGCTGACGGTTTCCCAGTTAGTCAAGAATTTCTCACATATATAAACCGAAGGTTCATTTGTTGTATCCGTTACGGACCCGATGAGAACGTATCATGGATTTTGTTCCCAGGAGGGACGGAGCTCGGAACTCAGTTAAGACCAGGAGTCGGGTAGGCCACACACACACACTCTCAATAAT
>Ga0123355_10021424_pt1 | contig 10342 bp, 6 predicted proteins | sample TergutEmb28metaG_3_FD_89872 | JGI IMG/M metagenome (GOLD analysis project Ga0123355, IMG submission 89872) | Embiratermes neotenicus P1 segment gut microbial communities from Petit-Saut dam, French Guiana - Emb289 P1 | ecosystem: Host-associated > Arthropoda: Insects > Digestive system > Gut ... | reverse complement strand
GGGAAGGTGTGGTGACAGTTTAAGGGGAAAAATGTGGAGATTGGGGGCGGGAAGGAAAAATAACGACTCCCCTTTAAAATTGAGAAAATTCCTCGCCCCCCTCCCCCCCCCCCCCCCCCCCAAAATGTAAATCGTTTTTGACAGTTTTATAAACACTGTATATAATCAGTAATTTTATGATAATTTCTATACATTAGATCTGAAATACTAGAAAATTGCATACCATAACGATACAGTTCATATAGTTTTATTCATTATATCTTTACAATATCGACTGGCGTATGTGGTATGCTTGAAGATGTACCATGTGTTGAAACATATAGCAAGATAAGTATATAGTCTAATGAGAATACATTTAAAGGTTGTATTTGACAGGAACCCTGACATTAGTTATTAATTGTAGTTCAGTGCCTCTCATCCTGTTACTTGTGATGGTATGTTAAGACATAATTCAATATTTCGTACAGTTAGTCTCTGGCCTTTCATCACAGAGGTTTGGGCTTAATCCCAGGCCACTCTCTGGGATTTTTGCTGGACAAAGTGGCAGTGAGACATGCTTTTCTCCAAGAATGTCAGTTTTCCTGTCATTATCATTGCATCTCTACTTGGAATCATATTTCATTTTTCTACCATAGACATCACATGATCTTAACAGTTGATAATGTCAGCTAATAAAATATTTTGGTGTTTCTCTCTCTCTCTCTCTCTCGCTTTCTCTCTCACTCACACACACACACATGCGCGCACACACACACACTCACACACTACACTACACCACATCACACCACACCACACCACACCACACCAAATCAAATCATATACCACTGTAAAGTTGTGACTGCACAGTTTAGACACACAACCTGTTTGTATTCATATTTGAGTATGCTGTATGCATTTCTTTATTAGCATTTCTTCAGTTCATGGCAAAATGTGATAGACTGGTAACATTTTTAGGAAGGAGCTCTGTTTGAGAAGTATGACAGAAAATATGTTTAGGTTAATGGAACATGAAATAACATAGACACAGCAGTGGTATAACAAAAAAATGTTAGCACAGATCTTTGCAATGACAAAACAGGGTTGCATGTTATCTTGCATGATGAACTGTTGTTTGTTGTGTAGACCTACATTTAATTGCACAATAGATTGTGAAATAGAGATATGTGAGCTCTAAAACACTGGTTTTGATATAACAACACAGATAAAGCAGAGGAGTTTTTATTCAAATCAAAACAAAGTTAGTAATTGATTTTGTGAATTCTGTAACACTTGCAGGAAAAAATTTCTGACTTTTTTTTGTGTTTGCAGCCAGTGTATCTGTAGTAATGATTTCTGCCTTTATTTTTTCAACTAGCCAGTAATGAACACCCATACATTGTATATACTGTAACACCATGATTCATTAAATTTATTGCAGTTACTCTTTTTTATGCATTCCACATGACAAACTGACATAAATCATCTTTCCCTGCAGCCCATCGATGCAAGTGATGACAGTTTTTGGGACCAATTCTGGTCTGAGAATGTAACTAATGTACAAGATATTTTCACCTTGGTGCCAGCACCAGAAATTCGAGCTCTTCGAGAAGAAGCCCCATCAAATTTAGCAACTTTATGCTATAAAGCGGTTGAAAAGTTAGTGAAAGCAGTTGATAGCAGTTGTAGAACGCACCATGAGCAGCAAACGGGTAAGATTATCACGGTTTGGAAACTGAAGTCAAAATGGAAAGTAACTTTAGTTTAAGGTGGCACATTCCCATTGTGTTATTAAATGCAAAAAATGTTTCACTTGGTCAACACAACATATATCCATTGAGAACAAGGCTACATGTTTTGCCTGGGCATTCACATATGAAGCTAGCAAGACATGTACTCAGATCTGGAAAGGTGATTTGTTGTATATTTCAAGGTCCGAACATCGTTAAACAAGTAAACTACCACACTGGCACAGTCAAAACTAGCAACAAAGACAAAACATCTCACAACTAGAATACAAGTTGAAGCTAACGGTACTTTGTACGCACTTTTTCTACATCTTTGATGGTCCAGTAAGAAAAACACGGTGCATCTAAAAATGTTTTATATCTAATTGTTGCCTACATTATATTATTTTATTGAATACCTTTAACGTTTTATACTTTCAAACTGTACTGTACTGGCATTCTGCTCTATTTATATCCCTGTATTCCGGTACATTGTATATATATTTGTAATGTGAAGTTTGAGGTCTCTAGCCTAATAACAATTGGAAATAACCCCCTGTATGCCTCTTGTAATTCAGGCTTGAGGATGGCTATCCTTTTATAACCCAAACACGTGGCCTTATTTTTGATGAATATATGTTGTGTTGACTGATAGGGCAAGTAGCATGCTAATGTAGATTGTACCGTAACAGTGTGATAGCTGTACAGCATCTGCACAGCATTTCTGTGTAAGAAGTTTCCGAGTCAACCAGTGAAAAAGAACTTCAAGGCAAGGATGAAAAATTAGTTACATATTTTTGGATTAAATTTTGTATTTTGATCTGAAGCACCTATTTAATAATGTTTCTGTATTTTATTATCAGGTCATTGTGGATCTACAGTTAACTTTATTTTGAAAGAAAAATAAAAGAAATAAAACATGAGTCATAATGGGCTGCTTAAAATTATGATCCTGAAGTTGTTTGTTGTTGGCACAATTACACCTTCTTTGTTTACCTCACTTGAGTCCTCCACCTCAGGGCTATCATTACACAGGTCTACAGTGCTTATTAAGCCACAGCACATTATCTTCTACAGTACTGAAGTCATCAGAACTACTCTTGGAAGTTTAAACCTTGCTGCAACATCTCTGTGATGCCTTTAGTTAGTAAAAAGTAAATAACAAAAATGTAGAAATGAAAATGTGCATGAATAGGTCATGTGCAAGCGATGAAGTGATCTGCAGTTGATCCTCGACTGTGGTACAATTTGACCATCAAGAAAGGAGTAATGAATGTATAGCCTTTAAAAATATATTAAATGGGAAATAGTTGTATAAAAATCTAAAAATTCACTTATAAATGGGAGAAGTTTTGCACAAGGACTTTACCTGCAGGAAATTTAACGTTATTGTTATGGTTGTTCTGGTATACTTCTGATATCTAACTTTTTACAAAGGGAAGTCCATATCCACAGATGTCTTTTCTGGAAAACACTGTGCTTATGTTTTGGTGGGCAGATCATGTCAGAATGGATTTTAAGGGCAAATGATGTTACTGTGTGGAACAGATTCAGCTAGATTGTTATATAGTGTAGTGGTGTGCACTTGTTAACACTAGTTTAGGTTTGATAGAAGGTGGGAAGTTTGTATTGATTGGCACATTCTTTATCAGCTTGCTAAGAATTTTTTTATGTAGACTTAGTTCAGTTATTGAATTAGAACAATATGTCATTTCATTTAGTGCTTAATAACTCTACACTTGATACAGGGTCTTCACATTCTGTGGTCCAATAATGTAGTTTGCTAACCACTAAAACACTAACATCTCAACCTTCTTCAGCTCATGTTCTCCCTGTGTGTGACCATTTCATATCCCCTTAATCAACGTCATCCATTTCCATATATTTGGAAGATATATTCTGAGTGCCATTCGTGACAGTGTATTTGAGTTAATGTATTACAAATAATGCGGGGAATAATACAGTACATACATGCTTGATACATGCAGATAAGGAACTGTTGGGACCTGTTAAAAATGTATCATGGTTTGGTACTAGGCATATCCAGCAGTTCAGCTCAGTAGTTCTTTTGTGTTTATACGTAAAATATATTGGTATTATTTTGTGTGTTCAGTTCTGAACTGTGTATGACTGCTGACTTGGGTATTGTGGTACAGCTTTGTAATTGTTTTATATGTTCAGTTCTGAACTATGTATGACTGCTGACTCGAGTATTGCAGTTCGTCTTTGTAATTATTTTGTGTGTTCAGTTCTGAACTGTGTATGACTGCCGACTTGGGTATTGTGGTACAGCTTTGTAATTGTTTTTTGTGTTCAGTTCTGAACTGTGTGCGATTGCTGACTCGAGTATTGCCATACATCTTTGAAGATCCAGATTGGCGAGGTTTTTTCTGGTCCACTCTACCAGGACAGTCTCAAGATGAAGCTTCAGTACAGTCAATGCCCTTGGCACAATCGCTCATCACTGCTGTCTGTGTAAGACACATTTATTGCTTTAAAGAAACTGAAAATTTGATATCTGTTCTATATTTGAATTCTGTTTTTCAGAAAGTATTGTATGGAGTGCTTTTAGAATGGTTTCTTCTCAATGCGGGACAATCATGGCTATGTATTACAAGAGAAAAGCATTTCATAACCCTTACTATATTCTGCACATAAGTTTTTTTTACATCATTTTGAACATATTCTTGGAAAACTTTCTTGCTTCTTGTGTTGAAATATAGTCTCTTCTGTGAATTGCAGTTTATTAATATTGATTTTGAATCTGATGTGAATGAAAAGAAAGAATCCTCCAAATTTGAAATTTTGGCTGTAAAAGATGATCACTATTTAGGAATGTCATTCAGTTTTTGCTGTACTGGAAGGGGTAGTATGAATGCAATCCAGAATGTTCGTTGTTCTCAGTATGTAAATTTTTTGTGGGGTTTTGTGATTACAAATAAGGCAAGTATATAGTTGTTCATATTGTTTTGAATTGATGGATCAAATGTAATTTTACAGGACTTGCTGTTTTGCCCGGACTTCACTGTTGCTGCAAATAGAAAATCTGGACCAGTAAGTAACTAGACACGTACCCTAATAGTTATGTTCTAACCCAAGGAGTTGTGACAGTGGTATTCACATTTCATTTATGTATTCATACAGGACAAGGCAGAGGATCTTCAGGCCATTGACAGTTGTGAATATATCTGGGAAGCTGGGGTGGGGTTTGCACACTCTCCACCACGTTACCCTGCCCATGATTCAAATAGAACAGAGCTGCTTAAACTTCTTCTGACTTGCTTCAGTGAAACAATGTACCAGCCTCCAGTTGGTAAGTGACATACTCTTGCTGTTTTTAGTCACACTGGCATTATTTGTAATATTGTTCATTACTCCCAGAGAGCTGAGACAGTTTTGTCTTTCAGATATTTGTCTTCCATGAACAGTGTGAGCATTATATGACAGGGGTGCACAAGTCCCAGGTGACCAAATTTTGTACAGTGGTGTCTAGTGCATATCTCTGGGTCCTCAGCGTGGAACTTGCTGTATGTTGCCCATCTGGTATCCTAAATTCTGAGTTCTCTACTAGATTTTTGGAAAATTTGAGGTTTTCATTGTGGTGAATATTGATATTGTATCTTAAGATATCATGTTGTACCCTGGCAGATTTGTACTAATGTTTTGGAGAACACTGGTGCTTCTGTTTTGGAATTATTTTTATCCTGAAGATGGAGGCAGCATTTTATTCTGAATATTGGCACCTATTGAACAGACAGCATAACTTCATATCCCAGATGACTATAATTGTAACTTGGGCATTAGCATGGTGAAGAATGTCAGAACAATGTTGTTCTATATATGTAAGTGTGTTAGTGAGATGGTTTTGGGAATGTTTTGTTTTTTATGTAACTATGAGGGTGAGTACGAAAGTGAATTTGCAGTGCTTATATTTTGAATTGCTTATTTTAAGCCCTAATAAGAACAGTTCCTGTTTATTTGTACCACTATTCTACTACATTTCCACATAGTCCCCACTACATGTTGAGGCATCATATCCTAGGATGAACATGTCTGTTCCATGTTGGTAGAAGCCTTTCTTGTGTTTGTTTCACAGCCATTTATACATCGTAATAATGTTTAAATCTGTCACTACCAAATACTACATGAAACAGATGATAATTGCCACTGATGAATTCTCATAAAATCACAATCATTTTAAGTTTTTTAGGTACACAATTATGTATCATTGAAACTTATTTTCTGACTAAGGTCTGTGTATTGCTTCTTCCAAGTAACCTTCATGAATCCATTGTATGAGGTTTTCACTCTTCTGGGATGTTATGCAGCTTTGTTTGGTAGTTAGTTACTCACGTTTCAGGACAACCTATCAGTCTTCTTGACTATTTGACCCTTGAAAATGGGTCCGATTGGCTATCCCAAAACATCGGTAGCCATGTACCAATCAGTGCTGCGTAAAATCCCAGAAGAGTGAAGACCTCAGTTACGTTGCAGCAGAAGCCTGATCTGTTGTATGGTTTCCTGATATTACACATTTCATGCAGTAAAATACAGAATTTGAACAGGTGGACGGCCTGTAGAATGAATTTATTTGTAATCAGCAAGCAGTTCACCATCCCGTAATAATAGGAATATATGAAAGTAAAATATTTTGCAATATATTGATAGGTATTAATAGACATGTAATGTTTTGAGTTCTCTTAGACGCAGATTACTGTATTTTTTAGCATATGCACCAGTCTTTTTGTATGTAGGGTGACCTCAACAAAATTGTCACTTAAATCTAACAGACATAGCAACAGGACAAGCGCTGAAGCGGGTGGTTTGAGTGAACTTGATGACGTTGTATGTAGCCCAGTTCATTGATAATTATTTTCCTTCACTGCAACATGTTACATGGCTGTAGCCTAACCCTTTGGCAGTGAATTAAGTGCTCAGTGTACTCAGCGGAAGGCCAGAAGTATAAATGGGCACCAGATACTTTGCATGTTCTCGGCGAGTGACTTTAAATGACATTTGGTTTCCTCACTAACACAATAAGTGTGACTAAAGCTGCCATTTGCACCAAAGGGTTAACCTTGCAGCCATATGAATGTGTCAGACATGATGCTATGTTGTACCTGAGGAATGTGATAGGTATGTTACACAGACTTGGTTCATAAATACAAGAAGAATTTAACTAAGTAAGAAGTATCCTTTATTACCGATGAACTGTGTATGTGACTTACGTACAATATTTACTTGAATTTAAGATGATTCCCCTTCACAGCCCTACATTTTGAGGAAAATGCATATACAGAACATGTCTTAACTATACATGATTATAAGGTCATCCTCATGGTTCAGGTGGTAAATTGTGAAAAAAAATCCTGAGCTTTTGTTTGGTTAAGTACAGTAGTGTTCCAGAATATATGTGTATGTGCATGTATCAGACAGTGCTGAACTGTTTTCTTCAATCCTTTCATAAACATGCACCATATTCAGGAGGGTTGAAATTATTATTATAAAATGTGAAATATGCACTTCTTCACTGTATTAACATTATAACTTCTTGTTTCTTTCCCAACAGATATACATGTTGCACCTAATCGATGGATTCAGTACTTCACTTGTGCAGAGAATCGACATGCGTTACCAATGTTTACATCATTGCTGAATACAGTATGTGCATATGACCCAGTTGGTCTTGGAGTGCCATATAATCATCTTCTGTTTTCTGACTCCGTGGAACCTTTGGTAGATACTGCATTGCAGATCCTTATTGTCACATTGGATCATGATACAAGTGGCAGTGCTCCAGAGGGTGAGGAGGTGTGTGTTAGTACTCATTTTTCTTTTTTCATGTATTTTCTTACAGCTGAAATTATATGTAAGTGTGTATATTGTTCAGATTATCTCCATCGATCTTCTGAGCTGCTGCTGTAACCACTGTTGTGTGATGTGTCTCTAGCTCTCGGCATTTAAGGTTGTGGTGTTGATAAGGTGCCTGCAGACCTTGTGGTGTCAGGGAGCCCTGTGTGTGTCAGGCGGGCTGACAGACATAGGTAAAGTTTTCCGTTACAGGCCCGGTGTGGCCCAGAGGGTGGGTAGAGGTGTAGTAACTCCACTCTTCCATGACCACGGCACTGGGAGGGGGTGAGTGGTGAGCAGCACGCCCTGGCTGCACTTTACCCCCCCAAAAGACCCGGTACCCATTGTACAGGAGGCTGGGTGGGTCCCAGGGCTGGTCTGGATGGGCGGAAAATGTCGTCCCCACTGGGATTCGATTCTGGACTGTCCAGCCCGTAGTCAGTCGCTATACCAACTGAGCTACCTGGTCCACCCCTCAGACCTAGAGAATACTAAAATTTATTGTGGGTTTATGGAGTGGATTCTGTTCTTCTGTCAGAAGGTTTCTCAATTCTTCTGATGAGATATGGGAATAATTTTGGTTATAATTTCAGGGGGTCCATGGTTATTCAGTTACAGGAAGCCATGATAATGGGTTTACTGGGGGCCCCCAGCAGCTGCGTGTGCCACAGATTGAAAGATGCTGACATTGCTATCAGCACATGGTGCTGCACAACAGCGTTTGTTCCCTTGGTGGTGCATATACTCTCATCCACGTGCTGTGCTTCTGCTGGAAGGTGTTGAACTGATGACCCCACAGCCCAGATCTTTCACCTTGTAACTTCTGTGTGTTTGACCCTGTCAAGGAAGCAGTGAAAGGCCATTGATTGAGACTGGGTGAAGGTGTAAAGGCCGTGATGTTTGCAGTGGTTCCAGCAGCAGTACAGGGAGTTCTTTGTGGAGGGGACGACTTTCTGCATGGTGTGGCGATAGGATGCCTGCCTCAATGTCCACGTGTCCTGGTTGTAATGGCCTGTGCCTCGTCTCGCAGGACAATCCTGAAATGAATTTAATTTGATTAGTCCCATACAACATTGTTTTGTCCTTAGTTGTGTTGTACTCTTGACAGTGTAAGTAAATGAACCAACTACACCGTTTGACAAATTCCTAGTTAGCCATCACATTTGAGACAGCTGCAGAGTCCACATAGTCTTCATTAAACATGTATTATGGTTACTTTCCCCTGGAGTGAAGGCAGCCAGAGTATAAACCTTGCACCACCTGGCATCATGTTAAGAATGTACGTAGTTTTACATCTGTTCTATTGTACTCCCCTTATCGTCCACCGAAGTGCTAGTAGGGATTAATATCAGAAAAAATTTTTGCATCTGACAGGTGACTTACAGGTAATATTTTTCTCACAGTTAACTCTTTTTTAATACACATTCACATAGTTGTGAAAAGTGCATGTTTGCTCTGTCTCGTCTGTCCAGTCTGTCCACATGTATCAACTTGGATCCAACTGGACATATTTTCATTACATTTGATGTTGCAGACTTTTATAAAGATCTGTCAAGAAAATCCGAATTGGTTAAAACAAGCGACAAATTTCAGGCATGATAAGTGAAGGTTTAAGTATGTGTCTATTGTTGACAGTGACATAAAATTTATCAGCAATACTAAAATGAACACATTGTTGTTTCCATAGCAATGCTTGCAATATGACATGTACCTCAAAAATACAAAGGGAACTTACTGGTGTGTTTCTGTGGTAACAGTGCACTACATTGTTACATTATGTGAATGTGGTTTATCCTGTTTTTGAACAATTTTAGTGAAGGTGTGAACAGTACTAATCAAATTTACTTCTTAGAACACATGTTTGGATTGTTTATGGAGTTGCATTTTATTAACTAAACCATTTCTGCAGGCAGCTGTGCCAGACAATTTGTTCATCAATTATTTGTCTCGGATTCACCGAGATGAAGACTTTCAGTTTGTCCTGCGGGGCTTTACGAAGCTGCTGAATAATCCTCTTGTGCAGACATACTTACCAAACTCTACCAAAAAGGTGCAGTTCCATCAAGAGCTGTTGGTTTTCTTCTGGAAAATGTGTGACTATAACAAGGTAATTTACAAATGCCAGTACAGAAACTTAAATCTAGACTATGGCCTGTTCTCTTCTGTTTACACGTTACCATTGTCCAGTCATTTGAGTCTATATGGTTAGAGTTACTGACATCATGGGTAAATAAGCTAGTGATAAATCGTTTTCCAGGATTTTGAACTCAGTTTTTGTATGTATCCTCACCTACATATTAGCACGTTCACTATTTGCAGTTTCGCTTATGTGTGGTTGTGTCATTACAGATACGAGTTGTGACATGATTGTATTTTAGAACAAGTCTGAATATTCTGATCGTGGTGACTTATGTGCATAATGTCTCTGTAAAATTTTTGAAAACTGAGTTAACCTTGTAAAGACCTACGTCCACTTATGTACAGGGTGCGGCAGAAATAACTCCCACTTTTGGAGGCGTCACTGCTCGGGCTGTGGAGGGGGTACAGTGATGGGAGTGGTCTTGTTGGTTAGCTGCGGTCTTGCCATTTTCAGATGATGCCGTGGGTTGGTCGGGCGAGCACCGTGGTTTCGTTGTTGAAACGTTTTTCAAAAACAATGAATCTGGGATCGCGACACAAAGAGCATTCCGTAGGCACTTCAGACTTGGTCGACGTGCTCCCGTTCCAGATCGAAAAACGATCCTGCTGTGGGTTTCGAACATGCGAGCTACTGGGTCAACATTAAAACG